>Ga0160451_100148_pt1 | contig 61147 bp, 64 predicted proteins | sample HID1975M_E1MG_FD_108270 | JGI IMG/M metagenome (GOLD analysis project Ga0160451, IMG submission 108270) | Enriched soil microbial communities from UW Madison campus, WI, USA - HID1975M_E1 MG | ecosystem: Environmental > Terrestrial > Soil > Unclassified | place: USA: Madison, Wisconsin... | reverse complement strand
GCGGCAGTGCGGGGTATGGCGCATCGGCTGGCTCCGGCGTCCTGCCTCCGACAGCCGAGCGCAGGCCATCCCTGGCCTGCTTGCGCCATACCCCCGCACTGCCGCGTCTTTCGGCGCGTTGGGGGCGTGGCTTCGTTCAACCCGCTCAACCGTCTTTTCCCGCGGATGGCCCCGGAGATCGGGAACCGGATCGAGGGCCTGTAGCCCTCGTCCCTGCACAGGCGGCTGTAGGAGCCCGTCTTGCGGGCGACGCGACGCCGTCGACACAGGCGATGCCTTCATGATTCCGACGGGTGCCGTCGGCACAGGCGACGCCCCCGTGATTCCGAGGCTCTTGTCGCCCGCAAGACGGGCTCCTACAGCCGCCTGCGCGGGGACGAGGGGATATTGGTTGTTGCCGGCGATGCGGTGCGTTGCTGCGTCCTGCCTTCGCCTAGCCACTGGCTTTTCATCGAACGAAGCCACGACCCCTACCCCTCGCGAAGGACGTCGTGCCCTGGGGGTCTGGCGCAAGCAGGCCAGGGATGGCCTGCGCTCGCTCGTTGGAGCCATGGACGGCGGAGCCGAGCGATGCGCCAGACCCCCAGGGTGCGGCGGCCCCCGCCGAAGCCGGCGCAACCTGACGCCGTTGCCGTTGCCGTTGCTGTCGCTGTTGCTGTTGGCTTGCGTTGTTGGCTGTCGCGGGTTGTCGCTGCCATCAACGCCATCGCCCGAACAAACATCCAGTCCAACGCCCGCATCCCTCACTCCAGCAGCCGCGCCCAGCCGCCCATGCCCTCGACCTGGGCCAGCACCAGCTTCACGCATACCAGCAACGGCACCGCCAGCAGCAGGCCGATCATCCCCCACAGCCAGCCGAACACCATCAGCGCCAGGATCAGCACCAGCGGCGACAGCGCCATGCGCCTGCCGAGCACGATCGGCGTGACGATCTGGCCCTCTATCGTGTGCAGCAGCAGGTACAGCGCCGCCGGCAACAGCGAGTGCCAGGTGTCGTCGAAGGCGACGAAACCCACCAGCAGCATCAGGCACATGCCGAGCAGCGGGCCCACGTACGGCGCGTAGTTCAACAGCATCACCACCGTGCCCCAAAGCAGCGCCTCCTGCAGCGGGAACTCGAGCAGGTAGAGGATGCCGGCGAAGGCCAGGCCCACCACCGCGTTGATCAGGCTGATGGTCAGCACGTAGCGCGAGACCTCGTGCTCGATCGAATGCAGGATGTCGACCGTGAATTTCTTCTGCGCGCGCCCGGGCAGCAGCGCGATCGCGTTGCGCTGCAGGTTCTCGCCGTACACCATGAAGAAGAACGTCAGCAGCACCACCGCCAGCACCGAGGCGGCCAGGCGCGGAGTGCGGGTCAGCGCCGCGTACGGATCGTCCACCCGCGTGCGCACCACTTCGACCTTGCGGTTGGTCTCGCCGGCGGCCGCGCGCGCCATGTCCTCGGCGATGCGGTTGGCCTCGTGCATCGGCTTGGTCAGGTCCTGCAGCTGGCGGGCCAGGTTGCGCGCTTCGCGCGGGGCCTGTTCGGCCCAGGCGGTGGCCGGACCGACCAGCTGCACCGCCAGCGCGCCGGCGCCGGCCAGGCCGGCGCACAGCACCAGCAGCGCGGCCAGGAAGCGCGGCACGTACAGCCTCCGCAGCCCGCGGATCAGCGGATTGCCGATCAGGGCGAAGAACGCGGCCAGCAGCACCGGCAGGATGATTTCCTGCGCGGCCCACAGCGTATAGCCCACCGCCAGCGTGGCCAGCACCAGCACCGCCGCCGATGCACGCGGCCGCGGCTGCGCCGGATGCGCCTCGGGCGGCACCGGCGCGGTGGGCCGGGAAGCAGGTGCCGGGTCGGTCGGAGGAAGGGGCGGCGTGGACATCGGCGTCGGATGGGCGGCGGCGGGCCGGCGCGGTCGCGCCAGTGGGCGATCGGGTGGCGGCGGTCAGCGCTCGGACAGCTCGGTGGCCGCTTCGGCCGGTGCGGGTTGCCGCGCCGTTGCGGGCGCTGCGGTCGCCCGGGTCTGCGCCTGCGGGTCTGGCATGGCCGGTGCGCCGGTTGCATGGGTGGCTTCGGCGTCCGCCTGCGCCGCGTCCTGCGCGGCCGCGTCGGCCGCTTCGCCCGCCTCCTCCGAGGCCGTCGCCGCGCGCAGCGACGCGAACATGGTCGACAGCGTGCCGAGCACCTGCAGCCAGCGCGCGCCGCCGACCCGCGACAGCGGTTCGGCACGGCCGACCAGGAAGCCGGAGAGGAAGCCGGCGACCACGATCCGCCCCGGCGTCCAGCCGCGGCGCCAGGCGTCGACGAACTCGTGGCGATGCGCCTCGGCCCGGTCGCTGCATGCGGCCACGCGCCGTTCGGCGCGTTCGACCCGCCGCCGCAGCAGTTCGAACCTCACGGTCGTGGTTCCCCGTCCGTCGACGCCGGGACCGGCGGCATGGCGGCGGCCGCATCGTCGTCCTCGTCCGGGTTGTCCTCGTCGAACAGGCCCAGGCGGCTGAGCTGGCGGCGGGTCGCGTGCAGGCCCATGTGGTCGAAGAAGCGCGCCGTGCGCCACGCGGCCAGGCCGGTGATGGCCAGGTTGAACAGCGCGGCGATGCTCAACGAGGCCAGCCACGACAGCCCCATGCCCTGCAGCAGTGCCACGCCGGCGGCGGTCGCCAGCAGCCAGCCGGTGGCACCGAACACCACCGCCACGCCGGTCCAGGCCAGGGCCCGGCCCATCGCGCTGCGGGCCAGGGCGACATCGGCGGAGAACAGGCTGCGCAGTGCGCGCAGGGAATCGACCGTGGCGCCGAGCGAGGCGCGCCCAGCCTGGCCGACCGCGCGCAGGCTCTCGTCCAGCGGCGGCGGGGACGTGCCCGTGCCGTCGCCGGGGGCTGCGTCCGGCCCCGTGCGCTCCCCTTCGCTCACGTCGGGATTACCGGTCGCGTCGGCTCAGCGCGGCGACCAGCCAGCCGGCGGCGAAGGCCACGCCGAAGGAGGCCAGCGGACGCTCGCGGATCAGCTCGGCGGCGCTGTCGACCAGGTCGCGGCCCTTGTCCATCAGCGCGTCCATCTGCTCGCGCGCGGCATCGCCGCCCAGTTCGGCCGCGGCCAGCCCGGCCAGCGCGCTGTCGGCCAGTTCGGCCTTGACGTTGGCCTTGCCCAGGCGCAGTTCGTCGCCGGCCGCCCCGGCGGCGCCGCGGACCGCCTCGCCGGCGGCGCCGGCGGCCGACTTCAGGTGCGAGCCGGCTTCGGCCAGGTTGTCCTTCAGGTTCTCGGTGGAGGTCGGGGTCATCGTGGTTCTCCTTGAATGGACTGCGGCAGGGGACGACGCCGTGCGGCGTCACGAGGCCATGGAAGCACGGGCCGGGTGCAGGTTCCGTTAGGACGCGGTGCGGACGGAAACGCCGGCATTGCCGCGCCTCCGCGAGCGATGGCGATCCGGACTCCGGATCACTGCATGACCAGCGTGCCCTGCACGTTACCGCGGACGATGCGCAGCACCAACTGCTGTGGCGTGTCGGCCAGGCTGGCACGGAAGCTGGCCAGGTCGTCGAATGCCCCGCCCGAGGCGGCCACGATCACGTCGCCCTTGCGCAGTCCGCTCTGCCAGGCGCGGCTGCCGGCCTGCACGTCCTCCACCAGCACGCCGCGGCCGCGCGCCTGGCGCTGCGCTTCGGGCAGTTCGGCCAGGCTGGCGCCGCCCAGGCGCGGGTCGATCGACGCGCCGGCCAGGCTGCGCGGCTGTTCGCGCAGGGTGGCGGTGAGCTGCAGGCGCTTGCCGTCGCGCAGGACCACCAGCGGCACCTTGGCGCCGGCCGGCTGCAGGCCCTCGTAGTTGTGCAGCGACAGCGGGTCGGTGACGCGCTGGCCGCCGGCCTCGACGATCACGTCGCCCGGCTTCACCCCCGCGGCGGCCGCGCCGGACCCGGCATAGACCTGGGTCACCAGCGCACCCTGCTGGCCCTCGGCCAGGCCCAGGCTGGCCAGCAGCCGTGCGTCCAGCGCTTGCGTATCCACGCCCAGGGTGCCGCGCCTGACCTCGCCGGTGGTGACCAGCTGCTGGACCACGTCGCGCGCCAGGTTGGAGGGGATGGCCAGGCCCAGGCCGATGTTGCCGGCCATGCTGCCGCGCGGGTTGAGGCTGGCGGTGTTGATGCCGACCAGTTCGCCGCGCAGGTTGACCAGCGCGCCGCCGGAGTTGCCCGGGTTGATCGACGCATCGGTCTGGATGAAGTTCTGGTAGCCCAGTCCGCGGATGCCGCTGCGGCCGACCGCCGACACGATCCCGGAGGTCACCGTCTGGCTCAGCCCGAACGGATTGCCGATCGCCACCACGTAGTCGCCCACCTGCAGCCGGCCGCTGTCGCCCAGCGGCAGTTCGGTCAGGTTGCCGGTCGGGATCCGGATCAGGGCCACGTCGGTGTCGGCGTCCGAGCCGAGGAACTCGGCCTTGAGCGTGCGCCCGTCGGCCAGGGTCACCGACACGTCGTCGGCGCCCTCGATGACGTGGTGGTTGGTCAGCACGTAGCCGCGCTGGGCATCGATGATCACGCCCGAACCCAGCGATTCGTTGATCCGCTCCTGCGGAACCTGCGGGAACAGGCGGCGGAACATGGGGTCGTCGAAGAACGGATTGTTGATCCGCACGCGCTGCTGGGTGTGCACGCTCACCACCGCCGGCATCGCCCGCTGCAGCATCGGCGCCAGCGAGGGCATGGCCTGGCCTTCCACCGCCGGCGGCAGGCTGGCGGCGGTGGCCAGCGGCGGCAGGTCGGCCGACGGCGGCGCGGCCGGTGCCGCAGTGGCGGCTTCGGCGCGGTTGTCCAGCAGTTCGTTCACCGCGGTGGCGGCGAAGCCGCCGAACGCGGCGGCGGCGGTCAGGGCGATCAACAGGGTCGCGGGGCGCATGGCGGGCAGGAATCCTTGGCGGCAGGTCTGGCAACGCGTCCGCCACGCGGTGTTGCGCGGCGGGCGATCATGAAGCTGAACGAGTCTGCTGCGCCTGGATTTAACGGCCGGTGAAGTAGTGTCGGCCACACGCTTCCCCGGCCCCGCCCGGGGGTTCCACGCAACCCCGACGGGAACGATGTGCGGGCTGTCACGCAAGTGTTGACAGCCCTTGGGGCCGGGGGTAGCGTGACGGCCTGTTGCGCCACTAGATATAGCGGTCCAGCAGATCCCAGGCCCAAGCGATGGTGGTTCATGGAAGTGCTTCCTGAACACGCTCCGCCGGGCCCCAATCGCCCGGGGGGTGGCGAGCGGATGCGGCAGGAAAACACAGTCGGAGGCGGCCTCGCGGGCCGCAAACCAACCACCGTCTGACCGGCGAGCGGCGCGCAGCCACGCGACCCGCCGGCCTTGCCGTCCCCGTCCTCGTCCCACCCCGTCGGCCCGGCGTCAAGACAGATCCAGGTGCGGCAAGGAGATACCCACAGCATGAGCACGGTGCGCCTCGAAGTGGTCCAGGACAAAAACAGGAACAATTCCCGCGGCGGCGGGATCCCGCTGCAGCCGGCCTCCCAGGACATCTGGGACAAGAAATACCGGCTCAAGACCAAGCAGGGCGTGCCGCTGGACGCGGACATCGACGGCACCTACCAGCGCGTGGCCCGGGCCCTGGCCGACGCCGAGGGCAGCGACGAGCAGCGCGCCTACTGGTACGAACGCTTCCTGTGGGCGCTGCGCCGCGGTGCGATCCCGGCCGGCCGCATCACCTCCAACGCCGGCGCGCTGGAGCACAAGCCGGCCACCAGCACGATCAACTGCACCGTCTCGGGCACCATCACCGACTCGATGGACGGCATCCTGGACAAGGTCCACGAGGCCGGCCTGACCCTGAAGGCCGGCTGCGGCATCGGCTACGAGTTCTCCACGCTGCGTCCGCGCGGCGCGTTCGTCGCCGGCGCCGGCGCCTACACCTCCGGCCCGATGTCCTTCATGGATATCTACGACAAGATGTGCTTCACCGTGTCCAGCGCGGGCGGCCGCCGCGGCGCGCAGATGGGCACCTTCGACGTGTCGCACCCGGACGTGAAGGACTTCATCCGCGCCAAGCGCGAGGACGGGCGCCTGCGCCAGTTCAACCTGTCGCTGCTGATCACCGACGGCTTCATGCAGGCGGTGGCCGACGACGCCGACTGGCCGCTGGTGTTCCCGGTCAACGCCAAGGAACAGGGCGACATCGACCTGGCCGACGCGGACAAGGTGGTCTGGCGCGACTGGCCGACCCACAGCAACTACGTGGTCCGCGACGACGGCCTGGTGGCCTGCAAGGTGTACGGGCACATCCGCGCCCGCCACCTGTGGGACATGATCATGGTCTCCACTTACGACTACGCCGAGCCGGGCTTCATCCTGATCGACAAGGTCAACGAGATGAACAACAACTGGTGGTGCGAGAACATCCGCGCGACCAACCCGTGCGGCGAACAGCCGCTGCCGCCGTACGGCGCCTGCCTGCTGGGCTCGGTCAACCTGACCACCTTCGTGCGCGACGCGTTCACCGACCAGGCGCGCTTCGACTGGGAGGAATACAAGGAAGTCGTGCGCGTGTTCACCCGCATGCTCGACAACGTGGTCGAGGTCAACGGTCTTCCCTTGCAACAGCAAAGGGACGAGATCATGCGCAAGCGCCGCCACGGCATGGGCTTCCTCGGCCTGGGCAGCACCTTGACCATGCTCCGGATGAAGTACGGCGAGCCGTCCAGCCTGGAGTTCACCGAGGGCGTGGCCCGCGAGATGGCCGTGGCCGGCTGGGAAGTCGCGCTGACCCTGGCCAAGGAGAAGGGCGCCGCCCCGATCATGGAGGAGCGCTTCCCGGTCACCGCCGAGATGCTGCGCAAGCGTCCGGAGATGGCCAAGGACGGCTGGCGCGTGGGCCAGGAGATCGAGGGCAAGGTGCTGCACGCGCGCTACAGCCGCTACATGCAGCGTATTGCCAGCGTCGCGCCGGAACTGGTGGACGAGCTGGCCGACGTCGGCGCGCGGTTCACCCACCACAGCTCCATCGCCCCGACCGGCACCATCTCGCTGTCGCTGGCCAACAACGCCTCCAACGGCATCGAGCCCAGCTTCGCGCACCACTACAGCCGCAACGTCATCCGCGAAGGCAAGAAGTCCAAGGAGAAGGTGGACGTCTACAGCTACGAGCTACTGGCCTACCGCCACCTGGTCAACCCCGACGCGATGCCGTTCTCCGAGGACGCCGCGGCCAAACTGCCGGAGTACTTCATCTCCGCCGACGACATCCATCCCAAGGAACACGTCGACGTGCAGGCCGCCGCGCAGAAATGGGTGGACAGCTCCATCTCCAAGACCGCGAACGTCCCGACCGACTACCCGTACGAGGACTTCAAGGACATCTACCGCTACGCCTACGAGCAGGGCCTGAAGGGCTGCACCACGTTCCGCTTCAACCCGGCCGCCTTCCAGGGCGTGCTGGTCAAGGAGAAGGACCTGGAGAACACCACCTACCGCTTCGAGCTGGAGGACGGCTCGGTGCTGGAGGTCAAGGGCAACGAAGAGATCGAGTACGACGGCGAGACCCACACCGCCGCCAACCTCTTCGATGCGCTCAAGGAAGGGTATTACGGCAAGTTCTGAGCAAGCCTGACTTGCCAGGGTCGTGGCGCGCGCTGTTCCGGGCGCCCGCCGCGACCGGTCACCGCACCACGGCGCCCGGAAAGCTGCAGAAGTTGTCCCGGCTACCACACAGAGAGCGCCCCCAGGAGGGCTCCCCATGAGCAATGGCAATGGTGTGACGGCGACCCTTTCCGAGGCCGCCGATACAGTGAAAGAGAAAGCCGCCGAAGTCGGCCACGCGATCAGCGCCAGCGCCAGCGGCGCAGTCGCCAGCGCCGGCAAGACCGTGACCAGGGCGAAGAAAGCGGCGAAGAAGTCCGTCGCCAAGGCCAGCAAGGCGGTCAGGAAGGAAAGCGCCAAGGTGACCAAGGCCGTCAAGAAGGAAACGGCCAAGGTCGGCAAGGCGGTGAAGAAGACCGTCGCCAAGGCCAGGAAGAAGCTGACCGCCGCCAAGGACAGCGCCACCGCCGAGGCCGATGCCCTGCGCAAGAAGCTGGGCAAGACCCCGCAAAAGGGGGCCAAGAAGACCGCGAAGAAGGCTGCTTCCAAGAAGACCGCCAAGAAGGCGGCTCCGAAGAAGGCTGCAGCGAAGAAGGCCGTGAAGAAGGCCCCGGCCAAGAAGGTCGCTGCGAAGAAGGCAGCCCCCAAGAAGGCCGCGAAGAAGGCTGTCGCCAAGAAGGCTCCCGCGAAGAAGGCAGCCACCAAGCGCGCTCCGGCCAAGAAGGCCCCTGCGAAGAAAGCCGCCAGGAAGTAAGCAGTACCCAACGCAACACGTCCCTCCCCACCACGGGGAGGGACGGCGGCGGCGTCTCCGCCGCTCCCACGCAACGTACACAGGACACGCAAGATGGCCGTCAAGATCGACAAGAAAATCAAGGGTTACACCGTCGTCACCGCCGAAGACAAGGCGCGCGAAGTCGCGCCGCCGGTGGTCGCCGCACCGGTCGATCGCGCCGTGATGGAGGCCGAGGCGGCCAAGGACAACATCATCCACATGCACGAGCGCATCGAGCGCCCGGAGGTGCTGATCGGCAGCACCTACAAGATCAAGTCGCCGATGGTCGAGCACGCCATGTACGTGACCATCAACGACATCGTCCTCAACGCCGGCACCGAGCACGAACTGCGCCGCCCGTTCGAGGTGTTCATCAACTCCAAGTCGATGGAGCACTTCCAGTGGATCGTCGGCCTGACCCGGATCATGTCCGCCGTGTTCCGCAAGGGCGGCGACGTGACCTTCCTGGTGGAGGAGATGAAGGCCGTGTTCGACCCGCGCGGCGGCTACTTCAAGGCCGGCGGCGTGTACATGCCCTCGCTGGTCGCCGAGATCGGCGCCGTGGTCGAGGAGCACATGAAGTCGATCGGCCTGATCGTCGACCCGGAGATGAGCGCCCACCAGAAGGCCCTGATCGCCGAGAAGCGCAAGCAGTTCGAAGAGCGCTCAAAAAAAAACAGTGACGTGACCGCGGCGGGCGTTGCCGCCCAAGCGAGCGCCGCCGGCACCCAGGAAGACATCGCCGTCACCGGCGACGGCACCAGCTTCCCGCCCAGCGCCACCATGTGCCACAAGTGCAGCACCAAGGCGCTGGTGATCATGGATGGGTGCGCGACTTGCTTGAATTGCGGGTATAGCAAGTGCGGGTGAGGGTGGCTAGATAGAGCGAAGGAGGTACGTGTGAAATTGGGCATCTTCCTTTGAGTTCGAGGTGCGCATGTATCGAAGTGATGTTGGTCTCGGGGAATGCTTCCTCATAGTGTTGCTATTTGTTGCGTCGTCATTACTTTCGATGGAATTGATTGATTCGGCTGCGTACAAGGTTGGCTTTGAAGCAACAAGGAGTCTTGAGGTTGTGGTTGGATTGCCGGTTTCGCTTGCCATGACGTTAGCCTCGTGGACTTCAATGAGGATGTTGCGCTTTAAGTCAATCGATAGCGCGATGCCTTGGTCTGATGCGATAAATATTTTAGTTTTCATAAGCTTAGTGATACTTGCAGTTGTCTTCGCAATGATCGAGATGGCGCTCCTTGAGGTACAGGCTCTATTCGCGAGACGAGTTGTGGGGGCGATTGAGCTGGCTATCTGTCTATTGGCTTTGTACGCGATTACGGCATTGGCTCGTGCGATAAAGAGGAGGGAGAAAGATCGATACTTGGAGCGTGTTCGCGGGCAGAATCGGTAGATCTCAATCCTCTGTGCCGCTGTGGAAATCATATGAAAGAGACGATTGGTTCGGTCAGTACCGGAAATATGCCGGATGATGAGGGCTGGATTCTCTTCGCGCTTGATCTGGCAAAGGAGTATGTCGAGCTTGTGTGCGGAAATCCGCCTGACGAGTCGCGCTTAGAGGTCATCTGGCATGACCATGAAATGGGCTGCTATCCGTCGTTAGGTGTATCTGCTGACTGTGGTACGGGGCAAATTGAAGACTATATTCGCAGATGCGAATCGGCCCTTACTTGCTTTGATAGCTCGGTTGATTGGCTCAAGCTGCAAGAAAATTACCACAGCTCAATTTTCCCTGATGAGCGAGATTGAGATGTTTAGCTTTTAGGTTGAAGAGCAATGGCGGTCCATGTTTGAAATGCTGTGGGGCGAAATAGGGGTCAGAGTGCTATTTCTTGCTCCGCTAGAGGCATCGGTTCTGCTGAATCGGAGAAGTAGGGTGGGTTCACTTGGACTTGGGATGCAGGGGTGTGTCCCGTTTCGTGTAGTGCAAGGGGCGGGCGGACACTGACCTGCTCGAGTTGAATAAGAAAGGGGGAGGGGATCCATGCGTTATTTCGTGCTGGCTGCCGTCATGGCGGTCACGACCGGTTGCGCGACCAACAGTGTCATGCATTCGTCCAGGAGCGTTCCCGACGAGCAGACCTACACCTATATGATCGACCGCGCCGAAGAGATGAGCGTGGAGGGCCTGGACGAGTTCCGGAAGAGCCTGGATGCCGCGCTGGTCGAGGCCAACCTGCGGGTCCAGGAAGGCGCCACCGACGTGCCGGCCAACGTGACCATCGCCATCGACAATTACTACATGCGTCACGGCGCGGCCCGCGCGCTGGTCGGCATCATGGCCGGGCGCGACAACATCCGCAGCACGGTCACGGTCCGCAAGTCGGACGGTGAGCAGGTGGCGCTGTTCGAGGTGGAGTCGACCAATCCCACCGCCTGGGGCACGAGCGCAGGCCTGATCGAGAAGCACGCCCAGGAGATCGTGGACCGCCTGTTGTCGCTGAAAGCCTCCAGGGCGTCAGCGGGAGCGCGATCGAACACACAATAAGACGGGCTGGAGACCCTGCATGATCAAGCAATTGGCGCAACTGTTCGCGCGACCGAAGCCGATGGCCCGTGCCGTCCAGTTCCATCGCGTACCAGTGCAGATGCACTGGTACGACGGCACGGAGATGCCGATCCCGAACTGGGAGCGGATCGGTGCTGGCGAGGTGGCCGGGCTGCAGGGCGCGGCGGCACATGCGTACTGGACGTCTGCCGCGCTGGAATGGCTGGAGTCGCTCCAGGAGACGCTGGGCTCGCACTACCATCTCTACCAGTCCCCGGACTTCCTGTTGCTCTCCAATATGGAGCGCAGTCCGGCGCGGGTCTTCCTGGAAACGTGCCAGCGTGCGCTAGCGCATATCAGCCGGAGCCTGGGCTCGCTGGCCAACACGGATGCGCGTGGCAAGCATGTGGTCGTGGTTTTCGACGATCCGGACGACTACTACGCCTACATCTCGCACTACTACCCGGAAGGCGGCGAGTACGCGACTTCATCGGGCATGTTCATCCAGGCCGGCTACGGGCATTTTGTCATGCCGCTGGAGATCATCGATGCGATGGAGCCGGTGATCGTGCATGAGCTCACCCATTGCCTGCTGACGCACCTGCCAATTCCGGCATGGCTGAACGAAGGCTTGGCCGTCAACACCGAGCACGCCTTGTTCCCGCATCTGGCCTCGCCCCATGCGCAGATGTACTTCCCGCGCGAGGTGGCAGAGCAGCATGCCGCCTACTGGAACGAGGAGAGCATCCAGACGTTCTGGTCCGGGAAGTCGTTCCTGGCGACCGACGATGGCAACCGGTTGTCCTACGACCTGGCCAAGAAGATCACCGCTTTGGCGGCCAATGACGAGCCGGCATTCCGTGCCTTTGTCGCTCAAGCCCAAGGCCAGGATGGCGGCCTGGCAGCCGAGCATCACCTCGGCTATCCCATCGCCAATCTGCTGGAAGCGGTGCTGGGCGAAGGGCCTTGGCAGCCGCGTCCGGAGAGGTGGAAGGAAGGCGTGGAGCGCGGACAGTTTCGCCTATGACACGGCGGGGAAAACAGGGGTAAGAGTGCATTTTCTCGTGGCCTGCGTGGGCCGACGTGATCGAGCTCACTCCAGGGAGCGGAGCCAGGACGCGTCGCGATTAGACTAGGCGGCCCACGTGGCCTACACGCTCCTAAAGGACTCCGCCCATGCCTTTCACCACCACCCCTTCCGGCCTCCAGTTCGAAGACACCGTCGTCGGCACCGGCCCGGAGGCCGCGCCCGGCCGCAACGTCACCGTGCACTACACCGGTTGGCTGTACGTGGACGGCGAGCAGGGCGCCAAGTTCGATTCCAGCAAGGACCGCGACGAGCCCTTCATTTTCCCGCTGGGCGCCGGCATGGTGATCAAGGGCTGGGACGAGGGCGTGCAGGGCATGAAGGTCGGCGGCCGGCGCACGCTGATCATCCCGGCCACCCTGGGCTACGGGGCGCGCGGCGCGGGTGGCGTGATTCCGCCCCATGCCACGCTCAAGTTCGAAGTGGAGCTGCTGGGCACCTGAGGCGACAGAAGCAGGGGTCAGAGTGCAACTCCGCTTCCCGCAGTGGGGAAGTACGTCACGAGGCACCAGGATGATGCGACACGCATGGACAGCGTTCGTTGTGATGGTGGTCGCGGTCGTCCTGATGTCGCTTTGCGCGCCCATCCCCATCGTTGGAATCTTCTGCTACGCGCTGCTTCCCGCCGCGGGAACCGTCATGGTCGCGCTGGGCATCGGCGCCATCGCGAGCCGGGGCCAGCGCCGCGCCGTCTACTACGGCGCCGTGATCGGCACGCTCGCGCTGCTGACCGCTGCCGGGCTCTACCTGCGCCAGCGGGCGGAAGTCTCCGGCAAGGCCGACGTCCACCAGCGCGCCAAGGTCGCCCGCGTCGTCACCGCCGGGCTGCGCGAGCCGGTTTCGCTGGAGGCGGAGCGGATGCTCCGTTACGACCAGGCGCTGTTCGATGCGGTCGCGCCGGCCTGCAAGGACGCGCATTGCTTCGTGATCGCCGGGCTCCGGCCCAAGCGCATCCGTGTCGAGGAATTCCCGTCCGAAGTGCTCGAGGGCATGGGGCTCAAGCCGGCGCCGCCTTCGGAAGAGGCAAGACTGTCGGTCCGGGTGACCCAGGCCAGCCGCGGCGACCGGTTGCAGGTCCGTGCCGAAGTGATCGAGTCCGGCACGCCCACCGCGACCTGGGACGCGAGCCTGCCGGCGTACGACCGTCCCGGCGATTCCACGCTGCCGCCGTGGGTGCACTTCTGGCTCGAGGAGAATCCGCTGGTGGCGATGCTCAAGCCGCGTCCCCGGCTGGGCAGCCACGCCCTCGGCGCGTTCCTGCGTTCGGCGATCCGTGCGGCACAGCCCGCCGGATCCGCCCCGCGGTTCGAGATCGACGCGATCGAGCTGCACAGCCAGGCACTGGCCCCGCCGCTGACGGTCGACCGCAAGGATCCGCGCTACATCGGCTGGTGGTGGGCGGACCGGGATCCGCGCTGCGAGGGCGTGCTGTCGGTCGAGGGCCGCCCGGGCTTCGCCGACTACTACGTGACCTTCCTGGCCGCGCCTCAGTCCGGCCCGCAGCTGAGGATCGGCACGGAAAGCCTCATCTGCGCGGGCGATGCGGTCTACGTGCATCGCTACGGGCGCACCAAGCCCGACGTGCTGGACCTGGCGCGCTACAGCCTCACCGGCCAGCACACTGCGGACCTGCGCGTCAGGGTGCCTGCGCAGGCCTTCGATACCTTCATCGCCTTCGACAAGGGAGCGATGACCGAGCGCGACGGCACGCTCGGGTTCGACGTGCGGCGCGTGCGCTTCGAATGGGCGAAGGACGCCGCGGGGAAACCCGTCCGGGATGCGGATGGTTCGGTCGAGAACGCGATCATCAGCCGGGTGGGGCGCTACTCCGCCACGGTGCCAGCGGCCGCGGCGGGGACCCGGGATGCGATCGAGGCGCCATAGATTCCGGGCCGCGATTCCATCCGCATGATCGATGACGTGGTGGCCGGGCCGAAGCGCCTGGAACAGGCGTTCTCCAGCATCTCATCGATCATCGACACCGATGGCGGGATCGCATCGGTCGCCTTCGACCACGGGTTCCTGGCCGGTGGCGGGGAAACCGGCCACGGACGGGAGACCGGGTGGCAGGGGATCCGGCGGACTGGCCTCGACCACCCTGACCGGGGATTCCAGCTTCACTTTCAGCCTGCGTCCCACCGGCACCACCGGGGTCTTCCTCGGATCGTGCAGCGCACGGCCGGCGCACTTCAGCTGCGCGGTGACCATGCACGTCCCGGAATCGATGGCCTCGATGGCGCCGTTGCGCAGGACCAGGCGGGCCGATTCGAACTCGGCCGTGAGATCCAGCGTGACCGGTATGGAATGCACGCCGAGCCCGTGGAGGTCGACCTTCACCTCGGGCAGCACGTTGGCGCCGATGTCGTGCTTCGACAGGCTGCAGGTGATGGGGATGTCGGGCGTCTGCATGCTTTCCCTTGCCAGCTTGCGGATATCGGCCACCTTGCGCCAGCCCAGGGCGAGGACCCCGAACAGGTTCATGTCCAGCGCCTCCTGCAGGGCCGAGGTGGCTTTTTCGCCGGCCATCCCCCACAGGAATCCCGGCACGCCCTTGCCGGCGAATGCCGGCGCTTCTGCGGCGTGTTCTCGCAGCGCGGCGTCGATGTGTTCGAACCGGTCCGGCAGCATGCGCCGGATAGTCGTGCCGCTCTCAGATGTGGCCATGTGCATTCTCCAGTCTCGTCGCGGTGACGGGCCCGACCGGCGCGGCATCGATGCCCACGATCCGCACCTGCACGCTCAGGGCCGGTGCGTCCATCCCGGGTTCTCCGTGCAGTAGGCGTGCTTGGGCGGCGGGATGTGGCTCGACCGTTACGCTGAGGCGTTGTTTCCATCGCCAGCGGCGGATCGATCCGCCGGCGGCGACCGCCGCGAGCGTGGCCGCCAGGGCCGCCAGCCATTGCCACGGCCATGGATCGACGCGTCCACTTGCGCGCTGCCGGTTGTTGCCGGTTGCCGCATCGTCCGCCGACTGCGCCGCCAGCGTGACCTGGTAGGCCCCCGGGCCGGGCACGCTGCCTTGCAGCCGGATGATCCGCATCTGTCCGGGTTCCAGTACGCCCAGGTCGCACGGCAGGGCGTCGCAGTCGCCCGACACGGTGCGCAGGTCGAAATACTGCAGCTCGGCTTCGATGTGCACGGGCCGGGATCGTGCGGTCCCGGCGTTGCGGATGGCGAATGCGATTTCGCGTTCCCTGCGCCAGCCCGTCCGCTCTCCGGCGTCCGACACCGCCACCTCCAGGTCGGCATGGCGCGGGGGAGGCGGAGGAGGGGCGACGTCTGCAAGGCCCGAGCCGTGATCCCGGTTGTTGTCCGGGTTGCCGTCGTTTTCCGAGTCCGCGGCCAGCGTGGCGGTGAACGCTCCGGGTGCGACGGCCCGGCCTTCCAGGGCGACATAGCGTTCTTCGCCGGGTGCCATCGGCGGCAGCCTGCAGGACAGGCCTGCTGCGCAGCCATCCCGCAGGGAGACGGCGGCGAGGTTTTCCGACGTGATCCGGATGTCCACCCCGTCCGAGGATCCCTGGCCGGCGTTGCGGATCCGGAAGCGGAATGCGACCGGATGGCCCGCTTCCACCGAGGGGTGGGGGTCGCTCACCAGCGTGACCTGCACGTCGGATCGGTCCGTTTGCTGGACGACGGGTTTTTCTTCAACGACGGGTTCCCGGGCGACGGCGATGGCGTCGCTGGCATCGCGGGCACGGGTCGATCCATGCGCGGTTCCATCCGGTCCCTGTGCCGTCAGCAGCACCTGGTAATGGCCCGGCGCCACGAGTCGGCCGGTGACGTCGAGCTGCCGGGAATCGCCCGGTCCCAACGGCGGCAGCGTGCAGGGCAGGGCGCTGCATCCGCCCTCCAGGATGACGGGCGTGCCGAGGTTGGTTTCGATCTCCACCGTCACCGGGCCCGAGCGGCCGGTGCCGGCATTGTGGATGCGGAAGGGAAAACGGGCATCGGTTCCCGCCGCGAGCCTGCGGCCGCCTGGCCCGTGCAGCGACGTGACCTGCAGTCTTGCGGGTTCCGGCGGCGGCGGCGCAGGCGGAGGCGGCGGCGGCGGATCCGTGCCCGGCTCCGAGCGGCTGCCGGAGATCAAGGCCTTGACGAACTCGATGAGAGGCCCTGCATCCCTCGACTCGGGTTCTTCGTCCGGCGGGCAGTCCGTGGCGCGCGCATCCTGCCCTGCCCTGTGGCCACGGTCGGAGGTATTCCCCCGACAGGGATCCTCCGTGCGGGTGGTCGCGGGTCCCGCCCCGGATCCGTCCTGGGATGCACGCGACGGTGGCGCATGCAGCACAAAGGCCAGGGACAACCCCGCCACAGCCAGTCCCCGCACGTTCCAGTTCCAGTCCACGGCCATGGCATTCGTCCCGACTGTACTGCCCGATGTGATCGCGGCGCGCTGGAAGAGGGCCACCCGTTTCCCTGTCACCAGGTGGTCGACGCCGCGCGGGAGCGTGCCTGGGCGGCCTTGTCCGGCAGGTATTCCCAGTGCCACACCTCGCTCTTCACGGTGCGGACGAAACCGTGCTTCGTCGCGTGCTTCTGCAGCCACAGGTAGGTCGGGTTGCTGCCGCCGCCGCCGACATCGAAGTCGAAAGCCACGCCATTCTGGTGGTTGGAGTTGCCGGGCCTGCTGGCGAGGTTGTACCCGGCCAGCCCGCGCATGTAGCCATCGTAGAGCTGCTTCTGTTCCGGCCACGAGCGGAAACCGCTGTTGAGGCCGACCGCAACGCCATCGGCGCGGGCGGCGCCCACCAGGCCGAGGAAGGCGTCCCGGGTCTGCGCCGACACCACCTCGATCTGGCGGTGGGTGCCCACCACCCGGACCAGATCGACCTGGCCCTTGTACGTGCCCCGCGCCCAGACCGCGTGTGGACCGTATTGCCCGCTCCCGGCCGGCACTCCGATCCTGCCCAGGGTTTCCGACAGGAACAGCCCCGCGAAATTCCCGACCGATGTCCAGCCATGCGCCCGGTCGCCCTCCGGCGACAGCGCATGCGCGAACAGGGCGACCTGCCGGGCACCGGCCGGCACTTCGCGGATGGCGTCGACGGCCACCCGCGATCCCCGGGGTATACGCTTGGGCTGTCCACGGCCGGCATCGAGGAATTTCATCAGGTCGTCGGCATCGCGCAGCCGCGCGTCCGGGTCGGCCACCGTGAACAGCCGGCCGCGGTAGCTTTCATCGGACACGATTCGTTCCTCCATGGATGCGTGATTCGCCACAGCGCGTTGTTGGCCTGGCTCAAACGGCACAACGGCAACAGGATGCCGGCCCGGTCAGGCGGAGCCCGATGGGCCCGCGCTTCCATTCCCCGACGAGAAAACACCATGGCCAAATACCTGATCTCCTTCCCCAGCGCAGCGATGGTCGTGCCCGACGGCGAGTGGGAGGCGGTCACCCGCGACTCGCACGCGGTGATCGAGGAAGCGAAAGCCGCCGGCGTCTATGTCTTCGGCGGCGGCATCGACGAAAGCGTGCCGCCCGTGCTGGTCTCGGCCGACGGCACGTTCGCCGAGGGCGGTTATCCGTGGGCGCCCCGTCTCGACGGCGGCTTCGCCGTGCTGGAACTGCCCTCGCGCGAGGACGCCATCGCCTGGGCCGCGCGCATCGCCAGGGCCTGCCGCTGCGCCCAGGAGTTGCGGGTGTTCGGGTTTGATCCGGCGTCTTGAGGACAGCGACAAGGCGGTGAGGCGGCGCGCACTTTCCGCAGAAGCGAGGTCCACGCGCGTTCCACGCAAGGCGCTCATCCTGTTCCACGCCTGATACGCCGGGTCAAAGCTCCGCCCGGCCCTGGACCCGCCGAGTCGGGAACTGCATCGCCCGGGCCCTGGACTCGGCGCGCCGAGTCCGGAACTCCGTCGCCCGAGCTCCAGGCTCGACGCGCCGAGTCCGGAACTCCGCCGCCCGAGTCCTGGACTCCACCGTTCGAGCTTTGATTCCTGCGCGCGGGCAAGAAAGCCCGGTTCCGTGGATAACCCGGGCGAGCGAGGCGCATCGGGCCGGTCGCCCTGTCGTCGCCGCTGTTCCACGAGGGTGCGATCGCAAGGTTCCACAGGGAGGGGTAAAGGGTTCCGGGACCTGTTTTCGCGATAGCCTCGCCCCGACAGCCGCGGTTCCCGCGCAGGGACAATAGAGACGACATGGCAGGAAGCACCCGTATCGCTCCGCTCGCCCGCGTGCTGGCCGCACTGATGGCCATGACCCTGTGCATGGCCGGCCAAGCCGCCGAACCGGAGGCCAGGCAACCCGGCGACTATCCGCTCAGCGCCGATTCGCTGAGCCATCCCGGCGTGCCGCACGGCCGGCTGGAGGGGCCGTTCGAGTTCCGCAGCCGCATCATCGACGGCACCGTGCGCCGGTACTGGATCTACGTGCCGGCCCAGTACGACGGCAGCGCGCCCGCGAGCCTGCTGGTGTTCCAGGACGGCCAGCGCGCCACCAACCCGCAGGGCCCGCTGCGCGTGCAGAACGTGCTGGATAACCTCATCGACCGCGGCGATATCCCGGTCACCATCGGCCTGTTCGTCACTCCGGGCAACCGTTCCGCGCACTATCCGGACGACCTGGGCATGGGCAACCCGGACCACCGCGCGGAGGAATACGACGCCCTCGACGACGCGTATGCGCGCATGCTCATCGACGAGATGCTGCCGCTGGTCGGTGCGCGGTACCGGCTCAGCGACGATCCCGCGCAGCGGGCGATCGGCGGCACCAGCAGCGGCGCCATCTGCGCGTTCACCGTCGCATGGCATCGTCCCGACGTGTTCGGCAAGGTGATCAGCATGATCGGCAGCTACACGTCGATCGGCTACCGGCCCGCGCAGGACGGCAAGCCGATGGTGCCCGGCGGGGACCTGTATCCCGGCCTGGTCCGCAAGAGTCCGATCCGCCCGATCCGCATCTTCCTGCAGGACGGTTCCAACGACCTGGACAACGAGCACGGCAACTGGTTCCTGGCCAACCAGCAGATGCTCGCTGCGCTGGAATGGGCCAACGCCCATGCGGACAGCCAGGGTCTTCCCGGCCCACGCTACGACGTCGCCCATGCTTGGGGCGACGGCGGCCACTCCGACGATCATGGCGGCTCGCTGCTGCCGGACATCTTGCGGTGGTTGTGGAGGCCTGCCGCCACGCCGGAACCTCCGTCCGCAGGCTGACGAAGCGTGACGGAGTCGAATGGCCGGCGTCGCGTTCGAGAACGCGGACTGCGATGCCTTGCGGTCGCGGCAGGCGCGCCAGCGCCAGTCCCATCGGGCCGACGACGGCGATAGCGACTGCTCGATTACCCCGAAACGGCGATCGAATTCCGATCATGGCAATGGGCCTTCCCGCGGGATGGTTCACTACCGGAAGGCGGCGTCAGTGGCGCGAAGCGGAAATCTGTGCCGGACTGACGCCCAATACACGCCGCATGCAACGCGCCATGTGGCTTGCATGGGAAAATCCGGTCTCCAGCGCAATCTCGATCCGGGTCATCTTGCCCTCGAGCAGGTGCATTCGTGCACGCTCTACCCGGCGTTCAAGGACGAATCCATGGACGGGCATCCCTGTGGCCTGCCGGAACAGCGACTTGAAATGCGACACGCTGAATCCTGCAACGGATGCAAGTTCGGCCAAGGTCAGGTCCCGATCGAGGTGGGCCTCGATGTATTCGACGACCTGGCGCAACCGCCATGCCGGCAATGCGGAGGCCCGGCTGGACGCCGGGACGGTCTTGCGCGTCTGCAGCGCCAGCAGCCTGGCAACCAGGGCGGCGGCCAGGCTGTCTGCGAACAGGCGGCCGCTGGGATAGGCGTCCCGATCCTCGGATTGCATCATCCAGCCGATGCGCTCTATCTGCGGATCGCGGATGTGGATCGCCGGGGCGAGATCCGTATCGCGGGCGCCCTGTCCCAGGGTGTCGGCGGTCTCGCGGACCAGCGAGGGCGACAACCGAAGCAATAGCGACTGGACGGGCCTGGACATGGTCCAGCGCGTGCTGGAGCCGGCGGGGACCACGCAGAACTGCCCATGGATGCGGACCCCTTTTCGCTCGTGGCTGCCGGCGCGGTAGGACACGGGCGTCGGCTGGCCCAGGTGCAGGCAAAGGACATGACGGTGATCCACCGGCGAATCGAACCGTCCGCCCGGTACGGGCGAGGTCAGCACATCGAGCAGGGGCAGACCACGGATGCTGTCATCCGACAGCAACGCAACCGGGGGATCGGGGTAGCACGCAGGCCGGTCAGCCATGGCCGCGATACTCCTATGGGTCGAGTCTCGGTCCAAGTATCCAACGAAAAGCATCCGTCTGTGCCGGTTTCCGGCCGTTCGTGCGCGAACCGTATCGGGGGAGCGCCCAGAATCCACCGCCACAGGAATATCCCTGGATGGCCCGGGGGCGATCTGGCGCACGACTGGCCACCCGCCGGCGACCGAACAATGTCGCGGCTCGCGACACTCGACAGGAAGCATGCATGAATATCCGATTTGCCATGGCGCTTGTACTCGGGTTGGCGACGTCTTCGTCGATGGCCGCCGAGCAACAGTCGGGGGCGCCGGGCGACCCTCCTGCAGTTGCAGCGGATAGCGTCGGTTCGCAGCACCGGCAGCTTTCCGGGTTCGCCGGCCAATGGAGAGTGGAGCAATCGTTCTGGCCCAGCCCCGGTGCGGAGCCGGTGGTGGAACACGGGGTTGCGGTGTTCAAAATGGTGCTGGGTGGCCGTCACCTCGAACAGGACCTGCAGATCCGTTCGAGCACTCCGTTCCAGGGCCTGGGATTTACCGGATTCGACAACGTGAGCCGGAAGTACTACGCGAGTTGGATGGACACCAACTTCACCGACGTCCTGGTCCTGCGCGGAGACTTCGATGCTGCCAGCAACACCTATACCTTCAAGGGTGGGATGCCGGATCCGGCCAAACCTGGGGCAAGCATCCCTGTTCGCCAGGTAATGCGCGTGGTCGATCCCAAGCATTTCTCCGTCGGGTACTTCGAAACCAGGAATGGGCAGGAGGCGTTGGTGGTGAAACTCGAGTATTCACGCATCGAATAGTCGGGTTTTTGATCGCGGAATCGGCTGCCCATGGCGGCGATGGCGAAAGGTGTCAGGGACATTTCCTGAGGCATCGGCCGTCGTCGCCGGGCAGGGGGCTCCGGGGAAATGGACCTGCCGGGTGTACTTCGGCGGTGCGAAGACGCCCGTCGCAAGTCCGGCCATCGAGGTCGCGGCCACGCTGGAGCGCGCGCCGTTCTACCGGCCCTCGGGAGTGCCCTGCGTGCTGGGCCGGCCGGACTACGACCTCGCGCTGGTCGCGGTACCGCTGGCCATCACGGCGGCGGAGTTGCCCGATGCGGAGAACGCTCCGCTGCCCGACAAGTTCCTGGCCCATCCCGTCTTCGCGTCGTCCTCTGCCGCCGATCTATGTGTCCGGTCCGCTGTTGCGCCTGCGCAGCCGCTATTACGACGCACTGCTGGCCGTGCAGATCCGCGATGACTGGGGGCCCTGGGTGGAACTTCTGTGCCAGGCCGTGATCGAGGCGTGCGAAGCGGCCCGGCATCTGGCCCGGGACCTCGTCGCGATCGTCGCGCACTGGCGTGTGCAGAAGGGTCTTCGGACCAATTCAACCGCCTGGCGCCTTGCCTGATCGGCCATCCGTCGGTCACCGCCAGGCAGGTAGTGGAACTTCTCCAGGTGTCCCATCGCGCGGCGCTGTCGGGCCTGTACCAGCTGGAAGAGGCCGGGGTGCTCCGCAGGGCGGGCACGGCCAGGCGCGACCAGCTGTTCCACGCGCCGGAAATCATCGAGCGTCTCAACCAGCCTTGACCAGGGACAGTGCCAGGCGCACTTTCTCCGGCTGCCGGCGAATCGAAACGGATGCGACACGTCCAGCTCCCGCTTTCCCGAGTCCCACGCCGCTACCATCACCCCTCCATCGTCTCCCGGGAGGGAACATGCGTGCAGTCATGGTGTGCCTGCTGGCACTGGGAACTTGCCTGTCCGCCGCCGCGTGGGCGCAGGACACCGCCAGGGCCGACGGCCCGGCGCAGGTGCGCATCGTCAACGGCGCCGACGGCTACCGGATGACCGTCGATGGCCAGCCGTACTACGTGCGCGGCGCCGGTTCGGCCAGTGGCGACCTGGAGCAGCTGGCCGCGCGCGGCGGCAATTCGTTCCGCACCTGGAGCACCGGCACCGATGCGGCGCAGGTGCGCGCGATGCTCGACCGCGCACAGCGCAACGGCTTGACGGTGGCGATGGGCCTGGCGGTGGGCAAGGAGCGCCACGGCTTTGACTACGACGATCCCGAAGCGGTGGCCGCGCAGCTGGCCGCGCTGCGCGGGGAGGTGCGCCTGTACAAGGACCATCCCGCGGTGCTGGTGTGGCTGGTCGGCAACGAGTTGAACCTGGAATACAGCAACCCGAAGGTGTGGGACGCAGTCGGCCAGATCGCCGACATGATCCACGCCGAGGATCCCAACCATCCGGTGATGACGCCGCTGGCCGGCTTCGACCGCGAACTGATCGACCGGATCAAGGCGCGCGCGCCGTCGCTGGACCTGATCGGCGTGCAGCTCTACGGCGACATCGGCGAGCTGCCGGCCAAGCTGGAAGCGGCCGACTGGACCGGGCCGTACATCGTCACCGAGTGGGGCCCGACCGGGCACTGGGAAAGCCCGCTGACCGCGTGGGGCGCGCCGGTGGAGGACGATGCCTCGCGCAAGGCGGCGCTGTTGCAGCAGCGCTACCGCGAAGTCATCGCCGCCGACACCCGCCAGGGCCTGGGCTCGTACGTGTTCCTGTGGGGCAACAAGCAGGAGCGCACGCCGACCTGGTACGGCCTGTTCCTGCCGACGGGCGAAGCCACCCCGGCGGTCGATGCGATGCAGCAGCTGTGGACCGGCCGCGGGCCGGACAACCGCGCCCCGTCGATCGAACCGGCCCGCATCGACGGACGCCTGGCCACCGACAGCGTCGTGCTCGCGCCCGGTTCCGCGCACGCGGCCACCGCGCCGGCGCAGGACGCCGAGGGCGACGCGCTGCAATGGCAGTGGTACGCGCTGGAGGAGAGCACCGCCACCTCCATCGGCGGCGACGCCGAAGCGGTGCCGGCGCGGATCGACCTGCATGCCGGCATCGACGAGGACGGCCGCCTGCGCTTCACCGCGCCGGGCAAGGCCGGCAACTACCGCCTGTTCGTGGAGGTGCGCGACGGGAAGGGGCATGCCGCGTACGCGAACATCCCGTTCCGGGTGGAAGCGGCAAGGTGAACGGAAAGCAGGGCCGGGCTTCCGCTCCTCTTCATCCCGCTTCCATCGCCCCATCGTGCGTTCCGTCGCATGCCGGTGGCCGCTGCCCGGCGTCCATGCCAGCCTTGGGTCAGGTTCGGCAATGCAGGTACCGCCATGACCTTGGCGAAACATCCGGAGACGGCGTGGTGCAGCGCCATCGCGCTCGCAGCCCTGTTGTGGGCGGCATCGGCGTCGGCTTCAGCGGCGGCAGTGGCATCCGCTCCGCCCTGCGAAGTGGGCGGCTACCGCCTGGATGACGGCCGCGCGCTGGACATCGGTCCGGGCGCCGAAGGCCAGCTGCGCTGGCGCACGGCCGATGGACGCACGGGCGCGCTGGCGCCGGTGGCCGATGGCACCTGGACCAGCACGCTGGGCTGGACCGGGCGCGCGGACGGTCACCGCGTGACGTTCGACGGTTGCGGGCGCGGCGGCATCCGCTTCGACGGCATCGCCGGCCAGCGCATCCCGCTGGTGCAGGTCGACACGCGCTTCCAGGGCAGCGGAGTCACCCTGGCCGGACGGTTGACGCTGCCGCCCGGCGACGGCCCGGTGCCGCTGGTGGTGCTGGTCCACGGCGCCGAGCACGACTCGGCGCTGCAGCGCTATTCGCTGCAGCGCGAGTTCGCCAGCGCCGGCATCGGCGTGTTCGCCTACGACAAGCGCGGCACCGGCGCGTCGGGCGGCCGCTACACGCAGGATTACCTGACCCTGGCGGTCGATGCGGTCCACGCCGCGCGCGAGGCCCGGCGCCTGGCCGGTGCGCGCGCCGGCCGCATCGGTTACCAGGCCGGCAGCCAGGGCGGCTGGGTCGCGCCGCTGGCCGCGCGCATCGCGCCGGTGGATTTCGTGGTGGTCGGCTTCGGGCTGGCGGTGTCGCCGCTGGACGAGGATCGCGAGGCGATCGCCGCCGACATGGCGCGCGCGGGCTTCGGCGCGGATGCGCTCGCCGGTGCCATGGAGATCGCCGACGCCACCGCGGTGCTGATCGAAAGCGGATTCAGCGACGGCTATGCGCAGCTGGACGCGGTCAAGGCGGAATACCGCGATGCGCCCTGGTACCCGTCGGTACGCGGCAACTTCACCGGGTACCTGCTCGCCAACGATGCCGACACCATCCGCAGGGAAGCGCCGGAACTGGTGCGTGGCGTGCCCGCGCGCTACGACCCGATGCCGGTGCTGGAGACGCTCGATGTGCCGCAGCTGTGGCTGTTCGGCGGCCAGGACCGCGACGCGCCGCCGGGCGAAACGCTGCGCCGCCTGGCCGCGCTGCAGCGCGACGGCCGGCCGATCGTCACCGCCGTGTTCGCCGGCGCCGAGCACGGCATGTACGAGTTCGAGACCGCCGCCGACGGCGAACGCCTCTCCACCCGCCAGCCCGACGGCTACTTCCGGCTGATGGCCGACTTCATCCGCGGCCGGCCGCTGCAGCCGCGCTACGGGGAGGCGGTGCCGGCGCCAGCAGCGGATCGGCGGCGATGAACGCCTGCAGGTGGTCCACCAGCGCGCGCACCCGCGCCGGCAGGTAGCGCTGCTGCGACCACACTGCGAACACCGGTCGCCGCTGCGGTGTCCAGGCCTCCAGCACCGGCACCAGCGCGCCGCGCGCGATCGCGTCGCGGGTGAGCGTGGTCGGGCACAGCAATACGCCCAGGCCGGCGCAGGCGGCGTCCAGCGCCAGCCGCATCTCGTCGGTGCGCAGCCGTGGTTCGGGCTGCAGCACGGTTTCGGCGCCGCTGGCCGGGTCGCGCAGCGTCCACTGCCGCAGCGGGGTGGCGACGATCGCTTCGTGCGCGGCCAGCGCCTGCGGGTCGGCCGGCATGCCGCGGCGTGCGAGATGCTCCGGCGACGCGACCAGGTGCACGCCCACCTCGCCCAGGCGTCGCTGGGTCAGCAGCGAATCGGCCTGTCCGCCGACCCGCAGGGCGAGGTCGGCGCCGCTGCCGACCAGGTCCTGCACCGCGTTGCTGAGCTGGAACTCGAGGCTGACCTGCGGATGGGCCTGCAGGAAGCCGGTCCAGGCCGGCGACAGCGGTCCGCTGGCGAGGTTGACCGGCGCCAGCACGCGCACGTGGCCCGCGACCCGGCGCAGGTTGGCGTCGAGCGCACGCGTGGCCTGCTCCAGCGCGCGCACCAGCGGACGGCACTGCTCGTAGTACTGCTGGCCCTCGGCGGTGGGCTGCAGTCGTCGCGCGGTGCGGTGCAGCAGGCGGCAGCCGAGCGCGTGCTCGAGCCGCTGCAGCCGCCGGGTGACCGAGGCGGCCGGCAGGCCGAGGCGGTCGGCGGCGGCGCCGAGCCCGCCGGCCTCGACGATTTCCACGAACAGGGCGAGGTCGTCGAAGTGGCGGTCCATGATTGCGAATCCGGCAATTGAAGTCTGACGGATCGAGTCTATTTCCTTCTCCGTCATGCATCCAGACTGCGCGGCATCCCACCGCGAGGTCTTCCGGATGTTCGCTTTCGACCGTTTCCGGTTCGTGTTCTCCGCCCTGATGTCGGCCTGGATGTCGTTGTTGATGACCGCCTTCGTGGTCTGGCTCAACTCCGGCTTCGGCGCCGGTTACCTGGGCCAGTGGCGGCATGCCTTCCTGTCGGCCTGGCCGGCGGCGTTCGCGGTCGTGCTGCTGTCCGGTCCGGCCGTGCAGCGGCTGAGCCGGGCGCTGGTGCTGCGTCTGCCGCCGACGGGGGCTTCGCGCTGAGCCGGCCCGGCCGGCGAGGGCGGCCGCATTGTGCGGGGAGGGCGACCCGCCTCGACTTGCCTCGTGACTGCGCCACGCTATGCTCGCCCCGACCGATCAAGGAAGGAGAGCGGCAATGCGACGCACGAACCGCAACACGATGTGGATGGCCGCGGTGCTCGCGGCCGGATCGCTGGCAGTGGCCGGATGTGCGTCATCGCCGGCACAGGGCGGGGCGGAAGCCGCCGCGGCCGCGCCCGCCAGCGCGCCCATTCCCGAGATCAGGCCGGGGATCATGGCCGGCTACCTGGACCAGAAGCAGCTGCCGGACAGCCTGGCCCTGCTGCCATCGCCGCCGGCGCCGGGCACGCCGGCCTTCGCCAACGACGAGGCGGTGCACGCGGCGGCGCGCAAGCTGCGCGGCACGCCGCGCTGGGACCAGGCCGCGGTCGATGCCGAGCTGATGAAGCCCAGCGCGCTGGAGACCTTCAGCTGCGCCCTGGGCGTGCCGGTCAACGACACCGACACGCCGAACCTGGCGCGCCTGCTCAAGCGCACGCTGGTGGACGGCGGCCTGTCGACCTACGGCGCCAAGAACCACTACCAGCGCACGCGCCCGTTCGTGGTCCACGAGGAAGACACCTGCCTGCCCAAGGACGAGGACGGCCTGCGCAAGGACGGCTCCTATCCCTCCGGCCACACCGCCATCGGCTGGACCCATGCACTGGTGCTGGCGCAGGTCGCGCCCGCACAGGCCGACGCGCTGTTCGCGCGCGGCCGCGCGTTCGCCGAGAGCCGGCTGGTCTGCAACGCGCACTGGCAGAGCGACATCATCGAGGGCAAGGTGATCGCGTCGGCCACGTTCGCCTTGCTGCAGAGCAATGCCACCTTCCGCCAGGACGTGCAGCTGGCGGCCGACGATGTGGCCAGGGCGCGCGCGGCAGGCCTCAAGCCGACCCGCGATTGCGCGGCCGAGGCCGCGGCGCTGGCCATTCCGCTTCCCGGCGTTCTCTGAGGGAAACGCGGCCGGCAAAAGTGCCGGCGGGAAAGGTGCCAGGGACATTCCGGGGGAGATCTTGCGCAACGCGGTCACCCCCGGGGTCCCGTGGCACTGCAGGTGACTTCCGGCACGCGGCGGCCCCGGGCGGGGGCGGGCAGTCTCGCGGCGGTATACCCGCGGGGCGAGGCGATGAAGATCCGGCTGGTCCTCCTGTCGAGCGTGTTCGTTCTCCTGGCGGCGTTCGCGGCCGCGGCTGCGCAACGGGTCGTGTCGCCCGCGGTGCCCGATGCGGTGTTCGAGGTGGATGCCGGATTCGAGGCGCTGCCCGCGCTGCGGTTCCCGATCGCGGACAGCACGGATGCGGAGCGGCATCTGTTCGTCGACGCACCCGGTGGCGTGGTGCGGCGCATGCTGGTGCTGCAGTTCGAGACCGTGCAGGCCGGATCGGATTTCCGGTTCGTGTTTCCGTCGTCGCCGCCGCGGCAGTTCGGCCCGCACGTATACCGGGCCGGCACCTACGCCTACGACGACGTGCTCGCGGCCGCGCGTGCGCCCGGATTCGAGGCGGCCAGGACGCGGGCGGCGCTGGCCGCCGCCGGTCTGGAAGCGCCGCGCTACTGGCACGTGGCGCGGCTCGCGCGCGTGGCCGATGCGTCCGGTCTGCACGAAGCCATCGTCTTCTACATGGAGAACGCGGATGCGCGCTACCCGAAGGGACTGGTCGAGGTGGACGCGGACGGCGACGGCTTGCTCGACGCCGAAGAAGCGGTGCGGCTGTGGCGGGAGCTGGAGCGTGTCCTGGCGGTGAGACCCGCGGATTCGCCGGCGGATTGAGGCGCGGCGTGCCGATGCCTGCCGCGTGTTCGAGCGCGCGGGCACGGATTCCGGGACGGCGCGCGGAGGCATCACGTCGAAGTGGAAGCACGCGCATGCCGCCAGCTCCACTTCCGGTGTCCGCTGGAAACGTGGAATCGCCGTAGGGCCAAGGGCCAATTGCCGGCCTCCGGTGCGTGGGCGACGTTACCGGCGCCCACGACGGGCAGGCGCGGGGAATCGACGATGAAATGGCTCCTGGTACTCGTGCCGCTCGCCATCGCCCTGGAGCACCTGGCGCCCGGCAACGACCTGCTGATCTTCGCGGTCGCCGCCCTGGGCATCGTGCCGCTGGCCTCGATCATGGCTTCGGCGACCGGCGCGCTGGCCACGCGCCTGGGGGCCGGACTGGGCGGGCTGCTCAACGCGACCTTCGGCAACGCCGCCGAACTGATCATCGCCCTGGCCGCACTGCGCGGCGGCCTGCACGATATGGTCAAGGCTTCGCTGGCCGGCACCATCATCGGCAACATCCTGTTCGTGCTGGGCGTGGCGATGGTCGTGGGCGGCAGCCGCTACGGCGACCAGACCTACGACGCGCGCGCGGCGCGCACGCAGGCGACGATGCTGACCCTGGCCGCGATCGCGCTGATCCTGCCGGCGGCCTACCTGAACATCGTGCCGCAGGCCGAGCCGCAGATGAATTCGATCAGCGCCCTGATCGCCTGGATCCTGCTGGCCGTGTACGCGGCCAACGTCGCCTTCACCCTGGTCCGGAGCCGGGCCGATGCCGCCGCTGCCGGCCAGGCGCACGACCCGGGCGAACTGCACCATGCGCCGCAGTGGAGCCCGGGCAAGGCGCTGCTGGTGCTGTGCGCGGTGACCCTGGGCATCGTCTGGCTGAGCGAGATCCTGGTCGGCACGGTCGAGGCGGCGAGCGAGGCCATGGGCTTCTCCGACGCGTTCACCGGCGTGTTCGTGCTGGCGGTGATCGGCGGCGCGGCCGAGCAGGCCACGGCCATTGTCGCCGCGCGCCAGAACCGCATGGACCTGTCGATGTCGATCAGCCTGGGCGCCAGTGTGCAGCTGGCGCTGCTGGTGGCGCCGCTGCTGGTCCTGCTCAGCTACTTCATCGGCCCGCACCCGATGGGGCTGGTGTTCGGGCCCGGGCTGGTGCTGACCATCCTGTTCGCGGTGATCATCGCCGGGCAGGTCGCCAGCGACGGCCGCGCCGACTGGCTGCGCGGCGTGCAGCTGCTGGCCGTGTACCTGATCCTGGCGGCGGTGTTCTTCTTCGTGCCCGACGCGGCCGGGTGAGCGCGTGGCACCGCTCCGCGCCTTCGGCCCCGACGTACTGACGCGCCACCGCTACGCGGTCCTGTTCTTCGCGCTGCTGTCGACCATCGCCATCGGCCCGCTGCTGGAGGCGCTGGACGTGGGCGACGTCGCGATGGAGGCGCTGCTGACCGTGAGCCTGCTGGCGGCGGTGTTCCCGATCGGGGTGATGCAGCGGCGCCGGGTGCTGTTCGGCATCGTCGCCCTGGCGCTGCTGCTGCGCGGGTTCTCCTCGCAGGTGGAGTCGGCGCCGGTCTCGGTGGCCGGTGCGGTGCTGTGGTGCCTGGTGGCCGTGATCGCCGCCTATGGCGCGATCCGCTATTCGCTGTCCAGCGTGCAGGTGGATGCCGAGCACCTGTATGCGGCATTGAGCGCCTATCTGCTGATCGGCGTGTGCTGGGGCGTGATCTACGTGGCCGTCTCCTACGTGCATCCGGGTGGCCTGCTGGTCGGCGGCGCGCCGCTGCAGCACGGGCTGGGCATGGGCGACGCGATCTATTTCAGTTTCGTCACCCTGGCCACGCTCGGGTATGGCGACATCACCCCGGCCACGCCGGTGGTGCGCGGGCTGACCGTGTTCGAGGCGATCATCGGCCAGCTGTACCTGGCCATCATGGTCGCGCGCCTGGTCAGCCTGCAGACGGCGGTGCAGTCGCGGTAGGCGCGGATTGCGCCGGCGGCGACGGGCCGGAACGCCGGCCCTGGGCACGGTCCCGGCGCCGGCCGCCGGCAAGGATCACCGCTGCGTGGGGCCAAAGGCCAATTGAGGCCATTCCTGCAGGGCGGTTAGCGTCGGCACGGTCCGGCGCCAAAGACCCGTCATGCCGACGGGATGCGGAGTTCCCCCGGGATTCCGCACGCCCGGTCAGGCGGTTGCCAGGGAGGCGGTGGTGACGGGATCGCGAGGTTCGACCTGCAGGCACGTTCCGCGGTGCGCCCGCCGGACGACCGGCCCGCGCGCGATTCCTGGCAGCCTTGCGGCCGCGACCGGCGGCCGCACCACGATGGTGGACCCCTGACCGTTTCATCCGGACACACATCCCGACGCGGATGCGCCTGGCGACGGCCACCGAGCCCTGGGCTCGACGACGCTCCAGTACGCATCCTCGATCCGGGTCAACCTGCCAACTGGAGGGATTGTTGCCATGAACACCACGCTGCTTCCGAACCGCCTGCTGCGCGCCGCCGTGCTCGGCGCCCTGCTGGTGGCGCTGCCCGCCGCCGCGGCCGACGGCGACAAGACCAAGATCAAGGGACTGATCACCGCCGTGCAGGGCGACACGATCACGGTCAAGGACGCCAACAACGTCGAGCAGACGGTCACGCTGTCCGCCGACACCGTCTACAAGAAGACCAAGGGCCTCAGCGGCGTGGTCCACGAGAAGGTCGAGCAGGGCGCGCTCATGCCCGGGCTGCCGGTCAACATCGACGCCGTCGCCGCCGGCAGCGGCTTCGACGCCACCGAGGTCAGCTTCAAGTCCGAGGACTACAAGGTCGCCCAGCAGGTCGAGGCCGGGCTTGCGCCGACCGCCAACCGCATGGACGAGTTCGGCACCTACGAGGCGCTTGAGACCGTGGAGGTGCTGTTCGCCAGCGGCAGCGCCAAGCTCTCCGCGGATGCGAAGTCCGACCTGACCGCCTTTGCCGGCAAGGCCAAGGAAACCGGGAACTACCAGGTGGTGCTGCAGGGCTTCACCGATTCCACCGGCGATGCCGCGGCCAACCAGCGGCTCAGCGACCAGCGCGCCGACGCGGTCGCCGATTACCTGCAGCAGCAGGCCGGCCTGGCGCCGGGCCGCGTACGCGCCGGCGACGGCATGGGCGTTGCGCCCGATGCGGGTAGTGGCGACAACGCCGGCGCACGCAAGGTCGTGGTGAAGCTGGTGGTCGACAAGGGCGTACAGGCCGGCAATTCGAAGTAGCCGATCGAGGCCGTCCGGGCGGGTCCAGCCGGACCCGCCCTCCGCGAGACTGGAGAATCCCATGCGCATATCCGCGCCCCAGATGCTGGCTGCCGCACTGCTGCTCGCGATGGCCGACGGTTCCGGCCCGGCGACGGCCTGGGCGGCGCCCGCCCAGGCCGCCGCGCCGACGGCCGCCGCATCGTCCCAGCAGGCATTCAAGCCCGAGCAGCTCGATCAGATGATGGCGCCGATCGCGCTGTATCCGGACGCATTGCTGGCGCAGGTGCTGATGGCCTCGACCTATCCCGGCGACGTCGCCGACGCGGTGGAGTGGTCGGCAAAGCACAAGGACGCCAAGGGCGAGGACGCGGTGCGCCAGGTCGCCGACCAGCCGTGGGATCCGAGCGTGCAGTCGCTGGTGGCGTTCCCGCAGCTGCTGGCGGTGCTGGGGCAGGACCCTGCGTGGGTGCAGAAGCTGGGCGACGCGTTCCTGGCCCAGCCCGATGCGGTGATGGAGTCGGCGCAGCGCCTGCGCCGGCAGGCCGATGCGGCCGGCAACCTCAAGTCCAACGAGCAGCAGGTTGTCAGCAAGCAGTCCACGCCACCGACGTCGGCGACGGCCACGACCGCCACCGCCACCGCGACGCAACCGCCCGCGCAGACCATCGTCATCGAGTCGGCCGATCCGGAAGTGGTGTACGTGCCCAGCTACAACCCCAGCGTGGTGTATGGCGGCTGGGCCTACCCCTCGTATCCGCCGTACTACTACCCGCCGCCGCCGTACTACTACCCGGGCGGCGCGCTGATCAGCTTCGGCATCGGCATGGCCGTGGGCGGCGCGCTGTGGGGGGATTGCGACTGGGGCGGCGGCGACATCGACATCGATGTCGACCGCTACAACAACATCAACACCAACCGGCAGATCGACCGCAGCAACAGCAAGTGGAACCACAACGCGGCCAACCGCGACGGCGTGCCCTACCGCGACAACGCCAGCCGCGAGCGCTACGGCAACCAGCGCGGCGGTGCCAACCAGCGCGACAGCTATCGCGGCCACGACCAGGCGCGTGCGGCCGATCGCGACCGCGCCCGGCAGTCGCTGGAGCAGCGCGGCATCCAGTCGCCGGCGACCAGCAACATCGAGGCGCGCGAACGCGCCAGCCAGGCATCGCGCGACATGGGCCAGCGCGGCAACACCGCCGGGCAGGGGCCGGCCGCGTCGCACAATGCGCGCACCCAGCAGGACGCCCGCCAGCGCGCATCCACCACCCAGGCCGGGCAGCGCAACAACGCCTTCTCCGGCGCCAGCAACCCCAGCCAGTCGCGTGCCGCGTCCAACCGTGGCCACAACAGCTATTCGGCCTCGCAGCGCCCGTCGAGCTCGCGCGGTGCCGGCCGGCCGATGCCGCGTTCGGCGCCGCCGCGTGGCGGCGGCGGTGGCCGGCGCCGTTGACCAGGAGACCCGACATGACCGTGACCGCATCGTTTCGCCTGCTCCCGATCCTCTGCCTGTGCCTGCTCGCGCTGCCGGTGCATGCGCAGCAGGCCTATCCGACCCCCGAAGCGGCAGCAGAGGCGCTGGTCGCCGCGCTGGGCACCGGGCATGCCGATCCGGCGCGCCTGGCCACCGTGCTCGGTTCCGACTGGGAACAGTTCATCCCGCAGGACAGCGTCGCCCGCAAGGACACGGACGCCTTTCTCGCGCGCTATCGCGAAGCGCATTCCTTCCAGAAACCCGATGCCACCCATGCGGTCCTGGCGGTGGGCAAGGACGCGTGGACCCTGCCGGTGCCCGTGGTGAAGGGCGCCGCCGGCTGGGCGTTCGACCTCAAGGCCGGCGAGCCGGAGGTGCGCGCGCGGCGGATAGGCCGCAACGAACTGGATGCGGCGCAGGCGGCGCTGGCCTATTACGACGCGCAGATCGACTACGCCAGCGTCGACCGCGACGGCGACGGCATCCTCGAGTACGCGCAGAAGTTCGTCAGCACGGACGGCAAGCACGACGGCCTGTACTGGGACAGCGAGGGCGACGTGGAAAGCCCGCTCGGCCCGCTGTTCGGCGACGACACGCCGGAAGGCGAATGGCACGGCTACCACTACCGGATCCTCACCGCGCAGGGCGTCTCGGCGCCGCGCGGCGCCTACGGCTACAAACTGGGCGACAACATGAGCCGCGGCTTCGCCCTGGTGGCCTGGCCGGCGCGCTATGGCGACAGCGGGGTGATGAGTTTCATGGTCAGCCATGACGGCGAGGTCTTCGAGAAGGACCTCGGGCCGGAGGGCGACAAGATCGCCCTGGCGATCACCGCGTTCGACCCCGACAGCAGCTGGCAGGAAGTGGACGACGACACCGCCACCGCGCCCGCCGCGCCCTGAGCCACGCCGGCGGCGGCCGGGCGGCGAAGATCGTCGTCGAACAGAGCCCGCCGCAGCCGCCAGCAGGTTGACCGGCGCTCAGCCGCCGCGCGGCTTCCGCGGCGCTGCAGGTACGCCCGGATCCGGCGCGCCCACTTCCGCGTCCGGATAGTCGCGCTCCGGATCGGGCCGGCCGCCGCGCGGTACGTCGGGCTGGTCGTGGTCCTTCCAGCGTGCGTGGTCATTGCGTATCCGGTCCGGCGTGCCCGGCCGGGCCTGCTCGCTGCGGCGGTTGGGTTCGTTGCGTGGATTGCCCATCGCGATGGTCTCCTCGGAGTCCTCGATTCCATACCCGCATCCGTTGCCGCACGGTGAGCGGCGCGCGATGCGGATGTTCGCCACGGCTCACGCCGCCACGACCGGCGCCGCGCGACACTCCCCGCGCAATCCCGTGGAGCGCAGCGATGGCCACCAGGACCAGGACCGATACCGGCGACGCACGCCAGGCCGGCCGCACCGCGGCCGAGCAGCGCAGACTGCAGGCGAAGACCGATGCCGCCGACGCCGGCCGCAAGCGTGCCAGTCCGAAGAAGAAGGCGGTGCAGGCGGGCGCGCGCCGGCAGCCCACGCGCCTGCCGGCGCAGCACCTGCGCAAGCCGGGACGCGAGGCCGACCTGGAGCTGGCGCCGCGGTTCCTGGCGCCGGGCTACGCCGGCAGCGGCAAGCTGGCGGGCATGAAGGCGATCGTCACCGGCGCCGATTCGGGCATCGGCCGGGCCGTGGCGGTGCTGTTCGCGCGCGAGGGCGCCGACGTGGCGATCTTCTACCTGGACGAGCGCGCGGACGCGCGCGAGACGGCGCGCTGGGTGGAGAAGGAGGGACGCCAGGCGATCCTCGTGCCCGGCGACGTGCGCGATCCCGACTTCTGCCGGCGCGCGGTCCAGCGCGTGGCCAGGCGCTTCGGCCGGCTGGACGTGCTGGTCAACAACGCGGCCTTCCAGCTGCACGCCGACAAGCTGGAGGAGATCAGCGACGCGCACCTGCAGCAGACGCTGCAGACCAACATCGCCGGCTACATCCACATGGCGCGGGCGTGCCTGCCGCACATGGGCCAGGGCGCGGCGATCGTCAACTGCGGCTCGGAGACCGGGCTGTTCGGCAGCGCGAAACTGATCGACTACTCGGCCACCAAGGGCGCGATCCACGCGTTCACCAAGGCGCTGGCGGCCAATCTGCTCGATCGCGGCATCCGCGTGAACGCGGTGGCGCCCGGGCCGGTGTGGACGCCGCTGAACCCGGCCGACCGGCCGGCGGAGGACGTGGCGAAGTTCGGCAGGGACAGCGCGATGCGCCGGCCGGCGCAGCCGGAGGAACTGTCGCCGGCGTTCGTGTTCCTGGCTTCGCCGGTGATGTCGTCCTACGTCAACGGCGCGATCCTGCCGGTGATGGGTGGCCCGAGCGGATAGAGCGTGTCGTGACTTTGAGGCGGCACGCCCGCTAATGCCGCGACCGTTCTTCGGAGTTCATGACGCTCCAGACCTCCCTCAGCGATCGACGCCTCTGGCGTGTGCGCTAGCGTCAATGCGGGGACGTTTGCCGCCCGGTCTGTATCGTGCAGTCACCAAGCAGATCGAGGGGCGCCCGGTACTCGGGAGCGGATACCTGCAGCATCCCGAGCAATGTGTGGAACAGGTTGTCTTGACTGATTGGCTGGGTACTGGCCTTGTCCTTCATGCAGGCGGCATCTATTCGCCTGCTTCCCGAGAATCCAGGGGAAAGCCACATCGTCAAGGGGACTTTCTTCTGTTCATCCGGCGCTATCGCATAAGGCATTCCATGGAGGTAGAGGCCGCCTTCGCCGAGGGATTCCCCATGGTCGGACAGATAGATCAGTGCCGTGTCGCGCCCTGCCTGGTCCGACAGGATGCGGATGGTCCTGGCCAGCAGGTCGTCGGTATACAGGATCGCGTTGTCGTAGGCGTTTACCACTTGATCCTGTGTGCAATCTCCAAGTTCCGAGCTTCGGCACTCGGGTAGGAATCGCTTGATCTCCTCGGGAGACCGCTTGTAGTAAGCGGGTCCGTGGTTCCCGAGTTGATGCATTACGATCACCGCATCGCCATCTCCAAGAGACGCTATCTTCTCGGAGAGACCCTTGACGAGGATTCCGTCCAGGCAGCCCTCGGAATCGCAGAATTCCGGATCGCTTGCATGTTCGAACGAGACAACGTCCAGTCCTGTGCAAACTCCCTTGCATCCTCCCTGGTTGTCCAGCCAGGTGACCGACACCCCGGCGTGACTCAATATGTGAAGCACCGATTCTGAGTTCCGGGTCTTGTCCTTGCTGTAATTGTCACGTCCGTACTGCGAGAACATGCACGGCAGAGACACCTCGGTCGCCGTTCCACAGGATGCGACGTCGGTGAAATTGACAAGGTTCTTCTGGGCGAGTTGGGGTGTGGTCTGCCGCTCGTAGTCGTTCAGTCCCCAGTTCTGTGCGCGAACGGTCTCGCCAACCACCAGGACAAGAAGGCGAGGGCGCTGGCCTGTGGTCCTCTCGGCCAGGTGCGCGCCAGCTCCAAGTTCCGTTCTGGGCTGATTCCGGGAAGCGCCATCGTCGGCGGCTACTTTGGCCAGCGAGACCAGGTAGTTCCCCGGAGTAATGAGATGGCGAATTTCCCGATGATTCCGCATCAGGGCCGAAGTGCTCTGAAATGAAACAAGGGCGGACCCCATCGCAATCAGGATCGCCACCACGACCGCGCCAAGCCGAATTGCAGCGGCCCTGGCAATGGTTCTGGATTTGAGCCGGGTCTTCCACGCAAGCAGGGCGGGGACCAGGCCGGCAAGCAGAATTCTTGACACCAGGCCGACGGACACGAGCTCGGACGATTCGCGGAAGTCCGTTTGCAAAACATTGCGGATCATGTCGGTGTCGAAGTAGATGCCGTAATGGTCCATGTAGTAGGAGGCCGCCGCCGATACGGGCAGTAGAAGCACCAGCGCGGGTTTTGCTGTCCAGCGGCTGAATGTCAATAGTGCAAGCAGCGTGTTCAGCGATGCCACGAACACGAACAGCAGGCCGCCAACGACCAGACCGGAAAGCCCATGCAGCGCACCGGACAGATAGATGGACCGGAAGAAGGCGGCATTGAAGAAGATTGTCAGGAACAAGCCGGTAAGAAGGGCAAGGGTCTCCTGGCTGAGTTCGGGCAGGAAGCCGGTCCATGCCCGCTGCAGTGGTAGCCAAGCCGCGTGCGAGCGTCGCTTGGCATTCTGGATGATCGCGCTCACGACGCCTCCCCCGTCGCATGGATCCCGGGACGGTCCGATCGCAACATCGCCGCGTACAGGGCAAGCGCAATGATCCAGCAGGCGCCGGCGGTGACCACGTCGTGCGAAAGGAAATGGGCGCCCCGCAGTTGCTGGGATATTCCGAAGACCAGTCCGAGGGCGGCACCAGCGGACAGGCCTGCCCAGCGCCAGCGGGGCGCAGTAGCCAAGAAGAAGAAGTAGAGCGCCAGCCACGCGTATCCACCGCTTGCATGTCCGGCGGGAAAACACCGGCCACGAGGCATGCCCAGGGGCCTGAGGTCGAACAGGCCGATGAACTGGCGGCTACCGCCGTAGCGGATCAGGTCCCAGGGGCAGTCGACGTTCGTCCAGGACTTGATCCACGAGACAGTCAGGCAGGAGAGCAGGGTCGCCAGCAGCAGATAGCCCAGGGGGCGGTGCCGGGACGGGGCGGCGCCTCGGATGCCGGCGATGACCCAGGCAACGAAAAGCGCAAGCCAGGCCAGAGCGTTGAGGTTGCGGCCGTACTCATGAACGACCTTGTCGGTGATCCATGCATGTCGGAGAGCCCAGTTGTTCCCCTGCATGGCGTAGAGCCCATCGGCCAGCGCCTGGTCTCCTCCGCCGAAGTGCGCCCAGCTCAAGAGAAGAGCCAGGCCGGCAACCGGCGCGAGCAGATGCAGCCAGAGCGCAGTGGTGGTGAGCTGTCCGCTACCGGGGCCGTGGGCAGGGGAGGTTGTCTGCCGCGAAGAATGGGGCAGGACTGCGGGGAGCTGCATGGGGGCCATCGGACCGCTGTGGGGAGGTCAGCGATGATCCCGGCGCTATTGTCGGAAAGCGGTCGGAGGGCAATGTTCTACCGGTTAAGCTGATGGCCTAAGATGAATTGTCGTTAAGCCTCAAGCGGTCCAGGCCAGCCGTTCGGACAGGATCGATTGCCTCGGCTTCATATACGCCTTGCGGGTAGGGCCATGAGAATTCTGGTCGTGGAGGACAACAGGAGCCTGGTGGCGAACCTCTTTGAGTATTTCGAGGTTAGAGGCCATGTGCTTGACGTGGCACCGGACGGACTGACCGGTTTGCACCTGGCCGTTACGCAGTCCTTCGACGTGGTCGTACTCGACTGGATGCTGCCTCGACTGGATGGTCCGGATGTGCTCAGGAAGCTTCGCGACGCGAATATCGATGTGCCGGTCCTGATGCTGACCGCCCGTGACGAGCTGCCTGACAAGATCGCCGGATTCAGGGCGGGTGCGGATGACTATCTGACCAAGCCCTTCGAACTCCCGGAACTCGAAGTACGACTGGAGGCTCTCGTCGCTCGCGCCAATGGGCGACGTACCGTCAAGGTGCTCCAGGTCGGGGATCTCAAGCTGGATCTGGTGACCCTCGAGGCCATTCGTCAGGGGCAGCATCTCCATCTGTATCCGGCATGCCGGAAAATTCTTGAAGTTCTTATGCAGGCAAGCCCCGGTGCCGTAACCCGGCAACGGTTGGAGTATGCGCTGTGGGGGGACACCCCTCCTGATGGAGACATGCTCCGGTCGCACATCTATGAATTGCGACGGAGCGTCGACGGTCCTTTCCCCGAGAAGCTGATCCAGACCATTCCCCGCATCGGCTATCGCATCGCCCTGGCAGGGCAATCAGAGATCGACGATGGCAATTAGGACCAGTCTTCGCAGGCGCATTCTTGTAGGCCTGCTGGGGTACACCCTGGCGCTTACCCTGGCGGTTACGGTGCACGGAATCATGGTCAACGAGAACGCCGAGGCGCTCGTTTGGCAGACTTTGCTCAATTCCGAGCTCGACCACATTCTTGAGCGGCTGGACCAGGATCCGAGTTACAAATGGCTCAGCACTTCAAGCATGACCCTGTTCGATGGCCGGCATGCGCCTTTGCCAAAAGCACTCCAAGGGCTGCCACCGGGCGTGCACGATGAGGTTTTCATCGATGGCGTCGTGCGCGTGGTACTGATCCGGGATATCCAGGGCGGACCGGTAGCCCTAGCGCTTGACATCACGGACCTTGAGCAGCGAGAGATCGACATGTGGATCACCGTGCTCGGGTCGGCGATCACCATGGTCGCACTGGTGAGCCTGGCGGTGTTCTGGGGGGTGAATCGGCTGGTCCGGCCGTTGACTACGGTAGCGAATCGAATCGGCGCCCTGAAGCCGGACCAGGCCGGGCAGCGGATCGATATTCCGGACCATGCCACCACGGAATTGGTGGTCATAGCGGATTCAATCAATGACTACCTTCGCCGCAACGATCGATTCGTGGAGCGCGAACGGGCTTTCGTTGATACAGCGAGCCACGAACTCCGAACTCCCATGGCCGTTATCGCCGGTGCAAGCGAGATCGCCCTTGACCAGCCATCGATCCCGCCCGCAACGCGAGGCCAGCTGACGCGAATACGCAGCACGGCGCGGTATGTCGAGCGCCTCATCACCTTGCTGCTCGTCCTCGCCAAGGATCCCTCACGCCTTGCGAAGGCATCCGACCAGTTCTCCCTGGACCAGTTGATTGGCGAAATCGTCGATCAGCACCTGTACCTGGCTCAAGGAAAGGATCTGGCCATCGTGGCAAGTAAGCTGCCGAGCATCGAGATCACTGCCTCGCTACCCGTCGTGCAGACCGCCATCGGGAACCTCCTGAGAAACGCGATAGAGAACAGCGATCGGGGAACGATCGAAATCAGCCTTGAGGCACCAGCTACCGTGGTCATCTCCGACCCGGGGCATGGAATGTCGCCGGAGGAGATCAGCGAGATATATGCCAAGCTCGCAAAAGGCGGCGGAGATCGAATGGGCGGTGGCATAGGCTTGGACCTCATCGCCCGACTTTGCGAGCACCTGGGCTGGAGGCTCGAGGTGAATTCGAGTTCCGGGAAAGGCACGGTTACGCGATTGATCCTTCCTGCATCGGCAACCATGCCGGGCTAGAAGTCCGTTCAGCGGCGATGTCCGCCCTTCACTCCAAAAGGGCCAATGCAGATCGGAGGACGACATGAGGGCGGTCCAACCGTGGTTCATCTGGGCGTCGCTGTCGGCATTGTTTGCAGCTCTGACAGCGGTATTCGCCAAGGCCGGCGTCAAGGACATCGACTCCGATCTGGCCATGGCGATCAGGACGATCGTGGTCGCGGCGCTGGTCGTGCCATTTGTCGTTCTGACGGGAAAATGGACGAATCCCCTCCAATTGCCAGAAAGGGCGAAGGCCTTCCTGCTTCTTTCCGCGATCGCAACAGGTGCTTCGTGGCTATGTTACTTCCGGGCCATCCAGGTGGGCGAGCTTGGCAAGGTGGCATTGGTCGACAAGTCAAGTGTTGTTCTTGTCCTGCTGATGGCGGTTGTCTTTCTGGGCGAACGCCCGACGCCAAGGGACTGTCTTGGATTGCTTGCCGTGTTGTTGGGATTGGCCATCCTGGGCCTCGGTAGATGAGGCGCATGCCGTGTTGTGGCGCAGTCTTCAATTCGTCCCCGAGGGCACCTGTTTTTGCCCTTGAATTCCGGACAAATTCGTTGCCCTGACTTCGCCGCAACGGGCGCCTGCGGCCGATCCGGGGACCAGCAGCCAGGTGTTCCGGTTTGATTGCCCAATGGCCGATACCAGTTGTTCATCGACGCAGTCGTTGAGCGAGGTGTCGGTGACGAGGATCCACCTGCGATCGGGTGCTTCCTTCATCCAGTCGAAGGCCCGCTCCCACTGGATCTCAATTGGCTCCTTGAATCCGAAATCGACAGGCATCCTGCGGGCCTGCAAGTAGTTCTGCTCGCGCCAATCGATCATTCCAAGTTCGGCATCCGGGCCAATCGTGTCGTCGACCCTCTCCATGAGGCGGGACGATGAGGCGAATGGATCGAGAGTCGGCATCAGGCCGATGCCGTATACGATCCAGATCGCAAGACTGGCGGAAACGGTCGCCCTCCCAGGCCGATGAAACGATCCATCCAGGACGAAGACCATTGCTGCACCGAGCGCGAACATCCATACGCCCAATGCGTGGATCGCATGCGAATCCAGATCGCGGCCGCTGAGATTCGATGCCAGGGCGGCAGGTCGGAAAAGCAGGACGAGTGCGGCCGCGATCGACGCGAGTGCCAGGGTCGCAATGTACAGTTGGAGGACGCGACGCGAATAACGTCTCTTCAGCAGGCCAGGCAGGAGCGGGGCGGTGGCGATACACAGCGCGGGCAGCGCTGGCAGTATGTAGACTTCCCGCTTTCCTGGCGAGGCGGTAAAGAAGATGAGGACCGCCAACGCCCAACCCAGGAGCATGACCTGTCGCGGATCCCAGCGACGCAGCCGGTGCAGCCATGCCGGAACGAGCTTCGGAAGCAGCAGGCTGCCCGGCAGCCAAAGCGTAAAGATCACTTGCAGGTAATACCAACTCGGCTGGACGTGGTGCCAGGCAGAGACATATCGCGTCCCGGTCTGGCGCAACAGGATATCTCTCGCGTAAGCGTCCAGTTCCGCTCCGTGCGACTGGGCCAACGCAACCCCGAGCGGAACGAGCCAGACTCCCGCACCCGCGGCAAACCCCAGGGGGATCAAAGCCCAGGACCATCCGGAATGGTCGAATGCCGGTCCTTTGCCTCTGTAGCGCAACAGGAGCCACGGAACAAATATCAGCAATGGCAGGAACCCGACGCCCTTGGTTACCGTCCCAAGCCCTGTCGCGAAGCCGGCCACCATCAGCCATAGGCGATTTGGTTCGACGAGCAAGTGTCGGCACAGCGCCCAAAGCGAGAGTGTCGACATCGCCACCAGGACCATGTCGATCTGGGCCCGCTTTGCCATCAGTGCGAACTGGATGGTGCAGAACAACGCGAGGGCGGCGTACTTGGCGACCTTGGCGCCCCAGAGCCGACGGGCCAGGTCGTGAGTCAGCCACAGGGTAAACAACGCAGCCAGAAGCGAAGGAATCAGAAAGGCGATATTCCAGTCTCCGAGAATCCGATGGGAGAGCAACTGCAGCCACATGAAAACCGGCGGTTTTTCGGCATAGAGCTCGATTCCGCGATGGGGCAGCAGCCATTGACCTGAAGACTCCATCGCACGCGCCGCCAGGACGAACCTCGGCTCGTCTGGCGGCGAGGGGGATCGCATTCCTATGCCGGCCGCGAGGCTGATCGCGACAAGCAGCCAGAGCCCGAGGATCCTCGGCGATCCGCTCGCTGGGGTCGATCTCCCACCGCTTTTTTGATTGGTGTGCGGGGGTGTCGAGGTGGCGTCGCTATTCACGTGAGCAGCACTGTCGCCCATGTGACAGTGCTGGCGACGATCGCCGCCAGTACAGCTGCCGAACCGAGGTCCTTGGCCCTGCCAGAGAGTTCGTGGAACTCGGGGCCATGCCGGTCAATCGCCGCTTCAATCGCGGAATTGATCAGCTCCACCGTCAGTACGCCAAGCAGACTCAGCACCAGCAGCAGTTTTTCCAGCGGGCCTTCGTCCATCGCGAGGGCCAGCGGGATCAGCAGAACAGCTACGACGGCTTCCAGCCTGAAGGACGCTTCGTTGAGCCATGCGGCCCGGAATCCGTTCAGCGACCAACGGAGCGCCCTCCAGACACCGACAGGGCCTCGGGGGATATGGCTGGCTTCCGTTGGCATGCGTTGCAGTGCTGGCTCAGATGGACCGTGATCTGCCGAGCATCGTGCAGGCTGGGTCGGAGATCTGTAGGAGTCGCGTTGGGTGGAAGTTAAGAGGCAGAGGAGCATCGATGGTGCTGGTCCTTCCGCTTCGGGCCCTGGATTAAACGGATCGACGCAAATCCCGACGTGGCCTGTTCCACTCGCCTATTCCCCGCCGCGCAAGCGCAGCGTCAGCCCCTTGAGGAAGTTGCGCAGGATCTGGTCGCCGCAGGGGCGGTAGTTCTTGTGGCCGGGTTGCCGGAACAGGGCGGTCATTTCCGGCCTGGCCAGCGGGAAGCCGGCGGCTTCGAAGATGGCATGCATGTCCACGTCCTTGAGCTGGAAGGCCACGCGCAGCTTCTTCAGCACCAGGTTGTTGGTGATGCGCGACTCCACCGGGCGCGGCGGCTGGCTGTCGTCGCGTCCGCGGAAGTGCAGCACCAGGCCGTCCAGGAAGCGCGCCAGCAGCGCATCGCTGCAGGCGATCGCGCCGGCTTCGTCTTCCTTCTTCAGCAGCGCGGGGACGTCGGCCTTGTCCAGCGGGAAATCCGGATCGGCGAGGTGGACGATCTCCACCACCCGCCCGTCGCTCAGGTCGAGCATGTAGCGGATGCTGCGCAGCACGTCGTTGTTGATCATCGGAGGCATCCTCGGTCGTCGGACCGATCCGGCCGGAGTGGCAGTCTAGCGCCTGGCGCTGCGGGACAGGACTGCCGACGACTGCGCCGGCCCGCGTCCCGCCGGTATCCGGGTCGCCGCCGCCCCGCAGCCGCTGCCCTACACTCCGGTCCATCCGCGGACCGTACGGAGAGGCTGCCTTGAACGACCAGTTCCAGCACGTCATGGTGCTGATTTCGATCATCATCGGCCTGGCCATCACCCACCTGCTGTCCGGGGTGGTCGACGCGGTGGATCGCGCCAACGACGAGGACGAACCGGAGATCGCCAGCGCGCTCGGCGCGCTGTGGGCGGCCACCGTGTTCTTCTGGATGGTCAACTTCTGGTGGTTCCAGTTCCGGCTGCTGTCGCTGGTCGGCGCATGGACGATCTGGCGCTATCTTTTCATCATCCTGTACTCGGTGGCGCTGTACACCCTTGCGGTCATCCTGGTCCCCCGCAACTGGGATGCGATCAAGCGCTATCCCGAATACTTCATGCGCAACCGGCGCTGGTTCTTCATGGCGTTGCTGGTGGCCAACGTCGCCGACGTGGCCGATGCCTGGCTGAAGGGCGGCTGGGCCTATGTCGTCGGCATGGGGCCGTTCAACAATCTTGTGGCGCTGGTCACGCTGCCGGTGGTCGTGGTCGGCATCGCGTCGAAGAAAATCCGGACGCAGACGGTCATGGCGGCGGTCTACCTGGCGTTGTTCCTCGTCGCGGTGTTCGAGTACACGCCCGTGCTGATCGCGCCCTGATTGCAGGGCGCCGGGCGTGCAGGACTGTCGATTCCCTGCGCCGCCGCGCGTCATGCCAGTGACACCCTCACGGAACCGCCCCATGCCGCCTCCCGCCGCCACGCCCGCTCCCGCGCTGGACCGCAACTGGACCCTGGTCGCCGCCGGCGCGCTGCTGGGCTGCGTGGGCATCGGCGCGCTGTTCTCGCTGGCGGTGCTGCTGCAGCCGATGGGCAGCGCCACCGGCTGGTCGCGCGCCGGGTTGTCCGGCGCGATGACGCTGGCGTTCCTGGTCAGCGGCTTCGCCGGGTTCGGCTGGGGCATGCTGAGCGACCGGGTGGGCACGCGCCCGGTGGTGCTGGCCGGGTCGGTGCTGCTGGGACTGGCGCTGGTGCTGGCGAGCCGGGCCACGACGCTGCTGCAGTTCCAGTTGGCGTTCGGCGGACTGCTGGGGCTGGCGGTGGCCAGCTTCTTCGCGCCGGTGATCGCGGCCACGGCGGCCGCGTTCGAGCGCCGGCGCAACCTGGCCGTGTCGCTGGTGTCGGCCGGCGTCGGCGTGGCGCCGATGACGATGTCGCCACTGGTGGCCTGGCTGCTGACGCACTACGGCTGGCGCGAGACGCTGTTCGTCGTCGGCGTGCTGGCGTGGACGCTCACGTTGCCGGCGGCCTGGTGGGTGCGCACGGTGCCGGCCGCCGCTGCCGCTGCCACGGACGCCGGCGTGCCGATGCCGGGCATGACCCTGCCGCAGGCGCTGCGCTCGAAAGCGTTCGTGGTGCTGGCGCTGGCGTTCTTCGCCTGCTGCGCGGCGCATTCCGGGCCGATCTTCCACACCGTCAGCTATGCGGTCGGCTGCGGACTGTCGGTAACCACGGCGGTGACGATCTACAGCATGGAAGGCGCGGCCGGGCTCGGCGGCCGGCTGCTGTTCGGCGTGCTCGGCGACCGTTTCGGCGCCAAGCCCGTACTGGTGGCCGGGCTGGGCCTGCAGGCGGTGGCGGCGGTGAGTTACCTCGCCGCCAGCGGGCTGGGGGACTTCTACGCCGTCGCCCTGGTGTTCGGCATGGCCTATGGCGGGACCATGCCGCTGTACGCCTCGCTGGCGCGCGAGGCGTTTCCGGCGCGCATCCTCGGCAGCGTGATCGGCGCGATGACGCTGCTGTCCGGCCTGGGCATGGCGCTGGGCCCGCTGCTCGGCGGCTGGCTGTTCGACCGTTACAGCAGCTACGCGTGGATGTACATCGGTGCGCTGATGCTGGGCCTGGCCGCGGCGGCCATCGTCAGCCAGTTTCCGTCGGCGGGTTCGCGCGCGGCCAGGGGGCCGGGGTCGCTCGCGCCGCAATGATCCGCGGCCTTTGCCGCCATCAACGTGGGCCAGGGTATCGGCCGCGCCGGCGTGCATATCCCCTTAACGCATCCGTGACGATGCTGTACGCGCACACCGCATTCCCGCGGTCCGGACCACCCCCGGAGGTTGAGCCATGCATCTGATCCGTCCGTCGTCCGTCCTTGCCATCGCCCTGGTGGCAGCCCTGTCCGCGTGCAACAGCACGCCTCCGGAGCCGTCGGGCCCGGTCACCATCAGCTCCGACCAGGTCACCCTGGAAGGCTCGATCACCCGCGTCGACCGCGCCAACCGCATGGTCACCATCCGCGGTCCGGAAGGCAACGAAGTCGATTTCTTCGCTGGCGACCATGTGCGCAATTTCGACCGGTTGCAGGTGGGCGACCGGGTCGCGCTGGACTACAACAGCGCGGTGGCGGTGGAGATCCAGCCGGCTGGCAGCGGCGAAGTCGGCGCGACGGTCCAGCAGGGCAGTTCGACCCCGGTGGCCGGCGCGCGGCCGGGTGGGGCGATGTCCAGGACCGTCACCATCGTCGCCGAGGTGGTGGCGATCGACACCGCCGCCAACACGGTCGCCGTCAAGGGGCCGCGCGGCAACGTGGTCACGCTGGACGTGGTCCGCGAGGACATGCGCGCCCGCCTGCGCACGCTCAATGTGGGCGAACTGCTGCGGTTGACCTTCAACGAAGCGGTCGCGGTGGACATCCGGCCCCGTCCGCAGTGATCCTCACGCGTTGCGTGCAGGCGCCAGGACTGGCGCCTGCACGCAACGCGCCGGCCAACCGGACCTCAGCCGGCGCGCATTGCATAGCCGAAGCGCATCGTCAGATGGGCATCGACGTAGGTGCCCATGCATCCCAGCATGAAGATGCCCAGCCGGTACGCACGTCGCAACACGGGGAAGGCGAAGCGGTCGCGGAGCAGGATCGCAGCCGGTCCGGCGAGATCCCAGGCCTGCGCACCGACGAGCAGTACCAGCACGTCGATGCCAAGCAGGTCGACCAGCGGCGCCAGCAGTCGCAGTTCCGGATGCATCGCGAGCAGCACCACCACCAGGATGGTCGCGGCCAGCATCAATTTGCGACGGCGGGCTTGGCGTGGATCGGTGGTGGACATGCGGTATCGCTGCTGTCGCGAAGAGGCGATTGTGGCCGGTGGTCGGTGGCCGGGCAAGGCGATCTTGGTCCAGCGGATGCGTAATGTGATCCGCCCAGGCGACGTGACGGGTCGGACGCCCCCGCCTCGTCCTGGTCGCCGCGCTGTTCCTCGCGCCGCGCGGCCTTCGCCACCGCTGCGTTCATCCCCGGGGCGTAAGATGGGCCGCAACCGCTTTCCCGCGCGACCCGCGGTCCGGTCTTCCGGACGCCCTTCGCTCCCTTCATCGCAATGCTTTCCGCGCCGGCACCGGTGCGGGAGGGAGCCCATGTCCCGTTCGCTCGCCCTGTCTTCCGTCCCCGACGAGGCCAACGTGTCCTGCAGCCGCTGCGACGCGGTGTGCTGCCGGCTGACCGTGGTGCTGATGCCCGAGGACCGGGACGTGCCGCGCCACCTGATCGTGCGCAACGCGCAGGGCGTGGAAGTGATGGCCCGCGACGAGGACGGCTGGTGTGCGGCGGTCGATCCGCAGCGCCTGTGCTGTTCGATCTACGCCGACCGCCCGGCGATCTGCCGCAAGTTCGCCATGGGCGGGCCGTATTGCCTGGACATCCGCGCGACCTACCGCGACCAGCGCCTGCGCGGCATTCCACTGACGCTGTACTGACCGGAGGCATTCGGACCATGGCCACGCGCAAGCCCGTCAAGGGCATTTCTCCCCGCAAGCCGGCCGGGGATTCCACCAAGGCGAGCGGCTCGCTCACCAGCGAGCGCATCTCCGACGACCTGGCCGCGTTCGAGCGTGCCGGCGGCCGCATCGAGGTGCTCGGCACCACGCGCGTGCTGTTCAAGGTCGCGGAGATGGAAGAGAAGAAGAACAAGGACGGCGCCGGCGGATAGGCCAAGGCGGCCGCTGCGCCACGCAGGCCGCACCTTTCCCCGGTTCAGGTTTCCGGCCCGGTTCATGCGGGCACTGTCCGCTGCGCACGAGGCGTGCCGTTGCCATCAATGATGGTCACGGCATTTTGCCGTGGCGTGCCCGGGGAATCTTTCCGGAGCAGTGCGATGAGCAGTCAGCCAACTCCCCTCGACCAGGACCGGCTCAACCAGTTCCTCGGTTCGGCGGTCGGCGACCTGGGGGCCGCGATCAGCGCCACGCTGGTGCTGGTCGGCGACCGGCTGGGCCTGTACCGCGCGCTCGCCGAAGGCCCGGCGACACCCGCGGAGCTGGCCGCGCGCACCGGCACCCACGAACGCTACGTGCGCGAATGGCTCGCCAACCAGGCCGCCGGCGACTACGTGCGCTACGACGGCGCAAGCGGCCGTTACCGCCTCGACGAGGTGCAGGCGCTGTGCCTGGCCGATCCCGGCGGCCCGGTCGATCTTCCCGGCGCCTATTACCTGATCGAGGCCGCGTTCCACGCGCTGGACCGCACCGTGGACAACTTCCGCAGCGGACGCGGCATGGAGTGGGGCGAGCATCACGCCTGCCTGTTCCATGGCACCGAACGCTTCTTCCGCGCCGGCTACAACGCGCACCTGCTGGGCGAATGGCTGCCGGCGCTGGAGGGGGTGACCGGCAAGCTCGAGCGCGGTGCGAAAGTAGCCGACGTCGGCTGCGGCCATGGCGCCAGCACGGTGCTGATGGCGCAGGCGTATCCGCAGTCGCAGTTCATCGGCTACGACTACCACCCGGAATCGATACGCATCGCCACCGAACGCGCGGCGGCCACTGGCGCGGCCAATGCCCGCTTCGAGGCGGCCGACGCCACCGGCTACGGCGAAGGCGACTTCGACCTGATCGCCTTCTTCGACTGCCTGCACGACATGGCCGATCCGGTCGGCGCGGCGCGGCACGCGCGCCAGGCCCTGGCCACCGACGGCACCTGCATGCTGGTGGAGCCGTTCGCCGGCGACCGCGTCGAGGACAACCTAAATCCGGTCGGCCGGGTGTACTACGGTGCGTCGTCGCAGATCTGCGTGCCGGTGTCGCTGGCGCGCAACGGCCCGGCGCTGGGCGCGCAGGCCGGCGAGGCGCGGTTGCGCCAGGTGATGACCGAGGCCGGTTTCAGCCGCTTCCGCCGCGCCACGGAGACGCCGTTCAACCTGGTGCTGGAGGCGCGGCCGTAGGAGGAACGGTCATCGGGGCCGCGCCGTCAGGCCTGCGGCACCCGTCGGTCGTATTCGTCGCGCAGCGTGGCCCAGCGGTCCCAGAACGGCTCGGGCACCTCACCGCGCAGGCGCGCGCCGAGGACGTCCAGGTGCCCATGCCAGCCGGCGCCGATCATGACCCGGTTGCCGCGGTCGGAAATGCCGCTGTGGACGATGGTGAGCAGCACCTGGTCGCCACGCGGCTGCAGGTCGAACGCCACTTCGCCCGCGCCCCAGGTGAAGGCCAGGCGACGTGGCGGATCGAGTCCGGTGATCCGGCTCTGCATCCGGTGTTCCTCGCCGAAGCCTTGCGGACGCCGGCCGGGCGGATCGGTGAGTTCGTCGTTGCGCCAGACCAGTTCGAACGGCGCGTCTTCGGCCAGGGTCATGTCGCCGCCGGCCAGCCACTGCCGGCGCAGCTCGCCGTCGGTGAGGAACGCCCACACCCGTTCGACCGGGCCGGGAAGCAGGCGCTGGATGCGCAGGGTGTCGGCAGCGGTCAGCGTGCCGTAGTCCGAGGGGGTTGGGGACGATGCGGGGTTCATGACTTCCTCCGTCGGGCGCCGGTGCGGCGCGCAGTCTTGCGGGCGGGCTTGCCCGCGTCGTCGGCCTTGAGCAACGCCTCCAGGGCGTCGAGCCGGCCGGTCCAGAAACGTTCGTAGTGGCGGATCCATTCGGCGCCGGCGTGCAACGGCCGCGGGTCCAGCCGGCAGGTGTGCACCCGGCCCTGCACCTGGCGCTCGATCAGCCCGGCGCGTTCGAGCACCTGGATGTGCTTGGAGGCGCCGGCCAGGGAAATGGCGAAGGGCGCGGCGAGTTCGCCGACGGTGCGCGGGCGGTCGGCCAGCTCGCGCAGCATGGCGCGGCGGGTGGGGTCGGCCAGGGCGTGGAAGACCGCGTCGAGGCTTTCGGGCGAGTTATCAACCATGTGGTTGAATATACGCCGCGCCCGGCGAATGTCAACCATTGGGTTGAATTTATTCCGTGCGCGCTGGTGTGCTGGCCGGGCTCCGCGCTGCGGGCCCGCGCGGCATCGGCAGCACGCCCGGCGAGGACACGAGCCGGGCTGTGCCCGCAGCTCCAGCACGGGTGGGTATGGCCGGGAATAGAGGTGCGCCGACCGGACCGCGCTGCATCGCAAACGGGCAAGCTGCCATGGGGGCGGTCGGTGCGAAGCGCCCTGCGGTCGATGCGTGGCAGCAGGTCATTCCGGAACGGCATGAGCGGACCGGGTGCGTCGATGGCAATGGCGGTTATGGTGCGGTTCCGTGTCCGATGATTCCTTCGCCATGAAATACCCGATCCTGCCGCCCCTGCTCGCCGCAGCCGCGCTCGTGCTGGCGGCGTGTTCGCCCTCGCCGGTGGCACCGGCCACCGATGCCGCAGCCACCAGCACCGCCGCGCAGACCGCCGACGACAGCGCCTACCTCGCCTCGATCGAACAGTGGCGCGAAGAGCGCGCGCGGAGACTGCGCGATCCGGACGGCTGGCTCAGCTTCACCGGATCGGGCCAGGTCGAACCGGGCACGCACACGGTCGGCAGCGCCGCCGGCAACGCCATCGTCGTGCCCGGCGGGCCGGCGCAGTGGGGCGTGCTGCGGCTGCAGGCCGGAGGCGCGCCGGTGTTCGAACCGGCGGCGGACGCGGGACTGAGCGTGGACGGCAAACCGTTCCACGGCGGCGCGTTGCTGACCCAGCTCGACGAAGGCGGCCCCACCGCCGTCCATGCCGGGCAGCAGCGCTTCTACGTGGTCCGGACCGGCGAAGTGTACGGCTGGCGATTCCGCAACCCGGACGCGCCGGCACTCAAGGCGTTCGCCGGCGTGCCGCATTTCCCGGTCGATCCGTCCTGGCGGATCCAGGCGCGCTGGCAGGCGTTCGCCGAACCGAAGACGCTGGAGCTGGTCACCAGCAACGGCACGCCGGAGCCGGCGCGGGTGCCGGGCCAGGCCCAGTTCGAGCGCAACGGCCGCCTTTACACGCTGCTGCCGGTGCAGGAGGAAGCGGGCGAGGACCTGTTCTTCATCATCGCCGACCGCACCAGCGGCAAGGAGACGTACGGCGGTGCGCGTTTCCTGTACGTGGCGCCGCCGAAGGACGGCGAGTCGACGGTGGTGCTGGACTTCAACAAGGCGCAGAACCCGCCGTGCGCGCTCAACGGCCACGTCGTGTGCCCGACCGCGCCGCCGGAAAACCGCCTGGACCTGCGCATCGCCGCCGGCGAGAAGACCTACCCGCTCGCGCATTGAAGGCGGTGGGCCGCACGATCCGCCGAAGCCACGGCGGAATGCCTTCGTGTGCCGTGGTCGCGCTCATGCGACGGATCCGCGGCCGTCGCCGGGCGATCGTGGCGCCGATGCCCCGGCTCGCGAGTGTCGGCCTTGCCATGCGATGGCGCCCATGACCACCGCATCGAGCCAGTCGGCGTTCAACCGGCGCTTGCTAGCGTGGATCCATGCCGCCCGTCGGGCGTGCGAGGATATGCCGATGCACCCGCTTCCGATCGCCGCCGTGTTCGCCTGCCTTGCAGCATTCGCGTCCGGCGCGTACGCGGCCGACGATGGACTGGACCTGTCGCTGCCGCAGGCGTCCACCCAACGCAACGATCCGCCCGGCACGTTCTATGGCGATACTTCCGGCGTCCCGGCGACCGCCGCGCTGGCGGACACGACGGCGCGCCTCATCCGCCCGGCCTGCCCGACCACGCCGGACGGGCGGGCCACCGACCTCACCGGCAGCGTCTCGGCCGGCGTGGGTTACTCCTCGCAGCTGGGCAACAGCAACTACCAGGCCGCGACGCTGAACTGGTGCAAGGCCTACGACGGCGACGACGGCGACCGGGGCATGGTCAACGTGCAGTTGAACGTGGGCAACTACGAGGGTCCGGACGTGCGCCCGCTGGAGCCGCGTCCGGGACCGGGTCCCTGGCCGGGCCCGTGGCCGGCCCGTTCGGATGGCGGTGTCGGCCGCTGAGCTCCATCGGCCACACTCAGCGCATTCGCGGAAAACGGTAGACCACGCTGCCCACGCCCATCGCGATGGCCACCGCCAGCAGGTGCGCCGGGCTGGCGCTCAGCAGCAGGATTGCGGTCAGTACCAGTGCGGCGACCGGAACCATCGCGCCGCCCGGCAGCCGGAACGCGCCGGCGCGATCGCCGTGGCGCCGGCGCAGCACCAGCACGCTGCCGGCGGTGGTGAGGTAGGCCAGCAGGCGGGTGACCATCGACAGCAGCGCCAGCTGCACGAACGAGCCGCTCAGCGCCAGGGCCAAGGCGAGCGCGCACTGCACCGCGATCGCCACCGCCGGGGTGTGGAAGCGTGGCTGCACGCGCGCCAGCACCGCCGGTCCGTAACCGTCGGCAGCCAATGTGTGCAGGAAGCGCGGGCCCAGCAGCATGGTCGCGTTGCCGGTGCCGAGGATCGACAGCGCCGCGCCGACGGTCACCAGCAGCGCCAGCGCCTCGCCGCCGAAGGCCGCCGCCGCGTCGGCCAGCGGCGCGCTGGAATCGGCCAGGCCGGGCAGGGTGCCCTGCGCGACCAGCTGCACCGCCGCGTACAGGACGGTGACCAGCACGATCATCGCCACCAGCGCGAACGGCACGTTGCGCCGCGGGTTGTGGAATTCGCCGGCGGCCACCGACAGGTTCTCGAACCCGGCGTAGGCGAACAGCAGCAGGAGCGCGGCTTCGCCCACCTGGCGCGGGTCGCCGCCGCCGGCGGTCGCACCCCCGAAGGCCAGCTGCCAGTCGACATGGAACACGCCCAGCGACACGAACAGCAGCAGCGGCAGCAGCTTGCCGACCACCAGCGCCAGCGACACCTGCGCCGCGCCGCGCACGCCGGCGATGTTGAGCGCGGCAAGCGCCAGCAGCGAACCGGCGATGACGGCGACGCGTCCGGCGCCGCTGCCGGCCGGCGCCCAGAACCGCGCCACAGCGTCGGCCAGGCCGTTGCCCAGCGAAGCGGCGGTGGCGACGCGGGTCAGCCAGATCGTCCATGCCACCTGGAAGCCGGCGAACGGGCCAAATGCCTCGCGCGCATACAGCGCACTCCCGCCCTGCACGTCGAAGTAGCTGGCCGCCTTGGCGTAGCACAGCACCAGCAGCGCCACGGTCGCCCCGGCCAGGATCACGCCCCACACGCTCCACGGCCCCAGCAGCGCGAACGCGGCGGCCGGCAGCAGGTACACGCCGCTGCCGACCACGCTGTTGATCGACAGTCCCAGGATCTGCCAGCGCCCGACCGCGCGCAGCAGGCCGTGCGGCGACTGCGGACCCGGCGTGCGGGCGCTCACCGGCGTCCGCTCCCGCCGCCCGCCTGCGGCGTCATTCGCCGCCTCCGGGCGTCCAGCGATAGGCGCGGACCTCGTCGTCGAACAGCATCGGCACCAGCAGCAGCTGCCGGTCGACCAGGTACAGGTGGTCGGCCGAGCCCTTGGACAGCGCCAGCAGCCGCACCGGTTCGCCGGCGGCCGACACGTGCAGCAGTTCGCCGCGGGTCCAGTCGGTGACGGTCCAGCCGCCGCGGCCGTCCGGCTCGATGCCGTCGATATGGCCGATCGGCTGCGTGCCGATGCGGCCGACGCTGCGGTCGCGCAGATCGACGGTGGACAGATGGCCGAGCTGTTCGCCGTCGGGTCCGGGCACCTGCCAGCTGCCCATCAGCAGGCGCCCGCCATCCACGCGCAGGCCGTTGGGTTTGCCGGTGACGGCCGTGTCGATCTTCGCCCAGGGTTCGAAGCGGCCGCCGGACAGGCGGTAGACGGTGTCCAGGCGGCGGCTGAAGACGTAGACGTTGCCGCCGGCATCGGCGGTGGCGTCGTTGAACTGGCCGGGGCCGCCGTCGGCGGGTGCGTGCCGCGCGACGATCTTCGCCGAATCCAGGTCGATCTCCACCAGCGCGTCGTCGTCGCCCGCGTACAGGCGGCCGTTGGCCAGCGCCAGTCCCTTCGGATTCTGCAACCCGGTGATCCATTCCAGGTCGAGCACGTTGCCGTCCGCATCGACGCGGCTGATGAAGCCGTCGCCGGGCGTGGCTCCTTCGCCCCAGCTGCCCATGTTGGAGACGTAGAACACTTCGCGTTGCCGGTCGAGCACCACCGACTCGGGCGTGGCGAAACCGTCGGCCGTCCACAGCAGTTCGGGCGCGGCCGGCGCGCCGCCGGCGAACGCGGGGTACGACGCGAGTGCGGCCACCAGCAACGGCAGGATGCGACATGCGCCGGGCAGGTACATGGAGCCTCCAGGCGAACGGCGGGTGCCCAGCATAGCCGCAGTGCCGGACCGGCTGCCGTGACGCGCGTGCAACGCGGCGTTCGTTCCCTGCATTCCCCGATGCCGGAAATGCAGCGGCCCGGCTCCGCAGTGCGGAGCCGGGCCGTTGTTTCAGCGCATTGCGTTCAGCGATCGCGGGCCCGGTCAGCCCAGCGCCTTGGCCTTCAGCCTGGCGAACTCGTCGGCGGTGATCGCGCCCGAATCCAGCAGCGCCTTGGCCTCGGCGATCTGCTCGGTCGCGGACTTGCTGCCGGCGACGGTGCGGATGTAGGCGTCCACCGGCGTGGTGACAAGTCATCGCTGCATCGCTTCCGTCACGTCGGCGTGGGCGCGGCCGAGGCCGACCCGCGCGCCGGAGCCGTCGCCGGCGGCATACTGGGCACCGGCCTATGCTCAGGCAAGGAAGAAGGCATGCGATCGGCAATGTTCGTGGCAGTGGTATGTGCGGCGCTGGTTGCGCTGGTTGCGCTGGTTGCGCCGGTGCACGTCGAGGCGTCGGAAAGCCAATCCGGCTTCGCCTGGCCCGATGGCAGGAAGGCCGCCGTCAGCCTGTCCTATGACGATGCGCTGGATTCGCAGCTGGACCATGCGATCCCGGCGCTGGACCGGCACCGGCTGAAGGGCACGTTCTATCTCGTCGCGGCCAACGATCCGGTGCGGCTGCGCATGGACGAATGGCGTGCGGTCGCGCGCAACGGCCATGAACTGGGCAACCACACCCTGTTCCACCAGTGCTCGGCCAAGGGCCAGGGGCGCGAATGGGTGCAGCCGCAGCGCGACCTGGACGGCGTCACCGTGGCGCAGATGCGCGAGCAGGTGGTGCTGGCCAACACCTTCCTGCAGGCGCTGGACGGGCGCAGCGACGGCCGCAGCGACGGCCGCACCTTCACCGCGCCATGCGGCGACGTGATGGCCAGGGACGGCAACTACATCGATGCGGTCGCCGACCTGTTCGTCGGCATCAAGCTGGTCGGTGGCGACATCGTGCCGGACATGCTCGCGCTCGATCCGTCAGCGGTGCCGGTGGCCACGCCGTCCGGGGTCACCGGCGCGCAGCTGATCGCGATGGTCGAGGAGGCCGGGCGCAAGGGCACGATGGTGAACTTCACTTTCCATGGCATCGGCGGCGACTATCTGTCCACGTCCAGCGAAGCGCACGAGGAACTGCTGGCGTACCTGGACGCGCACCGCGACGAATACTGGACGGCGACCTTCCTCGAACAGATGCGCTGGGTACGCGCGCGGCAGGCGGCGGCGAAGAAGGGAACTCACTGACGTCGCGGCCGGTTTTTCTTTTTGGTTCTTCGTGGGCAGGGACCCGCGCGTCTGGGCCTGGAAGCGGAAGTTCCGGCTCGTGACGGGCTTCCACTCGCCGGGGGTTGAAAGCAAAGCTTCGGCTCCGGAGGGGGCTCCTTCGCGAAGGTTGAGGTATTGGCTTTGATCGGCTCAGGCAAAAGCGACCGTGCTTTTGCGACGGCTTTGGTGGAGCGGGGCAAGATCTCTACGGAGGGCGTTCGCCGGAACCAGGAACGAAGCCACCACCCGGAAGTGCCGGAAAGACGCGGTAGTGCGGGGGTATGGCGCAAGCAGGCCAGGGATGGCCTGCGCTCGGCCGTCGGAGGCAGGACGCCGGAGCCGGCCGATGCGCCATACCCCCGCACTGCCGCGGTTCCCGCCGAAGCCCGCCCAACCAGGCGCCCTTGCTTCTGCTCCCGCGGCTTGAGCGCGCCGCTTCCCCGGAAGTCCTGAGAAAACTTTCTTGGCAAGAGGCGACAGCCCGGAGGCGCAGCGACGCATCGTGCCGCTTCGCGTCACCGCGCCGCGACTCAGCGCCGCGGAGGCTCGGCGAGGGTGAGCCGGTTGCCTTCCGGATCGGCGAGATGGGCGATGGCGCCGAAATCGCCGCGCACGGTCGGGCCGGACTCGATGCCGGCCGCGATCAGGCGCGCGCGCTCGGCTTCGATGTCCGCCACCACCAGGGTGGCCATGCCGCCGCCGGCGTGATCGGGCATGCGCATCACCTGGAAGCCGAAGCCGTCCAGGTACCACTGCGCCAGGTCCGGGATGGGGCGGTCGTCCGGCCCTCGGCCGAACAGCCGCGTGTACCAGTCCAGCGCGGCGGCCAGGTCCTGGACGGGCGAGACGGCGAACAGTCCGATGCAGTGCATGGCGGCATCTCCGCGGGGGCCAACGCGATTGAACCATGCTGCGGGCGCCGCGCGGGACGGTCAGCCGCCCCGGTCCTGCCGGCGGACGCGCCGGCAGCGGGCTGGCCTCGGTGCTGGGCTTTCCTGGGGGCGGCCGGCCGCACCTGGCCTGGGACCTGCTGTGGGTGGTGCTGGCCGGTATCGCCGGCGCCTGGACCACGGTGAGGCTGGGGTGCACTGCGCGCCGCGCCGCCATGCGCGGGCGTTCTTCCTGCTGGCGCTGCTGATGGACGGCATGGCGGTGGTGAGGCTGGGTACGGACTTCCCGTTCTGGTTCAGCGCCGGCCTGCTGCTCACGCCACCGCTGCAGGTGCGGTTGGCGCTGGCCGGGGCGCGGCGCATGCAGCGCCGAGAGCGAAGGGCGGCCGCACCGCGGATAACCGGCGCCTCAGCGCCGGTCGCGCTTGGCCTTCCTGGCCTGCTTCGCACCGGCTTTCTTCGCAACGGTCTTCTTCGTGGTCGCCTTCCTCGCGACGGCACGCTTCGGTGCCGCTTTCCTGGCTGCCGCCTTCTTCGTCGCTGTCCTCTTGGCCGCGACTTTTTTCGCTGGGGCTTTCGCCGCCGTCGCCTTCCTTGCCGGTCTCTTCTTCGCCGCCGTGTTGCCGGCCGTCTTCGCTGCCGTTTCACCGAAGTCCCCCGTGGCCGCGCCGGCCGGCTGCGGCGGTTCCCAGCTGAACAGCACGCTCCAATCCGGATCGAGCGCCGGATAGGCCAGCCCGGCCTCGTCCAGCGCGGCGGCGGTGTCCCGTTGCCAGTCCTCCAGCGCGTCCTGCAGGCCGTTCGCGAATGCGGTCTGTGCGGCTACCGCCGCCTGTGCGGTGGCCTGCTGGTCGCCGAAGCGCTGCTGCAACTGGCGCCAGAAGGCGTCGGCCGGCAGCGCCGCCAGCCGCTGCCAGTCCTGGGCGAGCAGGACGCCCTGCAGTCCGGCGTTGCCTTCCGCGACGCAGTCGCCGACCAGGTGCCGGGCGTAGTCGAGCCACTGCCGGCCGCTGTCCTGGATCAGTGCGCCGATCCGCGCCTGCAGATCGGCGTTGGCCTGGTACAGCGAGAGGGGAAGCGCGGTGGGATCTTTCATGGACGTGTCCTCGGGGGATGGACGGGAAGGGGCGTCGCGCGGTCAGTTGAGCAGGTGATAGCCGCCGTCGACATACAGCGTGGTGCCGGTGATGGCGCGCGCGCCGTCGCCGGCCAGGAAGGCGCACAATGGTGCGATGTCGCCGATCGACAGCGGCGTACGGATCGGGCTGCGCGCAAGCTGGTCGGCGACCAGCACGTCGAAGCCGCCGATGCCGGAGGCGGCGCGGGTCGGGATCGCGCCGGGCGAGACCGCGTTGACCCGGATCCCGGCCGGACCCAGCTCCACGGCCAGGTAGCGCACGCAGGCTTCCAGGGCGGCTTTCACCGGACCCATCAGGCCGTAGTTGGGCACGACCTCGCCGGCGCCCAGGTAGCTGAGCGTGAGCAGGCTGCCGCCATCGCGCATCAGCGGTTCGGCCAGCCGCGCCATGCGCAGGAACGAGTGGCACGACAGGTCCATGGCCTGGGCGAAGCCTTCGCGCGAACTGTCGACCACCCGGCCGTGCAGGTCCGCGCGCGGGGCGAAGGCGACCGAATGCAGCAGGAAGTCGAGTCGGCCCCAGCGCCGCGCGATGGCATCGAACACGGCCTGCAGCTGCGCGTCGTCGGCCACGTCCAGCGGCAGGCGCAGGTCGATGCCCAGCGATTCCAGCAGCGGTTCCACGTGCGGGCGCGCGCGTTCGTCCTGCCAGGTCGCGGCCAGTTCGGCGCCGGCCTCGCGGAAGGCGCGCGCGCACGCCCAGGCGATGCTGCGGTCGTTGGCGATGCCCACGACCAGGCCCTTGCGCTGTCCGAGCGGGGAGACCATCGCGTTGCTCCATCGCACGCGGGGAAAGGCGACCGCCGCGTGGCGCGCGCCATGGCGCCCACGCTAGCGGCATGGCAGGCGGCAGGCAATGGCCCGCCGGATGGCCCGAAGGCGCCGCATCCGCCGGAACCTCGATGCGCACGGGCGGCTGCTAAGCTGCCTGCATGCAGCCCTCGGCCGATCCCTTCCATCCCCAGGTCACCGGATTCGACCTGCCGCCGCCGGATGCGCGCGGCGGCGAGCAGATGCTGGTGGTGCTGCTCGACGGCGCGCCCGCGCGCAGCTGGATGGTGGCCTTCGCGCCCCAGGCCGAAGCGTTCCGCGACGGGCATGGCCTGTCCGGACTGCGGGTGGTCGGAAGCACGCTCAGCGTGGCCGGCAGGATGGGCGATGTGCGCGCGCTGGCCGCGCATGTCAAGGCGCTGGTCCACCGGGTCTCGCGGCTGTGCCTGCAGCAGCGCCTCACCGCGCTGGCCGCGGACGACGAAGACGAGGCGGCTGCAGGGACATCGCTCCGGCCCCCGGCCGATCCGGCGGTGCTGCGGGACCTGGCCGCGATCGCCGCCATGCCGGGCGTGGACGTCATGCTGGAGGCCGTCACCCGCGCCACCGGCATGCGTTTCGCCGCCGTGGCGCGGGTGACCGACGACCGCTGGACCGCCTGCGCGGTCTACGACTTGATCGACTTCGGCCTGCGCCCGGGCCAGGATCTGGTGCTGGAGACCACGATCTGCAACGAGATCCGCCAGCACCGGCATACCGTGCATTTCGACCGGGCCAGCACCCATCCGGTGTTCGCGGGGCATCCGACTCCGGCGATGTACGGGTTCGAGAGCTACATCTCGGTGCCGATCCTGCTGCCGGACGGCACGTTCTTCGGCACGCTGTGCGCGCTGGATCCGGAGCCGTCGCTGCTGGACGAGGCCACCGTGCGCGCGCTGGAGATGTTCGCCGAGGCCATCGGCCGCCGGCTCCGGGCCGGTGCCGCCTGAAACGGCCGCAAGCGGGCGCGCGGGGCTATGCTTGGCGCCACCACCTTCCGAGACAGGAGTCGTCCCTTGAGCGCCGCCCACCACCGGATCGCACGCAACGCCCGCACCGCACGTACCGCCGCAACGCTGCTGCTGTGCGGCCTGCTTGCCGCCGCCGCCGGCTGTTCTTTCTCGCCCACGGCCGCGCGCAGCGCGCCGGCGGGGAAGGTGACGGTGGCGATGCCGGCCTCGGTCATGCCCGGCCAAGGTTACGCCTTCGTGCCGCTGCTGCCGGCCACCTCGGCCGAAAAGGATGCGCGGGTGCAGGACGAGCAGTTCCGGGCGCGACTGCAGCAGGCGCTGGAGCGTTCCCTGCAGGACAAGGGCTACCGTCCTGTCGACATGGCCCGCGCGGATTTCCTGGTCGCTTACCGCGTGGGCGTGCGCGACCTGCGCGAGGTGCTGCCGGTGACCGAGGCGGGCGGCGGCGGCACGCGCATGAACGCGGTCGAATGCAGTGGCGGGAACTGCTCGCAGCTGGTGGTGCGCAACGACACCGGCGCGCCGGCGGTACGCTACAGCGCCAGCGAGCGCACCGAAGGCGGCCTGCAGGTGGAAATGGTGGAACCGGCCTCGCTGCGCGTGGTCTGGAGCGCGCTCAACACCGGTACCGTGCGGCCGGGCGTCGTCGACCAGGCGCGACTGGACGCGGTCGCCGCGCAGACCCTGGCCCAGCTGCCGGCGCATACGCCCTGACAGGGACGGGCGCGCGGGCGACAGGCGCGCCCCGCGAGGCAGGGCGCGCCGCGGCGGGGCCTGCGCGCCTCATCACGGCGTGGGTTCGGGCGACTTCGGATTGGTGGTGGGCACCGGACGGGCCTTGGCGCGGACGTCCTTCTTCTCGCCGGCGGTCATGCCGCGCTCCTTGCCGATCTCGATCTCTTCGTCGGTGACGTAGCCGTCGCCGTTCACGTCGTACTTGGCGAAGTCGTCGGCGGTCTTGTGCCCGCCGGCGGTGAATTCGGCCAGCGACAGGCGGTTGTCGCCGTCGCTGTCCATCATCTTCACCTTCTCGGTGCTGGACAGGTTGCCGTCGCCGGCCATCGCAACGCCAGCGGCGAAGGTTCCGGCGAAGGCCAGGGCCGGAACGGCCAGGATCTTGCGGTTCATGTGCGTGCTCCTGCTTCTGTGGGACAAGGGCGCGATTCCGCGCCGTGCGGCCATCGTTGTCAGGACGCGGGTGGGCAGAGCGAGAAGGAAACGGCCAGATTGCGTGAAACCGCGGGCGCCGAGCGCCTGCTCGCCTGCGCCGCTTGCGGATGGCGGCAGCGGCCGTTCATCGCCGGTGCGCTTCCGGCGGCCGTGTTCGCGCCCGCATGCTGCGTGTGTCAGCCCACCAGCGCCAGTCGCGGGCGTTCGCGCGCGTCGAGTACCGCCCGGTCGGTCTCGTCGGTCCAGATGTGGAAGCGTTCCAGGGTATTCGGGCCGAAGGTGGAGCTGATCGCCACGTCGGCGGCATCGCGGCCGCGCGCGACCAGTACCCGGCCGATGCGCGGGACGTTGTGGCGTGCGTCGAAGGTATGCCAGTCGCCGTCCAGCCAGACCTCGAACCAGGCCGAGAAATCCATCGGCGCGTCCACCGGCGCGATGCCGATGTCGCCCAGGTAGCCGGTACAGTAGCGCGCCGGGATGTTCAGGCAGCGGCACAGGGCGATGGCGGCGTGGGCGAAGTCGCGGCACACGCCGCGGCCTTCCTCCAGGGCGCGCAGCGCACCGCGGGTCGCGTCCGCGTGCTCGTAGCCGAATCCGATGGCCTGGTGCACGTGGTCGCAGACCGCCTGCACCCGCGCCCAGCCCGGGGTGGTATGGCCGAAGCGGTCCCAGGCCTGCTGCATCAGCGCATCGGTCTCGCAATAGCGGCTGCCGCGCAGGAACAGCAGCGTGTCGTCGGGCAGCAGCTCCACCGGCACCTGCATCGCGTCCGGCTGCTGGCGGTCGGGCAGGCCGCTGTCGCGCACGATCGCGTCTGCGTCCAGGACCAGCAGGCCGGCCGGGGCGTGCAGGCGCGTGCAGGTGTTGCCGAAGCCGTCGCGGTACCGGCGCAGCGGCACCGCCGGCAGCGTGCGCAGGGGCAGCGAGGCCACCATGTCGTGGCTGCGGGAGCCGTGCACGTCCAGCATCACCACCATGGGGGTGGGCTGGACGAAACGGTAGGCGATCTCGTAACCGAGGCGGATCAGCATCGGCTTGCCTGTTGCGACGGTGGGGGCGTCGATTCGACTCATCATGCGCGCAATGCCGCGTGAAGTCGCGGTCGGCGTGCGGCATGGAAACTGTCGCGTTCAGCGGGCCGCACACGGGATGTTCACGCCGGTGCGGCCCACGATCGCGAACGTATTCCCGGCAGCGAGGGCCGCGATGCGGCACCTTCGATCAGGCGAGGGAAAGGCAAGAACCGCAGGAGCAGGAGCAGGAGCAAGGGCGTTGGGCTGGGCGGGCTTCGGCGGGAGCCGCGGCAGTGCGGGGGTATGGCGCATCGGCCGGCTCCGGCGTCCTGCCTCCGACGGCCGAGCGCAGCACATCCGTGTGCTGCTTGCGCCATACCCCCGCACTGCCGCG
>Ga0160451_100143_pt1 | contig 62415 bp, 59 predicted proteins | sample HID1975M_E1MG_FD_108270 | JGI IMG/M metagenome (GOLD analysis project Ga0160451, IMG submission 108270) | Enriched soil microbial communities from UW Madison campus, WI, USA - HID1975M_E1 MG | ecosystem: Environmental > Terrestrial > Soil > Unclassified | place: USA: Madison, Wisconsin... | reverse complement strand
TGACCATGTCCACGATCAGCAGGGCCTGGCGCATGCCGGTGCCTTGCCGCGCGTCAGCCGGAGCCCAGCCGTATTACGCCGACGATCCGGTCCAGCCACAGGTAGTGCGGGAGCGCATCGCCGGACAGCGGATCCAGGCGCAGCATGGCGTTGCAGCCGGAGCTGCCGTCGTCGGCGCGGAACAGCTGCACGCTGGGGCGCGCGGCCACCACGCCTTCCAGCACGCGGCCGTCGTCCAGGGTCAAGCGCACCTGTTCCTCGTCGTCCAGTTCCGTGACCAGGGTGGTGAGGCGGGCGATCGCGGCCTCGTCCACCAGCAACCGTTCGGGTGTCTCGTTCATGCCGCGGCCTCCGGAGCATCCTCGGGGGGAGCATGCGCGGACCGGCGGCAGAATCGCGTGACGGAAACAGGAAGGCCTGCATCGCTGCAGGCCTTCCGAATGCTGGTGCCGAAGAAGGGACTCGAACCCTTACGTTGTCGCCAACGGCGGATTTTGAGTCCGCTGCGTCTACCATTCCGCCACTTCGGCGCGGGCGGGCAGTATAGCGGAGGCCACGGGATTCCGGATCGCGAGTCCGGGCTGGAATGCGCCGCCGCGGGCGGGCGCGTCGCTGCGCCCGCCGGTCAGGCCTCGAGCCGGTCGAGGAAGCCGCGCACCGCCGGGCCGAAGCGCTCGAAGTCGACCAGGAAGGCGTCGTGCCCCTGCGGCGAATCCATGCCGATGAACTGCGCCTGCGCACCGCCGCGGGCCAGGCCCTCGGCGATCTCCTCCTGCTGCTGGACCGGGAACAGGATGTCGGTGCTGGCGCCGATGGCCAGCGCGCGATCGACGCGGATCTTCGCCAGTCCGGCCAGCACGTCGCCGCCGGCGTACTCGGCCAGATCGAACCAGTCCATCGAGCGGCTGAGGTAGAGATAGCAGTTGGGGTCGTAGCGGCGGACGAAGCGGCGGGCGTGGCCTTCCAGGTAGCTTTCGACCTGGAATTCCAGGCCGAACGGGTCTTCCTCGCCGCCGCCGTTGAACGGGCTGGACTCGTCCAGGCGCACGCGGCCGAAGCGGCCGTCCCATTCCAGCGCCGAGCGGTAGGTGATCACGCCCAGCTTGCGCGCGATGCGCATTCCCGATTCCGGCCAGGTGGCGTCGTCGTAGTCGCCGTTGTTCCAGTCCGGATCCAGGCGGATCGCCTCGCGCTGCAGCGAGCGCACGGCGATGGAGAACGGCAGCGCGCGCGCGCTGCCGGAGATGTTGATGTGCGCGCCGGCAATCTCCGGATGCCGCAGCAGCAGGGCCAGCGCGGTCATGCCGCCCATCGAGTTGCCGATCACGCAGGCCAGCCGTCCGATGCCCAGGCCGCGCACGACTTCGGCGGCGGCGTCGGCGATGTCCTCGATCGACACCTCGGGGAACGAGAGCCGGTAGGGCTGGCCGGTGGCCGGGTCGATCGAGGCCGGGCCGGTGGAACCCTTGCAGCTGCCCAGCGAGTTGACGCAGACCACGAACCAGCGGTCGGTGTCGATCGGTTTGCCGGGGCCGAGCATCGGTTCCCACCAGCCGGGCGCCGGATCGTCGGCGCTGGAGGCCGCGTGCGCGTCGGGCGACAGGCCGGTGACGATCAGCACCGCGTTGCCGCGTGCGGCGTCGAGCGTGCCCCAGGTTTCGTAGGCCACGCGCGCGCCATGCAGCGCGCCGCCGCGTTTCATCGGGAACGGCGACGACAGCGCATGGAAACGGCTGCCGGGCGGGATGAATTCGTGGGTGGGGGCGGGAGGCATAGGGGCCGGAGTGTAACGGCATCGGTCGCATCGTCGCAGGCGCTGCGCGGGAAACTGGGTTTCGCTGCTGTTTGCAGGAGCGGGTCTTGCCGGCGACGCGGAACGGGCGGCGTCCTCGCGATATTCGACGCTCGGGTCGCCCGCAAGACGGGCTCCTACAGGGAGGCGTCGGGGTTTTTGCAGGAGCCGGCCTTGCCGGCGACCCGACGTCCCTGGCACGGGCGACGTTCTCGCGATATTCGATGCCCGTGTCGCCCGCAAGACGGGCTCCTGCAGGGAGGCGGGCGCGACGGCTATGGGCGTGGCGCGGGCGCGCCGATCACCAGTTCGACCGTGCCGCTGGCCGGCAGGGCCACGCGCACCGGCGCCGATTCCGGGTCGCCTTCGCCGCGGTTGGCGCTGCCGCTGGCCGACAGGCGCGCCAGCACTTCGACTTCCCGCAGCGCCGACAGTTTCTGCGTCGGCATCGGGCTGTCGGCATCGTCCAGCACCAGTTCCAGCGGCAGGTCCTGCAGCGCGTGCCGTTCCACCGCCACCGGCATCGGCGGACCGCCTGGCACGCGGGCGATGACGAACACGGTGGCGTCGCCGCGCAGGCGCACGCGTTCGGCGAACGCGGGATCCAGCGACACCTTCACCGCCAGCGCGTTCGCCGGGCCGGGCATCGCGGCGGGCACGGCCTCGGCCGGCAGCGGCGGCAAACCGGCTTCGGCACGGGCTTCGTCGATCTGCACGCGCAGGCTGCGCGCGGTGGCGGCATCGACCGCGCCGAGCAGCGATTCCCAGGTCTTCGCCGCGTCGGCCGGCTGCCGCATCTGGCGCTGGGCGACGCCGAGGAACCAGGTCGCGCGCTGGTGGCCGGGCTGCACGGCGATGGCCTTGCGCAGCCATTCCACGGCCGGCGCATCGAAGCGCCGCTGCGGATCGGCCAGGGCACGCGATTCGGCCGCATCGACCAGCAGGTCCGGGTCGTCCGGCGCCAGCTGCACGGCCCGTGCCCAGGACTCGCGTGCTGCTGCGGCCTCGCCCAGTGCGGCCTGCGAGCGCGCCAGCAGGGCCCAGCCTTCGGGCTGGGCGGGGTTGCGCTGCAGTTCGGCCTGCAATTGCTCGACCGCCTGCTCCAGGCTCTGCGGCGTGCCGCGCGCCGCTGTTTCCTGCAGCGCGGCGGGCGTGCCGACCAGCCGGTACAGCGCCAGCACCGCCAAGCCCAGCGCCAGCACGCTGGCGGCCCACGGCCACGGCCGGCCGCGCCACAGCGGGCGCAGCACCCAGCCCAGCACGCCGAAGGTGACCACGGTGGCGAGCGCGGCGAAGACCGCCGGGATGGGGATCACCATTCCTGTTCTCCATCGTCGCCGTCGCGCGGCGCGGGCGTGGCGGCGGCGCGGCGGCGCACGATGTTCCACACCAGCGCGCCGCCGCCCAGCAGCAGCAGCCCGGGACCGAACCACAACAGCCAGGTCTGGCGCTCCAGCGCCGGGCGATACAGCACGAACTCGCCGTAGCGGTCGACCAGGAACTGCTTCACTTCGGCATCCGACTTGCCCTGCCGCATCAGCGCCAGCACCTCGCGGCGCATGTCCTGGGCGATCTGCGCGTTGGAGTCGGCCAGCGACTGGTTCTGGCACATCACGCAGCGAAGTTCGGCGGTGAGGGCGTGGAAGCGGGCTTCCTCGGTGGTGTCATCGAACTGCAGCGGCGATGGATCGCCGGCCGGCTGCGCGGTGGCGGCGAAGGAGAGGGCGAGCAACAGAGCCCACAGGAAGCATGCCGCGCTCTTTGCAGGAGCCGGCTTGCCGGCGACCGCCACGGCTGGCGGATCGCTGGCGGACGGTTTCCGCTTGGCGGTCGCCGGCAACCCGGCTCCTGCAGGGGAACGCCGCCTGCTCACCGCGCCTGCTCCACCCGTTCCAGCGCCGGCAGCAGCTGGCTGCGCACGACCTCGTCGGTCAGCGGGCCGGTGTACTTCCAGCGGACGATGCCCTGGCCGTCGACCAGGAAGGTCTCCGGCGCGCCGGCCACGCCCCAGTCCAGCGCATAGCGGCCTTCCTTGTCGGCCAGCACCACGAAGAACGGATTGCCGAACTGCTCCAGCCAGCGCAGCGCGTCTTCCGGCTCGTCCTTCCAGTTGTAGCCGACCACGCGCACGCGGCGGGTCTCGGCGAACCGGGTCAGCACCGGATGTTCGTCGCGGCAGGCCGCGCACCAGCTGCCCCACACGTTGAGCAGGTAGGGCGCGCCGCGCAGCTTGTCGGCGCCCACGGTGATCGAAGGATCGTGCAGCACCGGCAGGGTGAAGTCCGGCGCCGGCCTGCCGATCAGCGCCGAGGGCAGCACGTCGCGGTCGGCGTCGCCGGAGCGGACCACGCCGTAGAGCATCAGCCCGATCAGGCCGATGAAGAACAGGGCGCCGATCACCACGGCGACCACCGGCAGTCCCTGCTGCGGTCCGGACGGACCGCCGGTCCCGGGTGCGTTCATGCGCAGGCACTCATGTGGATGTCTCCTCGGGCAGGCGGCGGAAACGGCGGTCGCCCGCGGTGACCAGGCCGCCGAGCGCCATCAGCAGCGCGCCGGTCCAGATCCAGCGGACGAAGGGCTTGATGTGCACGCGCACCGCCCAGGCGCCGTCGCCCAGCGGTTCGCCCAGCGCCACGTAGACGTCGCCGGTGATGCCGGGACGGATGCCGGCCTCGGTCATGACCTGGCCGCCGCTGGCGTAGACGCGTTTCTCCGGATGCAGCAGGACCAGTTCGCGGCCGTCGCGCAGCACCTGCACGTGGCCGCGGTCCGAGATGTAGTTCGGACCCTGGCGTTCGTCCACGCCCTGGAACATGAAGGCGTAGCGGCCGACCTGCAGCGACTGGCCCGGCTTGAGCGCGACCTCGCGCTGCACGTTCTGCGCCTCCACCAGCAGCGCGCCGGCCAGGAACACGCCGATGCCCAGGTGGGCCAGGGTCATGCCCCACATCTCGGCGGTCATGCGCCCGCCATTGCGCAGCCGGCTCCAGACGAAGCGCAGCGTGCCCAGCCCGATCCAGGCCGCGCCGGCCACGCCCATCGCGGTCTTCCACGGGCCCTGCGGCGCGGCGAAATACGCGGCCACGCCCAGGCCCAGGGCGACGCCCAGCCACGGCAGCAGCAGCGCGATCACCCGCGAGGGCTGGTCGCGTTGCCAGCGGGTCAGCGGGCCGAACGGCACCAGCGCCACCAGCGGCGCCATCAGCACCAGGAACAGCAGGCCGAAGTAGGGCGGGCCGACCGAGATCTTGCCCAGCCCCAGCGCGTCGGCGATCAGCGGATACAGGGTGCCCAGCAGGATCATCGCGCTGGCGCTGGCCAGCAGCAGGTTGTTCAGCAGCAGCAGCGTCTCGCGCGAGGCCGGCTGGAACCCGGCGCCGGCCTGCAGCCGGCCGGCGCGCAGCGCATACAGCAGCAGCGAACCGCCAATGACCAGGCTCAGGAACACCAGGATGAAGAGACCGCGCGACGGATCGGCCGCGAACGCATGCACGCTGGTCAGCACGCCCGAGCGCACCAGGAAGGTACCCATCAGCGACAGCGAGAACGCGGCGATCGCCAGCAGCAGGGTCCAGCCGGCGAAGCTGCCGCGCTTTTCGGTCACCGCCTGCGAGTGGATCAGCGCCGCGCCGACCAGCCAGGGCATGAAGGCGGCGTTCTCCACCGGATCCCAGAACCACCAGCCGCCCCAGCCCAGCTCGTAATACGCCCACCAGCTGCCCAGGCCGATGCCGACGGTGAGGAAGGCCCAGGCCACGTTCGTCCACGGGCGCGTCCAGCGCAGCCAGCGCGCATCCACGTGCCCGTCCAGCAGCGCGGCGATGGCGAACGCGAACGGCACCGAGAAACCGGCCCAGCCGATGTACTGCATCGGCGGGTGGATGATCATCCCCGGGTCCTGCAGCAGCGGGTTGAGGTCCTGGCCTTCGATCGGCGCCGGCAGCAGCCGGGCGAAGGGATTGGAAGTGAAGATCAGGAACGCGAGGAAACCGAACCCGACGATGCCCAGCACGCCCAGCACGCGCGCCACCACCGGCTGCGGCAGGCGGCGCGAGAACAGCGCCAGCGCGGCGTTCCAGCAGGCCAGGATCAGCGTCCACAGCAGCAGCGAGCCCTCGTGCGAACCCCATACCGCGGTGTAGCGGTAGACCATCGGCAGCAGCGAGTTGGAGTTCACCGCCACGTAGCGGACCGAGAAGTCCTGGGTGACGAAGGCCGTGGTGAGGACCGCGAACGCGCCGCCCACCAGCAGCAGCTGCGCGCAGCTGGCCGGACGGGCGATCGCCATCCACTCCGCGTTCCCGCGATGGGCGCCGGCCAGCGGCAGCACCGCCTGCAGCAGCGCGACCAGCAGCGCCAGGACCAGCAGGACCTGGCCAAGCTCAGGCAGCATCGCTGCCTCCAAGGACACGACAGGCAGCATCGCTGCCTCCAGGGACACGACAGGCGGCATCGCTGCATTCCCGGGCGAAGCAGGCAGCATCCCGGCTTCCCGGACGTGCGTCCCGCCGATGGCAGGCGTACCGCGCCGGGCGCATCAAGGTGCCGATCCGGTGGCCGGCGCCGCCGCGTCCGCCGGCACGTCGTGCTTCCGGTGCGCCGCGCCCATCTTGTCGGCCACTTCCTTGGGCATGTAGGTCTCGTCGTGCTTGGCCAGCACGTTCTCGGCGACGAACACGCCATTCTCCATGCGCCCGGTGGCGACCACCGCCTGGCCCTCGCGGAACAGGTCCGGGAGGATGCCGGTGTAGACCACCGGCAGCTGCGCGTCGCCGTCGGTGACGCGGAAGTGCGTGTCCATCGAGCCGGGCGCGCGCTGGAACGATTCCTTCTCGACCATGCCGCCGAGGCGGAAGCGGGCGTGGTCGCCGGCCTCGCCGCGCAGCACTTCGGCCGGGGTGTACAGGTAGGCGACGTTGCGCTGCAGGGCCATCGCCACCAGCGCGGTCGCCGCGCCGGAGGCCAGCACCAGCAGCAGCACGAACAGCAGCCGGCGGCGGCGGACCGGGTTCATCGGCTCAGCTCCGATGCGGGATCGGGCCGGCCGGCCGGCGCGCGCCCGCGTACCGCGCGCAGGCGCGCGGCGCGCAGCTCGCGCCGCAGCTGCAGGCGCGGGGCCAGGAAATCCCACAGCAGCACCAGCACGAACACCGCGTAGGCAGCGACCAGATAGGGCAGGTAGGTCACGCGTTCCCCTCCGCCAGCCTGCGCACCCAGTCCTTGCCGGACTCGCGGCGCAGGTTGTCGGTGCGGGCGCGGGCCAGCAGCGAGCCGGCGAACCAGAACTTGGTGCCGATCACCATCCACCACAGCGGCGCCATCATGCTCGGGTCCAGGCTGGACTGGCCGAACACGCGGATGGTCTGGCCCTGGTGCAGCGAATCCCACCATTCCACCGAGTAGCGGATCACCGGCAGCAGCGCGACGCCGACGATGGCCAGCAGCCCGGCGGCGCGCGCCGAGGCGCGGCGGTCGTCGCCGGCGTGGTACAGGCCGATCACGCCCAGGTACAGGAACAGCAGGATCAGTTCGGTGGTCAGGCGCGGGTCCCAGTCCCACCAGGTGCCCCACATCGGCTTGCCCCAGATCGAACCGGTGGCCAGGGTGATGACGGTGAACGCCGCGCCGATGGGCGCGCAGGCCATGGCCAGGACCTCGCACAGCTTGATCCGCCAGACCAGGGCGATGGCCGCGTACGCCGCCATCAACCCGAACACGAACATGCTCATCCACGCCGCCGGCACGTGGATGTAGAGGATGCGGGCGCTGTCGCCCTGCTGGTAGTCGGCCGGGACCACGAACAGCGCCTGCCACGCACCCACGCCCAGCAGCAGCACTGCGGCCCCGAAGCACCACGGAGCCCAGCGCGCGGCGAAGCGGTCGAAGTACGGCGGCGAGCCGAGTTGGTGGAACCAGCGGATCACCGGGTTCATGGGGGTTGCATCGCTCGCTGATGGCGCCGGTCGGCCTTGCGGCCAGCCGGACAGGCTCGAATGGGGCATTTTTCCAGACTCGGCTCCCCGGGCCAAGCGAAACCCCCGGTCAAAGTGTCCAACCCGTTCAGGGCGGGCCTGACGGCGGCCCTTCACTCGACTTCGGGGGGCGGCTTTGGGGAGGACGGGGATTCTGCCTGTTCATCCACCTTCTGGAACCACCGCTTACGTCGGAACGACGGGTGCGAAGGCCCTTGGGTGAGAAATAAAGGAGGAGGCGTCGGCCGCAGGCCGGCGCCGGGGGACATTCGCACCCAAGGGCCTTCGCATCCGGCGCCCCAGCCCCCGCGCAGACGCAGCGCTTCTCCCCGACGACCCGGAGGAGACGGCCGGCCGGCGGCATCGATCATGCGCAACGGCGCGGCTGCCGCGTCATCCCTGCGCGATCCGGATCGCCGCCGCCGCCGCCAGCGGCGCCAGCACCGCCGAGGCGACCAGCAGGGCCGCCATCAGCAGCAGCGAACCGCTGGCATCGAGCCCCTGTGCGCTGGCGGCGACGCTGCCGGCACCGAACACCAGCACCGGCACGTACAGCGGCAGGGCCAGCAGCGCGACCAGGATGCCGGAGCGCTTCAGGCCCACGGTGAGCGCGGCGACCACCGCGCCGAGCAGGCTCAGCACCGGCGTGCCCAGCAGCAGGGTCAGCATCAGCACCGGCAGCTGCGCGCGCGGCAGGTACAGGAACTCGCCCAGCACCGGCACCACCACCAGCAGCGGCAGCGCGGTGGTCAGCCAGTGGGAAAAAGTGCGCACCGCCACCAGCCAGGCCAGCGGCACCGGCGCCAGGATCCACTGCTCCAGCGAGCCGTCCTCGGCGTCGCCGCGGAACAGGCTGTCCAGCGACAGCAGCCCGGCCAGCAGCACCGCCACCCAGATCGCGTGCGGCGCGATGAAGTTCTCCAGCACCTTCTTCTCGCCGCCCAGGGCCAGGCCGAACATCACCACCACCAGCAGCGCGAACAGCGCTGGCTGCAGCGCATCGCCGCGGCGGCGCCAGACCAGGCGCAGGTCGCGCAGCAGCAGCGCGCGGCCGGCCTGCAGCAGCGATGGCGCGGCGCTCATCGGCGTACCCCGGCCGCGCCGTCGGCATGCGCATGCGCGCCGGCCGGGCAGGCATGCGCACGCGCCCTTGCCGCGCCGGCATGCGCATGCCGGTTGGCGGCGGTGCCGTTCGATGGCGCCGGGCAGTGCGCCATGCCGGCGACCCCGCTGTCGTGGAGTCCGCGGGCGTTCAAGTCGCCGCTCCCAGTTCCAGCAGGCGCGTGCGCACCGGCGGGGCGGCGTAGGCGCCGTGGGTGGTGACCAGCGCCGCGCCGCCGTCGCGCAGATGCGCCGGGATCATCCGGTTGACCAGGTGGATGCCTTCCAGGTCGAGGTTGGCGTAGGGCTCGTCGAGCAGCCACAGCGGCGCCGGCGACAGCCACATCCGCGCCAGGGTCACGCGCTTCTTCTGCCCGGCCGACAGTTGCCGCGCCGGCGCGTCCTCGTAGCCGGCCAGGCCGACGATGGCCAGCGCGTCGCCCGGCAGCTGGCGCGGGCGGCGGCCGTGCAGGCCGCAGAGGAATTCCAGGTTCTCCAGCACCGACAGCTCGCCCTTCAGCGCCGGCAGGTGGCCCAGGTAGGCGATGGCGTGGGCGCGCAGCGCCGGCGCGGCGGGGCGGCCGTCGATCTCGATGCGGCCGGTGTCGGCGCGCAGCAGCCCGGCCAGCACCCGCAGCAGGGTGGTCTTGCCCGAGCCGTTGCCGCCCTGCACCAGCAGCGCCTCGCCGGCATCCACCGCGAAATCGAGCGGCCCGAACACCGGCTCCTCGTTGCGGGCGAACGCCAGGCCGTGGGCGGCCAGCAGCGGGGAGGGGGCGGCGTCGGTCATCGGCGCGCATTGTAGCGGCGGGCCTGCGGGCGGTGCCGCGTCTCCGACTGGGAGCGGAAAGCTTCGGCGCTGGACGGGGCGCCGCACGCGCCGGGCTTGAAGCCAGAGCGTCGGCTTCGGCCGGGGCCGCCGCACCCTGGGGGTATGGCGCATCGGTCCGCTCCGGCCTCCTGCCTCCGGGGGCCGAGCGCAATACATCCATGTATTGCTTGCGCCAGACCCCCAGGGTACGGCGTCCTTCGCGAGCGTCCGGGTCGTGGCTTCGATCAGGGCAAGTCCGCACTGCCGCAGCTCCCCGCCGAAGCTGGCCCATCCGATGATGGGGTTGTGCGGCACCGACGCCGCGGTTTCCTGCTCGGACCGTGGAGTTCCCAGGCACCGGCGCCGGGGCTTTCTGCCCGGACCGGGGAGCCCTGGAGCATCAACGTCGGGGCTTTCTGCTCCGGCCGGGGAGCCCTGGAACATCGACGCCGGGGATTTTTGCTCCGGCCGGGGAGTTCTGGAGCATCGACGCCGGGGATTTTTGCCCCGGCCGGGGAGCTCTGGAGCATCGACGCCGGGACTTTCCGCCCCGGCTCCGGGGCTCTGTGGCACCGGCGTCGATGCTTTTTGCTCCGGCCACGGAGCTCAGGAGCATCGGCGTCGAGGCTTTCCACTCGGGCCTTGGAGCTCCGGAGCACCAGCGCCGGTGTTTTCTGCTCCGACCACGGCGCCCGCCCCGGCAGCCCGGGTTTTTTCGTCCCCGGCACCGCTCCGCGCCCGACGCTACGGCGCCGGCACCCAGTCGACCCACGGCGGAGCGTCGATCCCGGCCGGACGCGGGCGGTACATCCGCAGCCGCACCGGTTCGCCGTGGCGCCAGTGCAGCACCCCGGCCTGGCCGAGGCGTTGCGCCAGCCGGTCGGCCTGCGCCGCCGGCAGGTCCGCCACCAGCCAGCCGTCCTCGTGCCAGGTGCCGGCAGCATCGCCGCCGGTGGCGGGCAGCCGGCGCAGGCCGGCCGCGTCGAGCGCGGACTGCAGCGCGGCATCGGCCGCGGCGTTGGCAGCCGCGGCCTGCGGCAGCGACTGCGGGTTCCATGCGGTGACCAGGGTCCAGGCACGCGCCGGCAGGCACTGCGCCAGCGCCGGGGCCGGTTCGCCGATGCGCAACGGCTGCCAGCCGTCCGCCAGCCGCACCCGGTACGCCGCGGCCAGGTACGCCTGCAGCAGGGCCGCGGTCGCGGGAACGCCTTCCGGAATGCTGTCTTGCGCCATGCCCCATCATCCGCGGCCACCGCCATTGCGTACACTCGGTCGCTCCCGAACCGAGGCCGGAACCGCGATGCCGTTGCAGACCCCGCAGACCAAGCTGCCCAAGGTGGGCACCACCATCTTCACCGTGATGTCGCAGCTGGCCGCCGAGCACGGCGCGGTGAACCTGGGGCAGGGGTTCCCCGATTTCCCGGTGCCGCCGCGGCTGGTCGACGAACTCGACGCGGCCATGCGCGCCGGCCACAACCAGTACGCGCCGATGACCGGCGTGCCGGCGCTGCGCCAGGCCATCGCCGGCAAGGCGCTGCGCTGCCATGGCGCCACGGTCGACCCGGACACCGAGGTCACCGTCACCAGCGGCGCCACCGAGGCGATCTTCAACGCGATCCACTGCGTGGTGCGCCCGGGCGAGGAAGTGATCGTGCTGGACCCGGCCTACGACAGCTACGAACCGGCGATCGACCTGGCCGGTGCGCGCGCGGTGCACGTGCCGCTGGACCCCAGGACCTTCGCCGTGGACTGGGGCCGGGTGCAGGCGGCGATCACGCCGAAGACGCGGATGATCATGGTCAACAGCCCGCACAACCCGTCCGGGGCGATGTTCTCGTCCGACGACATGCGCGCGCTGGCCGGCCTGCTGCGCGGCACCGACATCTTCGTGGTCTCCGACGAGGTCTACGAGCACATCGTGTTCGACGGCCGCCGCCACGAGTCGGCGCTGCGCTGGCCGGAACTGCGCGAGCGCGCGTTCGTGGTGTCGAGCTTCGGCAAGACCTACCACTGCACCGGCTGGAAGGTCGGCTACGCGATCGCGCCGCCGGCCCTGACCGCCGAGTTCCGCAAGGTCCACCAGTACAACGTGTTCTGTACGTTCGCGCCGGCGCAGCATGCGTTCGCCGCGATGATCCGCGACGAACCGCAGCACGACGAACAGCTCGGCGCCTTCTACCAGGCCAAGCGCGACCGCTTCCGCGAACAGCTGCTGGCCACCCGGCTCAAGCCGCTGCCGGTGCCGGGCGGCTACTTCCAGCTGGTCGACTACTCGGCGGTCAGCGACCTGCCGGACTTCGAGTTCGCGAAGTGGCTGACCATCGAGAAGGGCGTGGCCGCGATCCCGCTGTCGCCGTTCTACGAAACGCCACCGGAAGGCCAGCGCCTGGCCCGGCTGTGCTTCGCCAAGAACGAGGCGACCCTGGACGCGGCGATCGAGCGCCTGCGCGCCCTGTAGCGCGGGGCTTGCCCCGCTGCGCTCCCGCATTGCACGCTCCGCTGACCGGAGCCGCGGGCCAGACCCCGCCCGACCTGAGGTTTTCATGCGAGATCTTCGAATTTCCCTCGTCCAGGGCGACACCCGCTGGCACGATCCTGCCGCCAACCGCGACTACTACGCCGCGCTGGCCGCGCCGCTGGCCGGCACCACCGACCTGGTGGTGCTGCCGGAGACCTTCACCAGCGGCTTCTCCAACGACGCCATCGACAGGGCCGAGGGCATGGACGGGCCCACGGTGGAATGGATCCGCCGGCAGGCGCGCGCACTGGACGCGGCGGTGACCGGCAGCGTGCAGTTGCGCACGCCGGACGGTGTCTTCAACCGCCTGCTGTGGGCCACGCCCGACGGTGCGCTGCTGCACTACGACAAGCGCCACCTGTTCCGCTATGCCGGCGAGCACACGCGCTACGCCGCCGGCCGCGAGCGCCTGACCGTGGAGTGGAAGGGCTGGCGGATCAATCCGCAGGTCTGCTACGACCTGCGTTTCCCGGTGTTCTGCCGCAACCGCCACGGCGTCGAACGGCCGGGCGGGCTGGATTTCGACCTGCAGATCTTCGTCGCCAACTGGCCGGCGCCGCGCGCGTATGCGTGGAAGACGCTGCTGCGCGCGCGCGCGATCGAGAACCTGTGCTACGTGGCCGCGGTCAACCGGGTCGGCCGCGACGGCAACGATCTGGTATACGACGGCGACAGCGCAGTGATCGACTTCCTCGGCCAGCCGCAGGTCGAGGCGCACGGCCGCGAACAGGTGCTGACCACGACGCTGTCCGCCGCCGCCCTGGCCGCGCACCGCGAACGCTTCCCGGCGATGCTGGACGCCGACGGCTTCGACCTGCATCCGTAGGGCGGGGCCGGTCCCTCTGCTGTTTTCCGGTTCTTGTTCCAACTCTGGAAGCAGACGCAAGGCATCGCCTCCACCTTTCGACCGGTGCACCAGGCTGGGACGTTGGCTGCCGCCGGGACCTGCAGCCTGGGGCCTGGAAGCGCCGGCTCGGGACCGAGGGGTCATTCGCTGGGGGTTGAAAGCTGAAAGCTTCGGCTCCGGACGGGGCCGCCTCACCCTGGGGGTCTGGCGCATCGCTCGGCTCCGCCATCCATGGTTCCGACGAGCGAGCGCAGGCCATCCCTGGCCTGCTTGCGCCAGACCCCCAGGGCACGACGTCCTCGGGCGGCGTTGGGGTTGTGGCTTCGATCAGCGAAAACAGCCGCAACTGCAACCCCAACGGCAAGAGCAGGGCACGGCAACCTCACCTTCCGCATCGCTGGCCACCACCAATCACCGTCGTCCCCACCCGCGCGGGGACGACGGCGGTAGGCCATCGATCCGGTTCTCGATCGTGTCTCCACCCCGCGGACAGTTGAGCGGGTTGAACGAAGCAACGCCCCGGAATCGCCGAAAGCCGCGGCAATGCGGGGGTATGGCGCAAGCAGCACAGGGATGTGCTGCGCTCGGCCCTCGGAGGCAGGACGCCGGAGCGGGCCGATGCGCCATACCCCCGCACTGCCGCGGCTCCCGCCGAAGCCGACGCCACCTGACGCTCCTGCTCCTGTTCCTGCTTCTGCTCCTGCTACTGAGGGTTCGCGCGACCCCTCCCGTCGCCCGGGCCGCCCCGAGGACGCAGCGCTTTGTCCTCGCCCGGGACGAGCGCCTCTTTCGTGATGCGCCGGTCACACTGGATGATCGATGTTGCCCACGGCCGACCTGAGGGACACGCCCATGAGCCCGCCCGATCCGCTGCAACTGGCCTGCCCGCGCTGCAACGCGCTCAACCGCGTGCCGGCGACGCGCGTGGCCGACCGGCCCGTCTGCGGCCGGTGCCGTTCGCTGCTGTTCCCGGGCGAACCGTTCGGATTGTCCACGGCCGCCTTCGATGCCCACGCGCAGCGCTCGGACCTGCCGCTGCTGGTGGATTTCTGGGCACCGTGGTGCGGGCCCTGCCGGGCGATGGCGCCCGCCTATGCCCAGGCCGCCGCATTGCTCGAGCCGCGGGTGCGGCTGGCCAAGGTCGATACCGAGGCCGAGCCGGCGCTGGGCGCGCGCTTCGGCATCCGCAGCATCCCGACACTGGCGCTGTTCCTGCACGGACGCGAGCTGGCACGGCAGGCCGGGGCCATGCCGCTGCAGGGCATCGTGGAATGGGCGCGGCGGCAGCTGCCGCCGTCGGCCTGAGCGCGGGCTGGTCCATCGGCCGGAACCGTCGCACAGGGAATGGCCGGAATCCGCGTCATCACCGGAATGGCCGGATCGGTCCGATGGTGAACGGCATGCAGCGCGCGGCTGCCGCGACCTCCGCCGGGCCGCCGCAGGCTGCTATATGCTCGGCGCCGAACCTTCGCCATCGCCACCGAGGCCGCCATGTCCCGTTCTTCGCGAACCGTTCCGCCGCTCCGCCTGATCCCCCGCGTCGCGTTGCCGTGCCTGCTCGCGCTGGCGGCCGCGCCGGCCGCGCATGCCGCCGGCGACATCGACTGCAGGCTGCGCTTCGACATGTCCGGCTGGTCGGCGTTCTACAAGACCGCGTCCGGCACCGGCACCATCACCTGCGACGACGGCAGCAGCCTGGCGGTGAAGGTCAGCAGCAAGGGCGGCGGCCTGACCTTCGGCAAGTCGAAGATCGAGGGTGGCGTGGGCGAGTTCTCCGGCGTCGGCAACATCCGCGAGACCCTGGGCACCTACGCCGCGGCCGAGGCGCACGCCGGTGCGGTCAAGTCGAGCCAGGCGCAGGTGGTGACCAAGGGCGAGGTCTCGCTGGCCCTGGCCGGCACCGGCAAGGGCTGGGACCTGGGCGTGGCCTTCGGCAACTTCGTGATCGAGCCGCGCTGAAGGCCGCCGCGACCGGTGGCGCGTACCGGTCCACCGCAACCGCTCCCGTAAAGCGGGGCTTGCCCCGCTGAACAAGCGTCCGGCTGCGCACGGTGCGGAACGGCGGGATGGCGCTGGAGAGCCGGCAAGTTCCGCTCTACGTAAACCGGGCCGGCAGCGGTGCGGCTGCCTTCCCGGTCGCAGGCGATGTGCCGGCTTCGCGCCGCCCATCGCACCCGCACCGGGCATCGCGGCCCGGCATGCGTCTCAACCCTGGCCGCGCGGTCCGCGGTTGCCGCCGCGCGGCGCGCCGCCGGGGCGGTTGCCGGCCGGCCGGCCGCCGGGTCGCGGGTTGCCGGCAGGGCGGTTGCCGCCGGGGCGATTGCCGCCCGGACGCGCGTTCTGGTTGCCGCGCGGGCCGTGGCTGCGGTCCTGCGATGGATAGCCGCCCGGCGTGGCGTGGTCGGAAGGGAAGTGCGGCGCGTTGCCGGGATGTCCGTAGGGGCGCGCGGCCTTGCGCGCGTTCGCGCCCTGTCCCTGACCCTGACCCTGACCCTGGCCGGCGCCACCGCCCGGCTTGCCATAGCGGGGCTTGCCGCCGGGGCCGGCGTTGCGGTGGCCGCTGGGGCCAGTGCTCACGCCCTCGGGCACGTACCAGGTGCGGAACGCGGCCGGGTTGCCGTCCGGCAGCGGCTTGGGACCCTTCTGCTTGCGCTGCTTGAACGGCTTCTGCGACTGCTTGGCCGCCATCTCGCCGCTGACCGTGAGGCCGCCGTGGGGCTTCTTGTTGCCGCGGCCGCCGCGACGGTCCTCGCGCACGTGGTCGAAGCGGCGCAGTTCGCGGCCCTCGTCGGCGGTGTTGTGGCCGTTGACGTAGGCCTGGCCGGGACCGCGCTCGTGGCCCACGTGCACGGTCGACTTGGCCGCGCGGCGCTGGCCGATCACCGGCTGCAGGGTCAGGGTGGTGTCGCCGCTGTCCTCCAGCGCCAGTTCCCGGCGCAGGGCCTCGACCTGTTCGGCCGGCAGTTCCTGCGACTGGCCGCGCAGCAGTTCGCGCGGCAGCGACACGCGGCCGTAGCGCACGCGCTTGAGCCGGCTGACCTGGCAGCCCTGCGATTCCCACAGGCGCCGCACCTCGCGGTTGCGGCCTTCCTTGACCACCACGCGGAACCAGTCGTGCGAGTCGGTGCCGCCGATGCGTTCGATCTCGTCGAACTTCGCCGGCCCGTCCTCCAGCGCCACGCCACGGGCGAGGCGGTCGACCAGGTTGTCGGGCACGTTGTCCTGGCCTTCCGGCGCGCGCACGCGCACCACGTACTCGCGTTCCACCTCATGCGACGGATGCATCATCGCGTTGGCGATCTCGCCGTCGGTGGTCAGCAGCAGCAGGCCGCTGGTATTGATGTCCAGGCGGCCGATGGCGATCCAGCGCGCGCCCTTCAGCCGCGGCAGCGAGTCGAAGATGGTCGGGCGGCCTTCCGGGTCTTCGCGGGTGGTGACCTCGCCTTCGGGCTTGTTGTAGACCAGCACGCGCGCCGGCTCGGTCAGCGCCGAGGCGACGAAGGCCTTGCCGTCCAGTTCGACCTTGTCGCCGCTGCGGATGCTCTGGCCGGTCTGCGCGACCTCGCCGTTGACCTTGACCAGGCCGTCGGCGATGCGCTGCTCCAGCGCGCGGCGCGAGCCGAGTCCGGCCTGGGCCAGGACCTTGTGCAGGCGCTCCTCGACCCTGGCCGGCGCGGCGGTGGTTTCCTCGCCGCGCTTGAGCGACAGCTTGCCGAGGGGTTTGCGGGGGGGGGTATCAGTCATGGATCTTGCTCCGGCCGTCGTTGTCGTCTTCGGCCTGGGTTTCGGAATCGCCGGAGGCGTCGGCCTCGGGCGGGATGGGGGTGTCCTGGTGGTCGCCGGTCGTGTCGCCGGTGTCGGTGTCGTCGCTTGCGCCGGCGTCCGCATCGATGCCGGCATCGCCGCTGGCGGCGTCCTGCGCATGCGCGCCGGCCGCGTCGGCATCGTCGCTTTCTACGCTTTCGCCGGCATCGGCGGCGGAAGGTTGCGGGTCCTCCGCACCGTCCGCGATGCCGGTGTCGCCGTCGCCCGGTCCGTCGGGGCCGGGCGCGTCGTCGTTGCCGGCGCCACCGCCGATGCCGGCCGGCGCAGGCGCGTGGTCCGGGTCCAGCTGCAGCTGCGGCTCCAGTTCGCCGATGTCCTTCAGTTCCGACAGCGGCGGCAGTTCGTCCAGGCGCTTGAGCCCGAAGTAGTCGAGGAAGCCCCGGGTGGTGCCGAACAGCGCCGGCTTGCCGGGTACGTCGCGGTGGCCGACCACGCGGATCCACTCGCGCTCCTCCAGCGCCTGGATGATGTTGCTGCTCACCGCCACGCCGCGCACCTGCTCGATCTCGCCGCGGGTGATCGGCTGGCGGTAGGCGATCAGCGCCAGGGTTTCCAGGGTGGCGCGGGTGTACTTGGTCTTGCGCTCGGTCCACAGCCGCGCGACCCACGCATGCACGTCGGCCTTGACCTGGTAGCGGAAGCCGGAGGCGACCTCGACCAGTTCCACGCCGCGGTCGGCGCAGGCCTCGCGCAGCTGCTCCAGCGCGGCCTCGACGCTGCCGGGCGGGGCCGGGGCGTCCTCGGGGAACAGCGCGTGCAGCTGGGCCAGCGCCAGCGGTTGGTTGGCCGCCAGCAGCGCGGCCTCGACGATACGGTTGATCAGCGCCTGGTCCATGGATCCCGCAGGTTCTGGTGGATGGGTGGCGCGGGCATCAGCCCGCGGCCGGTTCGTTGGCGGCGTCGCCGTCATCGAACTCGCTATGGAACTGCAGCGGTTCGTTGGTGTTGCCGATCGCCAGCGAGCGCACGTAGATCGGCGCCAGCGGGGCGTCCTGGACCAGGTCCAGCAACTGCTCCTTGGCCAGTTCCAGCAGCGACAGGAAGGTGACCAGCACGCCGAGCTTGCCTTCCTCGGCGGTGAACAGCGTCTCGAAACGATGGAACTGCCCGTCGTCCAGCCGCTGCAGCACCTCGCCCATGCGCTGGCGCACGCTCAGCGCCTCGCGCTTGATGTGGTGGCCGCTGAACAGTTCGGCGCGCTTGAGCACGTCGTACAGCGCCAGCAGCATCTCGCGCAGGTCCACCGGTGGCGGCAGGCGGACCACCGCCCGGTCCGGCACGAACGCCTGCACCGGGGTGGTGTCGCGGTCCTGGCGGGGCAGGGCGTCGATGTCCTCGGCGGCCTGCTTGAAGCGCTCGTATTCCTGCAGCCGGCGGACCAGCTCGGCGCGCGGGTCGGCCTCGTCGCCGTCCTCGCTGACCGGGCGCGGCAGCAGCATCCGCGACTTGATCTCGGCCAGGATCGCGGCCATCACCAGGTATTCGGCCGCCAGCTCGAAGCGCAGATCCTGCATCGCGCTGATGTAGTCGACGTACTGGCGGGTGATCTCGGCGACCGGGATGTCGAGGATGTCCAGGTTCTGCCGGCGGATCAGGTACAGCAGCAGGTCCAGCGGGCCCTCGAACGCGTCGAGGATGACCTCCAGCGCATCCGGCGGGATGTACAGGTCCTGCGGGATCTGCAGCAGCGGTTGCCCGTGCACCACCGCCAGCGGCATTTCCTGCTGCTGCGGGGAGGTGGGCGCCTGCATTGTCGGAGTCGCGTCTTGCGCGGGTTCGGAACTCATCTGCTCGGAAGCCAGGCCCGTTACGGGGGCGCGCAGCGGTGCACGTGGAGGGGCGCATGCTGCGCCTGCGATGGCGGACGTCGCCGGAAAGCCGGGACGGGCGCCGTTACAAGCACATCAATACAGGGCACGGCACCGCGGGGAAGGCGGTGGCCGACAGCCGGGAGGTCGTCTGCGTGTGGCGGGAGGGGGCAGCGGTCGGTCGCCGGGAGCGGCAGGCCTGCCGGATCGGCGGTCCTGGGTGTTCCCTTGCCGGCGGGTCGCTGCTTCCGGCCAACGTGAAGGCAAGGGTAAGCGCTGGCGCCGGGTGCTGTCCAGCAGGCGTGGCCGACGCGGATCTCCGCTGCGGCCCAGCCAGGTCCGCGGGGCGCGGGCGGATGGCCGGGGGCCGCGGGTGCCGGCAGCAATGGTTGCGATCCGGCCGGGCAGGCAGCGCCTGGAGGATCGTGGTGCGTCGCAACATCCGATATGCTGCTTATCTGCTTGATTCAGTTGGCTGTTCGATCGGCCCGCCCGGGGTTTCCCTGTTCCCTGAAAACGGTTACAGTGCCGCCACCGGTCGCCTGCTACGACCGGGAGGGAGCGGGATGGGGCGCCAGGCGGTCACGATCCGCGATGTCGCACGCGAGGCCAATGTTTCCGTGGCCACCGTGTCCCGTGCCCTGAACGGCCACAGCAACGTCGCCGAGCCGGTACGCCAGCAGGTGCTCGAAGTGGCCCGGCGGATGCGCTACAGCCCGCATGCGGCGGCGCGCAGCCTCAGCAGCCGCAGCACCCAGACCATCGGCGTGGTCCTGCCCGACCTGCATGGCGAGTTCTTCTCCGAACTGATCCGCGGCATCGACGCGCCGGCCCGCGCGTCGGGCCGGCACCTGCTGTTGTCCGGTTATCACGGCGATCCGGAGGAGCAGGCCGCCGCGCTGCGCGCGATGCGCGGACGCGTCGACGGGCTGCTGGTGATGTCGCCTTATGCCGAACGGCCCGGCTTCCTGGCCGAGAACCTGCCCCATCCGCTGCCGGCGGTGCTGATCAGCACCCAGCAGGACGAACCGGCCTGGCCGGTGTTCGAGATCGACAACCACGCCGGTGCAGTGGCCATGACCCGGCACCTGCTGTCGCTGGGCCACCGGCACATCGCCTTCATCGGCGGGCCGGAGCACAACCACGACGCGCGCGAGCGCCTGCGCGGCTTCCGCGATGCCGTCGCGGGGCAGGCCGGCGCGCGCCGCAGCGAATACCCCGGTGATTTCGACGAGGCCTCCGGCCACAGTGCCGGCCGCGCCATCCTCGGGGCGGAGGACCGGCCGGACGCGGTGTTCGCCGCCAACGACATGATGGCGCTCGGTTGCCGGTACGCGTTCGCGCAGGCCGGGCTGGAGGTGCCGCGCGACATCGCGCTGGCGGGCTTCGACGACATCCCGCTGGCGCGCTTCGTTCACCCGTCATTGACGACGATGCGGGTGAGTATCGCCGAACTCGGCGGTCGCGCATTGACGCGGCTGCTGGCGCAGATCGATGGCGGCGAAGTGGCGGCGGCCGAACGCCATGTACTCACTCCGGAACTGGTCGTGCGGCAGTCCAGCGGAGCGCCGCCGGCGACGGCGGCCGCATCGCCGGAACGGAAGAAGAAAGCCACATAGCAGGTTGCACCATCACCAACCGCATCCTCCTGGGAGGGAAGATCGATGAACGGCAAACGCGTCGGCAGACCCGCAACAAGGCTACTCACCGCGGCCCTGGCCAGCTGCCTGGCGCTGGGCGCGGCCCCGGCGATGGCGCAAAGCACGGGCGCCGCCATCCGCGGCCAGGTCATGGTCGACTCCACGCCGGCCGGCGACGCGCAGCTGGTCGTGGTCAATCCCGCCACCGGCCTGCGCCGCACCGTGCAGGCCAACGCGGACGGCAGGTACTACGTCGGCGGCCTGCCGCCCGGGACGTACCGGATCGAGGTCCAGGCGGACGGGCGGACCGCCACGCGCGAACTGACCGTGCAGGTGGGCCAGACCGCCACCCTCAACCTGGGCGTGGGCGGCATGGCCGAGACCGCCGCCCCCGGCGAGGCGACCACGCTGGATGCGGTGCAGGTCGTGGGCACCGCGGTGGAGACCAAGACCTCCGAGGTGGCCACCTACATCACCAACAAGCAGATCGAGCTGCTGCCGCAGGGCACGCGCAACTTCCTCGCGTTCGCCGACACCGTGCCGGGCATGGCGTTCGAGCAGAACCCCGCCGACGGTTCCACCCGGCTGCGCGGCGGCGTGCAGAGCGCCAACAACATCAACGTCTACATCGATGGCGTCGGCCAGAAGAACTACGTGATCAAGGGCGGCATCACCGGGCAGGATTCCAGCCGCGGCAATCCGTTCCCGCAGCTGGCGATCGGCGAGTACAAGGTCATCACCTCGAACTACAAGGCCGAGTACGACCAGATCAGCAGCGCCGCGGTCACCGCGGTGACCCGTTCGGGCACCAACGATTTCTCCGGCAGCTTCTTCTGGGACTACAGCAACCAGGACTGGCGCGAGCGCCGGGTGAGCGAGATGCCGCCGGCCACGCGGACCCGTTCCTCGGACGAGCAGTACGGCGCCTCGTTCGGCGGCCCGCTCATCCGGGACGTCGCCCACTTCTTCGTCGCCTACGAGGCCAAGGAATACAACGCACCCCAGGACATCACGCCCGGCGAAGGCGTCATCATCTCCAACCTGCCGCCGGAACTGCAGCCGCTGTTCGGCAACGCCAGCGTGCCGTTCAAGGAAGACCTGTACTTCGGCAAGCTGGACTGGTCGATCGGCGAGGCCAACCTCATCGAACTCACCTTCAAGCGGCGCGAGGAGGTCGGCATCAGCAACGTGGGCGGGCAGAGCGCCTCCACCTTCGGCACCGACACCCACGTGTCGGAGGACCGCTACGACCTGCGCTGGCAGTACAGCGTCGAGGACTGGCTCAACGACGCGCACCTGACCTATGAGGATGCGTACTGGACCAAGGAACCGGTCAACTACGGCAACGGCTTCGTGCTTACCGACGGCACCCGCAACGACGGCGCGCAGATCGTCCGCTTCGGGGCCGGCGACGGCGGCCTGCAGGACAAGGGCCAGGATGGCTGGTCGCTGCAGGACGACCTGACCTTCCTCGGCCTGGAAGGCCACACCATGAAGATGGGCGTGAAGTACAAGCAGGTCGAGCTCAACACCATCGAGCAGCAGCCGTACAACCCGCAGTTCTTCTACGACTACCATGGGGGTGGGGAGATCCCGTACTTCGTCCGCTTCGGCAGTCCGGCCGCGGGCACCACCGGGGGCGAGGTCTCCTCCAGCAACAAGCAGTTCGGCCTCTATTTCCAGGACGACTGGGAGGTCACCGACCAGCTCACCATCAACCTGGGCCTGCGCTGGGACTACGAAACGACCCCGGCCTTCGAGGACTTCGTGACCGACCAGGCGGTCATCGACGCGATGGACCTGCAGGACCCGCAGGCCGGCGCGGCGGTCGGGCAGACCTATGCGCAGACCCTGGCGATGGGCGGGATCGACATCGACCGGTTCATCAGCAACGGCAACAGCCGCGATCCGTTCAAGAGCGCCTGGCAGCCGCGCGTGGGCTTCTCCTACGACCTGGCCAACGACGAGCGCCACGTGGTCTTCGGCGGCGCCGGGCGTGCCTACGACCGCAACCTGTTCGACTACCTGCAGCTGGAACAGACCAAGGCGACGTTCCCGACCCGCGAGCTGCGCATCGATACGCCGGTGCACCCGTGCACGCCCGGCGATGCCAACTGCGTCGCCTGGGATCCGGCACTGCTCGACCGCGACACCCTGTTGGCGCTGGTCAGTTCGACCCAGCAGGGCCGCGAGGTGTGGATGTTCGACAACGACCTCAAGATGCCTTACGCGGACCAGTTCAGCCTGGGCATGCGCAACGCTGTCGACCTCGCGGGGCAGACCTGGAACACGTCCGCCACCGTCCAGTACATCCGTTACAACGACGGCCTGCTGCTGGTCCGCGGCAACCGCCGCGGCGACGGCAGCTACTTCGACGACATCGGCAGCCCGTGGACGGGCGGCGGCGTGCCGGGCATGGGCACCCTCATCCTGGGCATCAACGGCAAGGAGTCCAGGTCGACCCAGCTGCTGCTGAGCGCGGACAAGCCCTACACCTCGTCCAGTCCTTGGAACTTCAACCTCGCCTACACCTACACCAGCGCCGAGCAGAACATCCACGAGAAGGATCCCGAGTACGGCTGGTACTACCCGCTGGGGCAGTGGTACGGCGGCGCCTGGACGCCCCGGCACCGGCTGGTGCTGAGCGGCTTCACCGACCTGCCATGGGACTTCACCGTCTCCGGCAAGCTGACCCTGGAGTCGCAGGTCCGCCGCTGGAACGACGTGTGGCCGCCGGCCTCGGGCCAGGCCATCGACATCATGAGTTTCGAGGGGGACGGCAGCATCGGCTTCAAGCAGTTCGACATGTCGCTGCAGCGGGTGTGGGATACCGGAACCAATGTCAGCTTCCGACTGCGCGCCGACCTGCTCAACGTGTTCAACTGGGAGAACTGGAGTGGCTACGGCAAGGACTGGGTGACCGGCAACATCAACAACTGGGACCAGTATCCGACCCGTACGTTTAAACTCTCGATCGGCATCGACTGGTAATGGCGAGAACGCGGCGGCCGCCCCGGACACCTCTCCCGCCGGGGTCGGTCGTCGCGCTTCCGCCAACCCCGGCGCCGCAGCGCGCGGGCCGACGGTTGGCGTGTCCGGCACGATGGGAAGAGGAGCGACGGGGGGACCGGGCGTGAAGTGGCGGCAACTGCGAATCGGGGCGATGGGAATCATTGCGGCGGCGCTGCTGGCCGGCTGCGGCCGCGAACCGCCGCCACCGCCCGCACAGCAGCCCGCGCCGCCCAGGCCCGACGTGATCCTGATCGAGCCGGTGCTGCCCGAGCGCCCGCCGCGGCCGGAACTGCCGCCGCTGTTCCGCGACATCGAGAAGCGCACCTTCCAGTTCTTCTGGGATACCACCAACGAGCAGAACGGGCTGACCCCGGACCGCTATCCGTCGCGGCCGTTCGCCAGCATCGCCTCGGTCGGCTATGCGCTGACCGCCTATCCGATCGGCATCGAGAACGGCTGGGTCAGCCGCACCCAGGCGGTGGACCGCACCCTGACCACGCTGCGCTTCTTCCGCGACATCCCGCAGGGACCGCAGCGCACCGGCAAGGGCGGCCACAAGGGCTTCTACTACCACTTCCTGGACATGCAGGAGGGGCAGCGCTACGACAGCTGGGTGGAGCTGTCCAGCGTGGACACGGCCTTGCTGATGATGGGCGTGCTGTTCGCCCAGGCCTACTACGACGGCGACGATCCGCGCGAGAAGGAGATCCGCGGGATCGCCGACCAGCTGTACCGCAAGGTCGACTGGACCTGGCTGCAGCAGCGCGAGCCGTTGATCTCGATGGGCTGGTTCCCGGAGAGCGGGTTCATCGTCCACGACTGGATGGGCTACAACGAGGCGATGCTGCTGTACATCCTGGCGCTGGGCTCGCCGACCCACCCGGTCAGCCCGGATGCGTGGACGGTGTGGACGCGCACCTACGACAACGACTGGGGCGTGTACTACGGCCAGGAGTACCTGTCCTTCGGCCCGCTGTTCGGCCACCAGTACAGCCACGTCTGGATCGACTTCCGCGACATCCAGGACCAGTACATGCGCGCGCGCGGGATCGACTACTTCCTCAACAGCCGCCGCGCCGCGCTGGCCCACCGCGAGTACGCCATCGCCAATCCGATGAAGTGGAAGGACTACGGCGAGAATGTCTGGGGCCTGACCGCCTGCGACGGACCGCAGAACACCCGCCAGATCTACCGCGGCGAGGAGCGCGAGTTCCGCCACTATTCGTCCCGGGGCGCGGGCCTGCGCGAGAACTTCGACGACGGCACCATCGCCCCGACCGCGGCGATCTCCTCGATCGTCTTCGCGCCGGAGGTGGTGATCCCGGCGACCGAGGAGATCTACCGCCGCTACGGCGACTACGTCTATTCCAGCTATGGCTTCCTGGATTCGTTCAATCCCAGCTTCGACTTCGACATCCCGCTCAAGACCGGGCGCCTGGTGCCGGGCAGGGGCTGGGTGTCCAGCGACTACATCGGCATCGACCAGGGACCGATCCTGGCCATGGTCGCCAACTACCGCAACGAATTCGTCTGGACGGTGATGAAGAAGAGCCCGTACATCCGCGCCGGCCTGGAGCGGGCCGGCTTCCGCGGCGGCTGGCTCACGCCGGAAGACGAGACGCCCGAGCCGACGCAGTCCGACCCGGCCGCGGCGGCGGCGCGCGCGCTGGGCATGGCCGAATCGCGCGCGGCCGCCGCCACGGCCGAGGCACAGAAGCAGCAGGAACAGCCGTCCCGCAACCGCGCGCAGCCGCCGACGTGAGCGTCGCCGGTCACTGGCGGCGAGGGGCGTGCCGCGCCTTCGCCTGCGCGCTCCTGCTGCTGGCCGGCTGCCGGCGCGACGCGCCCGAGCCGGTGCGGTTCTGGGCGATGGGCCGCGAGGCCGAGGTCGTCGCCGAACTGATCCCGGAGTTCGAGCGCGAGACCGGCATCGACGTGGAGATCCAGCAGATCCCGTGGACGGCCGCCCACGAGAAGCTGCTCACCGCCTTCGCCGCCGAGGCGCTGCCGGACGTGTGCCAGCTGGGCAACACCTGGTTGCCGGAATTCGCCGCCCTGGGCGTGCTGGAACCGCTGCAGCCGTTCGTCGACGCCTCCGCGGTGGTCGATCCGGCCGACTTCTTCCCCGGCATCTGGGACACCAGCGTGATCGACGGGGAACTGCTGGGCATCCCGTGGTACGTGGACACCCGCTTGCTGTTCTACCGCAAGGACATCCTGCGCGATGCCGGCGTGACCGAAGTGCCGCGGACCTGGGCCGAGTGGGAACAGGCCATGGCCGCGGTCAAACGCCACGTCGGCCCGGACCGCTATGCGATCCTGATGCCGCTCAACGAGTTCGAGCAGCAGCTGTCCTTCGCCCTGCAGCAGGACGATCCGCTGCTGCGCGACCACGACAACCACGGCAACTTCGAGAGTCCCGGCTTCCGTCGCGTGCTGGCCTTCTACGCCAACATGTTCGAGCAGGGCTGGGCGCCGAAGATGTCCGAGACGCAGATCTCCAACGTCTGGGACGAGTTCTTCAACGGCTTCTACGCGTTCTACCTCTCCGGTCCGTGGAACATCCGCGAGTTCCGCAAGCGCCAGCCGGCGGCGCTGGAAGGGCAGTGGGGCACGATGCCGTTGCCGGGGCCCGAGGGTCCGGGTGCGGGCATCGCTGGCGGCACCAGCCTGGTGATCTTCCGCGGTTCGCCGCGGCAGCAGGAGGCGTGGAAGCTGATCGAGTTCCTGTCGCGGCCGGACATCCAGCAGCGCTTCCACGCCATGATCGGCGACCTGCCGCCGCGGCGCAGTACCTGGGAGCACCCCTCGCTGGCGCAGGACGAACTGGCGTACGCGTTCCGCGACCAGCTCGAGCGGGTCAGGTCGCCGCCCAAGGTGCTGGAGTGGGAACGGATCGTGCAGGAGATGCGCATCGCCACCGAACGGGTGGTGCGCGGCGGCGAGCCGCAGGACCAGGCGCTACGCGAACTGGACCGGCGGGTCGACGCGATCCTGGAGAAGCGGCGCTGGATGTACGAGCGCGACCATCCGGACGAAAGCGACGCCACGACGGAGGCCACGCCATGAGCCGTTCGCTCGCCGGCTGGACCTTCGCCGCGCCGGCGCTGCTGGTGATCGGGGTGTTCTTCGGCCTGCCGGTGCTGGCGGCGCTGGCGCTGAGCCTGACCGACTTCGACCTGTACGCGCTGGCCGACATCGGCAACCTGCGCTTCGTCGCGCTGGACAACTACCTGGACCTGCTGCGCACGCCGATGTTCTGGAAGGCGCTGTGGAACACGACCTACTTCGTGGTGGCCGGGGTGCCGCTGTCGATCGCCGTGTCGCTGGGCGCGGCGCTGCTGCTCAACGCGCCGGCGGCACGGTTCAGGGCGCTGTTCCGCACCGCGCTGTTCGCGCCGGTGGTGACCACGCTGGTGGCGGTGGCGGTGATCTGGCGCTACCTGTTCCACACCAGCTACGGCCTGGTGAACTGGGCGCTGGGCCATGTCGGCATCGCGCCCGTGGACTGGCTGGGCGATCAGCGCTGGGCGATGCCGACCATCATCCTGTTCGCGGTGTGGAAGAACTTCGGCTACAACATGGTGATCTTCCTGGCCGGCCTGCAGGCGATCCCGCAGGACCTGTACGAAGCCGCGCGCATCGACGGCGCCTCGCGCTGGAAGCAGCTGCTGCACATCACCCTGCCGCAGCTGGGGCCGGTGCTGCTGGTGGTCGGGGTGATCACCGTGTCCGGCTACTTCCAGCTGTTCGCCGAGCCCTACGTGATGACCCGCGGCGATCCGCTGCAGAGCACGGTGTCGGTGCTGTACTTCATGTTCGAGGAGGGTTTCAAGTGGTGGAACCTGGGCCGCGCTTCGGCGGTGGCGTTCCTGCTGTTCCTGATCATCCTCGGAGTGACCACGCTGATGCTGCGCTTCGGCAGGCGCAAGGAGCTGGTATGAGCAGGTATGCGCAGGTGCGGCCGTGAGCCGCGAGGTCGGGCAGTCGCGCTGGCACGCGTTGCTGGTCAACGGCGCGCTGCTGCTGCTGGCCGCGGTCAGCCTGGCGCCGCTGCTGTGGATGGTGTCGGTGTCGTTCATGCCGTCCGGCGAGGCCAGCCGCTTCCCGCCGCCGCTGTTGCCCTCGGCACCGACCCTGGCCAACTACCACGAGATGTTCGCGCGCACCGGCATTGGCCGCAATTTCGCCAACAGCCTGCTGGTGTCGGTGGCGATCACCCTGGGCTCGCTGCTGTTCAATACCCTGGCCGGCTATGCCTTCGCCAAGCTGCGCTTCGCCGGCCGCGAGCGCGTGTTCCAGGGGCTGCTGGCCGCGCTGGTGATCCCGGCGCAGGTGGCGATGCTGCCGTTGTTCCTGATGATGAAACAGCTGGGCCTGGTCAACAGCTATGGCGGAGTGATCGTGCCGGCGCTGGCCGGCGTGTTCGGCATTTTCCTGGTGCGCCAGTACGCGCGCTCGATCCCCGACGAGCTGCTGGAGGCGGCGCGCATCGACGGGGCGGGGGAGTGGCGGATCTTCTTCCGGATCGTGCTGCCGATGCTCAAGCCGGTGCTGGTGACCCTGGCGATCTTCACCTTCATGGCCGCCTGGAACGATTTCATGTGGCCGCTGATCGTGCTCACCGACCAGGAGCACTACACGCTGCCGGTGGCGCTGGCCTCGCTCTCGCGCGAACACATCATGGACGTGGAGATGATGATGGCCGGCGCGGTGGTGACGGTGCTGCCGGTGCTGCTGCTGTTCCTGCTGCTGCAGCGCTACTACATCCAGGGGCTGCTGCTGGGCAGCGTCAAGGGTTGAGGTGGTGTGGATGAGGAGGCTCCTGTGTTTTCTGCATCCGCTTGATCGCTCGCCTTGCCGCGACCTGACGGGCCCCGCCGCGACCTGCAGGCCTTCGGGGCGAATGTCCCCCGGCACCGGTGAAGCCGGTGCCTCCTCCTTTATTTCGCCCCGAAGGCCTGCAGGCCACGGCGGGGCTGCCGGATCGCGGACGTGCGCTGGAAAGCGAAGCGCAGAGGCGTTGGGGTCCGGCTTCTGGAACCACCACCCGGCGCCCCAGCCGTCGCCCAGCCGCAGCGCTTTTCCCTCGGCCGCGGCAAGAACCCTCCCTCTGGCGCTGGCCTTCCTTGCACCCGGGGCGGCGCTGGCCCAGCCACGCGCACTGGATGGCTTCGAGGACATCGCGCCCTGGCGCGTGGTCGCCTCCAACCAGGTCGGCGGCAGCCTGCGCCAGATCGAGGGCGTCGAAGGCAAGGCGCTGTGCCTGGACTACGACTTCAACGGCGTCTCCGGCTACGCCGGCATCCAGCGCGACCTGCCGCTGGAGTTCCCGCAGAATTACCGCTTCGCCTTCCATCTGCGCGGCGACTCGCCGGCCAACGACCTGCAGTTCAAGCTGGTCGATGCCAGCGGCGACAACGTGTGGTGGGTCAACCGTCCGGAATACGGGTTCCCGGCCGACTGGACCGAAGTGCGTTACCGCCAGCGGCATATCTCCAAAGCCTGGGGTCCGGATCCGGACAAGGTCCTGCGCCGCAGCGCGAAGATCGAATTCACCATCTACAACAACGCCGGCGGGGCCGGCTCGGTGTGCTTCGACGAACTGGCCTTCGAACCGCTGCCACCCGATCCGGTCGCGCCACCGCACGCCGTGTCCGCAGAAGCGAGCGCTTCGCCGGAGACCGCCGCGCTGGCGATCGACGGCGACCTGCGCACCGCCTGGCAGGCCGGCGGCGCGCAGCGGCTGGTGCTGGACCTGGGCCAGGTACGCGAGTTCGGCGGACTGCGCCTGCACTGGGCCGGTCCAGGCAAGCGGCCTTCGCGTTACGCCGTCGAACTCGGGAACCCGGGCGATGGGGAATGGCGCCCGGTGCGTCGGGTCGATGCCGGGCGCGGCAACACCGACTGGATCGCGCTGCCCGAAGCGGAGGCGCAACGCATCGCGCTCGTGCTGGAGGGAAGCCGCTACGCGCTGGCCGAGGCGCAGGTGCAGCCGCTGTCCTTCTCCGCCCGTCCCAACGATTTCGTCAAGGCGGTGGCCGCCGACCTGCCGCGCGGCTGGTTGCCGCGCGGGTTCAGCGGCGAGCAGCCGTACTGGACCCTCGTCGGCATCGATGGCGGCCTGGAACAGGGACTGATCGGCGAAGACGGCGCGGTCGAGGTCGCGCGCGGTGGTTTCAGCATCGAACCGTTCGTGGTGGACGACGGCCGGCTGCTCGGCTGGGCCGATGTGCGCACCGGGCAGGGCCTGCGCGACGGTGGCATCCCCATGCCGAGCGTGACCTGGACGCTGCCGGACGCAAAGGGCGGCAAGGAGGGCCCGCCCCTGCTGGACGTACTCGCGTTCGCCCAGGGCACGCCGCAGGATTCGCAGCTGGTGATGCGCTACCGGCTGTCCAATCCGCATCCCGAAGCGCGCGACTTCACCCTGGCGCTGGCGGTGCGTCCGCTGCAGGTCAATCCGCCCAGCCAGTTCCTCAACACCGTCGGTGGAGTCAGCCCGATCGGGCATCTGGCTTTCGAGGGCGGCACGGTGCAGGTGGATGGGAAGCCGCGCGTGTTCGCCGCTCCTGCGCCGGATGCGGCATTCGCCACCCCGTTCGATGCGGGGCTGGAGGTGATGCGGCTGGCCTCGGGCGATGTTCCGGCGATGGCGGCGGTCGAGGATCCGACCGGACTGGCCTCGGGCATGCTGCTCTATCGCTGGCGTCTGGCGCCCGGCGAGACGCGCCAGGTGGCACTGGTCGCGCCGCTGACAGGGCCGGCGCGGATGCCACAAGGATTCGACCCGCGACGGGCGGTCGACGTCGCCGAACGGGCCTGGAGCGAAAAGCTCGGCCAGGTCCGCCTGCAGTTGCCGCCGCAGGCGCAGGCCTTCGCCGATACCGTGCGCACGGCGTTGGCCCACATGCTGATTTCGCGGGTCGGTCCGCGCCTGCAGCCGGGCACCCGTTCCTATTCACGCAGCTGGATCCGCGACGGGGCGATGATCTCCGAAGGCCTGTTGCGGATGGGCCGGCCGGAGGTGGTGCGCGAGTACCTGGAGTGGTACGCGCCCTACCAGTTCGAGGACGGCAAGGTGCCGTGCTGCGTGGACGCCCGCGGCAGCGATCCGGTTCCGGAGAACGACAGCCATGGCGAACTGATCTTCAACATCGCCGAATACTGGCGCTACACCGGCGACCGCGAATTCCTGGCGAGGATGTGGCCGCACGTGGCCGGCGCTTTCGACTACATGGAACAGCTGCGCGCCAGCGAACGCACCGAAGCCAACCGCCGGCGCGACCCGGCCTTCTACGGAATGATGCCGGTCTCGATCAGCCACGAGGGCTATTCGGCAAAACCGATGCACTCGTACTGGGACGACTTCTGGGCGCTGCGCGGCTACAAGGATGCGGTGGAGATCGCCAGCGCGCTGGGCAAGGACGCGGACGCGGCGCGCATGTCCAGGGCGCGCGACGAGTTCCGTGCCGACCTGGCCGCTTCGCTGCGCGCGGCCACCCGGCGCCATGGCATCCATTACCTGCCCGGCGCCGCCGAGCTGGGCGACTTCGATCCGACCTCGACCACGATCGCGCTGGCCCCGGGCGGCGAGCAGGACTGGTTGCCGCGGGACCTGCTGGAAAACACCTTCGAGCGCTACTGGCGCGAATTCGTGCAACGCCGCGACGGGCAGCGCGAATGGAAGGACTACACACCGTACGAGTGGCGCAATGTCGCCGCGTTCGTGCGCCTGGGCTGGCGCGAGCGCGCCTGGGAGGCGGTCGAGTACTTCTTCCAGGATCGTGCGCCACGGAACTGGAACCAGTGGGCGGAAGTGGTCTCGCGCACGCCGCGCACGCCGTTCTTCGTCGGCGACCTGCCGCACGCGTGGGTGGCGTCGGATTTCCTGCGCTCGGCGCTGGACATGTTCGCCTATGCACGCGAACGTGACGACAGCCTGGTGCTGGCCGCGGGCGTGCCGGTGGACTGGCTGGACGGCGAGGGCATCGCCATCGATGGCCTGCACACGCTGCACGGCCGTCTGGGTTACGCGCTGCGCCGGGTGGATGGCGAGTTGCGCCTCGACGTGGACGCCGACTCCGGCCTGCCACCGGGCGGACTGGTGCTGCCGTGGCCGTACGCCGGCCAGCCCGGGGCGACGACCATCGACGGCGTGCCGGCGCAGTGGAAGGATGGCGAGTTGAGGATCACCAGGCCCGGAGCGGCTGTCCGCATTGCGATGCCCTGAAACGGCGGCGGCTCATCGTCGTCGTGGGGCCACCGCCGCCGGCAGGTCCGGCACAATGGCCACGGCGACCGGAGAGCCGCGATGCCGCGCACCACCATTCCGCTGTGGACCGTTCCGCTGGCGATCGCGCTGCTCATGCTGGTCGCCGGCCATCTGGCCTGGTGGCTGTCGGTGCAGGCCGGGCATGTCCCCGCCTGCAATCCCTACTGGGATGGGTGCACCTCCGTCAGCCGCGCCGCGCGGTACGGGCTGGGCAACCATCTGTTCCGCCTGTTGATGCTGCCATGCGCACTGCTGCTGGCGATCCACTGGTGGCTGGCGCGGCAGTGGCTGCGCGAACCGGCGGATCCGCGCGATGTCGCCGGTGCCTGGCTGCTGGGTTTCGGCCTGGTCGCCGCGCACGCGCTGGCCATCTACGTGGCGTTCCTGGGCACCGAGGGCAGGGCATACGAGTTCATGCGCCGCTACGGCATCACGCTCTATTTCGGCTGCGGCTACCTGGCCCTGATCTGGTTCGTGCGCCTGGCGCAGCGGCGCGGCCGGTTGCCGCCGTTGCTGCGCGTGGCCATGACGGCGCTGTGCGTGGCGATGCTCGCGCTCGGCGTGGCCAAGCTGGCGGCCGATGCGCTGGTCTCCGATCCGTCGATGCTGGACCGGATCGCCGATGCCCTGGAATGGCAGCTGGCCCTGCTGATGGCCTGCGGCTATCTGTCGCAGGCCTGGCTGTGGCGGAAAGAGCGGCTGACCCTGTCGTTCGCCGCGCCATCGTAGAGCGGGGCTTGCCCCGCCGCTCTTTCCCACCGGCGCGATGTGTTCCGAAGCAGGAGCAGCGGGGCAGGCCCCGTTCTACGACGGGTCGCGCGCGGTTGCGCGTGCGGGGATAGTCCGATTCAGCGCGCGCGGACGCCGGCGACGATCGCCGCGGCCTTGGCCGCGCTGGCCTCGACCTTGTCCCATTCGCCGGCCCTGAGCCAGTTTTTCGGCACCATCCACGAGCCGCCGATGCACACCACGTTCGGCTGCGACAGGAACTCGGCGGCGGTTTCCTCGCTGATGCCGCCGGTCGGGCAGATCTTCAGCCCGGCCAGCGGACCGGCCAGGCCCTTGAGCATCGCCAGGCCGCCGACGGCGGTGGCCGGGAACAGCTTGCACACGCGGAAGCCGCGCGCCATCAGCGACAGGAACTCGGTCGGCGTGGCACCGCCGGGCACCACCGGGATCGGCGCCCTGGCCAGCGCATCGGCCAGTTCGGGTGGCGTGCCCGGGGTCACCAGGAAGTCGGCGCCCAGTTCGATGCACTTCTGCATCTGTTCGACCGTCAGCACCGTGCCCATGCCCACCGCGATACCCGGCAGTTCCTTCTTCAGCGCGACCAGCGCGTCGAGCGCGGCCGGCGTGCGCAGGGTCAGCTCGATCGCGGTCAGGCCGCCCCTGAGCAGCGCGGCGGACAGTTTGCGCGCCTCGTCGACGCTGTCGGCGGTGACCACCGGCAGGATGCCGGACTTGCGCAGCAGCTGTTCGGCCTGGGCCTGGGTTTCGGTGATGCTCATGGGAAAGGTGGATTCCGTAATGCGGGGGACATCGCAATTCTAGCGCCTGCCCCCATGGCGAACGCGTCGGTTGCCGCTGCATCCATCGGCACGGCGATCGATGCCGCCGCATCCAGGCGATGCGGCAGCGCGCGCGGCTCAGGCGTCCTTCGCCTCGTGCGGCGCCAGCGCCGCTTCGGCGTCGCCGCCCAGTTCGTACTCGGCGTCGTAGTCCCAGGCACCGCCATCGTGCGCCGGCGGCCCGCAGGAGATCGACAGCGCGCCCTGGTCGGCCGGGCCGACCAGCGCCCGGTTGTTGGCGAACAGGTTGCGGCCCAGGTCGTGCGCGCCCGGGCTGGTGTTGGCGGCGATCGCGCGCGCGTTGAACTCGGCCGCATCGACCAGCACCTCCAGCGTGCCGGACTCGCTGTCCAGGCGTACCAGGTCGCCGTCGCGGACCTTGCCGATCGCGCCGCCGCGCGCGGCTTCCGGGGTCACGTGGATCGCCGCCGGGATCTTGCCCGAGGCGCCGGACAGGCGCCCGTCGGTCACCAGCGCGACCTTGCGGCCCTGGTTCTGCAGCATGCCCAGCAGCGGCGCCAGCGAATGCAGTTCCGGCATGCCATTGGCGCGCGGTCCCTGGTAGGTCACCACCGCGACGAAGTCATGCGGCAGCACGCCGGCGGCATGCAGCTTGTTGAGCTTCTGCGGCGCGTCGACCACCACCGCCTGCGCCTCGATGTAGCGGTATTCGGGCTTGACCGCCGACAGCTTGATCAGGCCGCGGCCGATGTTGCCGCGCAGCAGGCGCAGGCCGCCCTGGGCCTCGAACGGCGCGGCCACGGTGCGCACCACCGATTCGTCGGCCGAGACCGCCGCCGCCGGCACCGAGGACAGCGCGCCGTCGTCCAGGCGCGGTTCGCGCGCGAAGGCGCGCATGCCTTCGGGCACGACGGTGACCAGGTCGTGCATCATCCCGGCGTCGAGCAGTTCGCGGAACACGAACGGCACGCCGCCGGCGGCCTGGAAGCGGTTCACGTCGGCCTCGCCGTTCGGGTAGACGCGCGCCAGCAAGGGCACAGTTTGCGAGAGCTGGTCCATGTCGTCCCAGGTCAGGACCACGCCGGCGGCGCGGGCCACCGCGATCCAGTGGATGGTGTGGTTGGTCGAGCCGCCGGTGGCCATCAGCGCGACCACCGCGTTGACGATGGCGCGCTCGTCGATCAGCCGGCCCAGCGGCCGGTAGTCGTCGCCCAGCGCGGTCATCGCCAGCACGCGGCGCACCGCTTCCTCGTCCAGCGCTGTGCGCAGCGGCGTACCGGGGTTGATGAACGAACTGCCCGGCAGCTGCACACCCATCGCCTCCAGCAGCACCTGGTTGGAATTGGCGGTGCCGTAGAAGGTGCAGGTGCCCGGCGCGTGGTAGGACTGCGCCTCGACCTCGAGCAGCTCTTCGCGGGTGGCCTCGCCTGCGGCGTAGCGCTCGCGGACTTCGGCCTTCTTCTTGTTGGGGATCCCGGCCGGCATCGGACCTGCCGGCACGAACAGCGCCGGCAGGTGGCCGAAGGCCAGCGCGCCGATCAGCAGGCCGGGCACGATCTTGTCGCAGATGCCCAGGTACAGCGCCGCGTCGAAGGCGTCGTGGCTCAGGCCGATCGCCGCGGCCTGGGCGATCACGTCGCGCGTGAACAGCGACAGCTCCATGCCGCCGCGGCCCTGGGTGACGCCGTCGCACATCGCCGGCACCCCGCCGGCGACCTGCGCGGTGGCGCCGAGGCTGCGGGCGAGGGCGCGGATCCGCTCGGGATAGTGCTCGTACGGCTGGTGCGCCGAGAGCATGTCGTTGTAGGCGGTGATGATGCCCAGGTTCGGCGTGGCGTCGGCGCGCAGGCGCGCCTTGTCGGTGTCGCCGCAGGCGGCGAACACGTGCGCCAGGTTGGCGCAGCTGAGCGGCTTGCGGTTGGGGCCGTTGCGCACGGCCTCGTCGATGCCCGCCAGGTAGGCGGCGCGCGAGGCGGCGCTGCGCTTGCGGATGCGCTCGGTGACGGCTTCGATCTTCGGGTGCAGGCTCATTGGCGTGGGGCTACGAGAAATGATGGGGGAGATGCCCTGTGGAACCAGTCAACGCCGGGCTTTTCGTTGAATCCCCGCACATGGATGTGCGGGCTCTTGCGAGGGACTCGCATCAAATGCTCGCGCCTACGCGCACCAGTGCACCCGCAACGGCTCGATGCCGATGTCCAGCGCGGCGCGGACCGGCAGTTCGCGCACGTCGTGCCCGTCCATCGCGCGCGCGAACACCTCGCGCTTGGCCTCGCCGCGCAGCAGCAGCAGGCGGTGGCGGGTACGCGCCAGGCCGGCCGGGGTCAGGGTGATGCGCAACGGCCAGTCGCCGGCGACCGGGCAGCCGGTGGCGTCCAGCGCCGCATAGGGCTGCTCGGTGGCCAGCACCCGGTCCAGGTCGGCCGAGCCGGGGAACAGCGAGGCGGTATGGCCGTCGTTGCCCATGCCCAGCACCGCCACGCAGGCTTCCTGCGCATGTTCGGCTTCGAGGTTGGCGGCGTGGACCGATTCGGCCAAGGTCAGGCCTTCGCGCACCAGCGGCTCGAAATGGCCGACCTCGGCGCGGTCGAGCAGGCTCTCGCGGACCAGCCGCGCATTGCTGGCGCTGTCCTGCGGCGACAGCCAGCGTTCGTCGACCAGGCCGACGGTGACCCTGGACCAGTCCAGCGGCGCCAGCGCCGCCTGCGCATAGGCCGGCGCCGGGGTGGTGCCGCCGGACAGCAGGATGCGCGCCTTGCCGCGGATCGCCAGTTCCACCGCCAGCATGCGCTGGATGTCGGCGGCCACGGCGTGCACCCACGATTCGGGGTCGCGGTGCTCGAACCACTCCATGCGCCGGCTCGACTTCATGGCGTCTCCCGTCGCAGCAGGTCGACCGCGTAGGCGGCCGCGCCGAGCAGGCCGGCACGCGGGTGCATGACCGCAAGCGACGGCACCCTCGCCATGTTCGGCGAGAACCGGCCCTTGTACTCGAAACGCTGGCGGAAACCGGAGTGGCGCAGCGAGTCGAGCATCTTCGGCACCAGCCCGCCGGTCAGGAATACGCCGTCCCAGGCGCCCAGGGTCAGCACCAGGTCGCCGGCGATGGCGCCGAACACCGCGCAGAACACGTCCACCGCGCGCATGCACAGTGCGTCGCCCTGGGCGGCGCGGGCGGTGATGTCCTTCGGTTCCAGCAGCCCCGGGTCGACCCCGGCGATCTCGCACAGGGCGCGGTGGATGTTGACCAGGCCCGGTCCGCAGATCAGGCGCTCGTTGGACACCCGGCCGAACTGCGCCGAGAGGATTTCCAGGATCCGGATCTCCTCGGGCGTGCCCGGCGGGAAGCTGACGTGGCCGCCCTCGGTTTCCAGCGGATAGCAGCGGCCGTCGCGGATCACCAGGCCGCCCACGCCCAGGCCGGTGCCCGGGCCCAGCACCGCATAGGTGCGAGGCTGCTCCGGCGGCGCCGGGGTCCAGCCGGTACCGCCGATCTGGACCACGTCGCCGGGCCGGTACAGGCTGATGGCCATGGCCTGGGCGGCGAAATCGTTGAGCAGGTGGACCTGCTCGAAGCCGAGCCGCTCGCAGGTGCGGCTGCGCGAGATCACCCACGGATGGTTGGTGATCCGCGCCTCGTCGCCGTCGACCCGGCCGGCGACCGCGAACACGCCGCGGTCGGCCTGCGCGTCGACCTGTTCCAGGTAGTGGCGCGCCGCGTCGGCCAGCGACGGGAAGTCGGCCACCGCGAATTCGCGCACGCTGTCGTCCAGCAGCGGCAGCGCCGCGTGCGGGTCGGCCAGGGCGAAACGGGCGTTGGTTCCGCCGATGTCGGCGATCAGCAGCGGGCCGGGCATGCTCAGCCTCCGCGCGCCGGGCGGGCGGCCGCGTTGAACGGCGCCGGCAGGTAGGGCGCGGCCTCGCGTGGGCCCCAGCTGCCGGCCGGGTAGTATTCCAGCGGCACGTCGCCGCCCTTCCAGCCGTCGACCACGCTGTCGATCCAGGCCCAGGCAGCCTCGACCTCGTCGTTGCGCACGAACAGCGCGTGGTTGCCGTGCAGCGCATCCAGGAACAGGCGCTCGTAGGCGATGCGGCGGTTGTGTCCGGTTTCCGAAGAGAGTTCCAGTTCCAGCGGCTGCAGTTCCAGCGTGCCCCATTCCGGGCCGGCCAGGCTGCTCATCAGGCCCAGCTCGATGTCCTCCTGCGGCTGCAGTCGGAAGGTCAGGCGGTTGGGCGCGGCATGGGCGCCGTCCGGGCGCTCGAACAGCCAGTGGGTGACCGGCTTGAGCGTCACCGTCACCACGGTCGAGCGCTCGGCCATGCGCTTGCCGGTGACCAGGTGGAACGGCACTCCGGCCCAGCGCCAGTTGTCGATGTGCGCGGTGACGCCGACGAAGGTTTCGACATCGCTGTCATCCGGCGGCGCGTAGGCCTGCACCGGTTCGCCATCGATCGTGCCCGCGATGTAGCGGCCGCGCACGCTGTGGCGCTGGGCTTCGGTGGCGCCGAACGGACGCAGCGCGCGCAGCACCTTGACCTTCTCGTCGCGGATGCGGTCGGCGGCCAGCGAGGCCGGCGGTTCCATCGCCACCAGGCACAGCAGCTGCAGGATGTGGCTCTGGACCATGTCGCGCAGCGCGCCGGAACGGGCGTAGTACGAATTGCGCCCGTCCACGCCCTCGGTCTCGGACACCAGGATGTTGACCGAGTCGATGTAGTCGCGGTTCCACACCGCCTCCAGCAGGGTGTTGCCGAAGCGCAGCGCGATCAGGTTCTGCACCGCCGCCTTGCCCAGGTAGTGGTCGATGCGGAAGATCCGGTCCTCGTCGATCAGCTTGCCGATCGTGCCGTTGATCTCGCGCGCCGATCCAAGGTCCGCGCCGATCGGCTTCTCCAGCATCAGCCGGTTGGGCGCCTTGAACGCGCCACCCAGGGCCAGGCCCTGGCAGGTGCTGATGTACAGGCCCGGCGGGATCGACAGGTAGCTCACGCAGGGACGGTCGACCATGTCGCGCACCGCCTCGGCCACCGATTCGGGCGTGCGCATGTCGACCGAGCGGTAGTCCACGCGCGCCAGGAATTCCTCCACCTGTTCGGCGGTGGGCGTGTAGTGGCCCAGCTGGGCGAAGCGCTCGCGCAGGATCCCGCGGAACTTGTCGGTGTCGTGCGGCGACAGCGCCAGCGCGCGCACGCGGAAGTCCGCCGGCAGCAGGCCGTCGCCCTGCAGGCGCAGCAGCGAGGGGAACAGGTAGCGCTGGGCCAGGTCGCCGGTGGCGCCGAACAGCAGCAGGGTGTCATGCATCCGGTGGGCTTCCATGGCGTGTGACATCGGATCCGTGGGTCTCTCGGGCTTCGTGGGTCCGGCGGAGCGGACGGGTGGGGGACTGCATGCGGACGTGCCGGAGCGGCGTGGATGACGCCCGTACGGCCCTGTGCAAACTATCGAAATATGGCGGTCCGACGCGCATCTTGTCCAGTGGCCAGGATGGTGTCCGCGGAAACCGTGGGCCCATGCCCTGCGCACCGATGCGTTCGCGCCAGCCTGCGCGGACGACGGGATGGTTCGGGTCCGAATGCGGGCAAATGCCGGCCTGGAGTCCGGACATGCCGGCCATCGTGGACAGGGGCCGGCCGTTCGGCGGACCGGCGAAGTCGCCAGCGGCCGGAGCGCGTGACATGATCCGTCGCGGATCCACGCGGTCCCGCGGCACCCTTGGCGCCATGGCCGCATACGTATTCCTGGAGGTCGGATGGCGGGCTTGCAGCTCGAACAGGTGCGCAAGGTCTACGACAACGGCCAGGTCGCGGTGCATGGCGCCAGCTTCGACATCGCCGACGGCGAGCTGATGGTGCTGGTCGGCCCGTCCGGCTGCGGCAAGTCGACGTTGCTGCGGATGATCGCCGGACTGGAGGAGATCACCTCCGGGACGCTGAGGATCGGCGACCGGGTGGTCAACGACGTCGCGCCGAAGGACCGCGACATCGCGATGGTCTTCCAGAGCTACGCGCTGTATCCGCACATGAGCGTGGCCGAGAACCTGGCTTTCGGCCTGAAGCTGCGCGGCATGCCGCGCGCGGAGGTGGAGCGGCGGGTGGCCGAGGCGGCGGCGATGCTGGGACTGGAGGGGATGCTGGGCAAGCGCCCGCGCGAGATGTCCGGCGGCCAGCGCCAGCGCGTGGCCCTGGGCCGGGCGCTGGTGCGCGAGCCGGCGGTGTTCCTGCTCGACGAGCCGCTGTCCAACCTGGACGCCAAGCTGCGCCATTCCACCCGCACCGAGATCGCGCGGCTGCACCAGCGCCTGGGCGCGACCATGGTCTACGTCACCCACGACCAGGTCGAGGCCATGACCCTGGGCCAGCGGATCGTGGTGCTCGACGCCGGACGGATCCAGCAGATCGACACACCCATGGCGCTGTACGAGCGACCGGCCAACCTGTTCGTGGCGGGTTTCCTCGGCAGCCCGGCGATGAACGTGCTCGAAGGCGAACTGCAGGCGACCGAGGGCCTGCGCCTGGTCCTGGACGGGCAGGTGGACGTGCCGCTGCCCGGGGCCGAGGTGCCCGGCGCCTGGCTCGGCCGCCGGGTGGCGCTGGGGATACGCCCCGAACACCTGGTGCCGGCGGCCGAGGGCCTGCAGGCGCGGGTGGACGTGGTCGAACCGGTCGGCAGCGAGGCGTTCCTGCACCTGGATTTCGCCGGGCGTGCGCTGGTCTCGCGACTGCCGCCGCAGGTGCTGCCCGCGCCGGGTACGCAGTTGCACCTGCACGCCGATCCGGCGCACCTGCATTTCTTCGACCCGGGCGACGGGACACGGCTGGCCGCCTGAGCCAGCGGCGTCGCGTCGCCGGCAAGACCGGCTCCTACAAAAGCCGGACAACCGGCGGCGATTCAGCGCGACAGTCCCTCGACGAAGGCAACCACCCGCGCTTCGGTCTCGCCGACCTGCAGTGGCGTGCCGCCGCGCTCCAGCGGCAGTACCGCCAGCGCGAGCCGCGGCGCGGTGCCGGCCACGCTGGCGACGCTGCCGATGGCGCGGCCGGACTGGGCCACTTCGGCGCCGGGCTCCACGGTGTCGGGGACCCGCAGCAGCACGGTCCCGCGCTTGGCCTTGCCCAGGAAATGAGTGCGGGCCACGATTTCCTGGCCGGGATAGCACCCCTTCTTCACGCTGAAGGCGGCCAGCCGGTCCAGCCCCAGCTGCTGCGGGGTCCACTGTTCGCGTTGCGACGCCGGCAGGCGCGGCAGACCCAGTCGCAGGTCGGCGACGGCCCACGCCGCCTGCGCCTGCTCGTCGGCGGGCGCCGGGGCAGGCGACAGGCGCAGGATGCGCGACAGCCCGGGGGCGCCGTAATCCAGCTCCAGCGCGGTGGCCTCGCTGCCCGCCAGGACGGGGCCGGTCGCCTGCGCTGGCGCGGCGAACGCGCCTGCGGCATGCAGGTCCGGGCGCGCGGCGATCGCCACCTTGCGCCGGAACACGAAGCGGCGCAGCGCCTCGCCGAACTCCTCCGCTCCGATATCGGGCAGGACCAGCCGCAGCGACGCATTGGCGGTGCGCACCAGCGCGAACACGGCGACCACGCGCCCCTTCGGCGTCAGCCACGCGCTCCACTGCCAATGCCCCGGAGCCAGTGCGTTCACGTCGTTGGCGAACTGCGCCTGGGCGAAGGCGATCGCGTCCGGTCCGTCCAGGGCGAGCACCGCATGGCCTTCCAGTGCAAAAAAATCCGCTGGAATCAAAGGGGATACGAAAGGCTGGTTGTCAGGCACGTTGACCGGGGCTTAAAATTTTGTGCGTTGCAAGGAGTCCCATGATAGGTCAAAGCCCGAGGGTTCCCGAGCCTGCCGACGAACAGGATTCCGGAACGCAGCCATCCACGGGCGACGCCGCCGCGAAAGCGCCGCCGCGCGAGATCGGCGGTCGCGACGGCCCGGAACCGACCCGCTACGGGGACTGGGAAAAGAACGGACGCTGCGTCGATTTCTGACGCCGCGCCATCAGCCACGCGCGCCCATGGGCCGCACAGCCGAGACAACGAGCCAGCGCATGAGCACCCGCGAACGTCCCCTGTCACCTCATCTGCAGGTGTACCGCTGGCAGATCCAGATGATGACCTCGATCCTGCACCGCGCCACGGGCATCGTCCTGGCGGCCGGCGCCCTGGTCATCGCCGCCGGCCTGCTGTGCCTGATGCTCGGCCCCGACCACTGGGCCTGCTTCACCGGACTGGCCGGCGCCTGGTACGGCAGGCTGTTCCTGTTCGGCTGGAGCTGGTGCTTCGCCTACCACCTGTGCAACGGCATCCGCCACATCGTGCAGGACTTCGCCATCGGCTACAGCATCCCGGCCTTCATCCGCAGCAGCTGGCTGTCGGTGGCCGGCAGCCTGGCGATCACCGCGCTGATCTGGGTCTGCGTGTTGCACGGAGGTGCCGCATGAGCACGAACGACAAGTTCCGTACCCCGCTGAAGAACGTGCGCGGCTGGGGCTCGGCCAAGACCGGCACCGAGCACTTCATCCACCAGCGCCTGACCGCCACCGCGCTGGTCCTGCTCGGCCTCTGGTTCGTCTGGTTCGTGCTCGGCCTGCTCGGCAGCGACTACCTGACCGCCGCCGATGCGGTGTCCAGGCCGTGGAACGCGGTGCTGCTGGTCGGCTTCCTGGTCGCTTCCTTCTGGCACGCGCAGCTCGGCCTGCAGGTCGTGCTGGAGGATTACGTCCATCATTCGCTGCTGGCGCTGGTGCTGCAGACCGGCGTGAAGTTCATCGCAGTGCTCGGCGCGCTCGTCAGCATCTTCGCCGTCGCCCGGATCGCGCTGGCCGGCTGAGCCGCCGCGCACAAGGAAACCAGACCCGCATGTCCGCCTACAAGATCACCGAACACAAGTACGACATGGTCGTCGTCGGCGCCGGTGGCGCCGGTTTGCGCGCCACCTTCGGCCTGGCCCAGAAGGGCCTGCAGACGGTGTGCCTGACCAAGGTCTTCCCGACCCGCTCGCACACGGTCGCCGCGCAGGGCGGCATTTCCGCCGCGCTGGGCAACATGGGCGAGGACGACTGGCGCTACCACTTCTTCGACACCATCAAGGGCTCGGACTGGCTGGGCGATCAGGACGCGATCGAGTACATGTGCCGCGAGGCGATCCCGGCGATCATCGAGCTGGAGCACTACGGCGTGCCGTTCTCGCGCACCGAGGAGGGCAAGATCTACCAGCGCCCGTTCGGCGGCATGACCACAAAGTTCGGCGAGGGCCCGCCGGCGCAGCGCACCTGCGCGGCCGCCGACCGCACCGGCCACGCCATGCTGCACACGCTGTACCAGCAGTCGCTGGCGCACGACGCGCGCTTCATGATCGAGTACTTCGCGCTCGACCTGATCTTCGACGAGGAGGGCGTGTGCCGCGGCGTGCTCGCCCTGGACATGGCCGAGGGCTCGCTGCACCTGTTCCGCGCCCATGGCGTGGTCCTGGCGACAGGCGGCTACGGCCGCGCCTATTTCAGCGCCACCTCCGCCCACACCTGCACCGGCGACGGCGGCGGCCTGGTGATGCGCGCCGGCCTGCCGATGCAGGACATGGAGTTCGTGCAGTTCCATCCGACCGGCATCTACGGCGCCGGCTGCCTGATCACCGAGGGCGTGCGCGGCGAGGGCGGCATCCTGCGCAACTCCAACGGCGAGCGCTTCATGGAGCGCTACGCACCGCACTACAAGGACCTCGCCTCGCGCGACGTGGTGTCGCGTTCGATGACCATCGAGATCCGCGAAGGCCGCGGCGTAGGCGAGCACAAGGACCACATCCTGCTCGATCTGACCCACCTGGGCCCGGAGGTGATCAACGAGAAGCTGCCGGGCATCGCCGAGAGCGCCCACATCTTCGCCGGCGTGGACGTGACCAAGGAGCCGATCCCGGTCATCCCGACCGTGCACTACAACATGGGCGGCATCCCGACCAACTACCATGGCGAGGTGGTGCGCAAGGCCGGCGACAACCCGGATTCGGTGGTCCCGGGCCTGTACGCGATCGGCGAGGCCGCCTGCGTGTCGGTGCACGGCGCCAACCGCCTGGGCTCCAACTCGCTGCTGGACCTGGTCGTGTTCGGCCGCGCGGTGGCCAACCGCTGCGCCGAGACCATCAGCAAGAACGCCCCGCACAAGCCGCTGGCGTCCGACGCCTGCGACAAGGCGCTGTCGCACCTGGACAAGCTGCGCAATGCCGACGGCGACACCCCGACCGCGGTGATCCGCGACCGCATGCAGCGCACCATGCAGGCCGACGCGGCGGTGTTCCGCACCAGCAAGACGCTCAAGGAAGGCTGCGACAAGATGGCCGACATCTTCTCCAGCTTCGAGGACGTCAAGGTCTCCGACCGCTCGCTGGTGTGGAATTCGGACCTGATCGAGACCTACGAATTGCACAACCTGCTGCTCAACGCGGTGGCGACGATCAACTCGGCCGAGCAGCGCCACGAGAGCCGCGGCGCGCACGCGCGCGAGGACTTCCCGGATCGCGACGACGCCAACTGGCAGAAGCACACGCTGGTGTCGGTCGACGACAAGGGCGGCTGCAGTTTCGACTTCCGCCCGGTGCACATGTACACGCTCAGCGACGATGTGGCCGTGGTGCCGCCGAAGCCGCGCGTGTACTGAGGCCGTGATGCCGCGCCATACCCTCCACCTCCACGACGCGCCGCGCACCCCTGCGCGCGCCACGCTCGCGCCGCGGGCCGCCTGAGCCAACGAGATCAGCCATGGCAGAGTTCAGTCTTCCGAAGAATTCCCGCATCGCCCGGGGCAAGCACTATCCGGCCAAGGGCGCGAAGAACCCGCGGGTGTTCAAGGTCTACCGCTGGAACCCGGACGACGAGGCCAATCCGCGCACCGACACCTACGAGGTCGACCTGGCCGCGTGCGGCCCGATGGTCCTGGACGCGCTGATCAAGATCAAGAACGAGATCGATCCGACCCTGACCTTCCGCCGTTCCTGCCGCGAGGGCATCTGCGGTTCGTGCGCGATGAACATCGACGGCACCAACACGCTGGCCTGCACCCGCGCGATCAGCGACTGCAGGAAGAGCGAGGTGCCGATCTATCCGCTGCCGCACATGAACGTGGTCAAGGACCTGGTCCCGGACCTGACCCATTTCTACGCGCAGTACGCCTCGATCAAGCCGTGGATCCGCACCCAGACCCCGCCGCCGCCGGACCGCGAGCGGCTGCAGTCGCCGGAGGACCGCAAGAAGCTCGACGGCCTGTACGAATGCATCCTGTGCGCCTGCTGCTCGACCAGCTGCCCGAGCTACTGGTGGAACGGCGAGCGCTACCTGGGCCCGGCGATCCTGCTGCAGGCCTACCGCTGGATCATCGATTCGCGCGACGAGGACACCGGTGCGCGCCTGGACGACCTGGAAGATCCGTTCAAGCTCTACCGCTGCCACACCATCATGAATTGCGCGCGGACCTGCCCGAAGGGCCTGAACCCGGCGCTGGCGATCGCCGAGATCAAGAAACTGATGATGGAGCGGCGCTCCTGAGCCCCGGATCCTCCGGCTCTACGTTCCCGAAGGCCCGGCACTCCCGGGCCTTCTTTGCGTAGGAGCCCGTCTTGCGGGCGACACGACGACGTCGGCACAGGCGACGGAGAGAGCCGCGCGAACCACAGGAGTCATGAGCAACGGCGTCGGCTTCGGCGGGAGCCGCGGCACCCTGGGGGTCTGGCGCATCGGCTGGCTCCGGCGTCCTGCCTCCGACAGCCGAGCGCAGTCCATCCCTGGCCTGCGGTCGCTCGTCGGAGCCATGGACGGCGGAGCCGAGCGATGCCCAGACCCCCAGGGTGCGGCGGCCCCGTCCGGAGCCAGCGCTTTTCGCTTTAACCCCAAGCAAGCCTCGGTCCCATCCGGAGCCAGCGCTTTTCGTTCTCGACCGGGCCGGGCACACGATCGCGGCGTCCAGGCCTGCCTGCCCGGCATCCGGTCAACACGGAGAGACGAATCCTTGCACCTGCATCCCGCCACGCGGAGAAGAACCCGGACTAAAGAAGGAGGTGTCCGCTTCTACTTCACCTGCTGCTTCCCCAGCTTCCGCGCCAGGGTGCGCCGGTGCATCCCCAGGCGGCGAGCGGTTTCGGACACGTTGAAGCCGGTCTCGGCCAGCACCTCGTGGATCCGCTCCCACTCCAGCGTCTTGATCGAAGTCGGACGCTCGCCCAGGCCCACCTCCACGTTGCCCTCGGCGCGGCCGAACGCCGCTTCGATGTCGTCGGTGTTGGACGGCTTGGCCAGGTAATGGCACGCGCCCAGCTTGATCGCCTCCACCGCCGTGGCGATGCTCGCGTAGCCGGTCAGCACCACGATCAGCATGTCCGGATCGTGCGCGTGCAGCGCCTGCACGCAGGCCAGGCCCGAGCTGCCGCCGGCCAGCTTCAGGTCGACCACCGCGTAACCGGGTGCGAAGCCGCCGCCCAGCACTTCCCCCAGCTCGCCCTGGCCGGCCGCATGCCGTACCTCGTAGCCGCGCCGCTCGAATGAGCGGATCAGCGTGCGGGCGAAGGCCACGTCGTCCTCGACGACCAGCAGGTGGCGCACGGCGGCAGGATCATTCATCGTTCGGCTCTTCGATCACCAGCGAGGACAACGGCAGTTCCAGCACCACCTCGGCGCCGCGCGGCTGGCGGTTGGCCGCCTGCAGGCGGCCGCCGAAGCTGCGGGCCACGTTCAGCGACAGGAACAGGCCCAGGCCGCCGCCCGGGCGTCCCTTGCTGGAATTGTAGGGTTTGCCGAAATTGGCCAGGGCCTCGGCGCTGAATCCCGTTCCGGCGTCGCTCACCTTCAGCCGCAGCAGTTCGCCGTCCTCGCCGGCGCGGGTCGCTTCCAGCCCGACCCAGTCCGGCGAGGCTTCCAGCGCGTTGTCGAGGATGTTGCCGATCATCTGCCGCAGCCCGGAGTCGGACACGATCGCCAGGTCGCCGGCCAGGTGGCGCCGGTATTCGAGCACGCCGACCGGGCGCGTGGCGCGCCAGTCCTCGACCAGGTCGTCCAGGAACCGGCCCAGCGTGGTCTGCGCCGGCGCCTCGCCGCGGGTGTCGCCGGCGGAGAGCAGGATCCCGGTCACGATCGCCTTGCAACGTCCCAGCTGGGTCTGCATCTCGTCCAGGTCCTGCTGCAGTTCGGGGTGGCCGGCGAACGGCGCCATCCGCCGCCAGTCGCCCAGCAGCACCGACAGGGTGGCCAGCGGCGTGCCCAGTTCGTGCGCCGCGCCGGAAGCGAGCAGGCCCATGCGCACGATGTGCTCCTCCTCGGCGGCCTGCTGGCGCAGGTCGGCCAGGCGCGCGTCGCGCACGCGCAGGATCCGGGCGATGCGGCCGATGAACAGCGCGGCCAGGCTGGCGGTGAGGAGGAAGCAGACCAGCAGGCCCTGCACGTAGGGATCCTCGATGCCGCGCGCCGGGTCGGCGGTGATCGTGACCGGTCCGGGCAGCATGACCAGGCCGAGCACACCGGCGCTGCCGCCGGCCACCACCACCCAGCTGGCCCAGCGCGGCAGCAGCACCGCGCCCAGCGCCACCTGCAGCAGGTACAGGAACACGAACGGATTGGTGATGCCGCCGCTCAGGTGCAACTGCGCGGTGAGTGCGGCCACGTCGACCAGCAGCGCCGACAGCAGCGCCGCTTCGCCGACTTCGTGGCGCGGCCGCCAGTACAGCAGGCTGGCCAGGTTGAACACGGCCAGACAGGCGGCGATGCCGAGCATCGCCGGCAGCGGCAGGCGGATGCCCAGCACGAAGTGCACGAACAGGATCGTGGCCACCTGGCCGACGATGGCGATCCAGCGCAGCTGGATCAGCTGCTGCATGCTGCGGGTGCCGGCGCCGCGCGTGGTGTCGCTGCGTGCCGATTCGATCGCCCGCCGCTTATCCATGCCGGGGCGGGGCGTGTGCTCTGGGGTCATCCATGGGCTCCGGGTCGCGCTGGCGCCACCGGCGGCGGATGCGCCGCTCCTCCAGGGCGAAGCGCCCGCCGCCGCCGGCCACCAGCAGGGCCAGCGCGAACCAGGTCAGCGCGTAACCCAGGTGGCTGTCGCGGAACCGTACCACCGTCAGTCCGCCGCGGGGCCAGGGCGTGCCGGCCTGGGCGGCGGACGCGGCATCGGCGTCGACGAAGAAAGGGGCGACGCCCTCCAGCCCGCGTTGCCGCGCGATCGCCTCGACGTCGCGCGAATACCAGCGTTCGTCCGCCGGCACGTTGCGGCGCAGGAAGCCGCCGCCCGGTTCGGACAGGCGCAGCAGGCCGGTCACCTCCGCCGCGGCGTCCGTCGCGGCGGACGCCGGCGCGATCCAGTCCTCGGGCACGAAACCCAGGTTGACCAGCACCACGCTGCCGTCGTCGCGCCGCAGCGGGCGCAGCAGCCAGCGCCCGGCGCCGGCGTCGGTGACGGCCTGCACGCGGGTGTCGTGGCCGGGCAGCCAGCGGCCGTGCACGCGCACGCGGCGGTATTCCTGTTCCCTCGGCGTGGACGCGGCCCAGGCCGCGGCGTCGGGTGCGGGCGCCGGCGCGGCGTGCACGCGGGCGTCCACCCGGGCGATCAGGTCGTGCTTCCAGTGCAGGCGCTGCACCTGCCACACGCCCAGCGCGGCGAACAGGGCGAAACCGGCCGCGAGCGCCACCGCCAGCACGGCCAGCGCCAGCGGACCGCGTGGCGGACGCACCGCGCCGTCGGCGTGGCGCCGTTTCCCGATGCTGCCTCCACTGCCGGCCATGGCGTGCGTCCGCCGCCCAGGCTCAGGGCTGGATGCGTGCCTCGTGCGGCGACATCGGCATCATGTTGGTGTTGAGGTGGTGCATGACCCACAGCGAACCGGACAGCACGATCACCACCAGCACCGTGGTGAAGATCAGCGCCAGCAGGTTCCAGCCGCCTTCCGAGCGCGGGTTCATGTGCAGGAAGAACACCATGTGCACCACGATCTGCACCGCGGCGAAGCCCAGGATCACCAGCGCGGTGGTATTGGAATCGGCGATCACCCCGTTCATCACCAGCCAGAACGGGATCGCGGTGAGGATCACCGACAGGACGAAGCCGGTGACGTAGTCGCGCAGGGTGCCGTGCGCGGCCTGGTCGTGCGGGCCGTGCTCGTCGCCATGCTCGTCGTGGCGCGGGCCGTCGTGGCCTGCCGCATGGGCGGCGTGCGGGTCGCGGGGCTGGCTCATGGCAGCACTCCCATCAGGTAGACGAAGGTGAACACGCCGATCCAGACCACGTCCAGGAAGTGCCAGAACATCGACAGGCACATCAGCCGGCGCTGGTTGGCCGCATGCAGGCCGAAGCGGCCCACCTGCACCATCAGCACGACCAGCCAGACGATGCCGAAGGTCACGTGCAGGCCGTGGGTGCCGACCAGGGTGAAGAATGCCGACAGGAACGCGCTGCGCTGCGGCCCGGCGCCCTCGTGGATCAGGTGCGAGAACTCGTACAGCTCGATGCCGAGGAAGGCCAGGCCGAACAGGCCGGTAACCGCCAGCCACGCCAGCACGCCGGGGATGTGCCGGCGCTGCATCGCCAGCATGGCGAAGCCGTAGGTGATCGAGGACAGCAGCAGCATGGTGGTGTTCACCGCCACCAGCGGCAGCTCGAACAGCTCCGCGCCGGTGGGGCCTGCGGCGAAGCTACGGCCGAGCACGCCGTACACCGCGAACAGGCAGGCGAAGACGAGCAGGTCGCTCATCAGGTACAGCCAGAAGCCGAGCAGGGTGCCCTGTTGCGGATGGTGTTCGCCGGCCAGGTCGTAGAACCGCGGCGGTTCGGTGGTGGCCGGCGGCGCGGCCGCGGCCGGGTTCAACAGGGCGATGGCGTCAGACATGGGCGTCCAGCAGGGCGGTGCGCTGCTCCTCGGTCCGGGCCACGGTCTGCGCCGGGATGTGGTAGTCGCGCTTGTAGTTGAAGGAATGCACGATGGCCGCGATCACGGTGGCGGCGAACGCGGCGATCGCCAGCCACCAGACGTGCCAGATCATGGCGAAGCCCAGCACCGTGCTCAGCCCGGCCAGGACGATGCCGGCGGCGGTGTTTTTCGGCATGTGGATGGGCAGGAACCCGGACGTCGGCCGCTGCACGCCGTGCTGCTTCATGTCCCACCAGGCGTCGTTGTCGTGCACCACCGGGGTGAAGGCGAAGTTGTACTCCGGCGGCGGCGAGGAGGTGGACCACTCCAGGCTGCGCGCGTCCCACGGGTCGCCGGTGACGTCGCGCAGCTGCTCGCGCCTGCGGAAGCTGACGAAGATGCAGACCAGGAAGCAGGCGATGCCGATGGCCACCAGCACCGCGCCGAAGGCGGCGATCTGGAACCAGATCTGCAGCGAGGGATCGGTGAAGTGGCTCATGCGCCGGGTCACGCCCATCAGGCCCAGCACGTACAGCGGGGTGAAGGCGAACCAGTAGCCGGCCAGCCAGAACCAGAACGACATCTTCCCCCAGAAGTCGTCCAGCCTGAAGCCGAACGCCTTCGGGAACCAGAACGTCATGCCGGCGAACAGGCCGAACACCACGCCGCCGATGATCACGTTGTGGAAGTGCGCGACCAGGAACAGGCTGTTGTGCAGCACGAAGTCCGCCGGCGGCACCGCCAGCAGCACGCCGGTCATGCCGCCGACCACGAAGGTGACCATGAAGCCCATCGTCCACAGCATCGGCACCTCGAAGCGGATGCGGCCGCGGTACATGGTGAACAGCCAGTTGAAGATCTTCGCCCCGGTCGGGATCGAGATGATCATCGTGGTGATGCCGAAGAACGAGTTGACGCTGGCGCCCGAACCCATGGTGAAGAAGTGGTGCAGCCACACCAGGTAGGACAGGATGGTGATCACCACCGTGGCGTAGACCATCGAGCTGTAGCCGAACAGGCGCTTGCCCGAGTAGGTGGCCACGACCTCGGAGAAGATGCCGAACACCGGCAGGACCAGGATGTACACCTCCGGGTGGCCCCAGACCCAGATCAGGTTCACGTACATCATCGGGTTGCCGCCGAGGTCGTTCGTGAAGAAGTTGGTCCCCACGTAACGGTCCAGGATCAGCAGCGCCAGCACCGCGGTCAGCACCGGGAAACTGACCACGATCAGCACGTTGGTGCACAGCGCCGTCCAGGTGAACACCGGCATGCGCATCAGGGTCATGCCCGGCGCGCGCATCTTGACGATGGTCACGATCAGGTTCACGCCCGACAACAGCGTGCCGACGCCGGCTATCTGCAGCGCCCACAGGTAGTAGTCCATGCCCACGTCGGGGCTGTAGTCGATCCCCGACAGCGGCGGATAGGCCAGCCAGCCGGTCTTGGCGAACTCGCCCACGAACAGCGACAGCATCACCAGCCCGGCGCCGGCGGCGGTCATCCAGAAGCTGAAGTTGTTGAGGAACGGGAAGGCCACGTCGCGGGTGCCGATCTGCAACGGCACCAGGTAGTTCATCAGGCCGGTGACCAGCGGCATGGCCACGAAGAAGATCATGATCACGCCGTGGGCGGTGAACACCTGGTCGTAGTGGTGCGGCGGCAGGTAGCCCAGGTTGTCGCCGAAGGCGATGGCCTGCTGCAGGCGCATCATCAGCGCATCGGAGAAGCCGCGCAGCAGCATCACGATGCCCATCACCATGTACATGATGCCGATCTTCTTGTGGTCGATGCTGGTGAACCAGTCGTTCCACAGCGTGCCCCACAGCCGGTAGCGGGTGATCAGGTACAGGATCGCCAGGCCGCCGAGCACCACTCCGGCGAAGGTGGCGACCAGGATCGGCTCGTGCAGCGGCAGCGCATCCCAGCTCAGGCGGCCGAAGACCGGGTGGGTGGCGATGGGGGCGGCGTGTTCGGGGGTCATGTCGTTGCGGCTCGGTGCGGCTTCGGGCGGCGTGCCGCGTCCGCGCAAGGCGCGGGAGCGCGGCGAGCGCTCAGGGGGCGAGTCGGGAAAGGGAGGTGTTGAGGCCGGAGGCCGGGGCGTCGCCGGCGCCGCACATGGCCGACTGCACGTACTTGCGGCCGCGCAGGTCGCCGCGCTGGCGCGCTTCCAGGCCCTCGCTGCCGGTGCGGCCCATGCCCTTGCCCGAGTCGATGGCCATCATCTCGTGCATGCACATCCGGCGCGGGTCCACGCAGCGGTTGAGGATGGCGTCGTACAGGCCGTCCTCCACGCTGCCGAAGTGGCGCACCGGTTCGCGTTCGCTGGGCTTCTCCAGCGCCAGGTAGGCCTCGCGGTCGAGCTTGCCGCCGGCGCGCACGCCGTCGACCCAGCCGTCGAAGCCGGCGGAGTCCAGCGCGTGGAAGCGGAAGCGCATCCCCGAGAAACCGGCGCCGCTGTAGTTGGACGAGAACCCCTCGTAGTCGCCCGGGGTGCCCATCACCGCGTTCAGTTCGGTCTGCATGCCCGGCATGGTGTAGATCATGCCCGCCAGCGCCGGCACGTAGAACGCATTCATCACCGTGGAGGAGGTCAGCTTGAAGCGGATCGGCCGGTCCACCGGCGCGGCCAGCTCGTTGACTGTGGCGATGCCCTGTTCGGGATAGACGAACAGCCACTTCCAGTCCAGCGCCACCACTTCCACGTCCAGCGGTTCCACGCCTTCGGGGACCGGCTTGCCTTCGGCGATGCGGTCCAGCGGCCGCCACGGGTCCAAGGTGTGGGTGCTGATCCAGGTAATCGCGCCCAGGGCGATGATGATCAGCAGCGGCGCGGCCCAGATCACCAGCTCCAGCTGGATCGAGTGGTCCCAGTCCGGCTTGTAGGTGGCGGCCTTGTTCGAGGCCCGGTAGCGCCAGGCGAAGAACAGCGTCAGCGCGATCACCGGGACGATGATGATCAGCATCAGCACGGTGGACACGACGATCAGGTCGCCCTGCTGGCGGGCGATGTCGCCGGGGGCGTTGAGCAGCAGCGTATTGCACCCTGCCAATGGCAGGGCCAGGCCGACTGCCGCGATCAGGCGGCGCAGGGGCGTGAGGGCAGGCATCTGAATAGGGGCTGGTGGGGGTCGCAGCAGGCCGCCACTTTACTCCCGGCCCGTGAAGGGTGCGATTGGGCGTTTTGTCCTATTGGCCCCGGCCGCCGATTGGTGGGACCCTGTGCCGCCGGCCCCGGACCGGTGGCGGCGCACACGCCCGCCACACGGACCGGTGTAGCCTTCCCCCGCAGGCACAGCACAGTCCCCCGCGATGTCCTCGATCCCCGCGCCCAGCTCCACCGTCTCCGTCCATGGCCAGGACTCCGGTTCCCATGCCCAGGTCGCGCCCGGCGAGATCGCCGTGGGCGTGGTCATCGGCCGCATTTCCGAGTACTTCGACTTCTTCGTCTACGGCATCGCCTCGGCGCTGGTGTTCCCGAAGGTGTTCTTCCCCTTCGCCGAGCCGCTGCAGGCCACGCTGTACTCGTTCATGGTGTTCGCCCTGGCGTTCGTCTCGCGGCCGCTGGGCACGGTGCTGTTCCTGTGGATCCAGGATCGCTGGAGCCGCGGCACCAAGCTGACCGCCGCGCTGTTCCTGCTCGGCACCAGCACCGCCGGCATCGCCTTCCTGCCCGGCTACGAGAAGATCGGCGCGGCGGCCATCGTGCTGCTGTCGCTGTTCCGCACCAGCCAGGGCGTGGCCCTGGGCGGTTCGTGGGACGGCCTGCCGTCGCTGCTGGCGCTCAACGCGCCCAAGCACCGCCGCGGCTGGTACGCGATGCTCGGCCAGCTCGGCGCGCCGGTGGGGTTCATCGTGGCGGCCTCGCTGTTCGCGTTCCTGTACTCGAGTCTGTCCAACGCCGACTTCTACGACTGGGGCTGGCGCTATCCGTTCTTCGCCGCCTTCGCCATCAACGTGGTGGCGCTGTTCGCGCGCCTGCGCCTGGTGGTCACCCACGAGTACGAACAGCAGATGGGGCAGCGCGAACTGGAGCCGGTGCCGGTGACCGAGCTGTTCCGCAAGAAGGGCCGGCACGTGTTCATCGGCGCCTTCGCCGCGCTGGCCAGCTACGCGCTGTTCCATGTGGTCACCATCTTCCCGCTGTCGTGGGCGCAGCTGTTCACCGACCAGACCATCAGCCGCTTCCTGATGGTGCAGGTGGTGGGCGGTTTCCTGGCCATCGGCGGCGTGCTGGCGTCGGGCCTGATCGCCGACCGCCTGGGCCGGGTGCCGACCCTGGCCGGCACCGCGGTGGCGATCGCCATGTTCTCCGGCTTCGCCCCGACCCTGCTCGGTGGCGGGCCGGTCGGGCAGCAGGTGTTCATGCTGATCGGCTTCGTGCTGCTGGGCCTGTCCTACGGCCAGGCCTCCGGCGCGGTGACCCGCAACTTCGGCGCGCGCTACCGCTACACCGGCGCGGCGCTGACCACCGACCTGGCCTGGCTGATCGGCGCGGCCTTCGCCCCGCTGGTGGCGCTGTCGCTGGCGGCCAACTTCGGCCTGCCGTACGTGGGCCTGTACCTGCTGTCCGGTGCGCTGGCCACGCTGGCCGCGCTGGTGCTCAACCGCTGGCTCAAGCAGCGCGAGGCCGCGCAGGGCTGATCCCCGGCCCGGTTGTTGCAGGAGCCGGTCTTGCCGGTGACCCGACGCCCCCGGCACGGGCGACACCCTCATGGTTCCGACGCCCGGTCGCCCGCAAGACGGGCTCCTACACACACAAAGCGGCGCGCGCCGGCAGAATGGGCGGCCATGCATATCGCCGCGACACGATGACCCGCGATCCTTCCGCCACCGGCGCCCAGACTGGCCCGGCCACCGGCCCGCAGGCCGACTTCGCCGCCGACCTGCGCCGCATCCGCTGGCGCTGCCGCCGCGGCATGCGCGAACTGGACCAGCTGTTCGAGCGCTGGCTCCTACACGCGTATCCGTCCGCGACCGACGCCGAGCGCGGGGTATTCCTACGCCTGCTCGATTGCGAGGACGATAGGCTCTGGCGCTGGTTCATGGGCTACGAGGCCTGTCCGGATGCCGAACTTTCCGCGCTCATCGCCCGCATCCGCGCCCTGCCGGCTTGAATGGCGTCCCTCGCGCTGGCTGCAGGCCGCGCTGCTGGTCCTGTCCCTGCTGGCGCCGCTGGCCGTGCTCGGCACGGAACTGCCGCGCGCGCTGGCCTGGCCGCTGGCGCTGGCCGCCGCCGTCCACGGCCTTCGATCGGCGTGGAAGGAAGCGGGCAGGGCACCGCGGCACCTGGTGCTGGCGGCCGCGGCGGTTGGTGGGGACACGCTCGACGGCCAGCCGCTGCACGACTGCCGCATCGCCTGGCGCGGTCCGCTGGCCTTCGTCCAGGCCACCGACCGCGACGGCCGCCGCGCGCGCCTGGTCTGGTGGCCCGACACCCTGCCGCCGGCGCGGCGGCGTGAACTGCGGCTGGCCGCCGCCGCGCGCCAAGCTTCGCGCCGCGACCGGCCGATGGCACCATAGCCGTCATCGACCGCCGGGGTGAGCCGGCAACGGACCCCCAAGGCCCATGTTCAAACCCGTCCAAGTGGCCATCGGCCTGCGCTACCTGCGGGCCAAGCGCCGCAACGGCTTCATCTCCTTCATCTCGCTGGCTTCGATCCTGGGCATCGCCCTGGGCGTGACCGTGCTGATCACCACCATGGCGGTGATGAGCGGGTTCCAGAAGGAGATCCGCGACCGCCTGCTGCAGTTCGCCGCCCACGCCACCGTGGTCGCCGACGGCGTGCCGATGCACGACTGGAAGCACGCCCTGGACATAGCCGCGCAGGACCCGCGCGTGGCCGGCGCGGCGCCGTTCATCGAGACCGAGGCGCTGCTGTCGGGCCCGCGCAACCAGCCGGCGATGGTCCGCGGCATCGAGCCGGCGCTGGAAGACAAGGTCTCAGTGCTGGCGCAGAAGATGAAGCGCGGCAGCGCCGCCTCGCTCACCGACGGCGCCTACAACATCCTGCTCGGCCAGGAACTGGCGCTGTGGCTGGGCGTGGATGTGGGCGACACGGTCATGGTCATGGTCCCCGAGTTCCAGGGCTCGCCGATGGGCGCGATGGCGCGCTACAAGCGCTTCACCGTCAGCGGCGTGTTCGAGGCCGGCTACAACGACATCGACCGCGGCCTGGCCGTGGTCCACATGGCCGACCTGCAGCGCCTGCTGCGCCAGGACGGCGCCAGCGGCGTGCGCCTGATGCTGCACGACATGAACCAGGCCTACGAAGTCGCCCGCGACCTGGCGCTGAAGCTGCCCGGCTTCTACCGGGTCAGCGACTGGACCCGCGAGAACGCCAACCTCTACCAGTCGCTGAAGATGGAAAAGACGGTGATGGGCATCCTGCTGTCGCTGATCATCCTGATGGGCGCCTTCACCCTGGTGAATTCGCAGGTGATGCTGGTCACCGACAAGCAGGCCGACATCGCCATCCTGCGCACCCTGGGCCTGACCCCGGGCGGGGTGATGCAGGTGTTCATGGTGCAGGGCACGCTGATCGGCATCATCGGCACCGTGCTGGGCCTGGTCGGCGGGGTCACGCTCACCTGGAACCTGGAGCGCATCCTCGACGGCATCGAGTCGCTGTTCAACATCACCCTGCTGCCGGAGGACGTGTACTACATCACCGGCCTGCCCACCGACATGCAGCCCAACGACGTGGTCGCCACCCTGGTGGTGGCGCTGGCGATGAGCTTCCTGGCCACGCTGTACCCGGCCTGGCGCGCCGCGCGCACCCAGCCGGCGGAGGCGCTGCGCTATGAGTGAGACCATCCCCATGAAGGCCGCACCCATGCACGCCGAAGGCGAGGCGCTGCGCGCCGAGGGCCTGGGCAAGACCTACGCCGAAGGCAAGCTGCGGACCCACGTGTTCGATGGCCTGGACCTGCGCGTGGCCGCCGGCGAGACCGTGGCCATCGTCGGTGCGTCCGGCGCGGGCAAGAGCACCCTGCTGCACCTGCTCGGTGGCCTGGACACGCCCAGCGCCGGCGAGGTGTACGTGGCCGGGCAGCAGATGTCGACGCTGTCCGACGCCCAGCGCGGCCGCCTGCGCAACCGCGCGCTGGGTTTCGTCTACCAGTTCCACCACCTGCTGCCCGAGTTCACCGCGCTGGAGAACGTGATGATGCCGGTGCTGCTGGCCGGCGGCGACACCGCCGACGCCACCGCGCGCGCCCGCGCGCTGCTGGAATCGGTCGGCCTGGGCCCGCGCCTGGCGCACAAGCCCGGCGAACTGTCCGGCGGCGAACGCCAGCGCGCCGCGGTGGCGCGCGCGCTGGTCAACCGCCCGGCCTGCGTGCTCGGCGACGAACCCACCGGCAACCTGGACGAGAAGACCGCCGCCACCGTGTTCGAGCTGATGCTCGAACTCAACCGCGCCCAGCGCACCAGCCTGGTCCTGGTCACCCACGACCGCCGCCTGGCCCGGCGCCTGGACCGGGTGCTGGAACTGCACGAAGGCAAGCTACGCGAACTCGACCCGCGGGAACTGTCGCCGGCCTGACGCTGCGCACCCAGCCGCCGACCTGGCCTTGCGCGCCGCCATCGACCGGTCTCTGCGCGCTGCCGCCGACCTGGTGCCGCGCGCTGCGACCGGGCTGGCCTCGCGCCAGCCAACCGCCGACTCTGCACGCCTGTGGCCGGCCGCCCGACGCTGCGCGCACGTGACCGGACGACCGATCGTACGCACACGTGACTGCCCGATCGACCGCGCGCACGTGACTGCCCGACCAACCCTGCGCGCACCTGACCGCACGACCCGTGTAGGAGCCCGTCTTGTGGGCGACGCGAGCACGTCGGAATCGCCAGGTCGCCGCCTGTGCCGCCGGCATCGGTGTCGCCCGCAAGACGGGCTCCTACACGGGCTGCCGTCATGGCTGCGCTCATCCGTCCCGCGTTCGCGAGGCACGTGCCCGCGGCATGAACATCCACAACGCCAGATAGACCACGAAACCCACGCCCACGCCCAGCGTGGTGGCGACGAACAGCGCGCGCCACAGCCAGGACGGCAGCGGCGTGTTTTCGCCCAGCCCACCGCACACGCCGGACAGCCACACGTCGCGCCGGGACTTGTACAGCTGTTGCGCGTTCCAGGCCATGGGGCCGCTCCTGTCGCCGGTTGGTTGTCGGGAACCCCATGTTGCCGAGCGCTGCGGTCGACCGCAGTCCGGCAGAGCCGCGCCGGGTTGTCGGAATACTCCGGTGCGGCGGTACCGTCTCTTCCGATCCGGCCGATCCGGCCGATCCGGTCGCGCCGGCCTCCAGCGGTGGAGGCCGGCGTTCGATCACCTCGCGTATCGCCGCACAGTCGCCCGGCCCGGTTCCGGCGATGCCGCAGCGGCGGTACCGGTCACGCACCGGCCAGGGCAGGAGACGCCGGTCAGGACTGGCCGGCCCGGTCCACATGCCCCAGCGGCCGCTCCGGCGCCACCCGGTCGCGCACGCGGCGCTTGAGCTCGGCGATATCCGGGAATCCGCCGTCGGCGACCCGCGACCACACCGGCGCGCCATCCACGCGCACCTCGAAGATGCCGCCGGTCCCCGGTAGCAGGGTCAGCGAGGCGAGTTCCTGCTCGAAGGTGGTCAGCAGCTCCTGCGCCATCCAGGCCGCGCGCAGCAGCCAGTGGCATTGGGTGCAGTAGGCGATCTCGACGTGATGGCTCAAGGCGGGTTTCCGGTCGCGGGGCGGCCAAGTATCGCTCAGGCGGCTCAGCGGCCGCCGGCACCGGCTACCGCGATGCACTCGATCTCCACCTGCGCCCCCAGCGCCAGCCCGTTGGCGCCCAGCGCGCTGCGCGCCGGATAGCGGCCGGAGAAATAGCCGCGGTAGACCTCGTTGAACTCGTTCCAGCGCGCCATGTCGGCCAGCATCACCGTGCACTTGACCACGTCGCGCAGGGTGAACCCGTGCGCTTCCAGGGTCGTGCGGATGTTGTCCATCGCCTGCCGCGTCTGCGCGCCGAGTCCGCCGTCGACCAGCTTCATCGTGCCCGGTTCGATGCCGATCTGCCCGGAGAGGTAGAGCGTATCGCCGGCGCGGACGGCCTCGGAGAAGGGCAGGCCGGTGGGCACCACCTTGCCCGAATCGAGGAATTCGACCGGGGCGGGCGCCTGCGCCGCCGTCGCCGCGGCGGCGGGAAGGGCGCAGGCCAGCAGCAGGGCGCGAAGGCGGGTGGCGGTTCTCATGCGCAATGTCCGGGAAATCGTTCAAAAGGGATCGTGGCCGGGTGCGTCGCCTGCCCGGGCCGTGCGAGGGGTTGGCCCGCCGGCATGGCGTCCGGCCCGCGGCGTCCATCCGCATCCGCTCGGTGAACCGCGGGAACGGATCGCGTCATCGGCGGCCGCGCCACACCTGGAAAACGCCGATCGCCATGCAGGCCAGCGCCGGCCAGAACGAGAAGAAGAACAGCAGGCCCGGACCGATCGGATTCGGATCCGGATCGGGCCACAGCCCGATCGCCGCGAGCAGGACGATGGCCAGCAGCGGCGTCCAGCCGACCAGGGCGATGATCGCGCCGATCCTGAAAAGCCGGTTGTGCCAGTACGCCTTCATCGTTCCCCTGTGGGCAGTCGAGTATGCGGGTCTGCCGGCTTGCGCCTACGGGCCTTGCAAGGGCTGCCAAAGCTCCACCTTGTTGCCCTCGGGGTCGATCACCCAGCCGAATTTCCCGTGTTCCGAGCTTTCGGTCCTGTCGATCACGTTGCAGCCCTCCGCACGCAATGCAGCCAGCAGCCAATCCAGGTCCTCGACGCGGAAATTGACCATGAACGACGCCGAGCCCGGTTCCATGTAGCCGGTGTCCTGGGCGAAAGCGCTCCAGATGGTCATGCCGGCCGGGCTGTCGGGACCGCCCCACTGGAAGACCGCGCCACCCCAGTCGGTCACCTCCAGGCCCAGGTGGTCGCGATACCAGGCGCCCAGCGCCTTGGGATCCGCCGATTTGAAGAAGATTCCGCCGATTCCGGTGACACGTTTCATGGCTTTCTCCGAATGCGAGGCGACTCAATCAAGGTGCTCAATGTCGTCAGGAAGGCCTACCCAACGGTGCTTGCGGACCTCATAGACCGATACGCGCGGCTGCGGAAAATCCGGGTCGGCGAAAGCGCCGACGGGAATGGCCACCACGTCCGGGATGGACTGCGGCAGATAGAAGACAGTGGAGCCGCATTCCGGGCAGAAGTGAAACCGGGCGGAGGTTCCCTCGTCGCCGACGCGCACGTACTCTGAGCTCCTGCCCTCGATGATCACCGCGTCAGTGGGGAACCTGGCCTGAGCGCCGAACGCACTGCCGGTGCGCTTTTGGCATGCCAGGCAATGACAGATTGACACCCGGGTAGGCTCTCCCCGGGTGCTGACGGTGAGCTTTCCACAGCTACACGAAGCGAGACGGTCGGTCATGGTGCCTGGCGCCTGGATTAAGCCATCCCGTGAAGCGGGTTCGGCTTGGATGATGGGACTGACTCCTCCCGCGTCGCCGCACGGCTTCGAAGAGCCAGACTGAAGGTGTTCGCCACCAGGACACGGGAGTAGGGTGGAATCCGCCATGCATGCTACGACCGTCGCCATCGACCTGGCAAAAGAGGTCTTCGAACCGGCTTTCGGCGATGCGCAGCGCCGGCCGCGAACTGGATATCCTGCAGGCCTGGGTCTTGGCCGTGCAGCAACGGCAAGGGCATAACAAGGCCGCCGTCGCACTGGCCAACAAGCCCGCGCGGCGACTGTGGGCGATCGACCGTCACGGCGCCGCGTTCGATCCCCGCCACGCCAGCCAACCACCGCACACGCGCTGAAACCGCCGGATCACGGTCAGCAGTGCACGACGATCTCGATCATGAGGAAGGGTTCGGTCCCCGGCATGGGCAAGGCCGATAACAATTCCGGCCCCCGTGGCCGATTTGAACGATAGGCCCCGGCCCGAGGACTTCATGATGGCCCGAGCACGCCGTGCTCATCCAAGGCCGAATGCACGGCGGCAACCGATCCACTTCCGGCGATCAACGATCAATCAGCGCCGTTGCGAAGGAGTCCATGCACGAATTGCTAGGCCGCACCACGAGTGCGTCTGAGCCAGAAGTACCCATACCCGCCCATGGAGATACCGGAAAGAAAAGGGCCAACACCGAAGATGCCGCCCAACCCGCAAAGATTGCCTGAACTCCCGGATGAGCAGAATGCCGCAATACCAATGGCTGCGCCGGCTATGAAGGTCACGGCGCCCATGGCTAGAAGCGCCAAAACGTAGCGCAGTAACGAGGCGTCCTTCCTTGGTTTGGAGGTGGACAGATATATGGTGCAACAAGCCAATGCCATGAGCAGGCCAAGAACGAACACGACCGGTCCGATCAGGATTGCAGAATTGAGCAATCGTTCCATGTGGCCTAACGCCCTATGTCTTCGATTTCCCCTAAGCGCAGGTTGACAAAGCAAGTGCAACACCTGCGCCGCCCGCTGAAGAAGAGGTGAGCTGGCAGACTGAAGGGGATCGCTCAGGCCAGAGAAGATCCCCTATGTACCGCCAGCTCACCGAGCCGGAACGATACACCCTGTCCGTGCTCAAGCGCGAAGGGCATTCGTTGCGCAGCCTTGCCAGGCTGCTGCAACGCAGCCCCAACGCCATCAGTCGCGAGATCTGCCGCAACGCCACGATCGACTACCACAAGCGCGCATCCGGCAAAGCGACTGCAACCACATCGCGGCTAAACTCAATCATCGACCCGGGAAACGTTATGGCTTCCAAGCGCCCGTACAACGGCTTCAGCAACTCTCAGGGGCGTTGCACTTGGGATGTTAATTCACCCATTAGCCCGAATTGGCCTTGGATCATCACGCCGAGCACTGGGGCCAGCTGCGCGAGCGGCTGGCAGAATGCGACCGCCATATCCAGGTCCAGGCGCGTGCGGATGGGCGCTGTGTCCGCGCGCAGCAGCTGACCGGCATCGGCCCGTTGACCGCCGACGCGGTGGTAGCGACGGTGGGTGACGCGCGGGAGTTCAAGAATGGACGCCAGATGTCCGCGTGGCTGGGCCTGGTGCCCAGCCAGAACTCCACGGGTGGCAAAACTGTACTGGGCCCGATCAGCTGCAAGGGCGACCACTACCTGCGCACGCTGCTGATCCAGGGCGCACGCAGCAGTTTGCAACGCGCCCAGGCGGTTACGCCTGAGCGTGCAACACCCGAGCAACTGTGGATCCGCGACCTGGCCAGCCGACTGATGTTCGGCAAGGTGGTGGTGGCCATCGCCAACAAACATGCGCGCCAGCTGTGGGCCATGCTGGCGCGCGACGAGGACTACGACCCCCATGCATGGTTGAAGCATCCGATGGTGCAGCGCCCGCGCAGCAAGCGCGCCAAGCCACTGCGCTGAAGTAGCAACGAGTTCCCCGCCAGAGCGAAAGGTAGGCAACAGGTCAGACCGACCCGAAGAGAGCCTGACTAACAAGTCGGCGCCGTCCACATGCCGCGGCTGATCCCCGCGCATGGGCGATACCGTTCAATGAGAGAGGCCCTCGGGTGCGGTTTATACAGGGGTCCGGGCCAGCAACGACGGCCCAACAAGACCGATTACGGAAATGCAGTCTGGCATCCGTTGCCGCCATCGCACTGACACGTACCACCGCAACATGCAGCACCGCACGACAACCTGGGGAACAGCGAAAGCCTTCGAGCTACAGGCAAGAGCGTCATGCACCCGGGGTTGACGGGAAGCTCCTTACGGAATTGTTAGGCACCACCCCGGTAACCGTGGCCACCGTACACGTGAAGCTACCACCCAGGCCAATGCATGGATCGAGAGTGACAAGCAGAGGATTGCCCTCAGCGATCGACAAGCGATTCAGCACGTTCTCCGATGCCAGCCCGCTGAGATCGATATCCCGGACGCCAGTGAATGACAGGCTGACCGCAGCGCCCTTGCCGGCAGAGGCGTCGATGTAGAAGAGGTCGAGCGCGACGGTGCCATCAGCCGAGTAGTTGAAAGAGGTCAAACGGGCGTCAGCGAACTCTGGCCAGTAGCCGAAGATTGACGTAACTGCATCAGATTTCGAGATCATGGCTGTGGTGCCTAACGCTTGAATTAAGCCGACGGGCGAAGCCCGTTCGGCTTGAATGAGTTGTTAGGCGCGAGCTTACCCGAAGCCGGCGCCGGGACAAGCGCGGCGACGCGGCTAAGCCGATGCTGCCTTGCCGTAGCGGGCGACCTGGCAGATGGCGATGGCTAAGACCGATCCGAAACCGATGACCGTGACGGCGCGCCCCGATGAACTTTCCGCAGCGACCTGGGAGCAGTGAAGCCGTGTCCGCTGCCACGTGTGGAGCGTGCCAGCCAGGCCTGTCCGAAGAACCGGGAAGTACCCGAAGCGAAGATG
>Ga0160451_100141_pt1 | contig 63054 bp, 24 predicted proteins | sample HID1975M_E1MG_FD_108270 | JGI IMG/M metagenome (GOLD analysis project Ga0160451, IMG submission 108270) | Enriched soil microbial communities from UW Madison campus, WI, USA - HID1975M_E1 MG | ecosystem: Environmental > Terrestrial > Soil > Unclassified | place: USA: Madison, Wisconsin... | reverse complement strand
GGCCGACGTGGTGTACCGCCCGCAGACCGAGGACGGCCACGGCACCCGCCTGCATCCGCGCCCGTCGATCACCGGCACGCTCAGCGCCATCGTGGTCAGCGACGGCGAGCCGCTGCAGTCCGACCGCGACCACCGCATCAAGGTGCAGTTCCCGTGGCAGCGCGGTGGCTCATCGAGCACCGGCTTGGCCCATCCCGGTGGTGACGACAACGCCCCGGCCAACGGCGGTGCCTGGACCTGGGTGCGGGTGATGACGCCGTGGGCAGGCGACAACTGGGGCGGCGTGGTGCTGCCCCGTCGTGGCCAGGAAGTACTGGTGGCCTTCCTCGAAGGCGACATCGATCGACCGGTCGTGGTCGGCGCGGTCTACAACGGCCGCGGCCAGACCGATGCGGCCCACAATCAGGTCGCCAGCGGCGGGGCCAACGCCACCGGCAATGCGCCGGCGTGGTTCGACGGCAATGAACATGCCGCGGTGTACACCGGCTTCAAGAGCCAGGCCCTCGCCGACAGCCAGGGCGGGCAGGGCGGCTACCAGCAGATGCGCCTGGATGACACGCCCGGCCAGGGCCGCGCGCAGCTGTCCACCACCCAACACGCCACTACGCTCACCCTGGGTCACCTGAAGGGCGGCGAAGACAACGTGCGCGAAACCGAGCGCGGCTTCGGTGCGGAGCTGTCCACGCAGGCCTTCGGGTCGCTTCGCGCAGGGCAAGGGTTGCTGCTCAGCACCGAGCCGGGCGAACCCCAGCTGGCCGCCAATCAGGCTTTGACCCAGCTGCAGGAAAGCGCGGAGCTGTTGCAAAGCCTCAACGAATCGGCCGTGAACCAGCAGGCGCAACTGCCCGAAGAACCGACCACGCTCCAGGCCCACGACGCGCTGGAACAACTGCAGGAAAGCCTGCGCGCCACCCAGAGCGGCAGCGCGGCCGGCAGCATCAGCGGCGGCGACGGCGATGCCCCGGGTTGGGACACGCCGGTGCTGATGGGCAGCGGCGTCGCCGGTGTGATGAGCTTGACGCCGGCCGACCAGGTCTGGGTGAGTGGTGCGCATACGACGCTGGCGTCTGGCGTGGCGCTGAACTGGCTGAGCCAAGGCTCGATCACGATGGCGGTGGCCGGTGGACTGGTGCTGTACACCGCCGGTGCCGAGCCGAAGCCCGAAAGCCCGAACCAGGAACGCGGCATCGCGCTACATGCGGCGCAGGGCAAGGTGAGTGCACGCGCGCACAAGAACCAAGCGATCCTGGCGGCCAAGACCAACGTGAAGATCACCAGTACCCAGGCCGATGTGCAGCTCTCGGCGCCGAGCAAGCACCTACTTGCGACGGCGGCCGGGGCCTACATCCGGATCGAAGGCGACAACATCGAGCTGGGCGCGCCCGGGAAGGTGGAGTTCAAGGGCACGCAGCGGGAGTGGACCACGGCAATGGACGTCATGACTGATACCACGCTGCAGCAAGGGCTACTCAAGGGCTGTGAATCCCAGCTTATGCTCGCTCAGCGTCGCTATGAGGGGGGCGTCGATGTTGGCTGAGCGTCTCTGTGAGGAACTCCACACCCTTGCTCATTGTGCACCTGGGTTCTGCTATTTGCTGATGCAACCGGCGGAGATGGAGTCGGACGAAGATCAGCGCTTTCGAGCTCTGACTACTAGCGCTGGAATCGAACTCATCCCACTTCGAATCCCCCTACTCCCGGAGACGCTGCGGCCCTACTTACTGCCGATTGCCCTGAGTGAGGGACTGCCCGCGACGCTGTCCGCGATCGCGGTGGAGATGGCAGTAAACGATAGACAGTACAACGCCCTGGTCAGGGGATGCACTCAGCGAAACTGCGCTTGGATCTGGACGTCGAAAACGGCTGAGGAACTGCGTCATCACCTTGAGAGACAAGCCATCGTGCCATGCGCTGGCTCCCACTCCAACAGACGCTGGCTGCGCTACTACGACCCTATGGTGGTGGATGTCCTCTGGGAGGCGCTGTCGGACGAGTACCGGGCACAGCTTTTCAGTGAAATAGCCCAATGGGCATACATCGATAGATGGAGTGAACTGTCGGTACTACGTCCGCCCGATGCGCACGCGCACTCAAACGCGCAGATCGCATGGCAGCGAGTTGCAGGCATTGGTTCGATCAATCAAGCCTGGATCCGTGCTATCGGTCAGGACAGAAGAATAGGAAGAGAGCATTTCATGGAGCATCGGCATTTAGTTCAAACCGCAAGTGATGCTGGGATGCAGGGTCCGGACCTGGATCTCTTCGCACATCACGCGCTCGAACTCGGACGAGAATTCCAGCTGCATCACGTCGGCAAGGAAATGCTGGCGGCAGTGAAGGTAGGCGAAAGCTACAGGGACGTCGCAAGTCGAATCGACGCGGCGACCTGGCAAAGAGTGCGCGAAGAGATCAGCCGCATGTCCGGAGACAAAAACAATGTAGGCCAAGCCGTATGACAAGTGACCCCAAAGCGACGCCATCGCGCGGCGTCGCGCCCGACGATCAATACAAGTCTGTGCCCGGCGACGTCTACAAAGGCGAGGTGATCAATGATCTACCCGCCATCAACGCAGTTCTCCCCGACAATGCATCGCGGAAAACGGATGCATGCGAAGCTTGCCGTAGCACCGGTCTAGCCATACTTCCTGTTCGCTACACCGTAGTGCCTGTCACCTGTTCCGCCGCCAATGTGGCGCCACTCTCTACAGCGCGCCTCGGTAGCAATGATCTTGTCGAGGGAGGCTACAAGTACGCGCTGCGCACTGCACGGAAAGGCATGCTCTATGTCTACTACGAACAGAGTGGGCCATACGGGGGCAATTACTGGGAAGCCTATGCTGTGGCAGAAAACGGTACGTTGTGGCCTCAGGCATCTGCGGCTGCAGCGCGTGCGATCGATGGTGGCGGACTGCCGACCTGCACTCGCAGCGGTCACAATCACCTTCGTAAGGAGTTCATAACCATCCAGCGGCCGGAGACGTGCGGCACTGTCTGGCTGGCATATTCGCAGCACACCTGGACCCCGGCCACCCTGGAGCGATATGCCCGGGACGGGGCGCTACGCGCAGAGCGCATGCAGCCCATCCAGCCGGCCAAATGGATCCAGACGGCAGAGGAGGCTGGCGATCATGCTCCGATTGGTGATGCCTCGGTGTTTCAGTCCATCATGGAATATCAGGATCGGGGGAGCTCGGGGGGTGACCCCGACGAACTGCCACACTTTGGCAAGCCACAGCCGTTGAGCTCGGCGGATGGAACGTTCAAAGAAGGCGTGCTGTCAGTGCATGCCACTCGCTACCCGTGGAGCCTTCGGGGAGCACGATCCGGCACAGGAAAGAAGGATCCTTGGGAGGAGCGCTACCAGCTCATGTGTGCCATGAGCAGCAACGGGCGCAAGGGCAACGATCGAAAAGCCTATACCCCGATGTTGCTCGGATTGTGGGACGCAATCGGTATCGCGCACGAACTCAATGGATACTGCCATGACGTTATCGGTGGCATCGAACGGTACAAGGAAGAGCGGGCGTACGAAATAAATGCAGTGAATCATATCGAGCAGATATCCACGCTGTTGCAGCTGAATGCTGTGGTGCTCGCAGACAACTACGAGAAAACCAGTCGCGCCATCATGGATGGATCAGACGAAGCGACCAATCGCGAGTACGCGCGGTTGGGCATGATCAACGGCTCTCGTGCGACAGAAGAGCAAAAGTCGAAGCTCGCCGAGCATGTAGCGACGGTTCTGCTTCCCGCGCACCAGAAGCAGGCGAAAGAGCAGTGGGAAGAGAAGTACTGGCCACTTATCGATGAACCTCTCTTCAAGAGCTTCAAGAAAAACATGGAGGCCTTCGTAGAGAGGGCATTTGACCACCTGCGGCCCCGGACCAGGTCACTTCATGCGTGGCTCGGCAGCGAACTCTTTCTGGCCACGCTTGAAGACTATGATGGCGCGTCGCCCACTTGCGGTGTCCAGTTTGAAGAAGTTGTAACGGATGCCATTGAAGGGATCGCCATCAGCGTGGAGGGAAGAGCCTTCCTTTCCGAATTGGCGTCGAACCTTAAGCCCACGGAACGAAACTGCCTGCTCTGGCGCGTCGTGGCGCAGAATCAAGATGACGCCCGCACCGAACTCGAACAAGTTTTGTCTCATGCCAGCACCGTCAAGGAGACGCTGCTGACCATGGCCGGAGGGGGCTGGGCTGCCTTTGCCAAAGGTAGCGCTTATCTGAAGTCGTTCCTTGGCTACTACAAGAAATTCGAGGCAGTTCAGAAGCAGGTCGTACCGTCCACTGCCGCCAACAGGGTGCTCCGCGACAGCGGCGTAGACCGCTTCGTCACCACTGCCGGTGCCGTTATGTTGAACAGCTTCCCTCTCAATGGGATCCAGGACAAGGCAGGCAACGCGCTTGTCCGGTTCGTGTTCTACACGCGCGCACTGATGAGCGCGGAAGAAGCATCGGATCTGATCACGAAGGAGGCCAGTTCCGGTGTGGAGGCCAAGCGCTACTTCCTTGACCGAGTAACCCACCACCGATTGAAACGCAGCACCGCAGGCTCTCCCATCATGTACGCGTTGCGGGATGTCGAGCGGCACCAGGGTACTGCCTTGATGCGCGATTGCTGGAAGAGAGCGTCGGAAAGCAGCAGGAACGCGGTCCGACTCACCTCCTTGACGGGCATCCTTGAAATAGTCAACTTCGCAAATCTCGCTAACAAGGCTGACAAACAGGCGAAGGACTATGCAAATCTTCTTGCATCAGGAATGGCGCTTGTTGCGGTTTATACCAGTGTCTATGAGACGGTGAGTAAGGAGCTCTTCGGCAGCGCAAGCCGCAGCGTTAGCAACGTGAAGGTGGTCGGCGGGGTGTTGAGCGGCGCGGGCAGCCTCATTGGTAGTTACTACGATTTTGGCGAAGCAATCAGAGCGCTGGAGAAAGAGAAGTACGCAAGAATGGCCGCGTTTGGCCTGAAGGCGGCGATGACTGGCACTGTTGGAGGTGCTCAGTTCCTTACCGCTCTTGCCTACTCTGCTCCTGTCATCCAGCGTTTGATAGGGCGAAATTCGATAAGTCTCTTGCTTTCCGGCCTCCGATCCGGACTCATCGCGGCGGCGGCAAAGGAGGGGGAAGTGCTGATTGCCTCTCAAGCCATGAAGCGCGTAGGACTCTGGGTTCTCAGGTTAGGTGGTTGGGAGGTAGCCTTGATCATTGCTGCTGTGGAGGGAATGATCTGGGCGATTAGACCGAATGAACTTGAGATTTGGTGTCAGAGGAATGCTTTTGGCAAATTTGAAGAAGGCTGGTTAGGCGGACTTGGCGCAACAGATCCGAAGTTCAAGACCGTGAAGGAGCAGGAGGATGCATTCTTGACTGCGATTGGAACCGTGACTGCGAGAGCTACATCCGGAGGTTGAGAGATTGAATGGACATTCTGAAATGCAGATGAAAACAATATCAGGTCGGGTATCGAATATCTCAGTTGATCACATAACATTGAACATTCTCGATCAACCTTCGGATCGTGGGCGGATGGCCGCGACTGGTGTCCTAGCTGCTGCGATGGGGCTGAGCGGCGTGGCGGCCGCGATGGCGACAATGTCTTCGGATGAAATTAATGAAGTTGTGGCAAAGGTTACGTTTGAACTGGATGGATTGAAAGCTTCAGCGCTTCTCGCAGCTTGGCCGTTCAAGGATGGGGACAATATAAAGTTGGTTGGAACACATGGAGGCGATGGAGAATTTATCGCACTGGCAGCTCTTGATGAATCACGGCGAATCGTTTCCTTGTATCCGCATGTTAACTCCGGAAGTCACGCGCATTGGAGTAGCGTAATGCGGTATTCGCTGTGGGTAGGTGTTTTCATCGCGACTCTCACTATTTCAGCGATGTGCCTGGGTACGTATGCGCTTGGCTATGGCTTCGCCGGAAAATTTCTTCCGTTATCCGGACTTTACCTGCTTTGCGTATCGGCGATTCTATTCGTTGGTTATCGGATAGGACGGCGTTTCAGAAAGTTTGTCCATATGGCGGAGTCCATTTTTGCTGCGCTTGGCTGGCCTGACGTGAAAAGAGTGAGCCTGCGTAGAAGTTCAGCAGCCCTTCGTCAACCTGGCGATTCTGCCGAGTTGGGAGATGTGTATTTCAGGTATTGATTGCTCGCCTAACAGCCTCGGCTGCTTTGGGTAGAGGGGACGTTTTTACCGCTGGTTCGCTGAGATACGGGTTCTTTGAGGCATATATGGGCAAAACTCTCGAAGCGCTTCCCGCATTCCGACTGGCGTCGCTTCATATGAGCTGGATGCAGCGCATCGCCTCAAGCATCTGGATAGTCGCCGCGTTGGGTGCCAGCTGGCTTGGGGAGAGGCCTTGGTCAGGCTGGATTGCGCTGGGCACTATCATCAACACCGTTATTGCGCTTCCTCTGCTGGCTGCTGAGATTGTGGCTGCAAAGATCTCGCTTGGACCCCGCGGTGAAGCGGCGTTGGGGCCTTGGAAAAAACGATTCGCAGCGCTTCCGGAGGACTCCAAGCTGCGGACACTCGCGCGTCATCGCGGTGGCATGTTCGCACCGGCCAGACGCTGGCTGTTCGCTTCGATAGCGATCGGATGTGTGTTCTGGCTGGCGGTAGGTGCGTTCTGGGTGATGCTGATCACCTCTAAAACGTCCTAGAACCATTTGGAGCATGTTGAGGACCATGACGCATGCCGCGATTAAGACATCGGGTACGCGGCACCGCTTGCACTGTCCAAGCGTCGTTCAATGGCATCTATCGGCGCCGGCACTTTGCCGCTGGGTCCAACGGATTAGGTGGACAGCCTATGGATCGAGTAGCTTCGCTGCAGGCAATGTGGGAGTACATCCGGCGCTACATGGAGGAGGGGCCGCATGCTGCACCTCGTCCCGCGCGCCTGAGACCTCTATTTACCTGGCCGTCGGACTCGGTCCGCTCCACATTGAGCTTCCTTGTCCCGGCATGGCGCACAGGCGACAAGGGGCTTGTGCTTAGCTTCGCGCTGCTTTTGTCGCCTCTGCTGCTGCTTCACAGCATCTGCCATTGGCTTTCGCTGCTCCTGTGCTGGCCTACCCGATGGTCCGGGATCATCAAGAACGCAGGTTTGCTTGGAGCTGCTGGTCCCCGATTGACGGTTGCAGAAGATTTCGGCGTGGAAGTTGCCAGGAAACTAAGGGCATCGGCCGTCAAGGTTGTCGATGAGCCGGATTACCATGCCAGGCTGCGTCGTGCAAAAAGCTCTATTGACGTTGATTCCAAGTGACGGGCCAAAATGTATCTTCTTGAAATGCTGTACTGGAAATCGAAGACGTCTAAAGACGTCGCCTCGTCGCTTCGTACGGCGGAGCGGGAGGGCTCGGGTTACCCCAACATCAGGCAAAGAGCAGAAGTGCCGCCAGATGACGGATTCGCACTTTTTGGTGTTGGCGAGAATTTCATTGACGTTCAGGGTGCTTGGCAGGAGGATCGGCGAGGCGTAGTCGCATTCCTATTCATTGGATTGATGTATTTTCTTCAATACCAGATATTTTTCAATCTAGTTCTCCCGGGCATCGGGAGCATCTCTTCGGGCATCGGCCCTATGGGATATCCCCTCACTACCGCGGGATATATATTCGCTCCCCTTTCTATCCTTGTTTGGCTTGCGGCCAACATTGTTCTGTTCGGATTCGGCTGGCGCTGGATTCGTTTGGAGATCTTCACTCAGCGACGGCTTGTGATTCGCTTTAACAGACTCACCCGGCAGGTGCACATAAATCGTCCCTCCTACGCCGGCGGAATCGTGACATTTCCCTGGGAGTCTACCGTTGCGGATATAAGCGGCGGTGACAAGGGCTCGCGTCTTGGCGATGGCGTGCTCGCACTAGTCTGGCCAGCGCGTTACAGCGGTGCAGGTTTCGACGATTTTAGTCTGGTCGGCGGCACTCTGTCAGACCGCGATAGGGCTGAAGCACTATGGGAATACATCCGGCGTTACATGGAGGAGGGCATCAATGCCGTTCCTAGTCCTACCAGACTTCGTTCGATGTTTCCTTGGCCATGGGATTCTGTTCGATCAACTTTGAGTTTTATGAAGCCTTCTTGGCACAACGGTGACAAGGGGATGGTGCTCACATTCGCGCTTCTGCTCTCGCCCTTGCTGCTAATGCACAGCATCTGCCATTGGCTTTCGCTGCTTCTGTGCTGGCCTACATGGTGGCCCAAGGCCATTCGTCGCGCCGGACTGCCCGGTGCGCCCGTGCCGAAGCTGACCACTGCAGATGACTACGGCCCGGAGATGGCCGCGAAGCTCAGAGCGTCGGCGCTCAAGGTCGTCGACAACAACAGTGCTTCATCAGGACCCTAGCTTCGCTTTGGGTAAGATGGCTAGAGCGCACCTTCTCACTGCAAATGAAGGACGGATCTACAGGGAAGGTATAACTCGACCATCAACGGCGGAAGGCCAGTTTTGTGAAAGAAATTGTTGCAAACGAGCCTGTTGAGTTGGTTGACTTCTCATCCCCTGCTCGTGGGCGGGAGGGTGTCATGTACCCATTGAAACACTGGTGTCCAGAGGAGGTGGATTTCGACTTTGTCATGGACATCGGTGAGAGAGAGCTAGTTGTTGCGCCTAACCTGACAATGCTCTCTGGAGCCAAGGGGGCGCTCTCTGGATGATTGGTGTCATTTTACTAGTTGATGCTGTTTTTATGCACATAATGATCAAGTTCATTGCGCTGCATAATGACTACGTAGCAGCCGCGATACCTGGTGCGTTTATCTGCATAAGCATTCCATTTTGTATATGGATACTAAGTTCCATCAGATACAAAAGTCGTATTGAGCCAGTGCTGTTCAATCGGGAAGACGGGACGGTAAAGCACTACGGTGCTGATCGTGTCACAACGCTGGATTGGGTAAATCTAAAGCCTTTCATACGCATCGTGCGGGCCGTTGGAACGGCAGGTGGTGCTCAGGTGCAACTGCTCATCCTCGCAGAGTTTGACAGCACCTCGCGCAGGGTTGGAAGGGAGGTTGTAGTGGGCCGAGGGGACGTTGTCAGTGCTGGTTCGCTGAGATACGGGTTCTTCGAGGCATACATGGGCAAAACTCTTGAAGCGCTACCCGCATTCCGACTGGCGTCGCTTCATATGAGCTGGATGCAGCGCATCGCGTCAAGCATCTGGATAGTCCCCGCGTTGGGTGCCAGCTGGCTTGGGGAGAGGCCTTGGTCAGGCTGGACCGCGCTGGGCACTATCATCAACACCGTTATTGCGCTTCCTCTGCTGGCTGCTGAGATTGTGGCTGCAAAGATCTCGCTTGGACCCCGCGGTGAAGCGGCGTTGGGGCCTTGAAAAAAACGATTCGCAGCGCTTCCGGAGGACTCCAAGCTGCGGACACTCGCGCGTCATCGCGGTGGCATGTTCGCACCGGCCAGACGCTGGCTGTTCGCTTCGATAGCGATTGGATGTGTGTTCTGGCTGGCGGTAGGTGCGTTCTGGGTGATGCTGATCACCTCTAAAACGTCCTAGAACCATTTGCAGCATGTTGAGAACCATGACGCATGCCGCGATTAAGACATCGGGTACGCGGTACTGGTTGCACCGTCCGAGCGTCATTCAATGGCATCTGTCGGAACCGGCACTTTGCCGCGGGGTCCAACGGATTGAACGCGGCGAGCGGCAGTGCAGCGTAGGCAGGAGCCTGCGCCATTGCCTCGTTTTGGAGGGGAGCAGCCGGGCAGAGCCCGGCGCTACAGAACCTTGATCAGCACTTTTCCTTGCGCCCCATCAGCCGGCCCACGCGCGACGGTTCATCGCACTTGGGCTTCGGCGGCGGCGGCGCTACCGCGGCCGCACGCGCGCGCTGCAGTTGCTGCACCTTCGCGCGGATCTGCGGCATCGCCGCCATTGCCGCTTTCTCGCCTTCCAGGATCGCGTAGCCACGCTGGCTGAAATCGGCCGCGCCGATCTCCAGCACCTTGGGGCGGATGATGATGTCCGCGCGCGCCAGCTCCTGCTCGCCCAGGCGCTGGCCCATGATCGAGATGGACTGGTTGACGATGCCCAGCATGCCGGTCGGCGACTTGCCGCTGGCCTTGCTGGAGATGTCCACTGCGATGACGAAGTCGGCGCCCAGCTGGCGCGCGGCGTCCACCGGCACCGGGCTGACGACGCCGCCGTCGACGAAGCTGTTCTTGCCGATCTTCACCGGCTCGAACACGCCGGGGATGCTGCTGGAGGCGCGCACCGCCTGGCCCACGTTGCCGCGCACGAACACGGCGCGGTCGCCGGTGTCCAGGTTGGTGGCCACGGCCGCGAACGGCTTCTGCAGTTTTTCGGCGGGGCGGTTGCCCACCTGCGCGTTCACGTAGTCCTGCAGCTTCTGGCCCTGTACCAGGCCGCCGGAGAAAAGGCGCACGTCGCGGATGCTGGCTTCATCCAGCGCCACGGCCTTGGACTGCATCTGGAACGCGTCCATGCCGCTGGCGTACAACGCGCCGACCACGCTGCCGGCGCTGGTGCCGGACACCACCACCGGCTCGAAGCCGTTGGCTTCCAGCATCTTGATCACGCCGATATGCGCAAAGCCCTTGGCCGCGCCGCCGCCGAGGGCGATGCCGATCTTGACCGGCTTGGCCTGCACCACCGGGGTGGCGACCGGCGGTGGGGACGGGCGCACGGGGTCACCGCCGCAGCCGGCGAGCAGGCCGAGAGCGGCAACAGACAGCGTCAGGCGAATACGGTGCAGTGATTTCATCGGCGTGGCAGAAAGTGAATGGGCATCGAGGTCGCCAGCATACCGGTACTGCCGGCTGTTGGCCGGCAATGACAGGGCGCCGGTTTATATCGGGTTGCCGGCCACGGGCCGGCCCCCTCAGAACCGGTTGTCGCCGTCCAGGATCCGGCCGATGCCGCCCAGCACCGAACCCTCGCCACGGCTCTGCCCGCCGGCCTGGGGCGCGGCCATCCACATGCGCCCGGCCAGGCGCGAGAACGGCAGCGACTGCAGCCACACCTTGCCCGGGCCGGTCAGGGTGGCCAGGAAGACGCCTTCGCCGCCTAACACCATGCTCTTGATGCCGGCTACGCGGCGCACGTCCATGTCCACGCTGGCGTGGTAGGCCACGATGCAGCCGGTGTCCACGTCCAGCCGTTCGCCGGCGGCCAGTTCACGCTCCACCACGCAGCCGCCGGCGTGCACGAACACCCAGCCGTCGCCTTCCAGCTTCTGCATGATGAAGCCCTCGCCGCCGAACAGGCCGGTCATGATCTTGCGCTGGAACTGCACGCCGATCTGCACGCCGCGCGCGCCGGCCAGGAAGCTGTCCTTCTGGCAGATCAGGCGGCCGCCGTGCTGGTCCAGCTTCATCGGCAGCACGGTGCCGGGGTAGGGCGCGGCGAAGGCGACCTTGGCCTTGCCGTGGCCGGTATGCGTGTACAGCGTGGCGAACAGGCTTTCACCGGTGAGCACGCGCTTGCCGGCGCTCATCAGCTTGTCCATGAAGCCGCCGCCCTGGCCGCTGTGCGAGCCGTCGCCGAACACGGTGTCCATCTGCACTGCGGCGTCTTTGAACATCAGCGCGCCGGCCTCGGCGATGGCGCTTTCGCCTGGGTCCAGCTCGATCTCCACGAACTGCATTTCATGGCCGACGATGCGGAAATCGATGTCGTCGGCGCGCTGGCTGCGGCCGCCCGGGCCAAGCAGCGGCGGCGGCGCGCCTTGCGGGGCAACGCTCCCGGCCAGCAGTTCGGGCACCTCGCTGATCGCCATCCAGCCGCTCATGCCCTCGCACCAGACCAGTGCCCGCGGGTTGAGGTGGGCGTACTGGCGGGCGGCGGCATCGTCGAGGGGACCGGTGCGGTCGGCCTGGCCGGACGTATGGAAATACCACTGGGTCATGACGGTGTGCCTGGCAGACGGAGGAGAGGGCCAGTCTAGAGCGGCCCGGCGTGGGCCCGAGTGGGCCGGAAGTCGTGACCGGCGTCGGAAACCGCGATCTGCCTTCACATCCGGGTGGCCGGATCTTGGTAATGAATGACCGGAATTTGCGACGCTGTTGCTGTACTGCAACAATTGTCTGGTAGCGCCGGTCCACCACCCCTCCCAACACAGCCTAAAACGCCATGTTCCCGAACCGCACTGCCCACGGCCGGTTTCCGTCCGTGCACCCGCTCGTCATCGCCCTTGCCGCCCTGCTGCCATTGACGGCCGCAGCCCAGGACGCCCCCGCCACCAAGGATCCGGTCGCCCTCGACACCCTGCAGGTGACGGCCCAGCGCCGTGTGGAAAACGCCAAGGACGTCCCGGTGTCGATCTCGGCCATCCAGGGCGAGAAGCTCGACGTGCTCGGTTCGGCCGGCGACGACATCCGTTTCCTGTCCGCGCGCGTGCCCAGCCTGAACATCGAATCGTCCTACGGGCGTGCCTTCCCGCGCTTCTACATCCGCGGCCTGGGCAATACCGACTTCGATCTCAATGCTTCGCAGCCGGTGTCGCTGGTGTATGACGACGTGGTCCAGGAAAGCCCGCTGCTGAAGGGCTTCCCGCTGTTCGACCTGGCCGGCGTGGAAGTGCTGCGCGGCCCGCAGGGCACCCTGTTCGGCCGCAACACGCCGGCCGGCGTGGTCAAGTTCGATTCGGCGCGCCCGTCGCAGGACGCCGATGGGTACGTCAAGGTGGCCTACGGCAGCTACAACACCTGGAACACGCAGGGCGCCTACGGCGGCCCGCTGACCGACCGCTGGTCGGCACGCGTGTCGGCGCTGTACCAGCGCCGCGATGATTGGGTCACCAACACCCGCGCCAATGCACCCGCTCAGGGCTTTGAAGGCTATGACGAAGCCGCCGCCCGCGTGCAGTTCCTGTACGAAGGCGACGATCTCGAAGCGCTGTTCAACGTGCACAAGCGCAAGCTCAACGGCACCGCGCGCCTGTTCCGCGCCAACATCCTCAAGCCGGGCACCAACCAGCTGGTCGAGAACTTCGACCGCGACGAGGTCTCCACCGATGGCCAGAATTTCTCCGAACTGGAAACCTGGGGCGCCAGCGCGCGCCTGAAGTGGGACCTGGGCCGGGTGACGCTGCACTCCATCACCGGCTATGAAACCGCCGAATCGCTCAACCACGGCGACATCGACGGTGGTTACGGCGCCAGCTTCCTGGGCGCGGGCAACTACGGCCCGGGCAACATCCCGTTCGCATCCGAGTCGGCCGACGGCCTGCCGCACCACCGCCAGTGGACCCAGGAATTCCGCATCGAATCCAACGAATGGGGCCGCTTCGACTGGCAGGCGGGGCTGTTCTACTTCGATGAAGACGTCACCATCGACAGCTTCAACTACGACTCGCTGACCCCGGGCAATCCGCAGAACGGCCATGCCGTGCAGAGCCAGCGCAACAAGGCCTGGGCGGCGTTCGTGTCCGGCGATTTCGACGTGACCGAGCGCTTCAAGCTGCGCGCTGGCGTGCGTTACACGCAGGACAAGAAGGACTTCAGCGCCAGCGTGCTGCAGGCGGTGCCGTTCGGTACCCCGGTCAGCGGCCCGTACCTGGCCAACACCGACGTCAACGACGTCAGCTGGGACCTGAGCGGCGTCTACCAGATCACCGACAACCTCAACGCCTATGCACGCGTGGCCAAGGGCTTCCGCGCGCCGTCGATCCAGGGCCGGCTGGCCTTCGGTGGCGTCTCCCAGGCCGACTCGGAGAAGGTGATTTCGTATGAGGCCGGCATCAAGGCCGACCTGTTCGACCGCCGTGCGCGCCTGGGCTTCAACGTGTTCCGCTACAACGTGGATGGCCAGCAGCTGATCGCGGTGGGCGGCAGCAACAACACCGCTACCCTGCTCAACGCCGACAAGACCCTGGGCCAGGGCGTGGAACTCGACTTCGAGGCCTACCTCACCGACCACGTGCTGCTCACCCTGGGCAGCAGCTACAACGACACCGAGATCAAGGACCGCGATCTGGCCGTGGCGATCTGCGGTGGCGGCTGCACCATCACCGACCCGACCACGGTCATCGACGGCGCCACCTACGCACTGGTCAACGGCAATTCGCTGCCGCAGGCGCCGAAGTGGATCCACAACCTGACCCTGCGCGCCGGTTTCCCCATCAACGACGCCAGCGAGCTGTATGTCTACACCGACTGGGCCTACCGCAGCCCGGTCAACTTCTTCCTCTACGAGTCGCCGGAGTTCCGCAGCCGCTCGTCGCTGGAAGGCGGCCTGCGCCTGGGCTACAACTGGGATTACGGCCAGTACGACGTGGCCGTGTACGGCCGCAACCTGACCGACCAGGTGCGCGTGGTGGGGGCGATCGACTTCAACAACCTCACCGGCTTCCTCAACGAACCGCGCACGTTCGGCCTGGAGTTCACCGCGAAGTTCTGAGGGCAGGTACCCACCATTGGTGGGTACGCACGGCAAATAAAAACGGCGCGGAGAAATCCGCGCCGGTTTCCGTTGTGCCGGTAGAGCCGACCGTTGGTCGGCTGCCCAACTACAACGCGCTTTCCGGCCGCACCTTCAACACCGCTTCCTCGGCCGCGCAGTCGCGGCTGGAATGCAGCCCGGCCTTGCGCGCGGCAACGATCTCCTTGCGTGCAGCCAGCAGGTCCTTGGAGAACGCGGCGTTGTCATGCAGGCGTGCCACGGCCGCTGCGCCCATGAAGCGGCCTTCCAGGATGTCGCTCTGCCAGTGCACGTTGCACACCAGGCGGCTTTCGCCGTAGTTGCGGCCCCGCAGCTGGATCGCATCGGCGCGGTCGGGCGCGATCTCCGACAGGATCAAGGCCCACGCCCAGCCGATGGAGGTGTGGCCGGACGGGTACGACCCGTTGCCGCGCAGGCCTTCTTCATCGTCGGGCGTGCAGGTCGGTTCGCCGTTGACCATGAACGGGCGTGCGCGCTGGTAGTGCTTCTTCGCCGTGCGCGTGGCCGCACTGGCATCGATCCGGCTGCGCTCCAGCAGGCGATACAGCGCGGGCGTCTTCACCGCGTCCACGTCCATGTCGATGGCGCAGGAGAACTGGTTGGCACCGGCCGGGAAGCCGAGCTCGGCATCGGTGTGGGCCTGGGCGAAGCGCGGGCTGCCACGCAGCGCCCGCGCCTCACGGCTGACCTGTTCGTCCAGTGCGAAGCCGGCCGACCCGGCGGCTGGCGGCGCCGGCACCAGCGCCAGGCTGGCGGGCACCGCGTCGGCCTGCAGGTAGCCGACCGCCTTGGTCGTCACCGAGGCTTCCACCGCCGTGGTGCGCGGCGCACCGGACGTCGTACAGCCCGCCAGCGCCACCAGCACGGCAGCGGTCAGGAAGGGGCGCAGGACGGGGGCGGCGGACGACGACATCGGCTGGTCTCGCAAAGAGGGGAGGTGGCATGATCGCAGCTTCACCCGGCCGCGACAGTGGCCGTTGGTCATGCGGCCAGATCCGGCATGGCCGGCCGTTGGATGACGGAAACCCGCTACTGGTTCACGGAATTCGACCGCCGCGCGACATAGCTTCGCCAAAGGCGCCATCACTCGTCATATCTCTATGGATAGATGCACTGCATGGCAACGCGGTAGCGCCGGTCATCAGGGGGATCACCTGCAAGGGAGCAAACGGATGCGAAGCAACGCGGGATGGACGGGCGGCGGACTCGCCCTGGGCTTGATGCTGGCGTGCGGCACCACGCACGCGGCCGATGTGGTGGGCGTGGCGTTCGTGCACGGCACCGGCAAGCAGACCGATGCACGCACGGACTACTGGCAGCCGGGCATCATCGACACCGTGCGCCAGGGGCTGCCCAACAACAGCAACTACACGGTCATCAACTGCGATTTCGAGCAGTACATGTGGAAACCCGAGGCGGCCGGCTGCCTCGCCGGGCAGCTGACCACCTTCATCAACACCAAGGGCATCACCAGGCTGGTGGTGATCACCCATTCCAACGGCGGCAACGTGGTGCGCTGGATCCTGTCCAATCCCACCTACGACAGCCGCTACCCGAAGATCATCCAGACCATCAGCAAGGTCACCGCACTGGCACCGTCGTCGGCCGGTACGCCCCTGGCCGATGCCGCGCTCAACGGCAACACCTTTGAAACCTCGGTGGGTTGGCTGCTGGGTTACAAGAGCGATGCCGTGCGCCAGCAGCAGGTGGGCCACATGGCCACCTACAACGCGCAGAACCTGTATGGCACCGCCGGGCGCCCGGCCCTGCCCAGGCCGTTCCGCGCGGTGGTCGGGTCGGATGTGGAGTCGGCCGTGTGGGACAGCAACAGCTACTGCGGCGGCTACGCGCAGAACGTGGGCCTGGAGTTCACCCAGAACTGGTTGAACAGCTGCTCGGACGGGTTCCTGGAGTGCAGCAGCCAGAAGGCTGCCGGCACGCTGTGGTTCACCGACATGGCGCGCACCCAGGGCGCCGAGCCGCTGAGCCACAACCAGAGCCGCCGCGAGTGCTTCGGCCTGGGCACGATCCTGCGCAACGACCTGACCCTGTGAGGAGCACGCCATGACTTCAAGACTGACGATCGCGGTCGCCGTGGCCGCTGCCCTGGTGGCACTGCCGTTGCACGCCGCACAGCCGTTGCTGGCGCGCAGCAGCGACCAGCTGGCGCCGCGCGTGGAGAGCGCGCCGCTGCAGGCCGACGGCATCGAGCGGGCCCCGGTGAGCTTCGCCTGGGCACTGGATCCCAGCGCTACGTTGACCGCGCCCGCGCCCTTCGTGGCTACCAGCCGCAGCTACTGGGAACTGGTGGACGCGGCCACCCTGCAACGCGGCCTGGACCTGCCGATGACCGCACCGGACGCGGTGATCCAGGTCAGCCCGGCGCCGGGCGCCCGCGCGCTGTCCCCGCAGCAGTGGCAGGTGCGCGACCCGGCCGGCACGCTGGCGGTGGACAAGGTCGTGGATGACCAGCAGCTGCGTGCGGCCGGCATGTCGGTGGGGCAGGGCAGCGCGATGGTGCGCACCGGGCGCAGTGCCGCGGTGGGTACCTATCGCCTGCAAAGCGCCCAGGCGCAGGGCCGCTACGTGGTGCAGGTGCTGGAACCCAACAGCACGATGGCGCTGAAGCTGCAGGCCAGCCGCCAGCAGGTGCTGGCCGGTGGCAGCGTGGAGCTGAGCGCGCGTCTGGTGGATGACCGGGGCACGGCCACGCTGGGCGGTGCGACCACGGGCGGGCGAACCCTGCCGGCCGGTGGCGAGGCGTTGCTGGTGGCCCCGGACGGCCGCAGCTGGCCGGTGCCGCTGGTGGCTGGCAAGGACGGTCTGCGCGCGCGCGTGGCGATCCCGCAGGACATCGGCCCGGGGCAGGGGCTGTGGGAACTGCAGGCCTTCGTCAGCGCCAATGGCGTACAGCGCGATGGCAAGGTCGCCTTCGCGGTCGCCCAGCCCACCGCGCGCTTCACCGGCCAGGCCGAGGTGGACCCCGCCCGCCGCACGGTGACGTTGCCGCTGCAGGTCGGCGCGCCCGGTCGCTACGAAGCGCGCGGCACGCTGTACGCCACCGGCCCGGACGGCCAGCTGCGGCCGGTGGCGCAGGCGCACAGCGCGGCGTGGTTCGACCGCGCCGGCAGCGGCGCCATCGCGCTGCCCTTCGCCAGCGTGGCGCTGCCGCGCGGGTATGCGGCGCCGTTCGAGCTGCGCGACCTGCAGCTGCAGGACCAGGGCCGGATGGCCCCGATCGAGTCACGCGCGGTGGCGTTGAAGTTCTAGGCACCGCGGGCGACGGAGGCGACACCCTCCGTCGCCCGCCGGTAGAGCCACCCCATGGGTGGCTGCGTCACCTATCCCGCAAACGCGCTCAGCCGACCCTCATGTTCCACCACCTGGATCGGGCCGCCGAACACCTCCGACAGCGGGCCGTCGCGCAGCAGGTCCTCGCGGGGCCCATCGGCGACGATCCGGCCGCCGCGCAGCAGCACCACCCGCGCGATTTCCGGGATGACCTCCTCGATGTGGTGGGTCACCAGCACCAGGGTGATGCCCTCGGCGGCCAACCGGCGCATGGTGGCGATCAGGTGCTGGCGCGCGATCAGGTCCAGCCCGGTGGACGGCTCGTCCAGCAGCAGCGCCTGCGGCCGGTTGACCAGCGCCCGGGCGATCAGCACGCGCCGGGTTTCACCGGCGGACAGCTCGGCATAGCCCCGCGGCAGCAGCGGCAGCGCGCCGGTCAGGGCCAGCGTTTCGCGCACGCGCTGGCGCATGTCGTCGGTGACTTCACGGAACGCCGGCACCACGAAGCTGGCGAAGAAGCCCGACAGCACGGCTTCTTCCACGGTCAGCCCGGGCATGTCGGCCAGGTTGCTGCTCAAATCGCCGGTGACGATGCCCAGCTGCGAGCGCAGCCGGTCCACCTGCCAGCGGTTCTGCCCCAGCACCCGTACCGCCACGCTGCCGTCGGCATGCGCCAGCGGGTACAGCTCGCGGGTGATCAGCTTGATGAAGGACGACTTGCCGCAGCCGTTGGGGCCCAGCAGCGCGGTGTGCTGGCCCTGGGCGATGCGCAGGCTGAGATCGTGCAGAACCCGGACCTGGCCACGGATCACACAGGCACGGTCCAGCTCGATCAGGGGGACGTTGGCGGCCAGGGGCGCCCGGGAGGCTGCGACTGTCATGAATGCGGGGGCATGCTCACGAAGGAGGAAAACAACTGAATGACTGCGCAAAAATCGCACCAGACGGATGAAGTTTGCAACTGCAGGCCCCATCATGTCCGAAGGTGTACCTGTTCCCTTGCTGGCCGCCCGCGGCCTGGAGTCCTGCGATGCTCGATACGCTCCTCAACTTCCTGACCGGCGGTGTCGTCGGCCTCGGCTGGTGGGGCATGGCGCTGGTGCTGCTGGTGTTCACCCAGCTGACCATCTTCGCCGTCACCCTGTACCTGCATCGCAGCCAGGCGCACCGTGGCGTGGATTTCCACCCGGTCATCGCGCACTTCTTCCGCTTCTGGACCTGGCTCACCACCTCCATGATCACCAAGGAGTGGGTGGCCATCCACCGCAAGCACCACGCCAAGGTGGAAACCGACGAAGACCCGCACAGCCCGGTCACCAAGGGCATCGGCATGGTGTTCTGGCGTGGCGTGGAGCTGTACCGCGAAGCCCGCGCGATGCGTGCGGACATCGAGCAGTACGGCCGCGGCGCGCCGGACGACTGGATCGAGCGCAAGCTCTACACCCCGCATGCCAACCTCGGCCCGGTCGCGCTGCTGGCCATCAACAGCCTGCTGTTCGGCCTGCCGGGCGTTGCCCTGTGGGCGATCCAGATGGCGTGGATCCCGTTCTGGGCGGCCGGCGTGGTCAACGGCCTGGGCCACTGGTGGGGCTACCGCAACTTCGAATCGGCCGACACCTCCACCAACCTGACCCCCTGGGCGTTCTGGATCGGCGGTGAAGAACTGCACAACAATCACCATGCCTTCCCCAGCTCGGCCCGCTTCTCGATGCGCCGCTGGGAGTTCGACATCGGCTGGGCCGCCATCCGGGGCCTGCAGGCCGTGCGCCTGGCCAAGGTGCTGCGCGTGGCGCCGTCCATGGACGTGCGCCCGAACATCGCCGTGCCGGATGCGGAAACCCTCAAGGCGCTGCTGTCGCACCGCTTCCAGGCCATGACCGACTACCAGCGCAACGTGTTCGTGCCGGCCCTGCGCGAAGAGGCGGCCATGGCCGGTGCCAAGCTGCGCAAGCTGCTGCCGCGCCGCATGCGCCGCGGGCTGGTCAACGATGGCCGCTGGCTCAAGCCGGACTGCCGCGCCCAGCTCAGCACCTGGGTGGAACAGCGCCCGCGCATCCGCGTGCTGGTCGAACACCGCGCGCGTCTGGCAGCCCTGCTGGAAGCGCGTGGCAACGACGCCGCCGAGCGCCTGAAGCTGCTGCAGGCGTGGTGCCACGAGGCCGAAGCCAGCGGCATCGCCGCGCTGCAGGCCTACGCCGCCCGCCTGAAGGGCTACGCGCTGACGGCGCACTGACCGGTGCGCCCCGGCGTGAAAAACCGTGAAAAACGCCGCCTCGTGCGGCGTTTTTCCTGCGTAGCCTTGCTGATGGCTGCCGGCATGGCGGAGGCGCAGGTGGCCGACACCGGCAGCTACCTGCAGCGCATGGATACCGACGGCGATGGCCGGGTCAGCGTCGAGGAATACGTGCAGTGGATGCTGTATGCCTTCGAGCGCATGGACCGCAACGGCGACGGCGTGCTCAGCGCCGATGAACTGCCCGGCGGCAAGGGCGCCCCGATCACCCGCGAACAGCAGCGGCAGACCCTGGTGCAGCGCTTCCACAAGCAGGACGCCAATGGCGATGGCTACCTGAGCGCGAAGGAACTGGCCGCGCCGCCGCGGTGAGCCTGACGTTCGGACATGCCTGCGGGGAGACGGACAGGTAGCGGGGCAGAGCCCCGCTCTACCACCGGGGGACGCCGTAGAATTGCACCATGCCTGAACTGCCCGAAGTAGAAACCACCCGCCGCGGCCTGGCCCCGCACCTGGAAGGTCGCCGCGTGCATGGCGTGATCCTGCGCCGGCCCGACCTGCGCTGGCCGATTCCCGAGGAGATCAGCGCGCTGCTGCCCGGGCAGGCCATCGACGGCGTGCGCCGCCGCGCCAAGTACCTGCTGCTGGATACCGCCATCGGCAGCGCGGTGCTGCACCTGGGCATGTCCGGCAGCCTGCGGGTGCTGCCCGGTGATACCCCCGTGCGCGCGCACGACCACGTGGACATCAGCCTGGACAACGGCCGCCTGCTGCGCTTCAACGATCCGCGCCGGTTCGGCAGCCTGCTGTGGCAGCCGGCCGGGGAAACCCATGCGCTGCTGGCCGGGCTGGGCCCGGAGCCACTCGACGATGCCTTTGATGGCGACTACCTGTTCCAGCGCAGCCGGGGCCGCAGCGCGTCGGTGAAGACCTTCCTGATGGACCAGGGCATCGTGGTCGGCGTCGGCAACATCTATGCCGCCGAAAGCCTGTTCATGGCCGGCATCAACCCGCTGCGCGAGGCCGGGAAGATCTCGCGCGGGCGCTACCAGCGGCTGGCCACGGCGGTGAAGCAGATCCTGGGGCACGCCATCACCCGCGGCGGCACCACCCTGCGTGATTTCATCAACCCCGACGGCGCCCCGGGCTATTTCGAGCAGGAACTGCTGGTGTACGGCCGTGAAGGCCAGCCCTGTCGGCAGTGTGGGCGGCCGCTGCGGCACGCCACCATCGGCCAGCGCGCCAGCGTCTGGTGCGGCTACTGCCAGCGCTGAACCCTCGCACGCCCGTCGCCTTTGCGGCGGTATAGTCCGCCCAACGTCACCGGCGGGGGTGTGCGATGGACGAGGCACCGGATATCACCGTATGGCTGGACTCAGCCCGCGCGGGCGACCGCGCCGCCCTGGACCGGGTGCTGACCCTGCTCTACCAGGAGTTGCACAGCATGGCCCGGCGCCAGTTGGCCGGCCAGCAGGGGCGCACGCTGGATGCCACCTCGCTGGTCCACGAGTCCTACCTGAAGCTGCTCGGCGCACGCGGTGCGGCCCGTTTCGAGGACCGCGCGCACTTCTTCGCCTATGCCGCCTCGGCCATGCGCAGCGTGGTCGTGGATTACGCGCGCAACCGGCTGGCCCGCAAGCGCGGCGGCGACCTCAAGCGGGTCGACCTGCCCGAGAACAGCAGCAGCGGCGTGCGCCTGGATGAAGACCTGCTGGCGCTGGATGTGGCGCTGGCCCGGCTGCAGGCCGTGGACGGCCACCTGGCCAAGGTGGTGGAGCTGCGCTATTTCGCCGGGCTGTCCGAGCAGGAGATCGCCGACCTGTGCCAGCGCTCGGAACGCAGTATCCGCCGCGACTGGCAGAAGGCGCGCATGTTCCTGCTGGCCTCGGTGCGCGACGACTGAACACGGCGGGCAATGACGGTCCCGCGTGGCGGCGCGGGCGGTGGTACATCGTTCGGGGAGCAGATCGATGGAAGCGTCGCGCTGGCGGCAGGTGTCTTCGCTGCTGGACCAACTGCTGGAACTTGCCGACGGGCCGCGTGCGCAGCGGCTGGCGCAGCTGCGCCTGGCCGATCCGACGCTGGCCGACGACCTGGAACGCCTGCTGGAACACGAGCGCGCCAGCCACGAGTTCATGGCCCAGCCGTTGTGGACCGCCGCCCCGTCGGACAGCCGTGCCGGCACCCTGATCGGCCCCTACCGGCTGCTGCGCGCGCTGGGCGAGGGCGGCATGGGCGAGGTCTGGCTGGCCGAACGCGCCGACGGCCTGTACCAGCGCCAGGTGGCGCTCAAGCTGCTGCGCAGTGGCTATGCCGACCCGGGCCTGAGGCAGCGCTTCAGCCGCGAGCGCGAGATCCTGGCGCGGCTGCAGCATCCCAACCTGGCCGAACTGCTCGATGCCGGCGTCGACCTGCAGGGCCAGCCCTATCTGGCGTTGGCGTACGTGGAAGGCCAGCCGATCACCGACTACTGCCAGCAGTTGCAGCTGCCGCTGGAACGCCGCCTGCAGCTGATGCTGCAGGTGTGCGCGGTGGTCACCCACGCGCACGCCAACCTGATCGTGCACCGCGACCTGAAGCCCTCCAACATCCTGGTCACCGCCCATGGCGAAGTGAAGCTGCTCGACTTCGGCATCGCCAAGCTGCTCGACGACCGGGAGGCGCGCGACAACGCGCCGCACCCGGCCACCGAGGCGCGCGCGTTCACCCTCCACTACGCCGCCCCCGAACAGGTGCGGGGCGAACCGGTCACCACGCTCACCGATGTGTACTCGCTGGGCGTGGTGCTGTTTGAAGTGATCACCGGGCGCAAGCCCTACCGGTTGCGCCGGCACAGCGATGCCGAATGGGAACGCGCGATCCTGGAGGTGACCGCGCCGCGCGCCTCGGCGGTGGTGCTGCGCGGCAGCGCCGGGAGCCCGGCCACGCTGGCCGACCGTCGGCTGGCCCGGCGCCTGCGCGGCGACCTGGATACGATCCTGCTCAAGGCCCTGCAGAAGGAACCGGCACAGCGCTACGCGTCGGCCGAAGCGCTGGCACAGGACCTGCGCCGCTTCCTGGAAGGTCGCCCCATCCACGCGCGACCGCAGCGCACGCTGTACCGCCTGCGCAAGTACATCGGCCGGCACCGGTGGGGCGTGGCGTTGGGCTCGCTGGGGGCGGTGGCGCTGGCCGGCCTGGCGGTGGTGGCGCTGTGGCAGATGCAGCAGGCACGCCGCGAGATCGCCCGCGCCCAGGCCATGCAGGAATTCACCGTGGGCCTGTTCGACCGCGCCGCCGGCGTACGCCATGGCAGCTTCGACGTGCGCCAGCTGCTGGCCACCGGGCAGCAGCGCGGCGAGGCCGAACTGGCCGACCAGCCGTTGTCGCTGGCCGATCTGCAGGGGGTGATCGGACGCCTGCGGATCGGCATGGGGGACTATCAACTTGCGCTGCAGACGCTGGACCGCCAGCGCGCGCTGCTGGAGCAGGCCGGCGATGTGCCGCCACCGCTGCAGCTGGAAGCGGTGACCCAGCGTGGACGCGCGCTGCGCATGCTGGGCCGCTCGCGCGAGTGCGTGGCGCACATGACGCCGATGCAGTCGCTGGCCGCGCAACAGCGCAGCGCGCTGCCCGGCCTGGTGGCCGAGTACCACGCCCAGCTCGGCCGCTGCCAGCAGCTGTTGGGCTTCCGCGATGAAGCGCGCGCGGCCTTCGCGCTGGCGCTGGCGCTGCGTCGCGACGTGCTGCACGACACCGCCGGCACCGCCGAGAGCCTGTCCGACCTGGCCGCCTTGGACAGTGACGACGGCCGCCCGCAGGCGGCCCTGGCCGGCTACCAGCAGGCGCTGCAGCTGCTGCAGCTGCGCGCCGGTGAGCGCCAGCCGCAGCTGATCGTCCTGCGCCGCCACCTGGGCGAAACCCTCGCCGCGCAGGGCGACCTGGATACCGCCGAACAGACCCTGCACATCGCCTGGGCCGATGCGGTCAGCCTGTATGGGCCGGAACACCCGGAGACCCTGTCGATCCGTCGCCTGCGTGGCGTGCTGGCCCTGCAGCGCGGCGACCTGCGCCAGGCGGACGCGACCCTGCAGCAGGTCCATCGCCTGACCCGGCTGGCGCTGGGCGAGCAGCACCGCGACACCGGTCTGAGCTGGCATGCGCTCGGCCTGCTTGCGCTGGAGCGCGGCGACACTAGTGCCGCGGTGGTCGATTTCGAACGTGCCGTGGCGATCTGGCGGCAACCGGACTGCGTGGGAGTGTTGCCGCAGGGCCTGTACGACTATGGCACCGCCCTGGCCCAGGCCGGACGCTGGCAGGCCGCGCTGGCTGCCCTGCATGAAGGCCGCCAGTGGCAGGCCGCGCAACGCGGCGACCACGATCCGTCGGTGCAGCTGGCCGACCTGCGGATGGCCGAGATCACCAGTGCCTACGGCGACCCCCGCCAGGCCGGCGACCAACTGGCGCAGTTGATGCTGCGCCACCGGCAGGGCGGCGCCGAGGCGCTGGCCGGGGAGCAGGCCCTGCAGCTGGCCTGGGGCCGCAACCTGGCCCGCATGGGGCAGGACGTGGAGGCCGAGCGCGCGTTGTCGAGGGTGGCCAACGGCCGGGCGCCGGACCCGGCCAGCACGGCGCTGCGCTGGCAGGCCCGCACCAGCCTGGCCGCGCTGCGTTGCCCGCAGGCGCCGCTGCGCAGCCGGGAGGCGCTGTTGCGGCTGCAGGGCGAAGCACGGTTGCAGTGGCCGCAAGGCGGCACGGTGCTGCGCGACATCGACCAGGCGCTGCAGGCCTGTGCCACCGCGACACTGGCCGACACGCGCTGATCGGCGGGCGGCTGGCTGAACGCCACGCGCGCGCCACCTCGGCGATTTAACGTTCGCCTGCCTATGATGGCCGGCCCTTTCCTGCCAGTGCTGCCTGCATGCAACGTCGCGACTTCATCCGCAATGCCTCCCTGGCCCTGGCCGCGATCGGCTTCCCGGCGCTGCCGGCCTGCGCCGCGCAGGGCAGCCAGGTGGGGCTGCGCCGGCTCGGCCAGCCGCAGCCGTTCGATTTCGCCACCCTCAAGGGCCAGGCGCGCGCGCTGTCGCAGGCTGCCTACCAGACCCACAAGCGCACGTTGCCCGGGCCGCTGGAAGCGCTGGACTGGGACCAGTACCAGTCCATCAGCTACCGCCAGGACCATGCGCTGTGGGCCGACAAGCCCGGCAGGTACCAGGCCAAGTTCTTCCACCTGGGCCTGTACTTCCATTCCCCGGTGCGCATGTACGACGTGGTGGATGGCAAGGCGCAGGAACTGGCCTACGACCCGGCCGCGTTCGATTACGGCAAGAGCGGGTTGAAGGGCAGCCACCTGCCGGCCGACCTGGGCTTTGCCGGCTTCCGGCTCAACACCCGCCAGGACACCAACCGCGATTTCGCCGCGTTCCTGGGCGCCAGCTACTTCCGCGCCGTGGGCAAGGAAGGCCAGTACGGCCAGTCGGCGCGTGGCCTGGCCATCGACACCGGCATGGGCAAGCCCGAGGAATTCCCGGACTTCATCGCCTATTACCTGGAACAGCCGGCCGCCGATTCCAACACCCTGGTGGTGTATGCGCTGCTGGATTCGCCCAGCGTGGCCGGCGCGTACCGCTTTGCGATCACCAACGGCGACACCCTGCTGATGGACATCGACTGCGCCCTGTACCCGCGCAAGGCCATCGAGCGGCTGGGCATCGCCCCGTGCACCAGCATGTACCAGGTGGGCGAAAACGACCGCCGCATGGCCTGGGACTGGCGCCCGGAAATCCACGACACCGATGGCCTGTCGATGTGGACCGGCAGCGGCGAGTGGATCTGGCGCCCGCTGTGCAACCCGCACAACCTGCGCTTCAACATGTTCGTGGACAACAACCCGCGCGGCTTCGGCCTGCTGCAGCGCGACCGCAACTTCGACCACTACCAGGACGACGGGGTGTTCTACGAGAAGCGCCCGTGCCTGTGGGTGGAACCGAAGGGGCAGTGGGGCAAGGGCTCGGTGCAGCTGGTCGAGATCCCCACCGTGGATGAAACCTTCGACAACATCGTGGCGTTCTGGAACCCGGAGGCCAAGCCGCAGCCGGGCCAGGAACTGCTGCTGGGCTACCGCCTGTACTGGGGCGCACAGCCGCCGGCCCGCACGCCGCTGGCGCATTGCGTGGACAGCCGCACCGGGTTGGGCGGGGTGATCGGCAAGAAGCGGGCGTATTTCTCGTGGCGCTTCGCGGTGGATTTCGAAGGCGGCGAACTGGCCGCGCTGATCGACAAGGGCGAGGTGGAAGCGGTGGTCCAGGCCAGCCGCGGCCGCGTGGAGATCGTCTCGGCGCGCCCGCTGCGCGAGATCAAGGGCTACCGCGCCATGTTCGACCTGGTCCCGCCGGACGATTCCACCGACCAGATCGACATCCGCCTGTACCTGCGCAGTGGCGGCAAGACGCTGACCGAAACCTGGCTGTACCAGTACAGCCCGCCGCCGAAGGGCGCGCCGGAGCGCACGCTGTACTGAGGGCAGGCGAACGGTTCCTGACGTAGCGCCGGGCTCTGCCCGGCTGCGTTTCACATCGGCAACTGCGCCTGGGCCGGTTCGATCTTGCCTTCGCCCCGCGTGATCTTCTTGAACTCGGCCCGGCTCACCGACACGTAGCGCTCGTTGCCGCCGATCTCCACCTGCGGGCCGTCCTGCACCGCGTGGCCGTGCTCATCCACGCGCACGGTCATGGTGGCCTTCTTGCCACTGTGGCAGATCGTCTTGATCTCCTGCATCTCGTCGGCCCAGGCCAGCAGGTACTGGCTGCCTTCGAACAGCTCGCCGCGGAAATCGGTGCGCAGCCCGTAGCAGAGCACCGGAATGCGCAGCTGGTCCACCACCTCGCTGAGCTGCCAGACCTGGCTGCGGCTCAGGAACTGCGCCTCGTCCACCAGTACGCAGCCGAGCGTGCCGTGGGCCTCCAGGTCCTGTGCAATCAGTCGCTGCAGGTCGGTGTCGCGGTCGAAGGCCACGCCGTCGGCCTTCAGCCCGATCCGCGAGGCCACCACGCCCCGCCCGGCGCGGTCGTCCAGGCGCGGGGTCAGGATGGCCACGCGCATGCCCCGTTCCCGGTAGTTGTGCGCCGACTGCAGCAGCGTGGTGGTCTTGCCGGCGTTCATCGCCGAATAATAGAAATAGAGCTTGGCCATCGGCCAATTCTAGACGCCCGGCCGGCCCGCGTCGCCGCCCGCCGGGCCAGGCGACGCTTTTGTCCGCCACCGCCGGGCACCCCGCCCCGGCCGGGCGGCCCGGTACAATGCCCCTCCCCCGGAGATGGCATGCACGGTCTCAATCCCCCCCAAAGCGCCGCAGTGCTGCACTGCGAAGGTCCTCTACTGGTGCTCGCGGGCGCCGGCAGCGGCAAGACGCGCGTGATCGTGGAGAAGATCGCCCAGCTGATCGCGACCAAGCGCTACCCCGCGCGGCGCATCGCGGCGATCACCTTCACCAACAAGTCGGCCAAGGAAATGCGCGAGCGCGTGGCCAAGCGCCTGCAGGGCGGGGATGCCGAGGACGTCACCATCTGCACCTTCCACGCGCTGGGGCTGAAATTCCTGCAGATCGAGCACGCGGCGGTGGGGCTCAAGCGCGGCTTCTCGATCTTCGATGCGGACGATGCCACCTCTCAGGTCAAGGACCTGATGTACGGCGCCAAGCCCGACGACATCGAGGACGTGAAGAACCTGATCTCGCGCGCCAAGAACGCCGGCCTCTCGCCCGAACAGGCCATGGCAGCCGCACGCAGCACGCGCGAGAAGGAAGCGGCCAGCGTCTATGAGCGCTACCAGCTGCGCCTGACCGCGTTCAACGCGGTCGACTTCGACGACCTGATCCGGCTGCCGGTGCAGGTGCTGGAAGAAAACCCCGAGATTGCCGTGGCCTGGCGCGAGCGCATCGGCTATCTGCTGGTGGACGAATGCCAAGACACCAACGATGCGCAGTACCGGCTGCTCAAGCAGCTGGCCGGCAGCAAGGGCAACTTCACCTGCGTGGGCGACGATGACCAGTCGATCTACGCCTGGCGCGGCGCCAACCCGGAAAACCTGCAGCAGATGGCGCGCGACTACCCGGCGCTGGAAATCATCAAGCTGGAGCAGAACTACCGCTGCTCCAACCGCGTGTTGCGCGCAGCCAATGCGCTGATCGCCAACAACCCGCACGAACACCTGAAGAAGCTGTGGAGCGACCAGGCCGACGGCGAACGCATCCGCGTGTGGGAGTGCCGCAACAGCGAGCATGAAGCGGAAAAAGTGGCCGCCGAGATCTCCTTCCTGGCGACCTCGAAGAAGATTCCGTGGAGCGATTTCTGCATCCTGTTCCGCGGCAACTTCCAGTCCCGACCGCTGGAAAAAGCGCTGCAGCTGGTGCGCGCGCCGTACCACATCACCGGCGGTACCGCGTTCCTGGAACGCCAGGAGGTCAAGGACACGCTGTCGTGGCTGCGCCTGCTGGTGAACCCCGACGACGACACGGCGTTCATGCGTGCGGTGCAGTCGCCCAAGCGCGAAGTGGGCGCCGGGACGCTGGCCAAGCTGGCTGAACTTGCCTCGGAGAAAGAGCTGCCGATGGCGCACGCCGCCGAGGCCATTGGCGCGTTGTCGCAGCTGCCACCACGCGCGGCCAACGGCCTGAGCCGCTTCACCGACATCCTGCGCGACCTGCGTGCGGAGATGCCCAAGCTCAGCTCCGGCGACCTGGTGCGCAAGCTGGTGAAAGAATCCGGGCTGGTGTCCGAACTGCGCAGCGCGTGCAAGGAAGAATCGGTCTACCAGCGCCGCCTGGGCAATCTGGAAGAACTGGCGCAGTGGTTCGAAGGCGGCCCGCGTGGCGCCTCCACCGCCGACCTGGCCGCGCAGCTGGCGCTGTTGTCGCGCAACGACAAGGACGACGGCGGCAACCAGGTGCGGATGATGACCATGCACGCCTCCAAGGGCCTGGAATTCCCGTACGTGTTCATCATCGGCTGCGAGGATGGCGTGCTGCCGCACCAGGTCAGCCTGGACGAAGGCAACCTGCAGGAAGAACGCCGCCTGCTGTACGTGGGCATCACCCGTGCCAAGGTGCAGCTGTGGATGAGCTACAGCAAGCTCACCCGCAAGTTCGGCGAGCACGTGCGGCTCAAGCCCAGCCGGTTCTTCGACGAGATCCCGGCCGAGGAAATGCAGCGCGACGGCGCCGATCCCGTCGCCGACGCCGCGCGCAAGAAAGAGCGCGCCAACGCGGGTCTGGCCGCGATCCAGGCACTCTTCGACTGACCCACGCGGGGTAGAGCCGACCGTTGGTCGGCTGCAGGAACCCGCCTCGAAGCGCAGCCGACCAACGGTCGGCTCTACCGCGTTCGGGAAGCGCATTGCACAATCGGCGTATCGCCTTCCACCGGTACCCGCATGTCCGCCGTGATCCAGACCGACCGCCTGCACCTGCGCCTGATCGACCCCGATCACGACGCCGCCGACATGCTGGCCCTGCTCAACGAGCCGGGCTTCATCCGCAACATCGCCGACCGTGGCGTGCGCACCCTGGCGCAGGCGCGTGACTACACCGCCGAGCGCGTGCTGGGCAGTTACACCCTCAATGGCTTCGGCATGTACGCGATCATCCGCCGCAGCGACGGGGCGTGGCTGGGCAATGCCGGGCTGGTGCGCCGCGATGGATTGCCGGCGCCGGACATCGGCTACGCGTTGCTGGCCCAGTACGAGGGCAACGGGTACGCGTTCGAAGCCGCGCGCGGGGTGATGCACTACGCGCGCGACGTGCTGGGGTACACCGACCTGTACGGCATCGTCTCGCCGGACAACCTGCGTTCGGCCGCGCTGCTGCGCAAACTGGGCATGGAAGACCGCGGCGACCTGCTGCTGCCGCCACCGCATGGCGGGGACGTGGTGCTGCTGTTCGCCACCCCGGGCGCCCCGGCCCCCTGACACCGGCGACCGGCGACCGGGCGCTGCGCTCGATCCCCACACACGCTGCCGGTAGAGCCGACCGTTGGTCGGCTGCCCGTCAGCCCCCCAACTGCGCGCGCAACGCCGCCAACTGCTCCTGCAATTCGGCCACCGTGGCCTCCAGCTGCTGCACGCGCGCTTCCAGCGCCGGGCTGCCGCCACCACCGCCGCCGCTCGACGAAGACCCCTTGTAGCTCTCGGCCAACGCCTGCACGTCCACCGGGCCGCCCAGCAGGTGCATGTAGCGGTCCTCGCGCTGGCCACTGGCGCGCGGCAGCTGCACCGCCAGCCCGCGCTGGATCATGCGCTCGATGTGGTGGCGCACTTCCTCGGCATCCTGGAACTGGAACAGGCGCTCGCTGCGGGTCAGCAGCTCGTTCACCGTCTGCGGGCCACGCAGCAGCAACAGGCCCACGATGGCCAGCTGTTGCCGGGTCAGGTCCAGCGCGCTGCCGGCGCGGTGCTCGTAGCGTTCGGCCCGCGAGGAGAACTGCTGGCGGGCCAGGCCCATGCTTTCCAGCTGGCGCAGCGCGTGGTGCACATCGCCGGCCGACAGCGCCATCACCGGCTCGCGCGCGGTCTTCTGGTTGGCGGCCACCTGGGCGGCGTTGACCGTCAGCGGGTAGGCGTCCGGGGTGGTCGCCTCCTTCTCGATCAGGCAGCCCAACGCGCGGGCCTGGGCCGTGCTCAGCACGGGCAGGGCGGGGGTCTGGGTGTCGTCGGTCATGGCGCGCTCCGGGGTGTTTCAGGGGCGTGCAGCATAGCCGAGCCCTGCCTGCCGCATGAATGCCGCCGGACAAGCCGGTAAACTGGCGCGAATCTGTTGCCGGTGAATGCCATGCGTCGTAGTGCTGTTTCCCTGTCCGTGCTTGCCTGTGCCGTGCTGGCACTGAGTGCCTGCAAGCGCACCGAAACCCCGGCCGATGCCGCCCCGCCGGCCGCCGCTGCCGCCGCGAGCGCCCCGGCCGCCACCGGCGATGCCGCCGTGGCCGCCAACGACAATCTCAACGCGGTGCTGTGGATGCAGCGTGCGCAGGAATACCGGGCCATCACCGAGCAGACCTACCGCGCCGCCGCCGACCACCTGGACAAGGCGCTGAAGGAACCCAACTGGGACGCCCTGGTGTCCGAGGAACGCGGCAACGCCGCCAAGGGCCTGAAGCCGGCCGTGGTGCTGGACGTGGATGAAACCGTGCTGGACAACTCGCCCTACCAGGCGCGCCTGGTGCGCGACGGCAAGGAATACGACGAGATGACCTGGGACCAGTGGGTGGCTGAAAAGAAGGCCAAGGCGATCCCCGGCGTGGTCGATTTCGCCAAGGTCGCCAACGCCAAGGGCGTGACCCTGCTGTACATCTCCAACCGCGCCGTGCACCTCAAGGAGGCCACCCTGGCCAACCTGCGCGCCGAAGGCCTGCCGGTGGCCGACGACAGCGTGTTCCTGGGCCTGGGCACCGTGGTGGAAGGCTGCGAGCAGGCCGGTAGCGAGAAGAACTGCCGCCGTCGCCTGGCTGGCCAGAAGTACCGCGTGCTGATGCAGTTCGGCGACCAGCTGGGCGACTTCGTGGAAGTCACCGCCAACACCAACGACGGCCGCGACGCGCTGCTGCAGCAGCGCGTCGCGGCCGTCGTTGGTGTTGGCGGTGACTTCCACGAAGTCGCCCAGCTGGTCGCCGAACTGCATCAGCACGCGGTACTTCTGGCCAGCCAGGCGACGGCGGCAGTTCTTCTCGCTACCGGCCTGCTCGCAGCCTTCCACCACGGTGCCCAGGCCCAGGAACACGCTGTCGTCGGCCACCGGCAGGCCTTCGGCGCGCAGGTTGGCCAGGGTGGCCTCCTTGAGGTGCACGGCGCGGTTGGAGATGTACAGCAGGGTCACGCCCTTGGCGTTGGCGACCTTGGCGAAATCGACCACGCCGGGGATCGCCTTGGCCTTCTTTTCAGCCACCCACTGGTCCCAGGTCATCTCGTCGTATTCCTTGCCGTCGCGCACCAGGCGCGCCTGGTAGGGCGAGTTGTCCAGCACGGTTTCATCCACGTCCAGCACCACGGCCGGCTTCAGGCCCTTGGCGGCGTTGCCGCGTTCCTCGGACACCAGGGCGTCCCAGTTGGGTTCCTTCAGCGCCTTGTCCAGGTGGTCGGCGGCGGCGCGGTAGGTCTGCTCGGTGATGGCCCGGTATTCCTGCGCACGCTGCATCCACAGCACCGCGTTGAGATTGTCGTTGGCGGCCACGGCGGCATCGCCGGTGGCGGCCGGGGCGCTCGCGGCGGCAGCGGCGGCCGGCGGGGCGGCATCGGCCGGGGTTTCGGTGCGCTTGCAGGCACTCAGTGCCAGCACGGCACAGGCAAGCACGGACAGGGAAACAGCACTACGACGCATGGCATTCACCGGCAACAGATTCGCGCCAGTTTACCGGCTTGTCCGGCGGCATTCATGCGGCAGGCAGGGCTCGGCTATGCTGCACGCCCCTGAAACACCCCGGAGCGCGCCATGACCGACGACACCCAGACCCCCGCCCTGCCCGTGCTGAGCACGGCCCAGGCCCGCGCGTTGGGCTGCCTGATCGAGAAGGAGGCGACCACCCCGGACGCCTACCCGCTGACGGTCAACGCCGCCCAGGTGGCCGCCAACCAGAAGACCGCGCGCGAGCCGGTGATGGCGCTGTCGGCCGGCGATGTGCACCACGCGCTGCGCCAGCTGGAAAGCATGGGCCTGGCCCGCCAGCAGTTCTCCTCGCGGGCCGAACGCTACGAGCACCGCGCCGGCAGCGCGCTGGACCTGACCCGGCAACAGCTGGCCATCGTGGGCCTGTTGCTGCTGCGTGGCCCGCAGACGGTGAACGAGCTGCTGACCCGCAGCGAGCGCCTGTTCCAGTTCCAGGATGCCGAGGAAGTGCGCCACCACATCGAGCGCATGATCCAGCGCGGGCTGGCGGTGCAGCTGCCGCGCGCCAGTGGCCAGCGCGAGGACCGCTACATGCACCTGCTGGGCGGCCCGGTGGACGTGCAGGCGTTGGCCGAGAGCTACAAGGGGTCTTCGTCGAGCGGCGGCGGTGGTGGCGGCAGCCCGGCGCTGGAAGCGCGCGTGCAGCAGCTGGAGGCCACGGTGGCCGAATTGCAGGAGCAGTTGGCGGCGTTGCGCGCGCAGTTGGGGGGCTGACGGGCAGCCGACCAACGGTCGGCTCTACCGGCAGCGTGTGTGGGGATCGAGCGCAGCGCCCGGTCGCCGGTCGCCGGTGTCAGGGGGCCGGGGCGCCCGGGGTGGCGAACAGCAGCACCACGTCCCCGCCATGCGGTGGCGGCAGCAGCAGGTCGCCGCGGTCTTCCATGCCCAGTTTGCGCAGCAGCGCGGCCGAACGCAGGTTGTCCGGCGAGACGATGCCGTACAGGTCGGTGTACCCCAGCACGTCGCGCGCGTAGTGCATCACCCCGCGCGCGGCTTCGAACGCGTACCCGTTGCCCTCGTACTGGGCCAGCAACGCGTAGCCGATGTCCGGCGCCGGCAATCCATCGCGGCGCACCAGCCCGGCATTGCCCAGCCACGCCCCGTCGCTGCGGCGGATGATCGCGTACATGCCGAAGCCATTGAGGGTGTAACTGCCCAGCACGCGCTCGGCGGTGTAGTCACGCGCCTGCGCCAGGGTGCGCACGCCACGGTCGGCGATGTTGCGGATGAAGCCCGGCTCGTTGAGCAGGGCCAGCATGTCGGCGGCGTCGTGATCGGGGTCGATCAGGCGCAGGTGCAGGCGGTCGGTCTGGATCACGGCGGACATGCGGGTACCGGTGGAAGGCGATACGCCGATTGTGCAATGCGCTTCCCGAACGCGGTAGAGCCGACCGTTGGTCGGCTGCGCTTCGAGGCGGGTTCCTGCAGCCGACCAACGGTCGGCTCTACCCCGCGTGGGTCAGTCGAAGAGTGCCTGGATCGCGGCCAGACCCGCGTTGGCGCGCTCTTTCTTGCGCGCGGCGTCGGCGACGGGATCGGCGCCGTCGCGCTGCATTTCCTCGGCCGGGATCTCGTCGAAGAACCGGCTGGGCTTGAGCCGCACGTGCTCGCCGAACTTGCGGGTGAGCTTGCTGTAGCTCATCCACAGCTGCACCTTGGCACGGGTGATGCCCACGTACAGCAGGCGGCGTTCTTCCTGCAGGTTGCCTTCGTCCAGGCTGACCTGGTGCGGCAGCACGCCATCCTCGCAGCCGATGATGAACACGTACGGGAATTCCAGGCCCTTGGAGGCGTGCATGGTCATCATCCGCACCTGGTTGCCGCCGTCGTCCTTGTCGTTGCGCGACAACAGCGCCAGCTGCGCGGCCAGGTCGGCGGTGGAGGCGCCACGCGGGCCGCCTTCGAACCACTGCGCCAGTTCTTCCAGATTGCCCAGGCGGCGCTGGTAGACCGATTCTTCCTTGCACGCGCTGCGCAGTTCGGACACCAGCCCGGATTCTTTCACCAGCTTGCGCACCAGGTCGCCGGAGCTGAGCTTGGGCATCTCCGCACGCAGGTCGCGCAGGATGTCGGTGAAGCGGCTCAGGCCGTTGGCCGCGCGTGGTGGCAGCTGCGACAACGCGCCAATGGCCTCGGCGGCGTGCGCCATCGGCAGCTCTTTCTCCGAGGCAAGTTCAGCCAGCTTGGCCAGCGTCCCGGCGCCCACTTCGCGCTTGGGCGACTGCACCGCACGCATGAACGCCGTGTCGTCGTCGGGGTTCACCAGCAGGCGCAGCCACGACAGCGTGTCCTTGACCTCCTGGCGTTCCAGGAACGCGGTACCGCCGGTGATGTGGTACGGCGCGCGCACCAGCTGCAGCGCTTTTTCCAGCGGTCGGGACTGGAAGTTGCCGCGGAACAGGATGCAGAAATCGCTCCACGGAATCTTCTTCGAGGTCGCCAGGAAGGAGATCTCGGCGGCCACTTTTTCCGCTTCATGCTCGCTGTTGCGGCACTCCCACACGCGGATGCGTTCGCCGTCGGCCTGGTCGCTCCACAGCTTCTTCAGGTGTTCGTGCGGGTTGTTGGCGATCAGCGCATTGGCTGCGCGCAACACGCGGTTGGAGCAGCGGTAGTTCTGCTCCAGCTTGATGATTTCCAGCGCCGGGTAGTCGCGCGCCATCTGCTGCAGGTTTTCCGGGTTGGCGCCGCGCCAGGCGTAGATCGACTGGTCATCGTCGCCCACGCAGGTGAAGTTGCCCTTGCTGCCGGCCAGCTGCTTGAGCAGCCGGTACTGCGCATCGTTGGTGTCTTGGCATTCGTCCACCAGCAGATAGCCGATGCGCTCGCGCCAGGCCACGGCAATCTCGGGGTTTTCTTCCAGCACCTGCACCGGCAGCCGGATCAGGTCGTCGAAGTCGACCGCGTTGAACGCGGTCAGGCGCAGCTGGTAGCGCTCATAGACGCTGGCCGCTTCCTTCTCGCGCGTGCTGCGTGCGGCTGCCATGGCCTGTTCGGGCGAGAGGCCGGCGTTCTTGGCGCGCGAGATCAGGTTCTTCACGTCCTCGATGTCGTCGGGCTTGGCGCCGTACATCAGGTCCTTGACCTGAGAGGTGGCATCGTCCGCATCGAAGATCGAGAAGCCGCGCTTGAGCCCCACCGCCGCGTGCTCGATCTGCAGGAATTTCAGCCCCAGCGCGTGGAAGGTGCAGATGGTGACGTCCTCGGCATCCCCGCCCTGCAGGCGCTTGGCCACGCGCTCGCGCATTTCCTTGGCCGACTTGTTGGTGAAGGTGATCGCCGCGATGCGCCGCGCGGGGTAGCGCTTGGTCGCGATCAGCTGGGCGATCTTCTCCACGATCACGCGCGTCTTGCCGCTGCCGGCGCCCGCGAGCACCAGTAGAGGACCTTCGCAGTGCAGCACTGCGGCGCTTTGGGGGGGATTGAGACCGTGCATGCCATCTCCGGGGGAGGGGCATTGTACCGGGCCGCCCGGCCGGGGCGGGGTGCCCGGCGGTGGCGGACAAAAGCGTCGCCTGGCCCGGCGGGCGGCGACGCGGGCCGGCCGGGCGTCTAGAATTGGCCGATGGCCAAGCTCTATTTCTATTATTCGGCGATGAACGCCGGCAAGACCACCACGCTGCTGCAGTCGGCGCACAACTACCGGGAACGGGGCATGCGCGTGGCCATCCTGACCCCGCGCCTGGACGACCGCGCCGGGCGGGGCGTGGTGGCCTCGCGGATCGGGCTGAAGGCCGACGGCGTGGCCTTCGACCGCGACACCGACCTGCAGCGACTGATTGCACAGGACCTGGAGGCCCACGGCACGCTCGGCTGCGTACTGGTGGACGAGGCGCAGTTCCTGAGCCGCAGCCAGGTCTGGCAGCTCAGCGAGGTGGTGGACCAGCTGCGCATTCCGGTGCTCTGCTACGGGCTGCGCACCGATTTCCGCGGCGAGCTGTTCGAAGGCAGCCAGTACCTGCTGGCCTGGGCCGACGAGATGCAGGAGATCAAGACGATCTGCCACAGTGGCAAGAAGGCCACCATGACCGTGCGCGTGGATGAGCACGGCCACGCGGTGCAGGACGGCCCGCAGGTGGAGATCGGCGGCAACGAGCGCTACGTGTCGGTGAGCCGGGCCGAGTTCAAGAAGATCACGCGGGGCGAAGGCAAGATCGAACCGGCCCAGGCGCAGTTGCCGATGTGAAACGCAGCCGGGCAGAGCCCGGCGCTACGTCAGGAACCGTTCGCCTGCCCTCAGTACAGCGTGCGCTCCGGCGCGCCCTTCGGCGGCGGGCTGTACTGGTACAGCCAGGTTTCGGTCAGCGTCTTGCCGCCACTGCGCAGGTACAGGCGGATGTCGATCTGGTCGGTGGAATCGTCCGGCGGGACCAGGTCGAACATGGCGCGGTAGCCCTTGATCTCGCGCAGCGGGCGCGCCGAGACGATCTCCACGCGGCCGCGGCTGGCCTGGACCACCGCTTCCACCTCGCCCTTGTCGATCAGCGCGGCCAGTTCGCCGCCTTCGAAATCCACCGCGAAGCGCCACGAGAAATACGCCCGCTTCTTGCCGATCACCCCGCCCAACCCGGTGCGGCTGTCCACGCAATGCGCCAGCGGCGTGCGGGCCGGCGGCTGTGCGCCCCAGTACAGGCGGTAGCCCAGCAGCAGTTCCTGGCCCGGCTGCGGCTTGGCCTCCGGGTTCCAGAACGCCACGATGTTGTCGAAGGTTTCATCCACGGTGGGGATCTCGACCAGCTGCACCGAGCCCTTGCCCCACTGCCCCTTCGGTTCCACCCACAGGCACGGGCGCTTCTCGTAGAACACCCCGTCGTCCTGGTAGTGGTCGAAGTTGCGGTCGCGCTGCAGCAGGCCGAAGCCGCGCGGGTTGTTGTCCACGAACATGTTGAAGCGCAGGTTGTGCGGGTTGCACAGCGGGCGCCAGATCCACTCGCCGCTGCCGGTCCACATCGACAGGCCATCGGTGTCGTGGATTTCCGGGCGCCAGTCCCAGGCCATGCGGCGGTCGTTTTCGCCCACCTGGTACATGCTGGTGCACGGGGCGATGCCCAGCCGCTCGATGGCCTTGCGCGGGTACAGGGCGCAGTCGATGTCCATCAGCAGGGTGTCGCCGTTGGTGATCGCAAAGCGGTACGCGCCGGCCACGCTGGGCGAATCCAGCAGCGCATACACCACCAGGGTGTTGGAATCGGCGGCCGGCTGTTCCAGGTAATAGGCGATGAAGTCCGGGAATTCCTCGGGCTTGCCCATGCCGGTGTCGATGGCCAGGCCACGCGCCGACTGGCCGTACTGGCCTTCCTTGCCCACGGCGCGGAAGTAGCTGGCGCCCAGGAACGCGGCGAAATCGCGGTTGGTGTCCTGGCGGGTGTTGAGCCGGAAGCCGGCAAAGCCCAGGTCGGCCGGCAGGTGGCTGCCCTTCAACCCGCTCTTGCCGTAATCGAACGCGGCCGGGTCGTAGGCCAGTTCCTGCGCCTTGCCATCCACCACGTCGTACATGCGCACCGGGGAATGGAAGTACAGGCCCAGGTGGAAGAACTTGGCCTGGTACCTGCCGGGCTTGTCGGCCCACAGCGCATGGTCCTGGCGGTAGCTGATGGACTGGTACTGGTCCCAGTCCAGCGCTTCCAGCGGCCCGGGCAACGTGCGCTTGTGGGTCTGGTAGGCAGCCTGCGACAGCGCGCGCGCCTGGCCCTTGAGGGTGGCGAAATCGAACGGCTGCGGCTGGCCGAGCCGGCGCAGCCCCACCTGGCTGCCCTGCGCGGCGCAGGCCGGCAGCGCCGGGAAGCCGATCGCGGCCAGGGCCAGGGAGGCATTGCGGATGAAGTCGCGACGTTGCATGCAGGCAGCACTGGCAGGAAAGGGCCGGCCATCATAGGCAGGCGAACGTTAAATCGCCGAGGTGGCGCGCGCGTGGCGTTCAGCCAGCCGCCCGCCGATCAGCGCGTGTCGGCCAGTGTCGCGGTGGCACAGGCCTGCAGCGCCTGGTCGATGTCGCGCAGCACCGTGCCGCCTTGCGGCCACTGCAACCGTGCTTCGCCCTGCAGCCGCAACAGCGCCTCCCGGCTGCGCAGCGGCGCCTGCGGGCAACGCAGCGCGGCCAGGCTGGTGCGGGCCTGCCAGCGCAGCGCCGTGCTGGCCGGGTCCGGCGCCCGGCCGTTGGCCACCCTCGACAACGCGCGCTCGGCCTCCACGTCCTGCCCCATGCGGGCCAGGTTGCGGCCCCAGGCCAGCTGCAGGGCCTGCTCCCCGGCCAGCGCCTCGGCGCCGCCCTGCCGGTGGCGCAGCATCAACTGCGCCAGTTGGTCGCCGGCCTGGCGGGGGTCGCCGTAGGCACTGGTGATCTCGGCCATCCGCAGGTCGGCCAGCTGCACCGACGGATCGTGGTCGCCGCGTTGCGCGGCCTGCCACTGGCGGCCTTCATGCAGGGCAGCCAGCGCGGCCTGCCAGCGTCCGGCCTGGGCCAGGGCGGTGCCATAGTCGTACAGGCCCTGCGGCAACACTCCCACGCAGTCCGGTTGCCGCCAGATCGCCACGGCACGTTCGAAATCGACCACCGCGGCACTAGTGTCGCCGCGCTCCAGCGCAAGCAGGCCGAGCGCATGCCAGCTCAGACCGGTGTCGCGGTGCTGCTCGCCCAGCGCCAGCCGGGTCAGGCGATGGACCTGCTGCAGGGTCGCGTCCGCCTGGCGCAGGTCGCCGCGCTGCAGGGCCAGCACGCCACGCAGGCGACGGATCGACAGGGTCTCCGGGTGTTCCGGCCCATACAGGCTGACCGCATCGGCCCAGGCGATGTGCAGGGTCTGTTCGGCGGTATCCAGGTCGCCCTGCGCGGCGAGGGTTTCGCCCAGGTGGCGGCGCAGGACGATCAGCTGCGGCTGGCGCTCACCGGCGCGCAGCTGCAGCAGCTGCAGCGCCTGCTGGTAGCCGGCCAGGGCCGCCTGCGGGCGGCCGTCGTCACTGTCCAAGGCGGCCAGGTCGGACAGGCTCTCGGCGGTGCCGGCGGTGTCGTGCAGCACGTCGCGACGCAGCGCCAGCGCCAGCGCGAAGGCCGCGCGCGCTTCATCGCGGAAGCCCAACAGCTGCTGGCAGCGGCCGAGCTGGGCGTGGTACTCGGCCACCAGGCCGGGCAGCGCGCTGCGCTGTTGCGCGGCCAGCGACTGCATCGGCGTCATGTGCGCCACGCACTCGCGCGAGCGGCCCAGCATGCGCAGCGCGCGTCCACGCTGGGTCACCGCTTCCAGCTGCAGCGGTGGCGGCACATCGCCGGCCTGCTCCAGCAGCGCGCGCTGGCGGTCCAGCGTCTGCAGCGCAAGTTGATAGTCCCCCATGCCGATCCGCAGGCGTCCGATCACCCCCTGCAGATCGGCCAGCGACAACGGCTGGTCGGCCAGTTCGGCCTCGCCGCGCTGCTGCCCGGTGGCCAGCAGCTGGCGCACGTCGAAGCTGCCATGGCGTACGCCGGCGGCGCGGTCGAACAGGCCCACGGTGAATTCCTGCATGGCCTGGGCGCGGGCGATCTCGCGGCGTGCCTGCTGCATCTGCCACAGCGCCACCACCGCCAGGCCGGCCAGCGCCACCGCCCCCAGCGAGCCCAACGCCACGCCCCACCGGTGCCGGCCGATGTACTTGCGCAGGCGGTACAGCGTGCGCTGCGGTCGCGCGTGGATGGGGCGACCTTCCAGGAAGCGGCGCAGGTCCTGTGCCAGCGCTTCGGCCGACGCGTAGCGCTGTGCCGGTTCCTTCTGCAGGGCCTTGAGCAGGATCGTATCCAGGTCGCCGCGCAGGCGCCGGGCCAGCCGACGGTCGGCCAGCGTGGCCGGGCTCCCGGCGCTGCCGCGCAGCACCACCGCCGAGGCGCGCGGCGCGGTCACCTCCAGGATCGCGCGTTCCCATTCGGCATCGCTGTGCCGGCGCAACCGGTAGGGCTTGCGCCCGGTGATCACTTCAAACAGCACCACGCCCAGCGAGTACACATCGGTGAGCGTGGTGACCGGTTCGCCCCGCACCTGTTCGGGGGCGGCGTAGTGGAGGGTGAACGCGCGCGCCTCGGTGGCCGGGTGCGGCGCGTTGTCGCGCGCCTCCCGGTCGTCGAGCAGCTTGGCGATGCCGAAGTCGAGCAGCTTCACTTCGCCATGGGCGGTGACCAGGATGTTGGAGGGCTTCAGGTCGCGGTGCACGATCAGGTTGGCGTGCGCGTGGGTGACCACCGCGCACACCTGCAGCATCAGCTGCAGGCGGCGTTCCAGCGGCAGCTGCAACTGCTGGCAGTAGTCGGTGATCGGCTGGCCTTCCACGTACGCCAACGCCAGATAGGGCTGGCCCTGCAGGTCGACGCCGGCATCGAGCAGTTCGGCCAGGTTGGGATGCTGCAGCCGCGCCAGGATCTCGCGCTCGCGGCTGAAGCGCTGCCTCAGGCCCGGGTCGGCATAGCCACTGCGCAGCAGCTTGAGCGCCACCTGGCGCTGGTACAGGCCGTCGGCGCGTTCGGCCAGCCAGACCTCGCCCATGCCGCCCTCGCCCAGCGCGCGCAGCAGCCGGTAGGGGCCGATCAGGGTGCCGGCACGGCTGTCCGACGGGGCGGCGGTCCACAACGGCTGGGCCATGAACTCGTGGCTGGCGCGCTCGTGTTCCAGCAGGCGTTCCAGGTCGTCGGCCAGCGTCGGATCGGCCAGGCGCAGCTGCGCCAGCCGCTGCGCACGCGGCCCGTCGGCAAGTTCCAGCAGTTGGTCCAGCAGCGAAGACACCTGCCGCCAGCGCGACGCTTCCATCGATCTGCTCCCCGAACGATGTACCACCGCCCGCGCCGCCACGCGGGACCGTCATTGCCCGCCGTGTTCAGTCGTCGCGCACCGAGGCCAGCAGGAACATGCGCGCCTTCTGCCAGTCGCGGCGGATACTGCGTTCCGAGCGCTGGCACAGGTCGGCGATCTCCTGCTCGGACAGCCCGGCGAAATAGCGCAGCTCCACCACCTTGGCCAGGTGGCCGTCCACGGCCTGCAGCCGGGCCAGCGCCACATCCAGCGCCAGCAGGTCTTCATCCAGGCGCACGCCGCTGCTGCTGTTCTCGGGCAGGTCGACCCGCTTGAGGTCGCCGCCGCGCTTGCGGGCCAGCCGGTTGCGCGCGTAATCCACGACCACGCTGCGCATGGCCGAGGCGGCATAGGCGAAGAAGTGCGCGCGGTCCTCGAAACGGGCCGCACCGCGTGCGCCGAGCAGCTTCAGGTAGGACTCGTGGACCAGCGAGGTGGCATCCAGCGTGCGCCCCTGCTGGCCGGCCAACTGGCGCCGGGCCATGCTGTGCAACTCCTGGTAGAGCAGGGTCAGCACCCGGTCCAGGGCGGCGCGGTCGCCCGCGCGGGCTGAGTCCAGCCATACGGTGATATCCGGTGCCTCGTCCATCGCACACCCCCGCCGGTGACGTTGGGCGGACTATACCGCCGCAAAGGCGACGGGCGTGCGAGGGTTCAGCGCTGGCAGTAGCCGCACCAGACGCTGGCGCGCTGGCCGATGGTGGCGTGCCGCAGCGGCCGCCCACACTGCCGACAGGGCTGGCCTTCACGGCCGTACACCAGCAGTTCCTGCTCGAAATAGCCCGGGGCGCCGTCGGGGTTGATGAAATCACGCAGGGTGGTGCCGCCGCGGGTGATGGCGTGCCCCAGGATCTGCTTCACCGCCGTGGCCAGCCGCTGGTAGCGCCCGCGCGAGATCTTCCCGGCCTCGCGCAGCGGGTTGATGCCGGCCATGAACAGGCTTTCGGCGGCATAGATGTTGCCGACGCCGACCACGATGCCCTGGTCCATCAGGAAGGTCTTCACCGACGCGCTGCGGCCCCGGCTGCGCTGGAACAGGTAGTCGCCATCAAAGGCATCGTCGAGTGGCTCCGGGCCCAGCCCGGCCAGCAGCGCATGGGTTTCCCCGGCCGGCTGCCACAGCAGGCTGCCGAACCGGCGCGGATCGTTGAAGCGCAGCAGGCGGCCGTTGTCCAGGCTGATGTCCACGTGGTCGTGCGCGCGCACGGGGGTATCACCGGGCAGCACCCGCAGGCTGCCGGACATGCCCAGGTGCAGCACCGCGCTGCCGATGGCGGTATCCAGCAGCAGGTACTTGGCGCGGCGGCGCACGCCGTCGATGGCCTGCCCGGGCAGCAGCGCGCTGATCTCCTCGGGAATCGGCCAGCGCAGGTCGGGCCGGCGCAGGATCACGCCATGCACGCGGCGACCTTCCAGGTGCGGGGCCAGGCCGCGGCGGGTGGTTTCTACTTCGGGCAGTTCAGGCATGGTGCAATTCTACGGCGTCCCCCGGTGGTAGAGCGGGGCTCTGCCCCGCTACCTGTCCGTCTCCCCGCAGGCATGTCCGAACGTCAGGCTCACCGCGGCGGCGCGGCCAGTTCCTTCGCGCTCAGGTAGCCATCGCCATTGGCGTCCTGCTTGTGGAAGCGCTGCACCAGGGTCTGCCGCTGCTGTTCGCGGGTGATCGGGGCGCCCTTGCCGCCGGGCAGTTCATCGGCGCTGAGCACGCCGTCGCCGTTGCGGTCCATGCGCTCGAAGGCATACAGCATCCACTGCACGTATTCCTCGACGCTGACCCGGCCATCGCCGTCGGTATCCATGCGCTGCAGGTAGCTGCCGGTGTCGGCCACCTGCGCCTCCGCCATGCCGGCAGCCATCAGCAAGGCTACGCAGGAAAAACGCCGCACGAGGCGGCGTTTTTCACGGTTTTTCACGCCGGGGCGCACCGGTCAGTGCGCCGTCAGCGCGTAGCCCTTCAGGCGGGCGGCGTAGGCCTGCAGCGCGGCGATGCCGCTGGCTTCGGCCTCGTGGCACCACGCCTGCAGCAGCTTCAGGCGCTCGGCGGCGTCGTTGCCACGCGCTTCCAGCAGGGCTGCCAGACGCGCGCGGTGTTCGACCAGCACGCGGATGCGCGGGCGCTGTTCCACCCAGGTGCTGAGCTGGGCGCGGCAGTCCGGCTTGAGCCAGCGGCCATCGTTGACCAGCCCGCGGCGCATGCGGCGCGGCAGCAGCTTGCGCAGCTTGGCACCGGCCATGGCCGCCTCTTCGCGCAGGGCCGGCACGAACACGTTGCGCTGGTAGTCGGTCATGGCCTGGAAGCGGTGCGACAGCAGCGCCTTGAGGGTTTCCGCATCCGGCACGGCGATGTTCGGGCGCACGTCCATGGACGGCGCCACGCGCAGCACCTTGGCCAGGCGCACGGCCTGCAGGCCCCGGATGGCGGCCCAGCCGATGTCGAACTCCCAGCGGCGCATCGAGAAGCGGGCCGAGCTGGGGAAGGCATGGTGATTGTTGTGCAGTTCTTCACCGCCGATCCAGAACGCCCAGGGGGTCAGGTTGGTGGAGGTGTCGGCCGATTCGAAGTTGCGGTAGCCCCACCAGTGGCCCAGGCCGTTGACCACGCCGGCCGCCCAGAACGGGATCCACGCCATCTGGATCGCCCACAGGGCAACGCCCGGCAGGCCGAACAGCAGGCTGTTGATGGCCAGCAGCGCGACCGGGCCGAGGTTGGCATGCGGGGTGTAGAGCTTGCGCTCGATCCAGTCGTCCGGCGCGCCGCGGCCGTACTGCTCGATGTCCGCACGCATCGCGCGGGCTTCGCGGTACAGCTCCACGCCACGCCAGAACACCATGCCGATGCCCTTGGTGACCGGGCTGTGCGGGTCTTCGTCGGTTTCCACCTTGGCGTGGTGCTTGCGGTGGATGGCCACCCACTCCTTGGTGATCATGGAGGTGGTGAGCCAGGTCCAGAAGCGGAAGAAGTGCGCGATGACCGGGTGGAAATCCACGCCACGGTGCGCCTGGCTGCGATGCAGGTACAGGGTGACGGCGAAGATGGTCAGCTGGGTGAACACCAGCAGCACCAGCGCCATGCCCCACCAGCCGAGGCCGACGACACCGCCGGTCAGGAAGTTGAGGAGCGTATCGAGCATCGCAGGACTCCAGGCCGCGGGCGGCCAGCAAGGGAACAGGTACACCTTCGGACATGATGGGGCCTGCAGTTGCAAACTTCATCCGTCTGGTGCGATTTTTGCGCAGTCATTCAGTTGTTTTCCTCCTTCGTGAGCATGCCCCCGCATTCATGACAGTCGCAGCCTCCCGGGCGCCCCTGGCCGCCAACGTCCCCCTGATCGAGCTGGACCGTGCCTGTGTGATCCGTGGCCAGGTCCGGGTTCTGCACGATCTCAGCCTGCGCATCGCCCAGGGCCAGCACACCGCGCTGCTGGGCCCCAACGGCTGCGGCAAGTCGTCCTTCATCAAGCTGATCACCCGCGAGCTGTACCCGCTGGCGCATGCCGACGGCAGCGTGGCGGTACGGGTGCTGGGGCAGAACCGCTGGCAGGTGGACCGGCTGCGCTCGCAGCTGGGCATCGTCACCGGCGATTTGAGCAGCAACCTGGCCGACATGCCCGGGCTGACCGTGGAAGAAGCCGTGCTGTCGGGCTTCTTCGCCAGCTTCGTGGTGCCGGCGTTCCGTGAAGTCACCGACGACATGCGCCAGCGCGTGCGCGAAACGCTGGCCCTGACCGGCGCGCTGCCGCTGCTGCCGCGGGGCTATGCCGAGCTGTCCGCCGGTGAAACCCGGCGCGTGCTGATCGCCCGGGCGCTGGTCAACCGGCCGCAGGCGCTGCTGCTGGACGAGCCGTCCACCGGGCTGGACCTGATCGCGCGCCAGCACCTGATCGCCACCATGCGCCGGTTGGCCGCCGAGGGCATCACCCTGGTGCTGGTGACCCACCACATCGAGGAGGTCATCCCGGAAATCGCGCGGGTGGTGCTGCTGCGCGGCGGCCGGATCGTCGCCGATGGGCCCCGCGAGGACCTGCTGCGCGACGGCCCGCTGTCGGAGGTGTTCGGCGGCCCGATCCAGGTGGTGGAACATGAGGGTCGGCTGAGCGCGTTTGCGGGATAGGTGACGCAGCCACCCATGGGGTGGCTCTACCGGCGGGCGACGGAGGGTGTCGCCTCCGTCGCCCGCGGTGCCTAGAACTTCAACGCCACCGCGCGTGACTCGATCGGGGCCATCCGGCCCTGGTCCTGCAGCTGCAGGTCGCGCAGCTCGAACGGCGCCGCATACCCGCGCGGCAGCGCCACGCTGGCGAAGGGCAGCGCGATGGCGCCGCTGCCGGCGCGGTCGAACCACGCCGCGCTGTGCGCCTGCGCCACCGGCCGCAGCTGGCCGTCCGGGCCGGTGGCGTACAGCGTGCCGCGCGCTTCGTAGCGACCGGGCGCGCCGACCTGCAGCGGCAACGTCACCGTGCGGCGGGCGGGGTCCACCTCGGCCTGGCCGGTGAAGCGCGCGGTGGGCTGGGCGACCGCGAAGGCGACCTTGCCATCGCGCTGTACGCCATTGGCGCTGACGAAGGCCTGCAGTTCCCACAGCCCCTGCCCCGGGCCGATGTCCTGCGGGATCGCCACGCGCGCGCGCAGACCGTCCTTGCCAGCCACCAGCGGCACCGGCCAGCTGCGGCCGTCCGGGGCCACCAGCAACGCCTCGCCACCGGCCGGCAGGGTTCGCCCGCCCGTGGTCGCACCGCCCAGCGTGGCCGTGCCCCGGTCATCCACCAGACGCGCGCTCAGCTCCACGCTGCCACCGGCCAGCACCTGCTGGCGGCTGGCCTGCAGCTTCAGCGCCATCGTGCTGTTGGGTTCCAGCACCTGCACCACGTAGCGGCCCTGCGCCTGGGCGCTTTGCAGGCGATAGGTACCCACCGCGGCACTGCGCCCGGTGCGCACCATCGCGCTGCCCTGCCCCACCGACATGCCGGCCGCACGCAGCTGCTGGTCATCCACGACCTTGTCCACCGCCAGCGTGCCGGCCGGGTCGCGCACCTGCCACTGCTGCGGGGACAGCGCGCGGGCGCCCGGCGCCGGGCTGACCTGGATCACCGCGTCCGGTGCGGTCATCGGCAGGTCCAGGCCGCGTTGCAGGGTGGCCGCGTCCACCAGTTCCCAGTAGCTGCGGCTGGTAGCCACGAAGGGCGCGGGCGCGGTCAACGTAGCGCTGGGATCCAGTGCCCAGGCGAAGCTCACCGGGGCCCGCTCGATGCCGTCGGCCTGCAGCGGCGCGCTCTCCACGCGCGGCGCCAGCTGGTCGCTGCTGCGCGCCAGCAACGGCTGTGCGGCGTGCAACGGCAGTGCCACCAGGGCAGCGGCCACGGCGACCGCGATCGTCAGTCTTGAAGTCATGGCGTGCTCCTCACAGGGTCAGGTCGTTGCGCAGGATCGTGCCCAGGCCGAAGCACTCGCGGCGGCTCTGGTTGTGGCTCAGCGGCTCGGCGCCCTGGGTGCGCGCCATGTCGGTGAACCACAGCGTGCCGGCAGCCTTCTGGCTGCTGCACTCCAGGAACCCGTCCGAGCAGCTGTTCAACCAGTTCTGGGTGAACTCCAGGCCCACGTTCTGCGCGTAGCCGCCGCAGTAGCTGTTGCTGTCCCACACGGCCGACTCCACATCCGACCCGACCACCGCGCGGAACGGCCTGGGCAGGGCCGGGCGCCCGGCGGTGCCATACAGGTTCTGCGCGTTGTAGGTGGCCATGTGGCCCACCTGCTGCTGGCGCACGGCATCGCTCTTGTAACCCAGCAGCCAACCCACCGAGGTTTCAAAGGTGTTGCCGTTGAGCGCGGCATCGGCCAGGGGCGTACCGGCCGACGACGGTGCCAGTGCGGTGACCTTGCTGATGGTCTGGATGATCTTCGGGTAGCGGCTGTCGTAGGTGGGATTGGACAGGATCCAGCGCACCACGTTGCCGCCGTTGGAATGGGTGATCACCACCAGCCTGGTGATGCCCTTGGTGTTGATGAAGGTGGTCAGCTGCCCGGCGAGGCAGCCGGCCGCCTCGGGTTTCCACATGTACTGCTCGAAATCGCAGTTGATGACCGTGTAGTTGCTGTTGTTGGGCAGCCCCTGGCGCACGGTGTCGATGATGCCCGGCTGCCAGTAGTCCGTGCGTGCATCGGTCTGCTTGCCGGTGCCGTGCACGAACGCCACGCCCACCACATCGGCCGCGTGCGTGGTGCCGCACGCCAGCATCAAGCCCAGGGCGAGTCCGCCGCCCGTCCATCCCGCGTTGCTTCGCATCCGTTTGCTCCCTTGCAGGTGATCCCCCTGATGACCGGCGCTACCGCGTTGCCATGCAGTGCATCTATCCATAGAGATATGACGAGTGATGGCGCCTTTGGCGAAGCTATGTCGCGCGGCGGTCGAATTCCGTGAACCAGTAGCGGGTTTCCGTCATCCAACGGCCGGCCATGCCGGATCTGGCCGCATGACCAACGGCCACTGTCGCGGCCGGGTGAAGCTGCGATCATGCCACCTCCCCTCTTTGCGAGACCAGCCGATGTCGTCGTCCGCCGCCCCCGTCCTGCGCCCCTTCCTGACCGCTGCCGTGCTGGTGGCGCTGGCGGGCTGTACGACGTCCGGTGCGCCGCGCACCACGGCGGTGGAAGCCTCGGTGACGACCAAGGCGGTCGGCTACCTGCAGGCCGACGCGGTGCCCGCCAGCCTGGCGCTGGTGCCGGCGCCGCCAGCCGCCGGGTCGGCCGGCTTCGCACTGGACGAACAGGTCAGCCGTGAGGCGCGGGCGCTGCGTGGCAGCCCGCGCTTCGCCCAGGCCCACACCGATGCCGAGCTCGGCTTCCCGGCCGGTGCCAACCAGTTCTCCTGCGCCATCGACATGGACGTGGACGCGGTGAAGACGCCCGCGCTGTATCGCCTGCTGGAGCGCAGCCGGATCGATGCCAGTGCGGCCACGCGCACGGCGAAGAAGCACTACCAGCGCGCACGCCCGTTCATGGTCAACGGCGAACCGACCTGCACGCCCGACGATGAAGAAGGCCTGCGCGGCAACGGGTCGTACCCGTCCGGCCACACCTCCATCGGCTGGGCGTGGGCCTTGATCCTGTCGGAGATCGCGCCCGACCGCGCCGATGCGATCCAGCTGCGGGGCCGCAACTACGGCGAAAGCCGCCTGGTGTGCAACGTGCACTGGCAGAGCGACATCCTGGAAGGCCGCTTCATGGGCGCAGCGGCCGTGGCACGCCTGCATGACAACGCCGCGTTCTCCAAGGACCTGCTGGCTGCACGCAAGGAGATCGTTGCCGCGCGCAAGGCCGGGCTGCATTCCAGCCGCGACTGCGCGGCCGAGGAAGCGGTGTTGAAGGTGCGGCCGGAAAGCGCGTTGTAGTTGGGCAGCCGACCAACGGTCGGCTCTACCGGCACAACGGAAACCGGCGCGGATTTCTCCGCGCCGTTTTTATTTGCCGTGCGTACCCACCAATGGTGGGTACCTGCCCTCAGAACTTCGCGGTGAACTCCAGGCCGAACGTGCGCGGTTCGTTGAGGAAGCCGGTGAGGTTGTTGAAGTCGATCGCCCCCACCACGCGCACCTGGTCGGTCAGGTTGCGGCCGTACACGGCCACGTCGTACTGGCCGTAATCCCAGTTGTAGCCCAGGCGCAGGCCGCCTTCCAGCGACGAGCGGCTGCGGAACTCCGGCGACTCGTAGAGGAAGAAGTTGACCGGGCTGCGGTAGGCCCAGTCGGTGTAGACATACAGCTCGCTGGCGTCGTTGATGGGGAAACCGGCGCGCAGGGTCAGGTTGTGGATCCACTTCGGCGCCTGCGGCAGCGAATTGCCGTTGACCAGTGCGTAGGTGGCGCCGTCGATGACCGTGGTCGGGTCGGTGATGGTGCAGCCGCCACCGCAGATCGCCACGGCCAGATCGCGGTCCTTGATCTCGGTGTCGTTGTAGCTGCTGCCCAGGGTGAGCAGCACGTGGTCGGTGAGGTAGGCCTCGAAGTCGAGTTCCACGCCCTGGCCCAGGGTCTTGTCGGCGTTGAGCAGGGTAGCGGTGTTGTTGCTGCCGCCCACCGCGATCAGCTGCTGGCCATCCACGTTGTAGCGGAACACGTTGAAGCCCAGGCGCGCACGGCGGTCGAACAGGTCGGCCTTGATGCCGGCCTCATACGAAATCACCTTCTCCGAGTCGGCCTGGGAGACGCCACCGAAGGCCAGCCGGCCCTGGATCGACGGCGCGCGGAAGCCCTTGGCCACGCGTGCATAGGCGTTGAGGTTGTCGGTGATCTGGTAGACGCCGCTCAGGTCCCAGCTGACGTCGTTGACGTCGGTGTTGGCCAGGTACGGGCCGCTGACCGGGGTACCGAACGGCACCGCCTGCAGCACGCTGGCGCTGAAGTCCTTCTTGTCCTGCGTGTAACGCACGCCAGCGCGCAGCTTGAAGCGCTCGGTCACGTCGAAATCGCCGGACACGAACGCCGCCCAGGCCTTGTTGCGCTGGCTCTGCACGGCATGGCCGTTCTGCGGATTGCCCGGGGTCAGCGAGTCGTAGTTGAAGCTGTCGATGGTGACGTCTTCATCGAAGTAGAACAGCCCCGCCTGCCAGTCGAAGCGGCCCCATTCGTTGGATTCGATGCGGAATTCCTGGGTCCACTGGCGGTGGTGCGGCAGGCCGTCGGCCGACTCGGATGCGAACGGGATGTTGCCCGGGCCGTAGTTGCCCGCGCCCAGGAAGCTGGCGCCGTAACCACCGTCGATGTCGCCGTGGTTGAGCGATTCGGCGGTTTCATAGCCGGTGATGGAGTGCAGCGTCACCCGGCCCAGGTCCCACTTCAGGCGCGCGCTGGCGCCCCAGGTTTCCAGTTCGGAGAAATTCTGGCCATCGGTGGAGACCTCGTCGCGGTCGAAGTTCTCGACCAGCTGGTTGGTGCCCGGCTTGAGGATGTTGGCGCGGAACAGGCGCGCGGTGCCGTTGAGCTTGCGCTTGTGCACGTTGAACAGCGCTTCGAGATCGTCGCCTTCGTACAGGAACTGCACGCGGGCGGCGGCTTCGTCATAGCCTTCAAAGCCCTGAGCGGGTGCATTGGCGCGGGTGTTGGTGACCCAATCATCGCGGCGCTGGTACAGCGCCGACACGCGTGCCGACCAGCGGTCGGTCAGCGGGCCGCCGTAGGCGCCCTGCGTGTTCCAGGTGTTGTAGCTGCCGTAGGCCACCTTGACGTACCCATCGGCGTCCTGCGACGGGCGCGCCGAATCGAACTTGACCACGCCGGCCGGCGTGTTGCGGCCGAACAGGGTGCCCTGCGGGCCGCGCAGCACTTCCACGCCGGCCAGGTCGAACAGCGGGAAGCCCTTCAGCAGCGGGCTTTCCTGGACCACGTCGTCATACACCAGCGACACCGGCTGCGAAGCATTGAGATCGAAGTCGGTATTGCCCAGGCCGCGGATGTAGAAGCGCGGGAAGGCACGCCCGTAGGACGATTCGATGTTCAGGCTGGGCACGCGCGCGGACAGGAAACGGATGTCGTCGCCGGCCGAACCGAGCACGTCGAGCTTCTCGCCCTGGATGGCCGAGATCGACACCGGGACGTCCTTGGCGTTTTCCACACGGCGCTGGGCCGTCACCTGCAGGGTGTCGAGGGCGACCGGATCCTTGGTGGCGGGGGCGTCCTGGGCTGCGGCCGTCAATGGCAGCAGGGCGGCAAGGGCGATGACGAGCGGGTGCACGGACGGAAACCGGCCGTGGGCAGTGCGGTTCGGGAACATGGCGTTTTAGGCTGTGTTGGGAGGGGTGGTGGACCGGCGCTACCAGACAATTGTTGCAGTACAGCAACAGCGTCGCAAATTCCGGTCATTCATTACCAAGATCCGGCCACCCGGATGTGAAGGCAGATCGCGGTTTCCGACGCCGGTCACGACTTCCGGCCCACTCGGGCCCACGCCGGGCCGCTCTAGACTGGCCCTCTCCTCCGTCTGCCAGGCACACCGTCATGACCCAGTGGTATTTCCATACGTCCGGCCAGGCCGACCGCACCGGTCCCCTCGACGATGCCGCCGCCCGCCAGTACGCCCACCTCAACCCGCGGGCACTGGTCTGGTGCGAGGGCATGAGCGGCTGGATGGCGATCAGCGAGGTGCCCGAACTGCTGGCCGGGAGCGTTGCCCCGCAAGGCGCGCCGCCGCCGCTGCTTGGCCCGGGCGGCCGCAGCCAGCGCGCCGACGACATCGATTTCCGCATCGTCGGCCATGAAATGCAGTTCGTGGAGATCGAGCTGGACCCAGGCGAAAGCGCCATCGCCGAGGCCGGCGCGCTGATGTTCAAAGACGCCGCAGTGCAGATGGACACCGTGTTCGGCGACGGCTCGCACAGCGGCCAGGGCGGCGGCTTCATGGACAAGCTGATGAGCGCCGGCAAGCGCGTGCTCACCGGTGAAAGCCTGTTCGCCACGCTGTACACGCATACCGGCCACGGCAAGGCCAAGGTCGCCTTCGCCGCGCCCTACCCCGGCACCGTGCTGCCGATGAAGCTGGACCAGCACGGCGGCCGCCTGATCTGCCAGAAGGACAGCTTCCTGGCCGGCGCGCGCGGCGTGCAGATCGGCGTGCAGTTCCAGCGCAAGATCATGACCGGCCTGTTCGGCGGCGAGGGCTTCATCATGCAGAAGCTGGAAGGCGACGGCTGGGTGTTCGTGCACGCCGGCGGCTGCGTGGTGGAGCGTGAACTGGCCGCCGGCGAACGGCTGGACGTGGACACCGGCTGCATCGTGGCCTACCACGCCAGCGTGGACATGGACGTGCGCCGCGTAGCCGGCATCAAGAGCATGGTGTTAGGCGGCGAAGGCGTCTTCCTGGCCACCCTGACCGGCCCGGGCAAGGTGTGGCTGCAGTCGCTGCCGTTCTCGCGCCTGGCCGGGCGCATGTGGATGGCCGCGCCCCAGGCCGGCGGGCAGAGCCGTGGCGAGGGTTCGGTGCTGGGCGGCATCGGCCGGATCCTGGACGGCGACAACCGGTTCTGAGGGGGCCGGCCCGTGGCCGGCAACCCGATATAAACCGGCGCCCTGTCATTGCCGGCCAACAGCCGGCAGTACCGGTATGCTGGCGACCTCGATGCCCATTCACTTTCTGCCACGCCGATGAAATCACTGCACCGTATTCGCCTGACGCTGTCTGTTGCCGCTCTCGGCCTGCTCGCCGGCTGCGGCGGTGACCCCGTGCGCCCGTCCCCACCGCCGGTCGCCACCCCGGTGGTGCAGGCCAAGCCGGTCAAGATCGGCATCGCCCTCGGCGGCGGCGCGGCCAAGGGCTTTGCGCATATCGGCGTGATCAAGATGCTGGAAGCCAACGGCTTCGAGCCGGTGGTGGTGTCCGGCACCAGCGCCGGCAGCGTGGTCGGCGCGTTGTACGCCAGCGGCATGGACGCGTTCCAGATGCAGTCCAAGGCCGTGGCGCTGGATGAAGCCAGCATCCGCGACGTGCGCCTTTTCTCCGGCGGCCTGGTACAGGGCCAGAAGCTGCAGGACTACGTGAACGCGCAGGTGGGCAACCGCCCCGCCGAAAAACTGCAGAAGCCGTTCGCGGCCGTGGCCACCAACCTGGACACCGGCGACCGCGCCGTGTTCGTGCGCGGCAACGTGGGCCAGGCGGTGCGCGCCTCCAGCAGCATCCCCGGCGTGTTCGAGCCGGTGAAGATCGGCAAGAACAGCTTCGTCGACGGCGGCGTCGTCAGCCCGGTGCCGGTGGACGCCGCGCGCCAGCTGGGCGCCGACTTCGTCATCGCAGTGGACATCTCCAGCAAGGCCAGCGGCAAGTCGCCGACCGGCATGCTGGGCATCGTCAACCAGTCCATCTCGATCATGGGCCAGCGCCTGGGCGAGCAGGAGCTGGCGCGCGCGGACATCATCATCCGCCCCAAGGTGCTGGAGATCGGCGCGGCCGATTTCAGCCAGCGTGGCTACGCGATCCTGGAAGGCGAGAAAGCGGCAATGGCGGCGATGCCGCAGATCCGCGCGAAGGTGCAGCAACTGCAGCGCGCGCGTGCGGCCGCGGTAGCGCCGCCGCCGCCGAAGCCCAAGTGCGATGAACCGTCGCGCGTGGGCCGGCTGATGGGGCGCAAGGAAAAGTGCTGATCAAGGTTCTGTAGCGCCGGGCTCTGCCCGGCTGCTCCCCTCCAAAACGAGGCAATGGCGCAGGCTCCTGCCTACGCTGCACTGCCGCTCGCCGCGTTCAATCCGTTGGACCCCGCGGCAAAGTGCCGGTTCCGACAGATGCCATTGAATGACGCTCGGACGGTGCAACCAGTACCGCGTACCCGATGTCTTAATCGCGGCATGCGTCATGGTTCTCAACATGCTGCAAATGGTTCTAGGACGTTTTAGAGGTGATCAGCATCACCCAGAACGCACCTACCGCCAGCCAGAACACACATCCAATCGCTATCGAAGCGAACAGCCAGCGTCTGGCCGGTGCGAACATGCCACCGCGATGACGCGCGAGTGTCCGCAGCTTGGAGTCCTCCGGAAGCGCTGCGAATCGTTTTTTTCAAGGCCCCAACGCCGCTTCACCGCGGGGTCCAAGCGAGATCTTTGCAGCCACAATCTCAGCAGCCAGCAGAGGAAGCGCAATAACGGTGTTGATGATAGTGCCCAGCGCGGTCCAGCCTGACCAAGGCCTCTCCCCAAGCCAGCTGGCACCCAACGCGGGGACTATCCAGATGCTTGACGCGATGCGCTGCATCCAGCTCATATGAAGCGACGCCAGTCGGAATGCGGGTAGCGCTTCAAGAGTTTTGCCCATGTATGCCTCGAAGAACCCGTATCTCAGCGAACCAGCACTGACAACGTCCCCTCGGCCCACTACAACCTCCCTTCCAACCCTGCGCGAGGTGCTGTCAAACTCTGCGAGGATGAGCAGTTGCACCTGAGCACCACCTGCCGTTCCAACGGCCCGCACGATGCGTATGAAAGGCTTTAGATTTACCCAATCCAGCGTTGTGACACGATCAGCACCGTAGTGCTTTACCGTCCCGTCTTCCCGATTGAACAGCACTGGCTCAATACGACTTTTGTATCTGATGGAACTTAGTATCCATATACAAAATGGAATGCTTATGCAGATAAACGCACCAGGTATCGCGGCTGCTACGTAGTCATTATGCAGCGCAATGAACTTGATCATTATGTGCATAAAAACAGCATCAACTAGTAAAATGACACCAATCATCCAGAGAGCGCCCCCTTGGCTCCAGAGAGCATTGTCAGGTTAGGCGCAACAACTAGCTCTCTCTCACCGATGTCCATGACAAAGTCGAAATCCACCTCCTCTGGACACCAGTGTTTCAATGGGTACATGACACCCTCCCGCCCACGAGCAGGGGATGAGAAGTCAACCAACTCAACAGGCTCGTTTGCAACAATTTCTTTCACAAAACTGGCCTTCCGCCGTTGATGGTCGAGTTATACCTTCCCTGTAGATCCGTCCTTCATTTGCAGTGAGAAGGTGCGCTCTAGCCATCTTACCCAAAGCGAAGCTAGGGTCCTGATGAAGCACTGTTGTTGTCGACGACCTTGAGCGCCGACGCTCTGAGCTTCGCGGCCATCTCCGGGCCGTAGTCATCTGCAGTGGTCAGCTTCGGCACGGGCGCACCGGGCAGTCCGGCGCGACGAATGGCCTTGGGCCACCATGTAGGCCAGCACAGAAGCAGCGAAAGCCAATGGCAGATGCTGTGCATTAGCAGCAAGGGCGAGAGCAGAAGCGCGAATGTGAGCACCATCCCCTTGTCACCGTTGTGCCAAGAAGGCTTCATAAAACTCAAAGTTGATCGAACAGAATCCCATGGCCAAGGAAACATCGAACGAAGTCTGGTAGGACTAGGAACGGCATTGATGCCCTCCTCCATGTAACGCCGGATGTATTCCCATAGTGCTTCAGCCCTATCGCGGTCTGACAGAGTGCCGCCGACCAGACTAAAATCGTCGAAACCTGCACCGCTGTAACGCGCTGGCCAGACTAGTGCGAGCACGCCATCGCCAAGACGCGAGCCCTTGTCACCGCCGCTTATATCCGCAACGGTAGACTCCCAGGGAAATGTCACGATTCCGCCGGCGTAGGAGGGACGATTTATGTGCACCTGCCGGGTGAGTCTGTTAAAGCGAATCACAAGCCGTCGCTGAGTGAAGATCTCCAAACGAATCCAGCGCCAGCCGAATCCGAACAGAACAATGTTGGCCGCAAGCCAAACAAGGATAGAAAGGGGAGCGAATATATATCCCGCGGTAGTGAGGGGATATCCCATAGGGCCGATGCCCGAAGAGATGCTCCCGATGCCCGGGAGAACTAGATTGAAAAATATCTGGTATTGAAGAAAATACATCAATCCAATGAATAGGAATGCGACTACGCCTCGCCGATCCTCCTGCCAAGCACCCTGAACGTCAATGAAATTCTCGCCAACACCAAAAAGTGCGAATCCGTCATCTGGCGGCACTTCTGCTCTTTGCCTGATGTTGGGGTAACCCGAGCCCTCCCGCTCCGCCGTACGAAGCGACGAGGCGACGTCTTTAGACGTCTTCGATTTCCAGTACAGCATTTCAAGAAGATACATTTTGGCCCGTCACTTGGAATCAACGTCAATAGAGCTTTTTGCACGACGCAGCCTGGCATGGTAATCCGGCTCATCGACAACCTTGACGGCCGATGCCCTTAGTTTCCTGGCAACTTCCACGCCGAAATCTTCTGCAACCGTCAATCGGGGACCAGCAGCTCCAAGCAAACCTGCGTTCTTGATGATCCCGGACCATCGGGTAGGCCAGCACAGGAGCAGCGAAAGCCAATGGCAGATGCTGTGAAGCAGCAGCAGAGGCGACAAAAGCAGCGCGAAGCTAAGCACAAGCCCCTTGTCGCCTGTGCGCCATGCCGGGACAAGGAAGCTCAATGTGGAGCGGACCGAGTCCGACGGCCAGGTAAATAGAGGTCTCAGGCGCGCGGGACGAGGTGCAGCATGCGGCCCCTCCTCCATGTAGCGCCGGATGTACTCCCACATTGCCTGCAGCGAAGCTACTCGATCCATAGGCTGTCCACCTAATCCGTTGGACCCAGCGGCAAAGTGCCGGCGCCGATAGATGCCATTGAACGACGCTTGGACAGTGCAAGCGGTGCCGCGTACCCGATGTCTTAATCGCGGCATGCGTCATGGTCCTCAACATGCTCCAAATGGTTCTAGGACGTTTTAGAGGTGATCAGCATCACCCAGAACGCACCTACCGCCAGCCAGAACACACATCCGATCGCTATCGAAGCGAACAGCCAGCGTCTGGCCGGTGCGAACATGCCACCGCGATGACGCGCGAGTGTCCGCAGCTTGGAGTCCTCCGGAAGCGCTGCGAATCGTTTTTTCCAAGGCCCCAACGCCGCTTCACCGCGGGGTCCAAGCGAGATCTTTGCAGCCACAATCTCAGCAGCCAGCAGAGGAAGCGCAATAACGGTGTTGATGATAGTGCCCAGCGCAATCCAGCCTGACCAAGGCCTCTCCCCAAGCCAGCTGGCACCCAACGCGGCGACTATCCAGATGCTTGAGGCGATGCGCTGCATCCAGCTCATATGAAGCGACGCCAGTCGGAATGCGGGAAGCGCTTCGAGAGTTTTGCCCATATATGCCTCAAAGAACCCGTATCTCAGCGAACCAGCGGTAAAAACGTCCCCTCTACCCAAAGCAGCCGAGGCTGTTAGGCGAGCAATCAATACCTGAAATACACATCTCCCAACTCGGCAGAATCGCCAGGTTGACGAAGGGCTGCTGAACTTCTACGCAGGCTCACTCTTTTCACGTCAGGCCAGCCAAGCGCAGCAAAAATGGACTCCGCCATATGGACAAACTTTCTGAAACGCCGTCCTATCCGATAACCAACGAATAGAATCGCCGATACGCAAAGCAGGTAAAGTCCGGATAACGGAAGAAATTTTCCGGCGAAGCCATAGCCAAGCGCATACGTACCCAGGCACATCGCTGAAATAGTGAGAGTCGCGATGAAAACACCTACCCACAGCGAATACCGCATTACGCTACTCCAATGCGCGTGACTTCCGGAGTTAACATGCGGATACAAGGAAACGATTCGCCGTGATTCATCAAGAGCTGCCAGTGCGATAAATTCTCCATCGCCTCCATGTGTTCCAACCAACTTTATATTGTCCCCATCCTTGAACGGCCAAGCTGCGAGAAGCGCTGAAGCTTTCAATCCATCCAGTTCAAACGTAACCTTTGCCACAACTTCATTAATTTCATCCGAAGACATTGTCGCCATCGCGGCCGCCACGCCGCTCAGCCCCATCGCAGCAGCTAGGACACCAGTCGCGGCCATCCGCCCACGATCCGAAGGTTGATCGAGAATGTTCAATGTTATGTGATCAACTGAGATATTCGATACCCGACCTGATATTGTTTTCATCTGCATTTCAGAATGTCCATTCAATCTCTCAACCTCCGGATGTAGCTCTCGCAGTCACGGTTCCAATCGCAGTCAAGAATGCATCCTCCTGCTCCTTCACGGTCTTGAACTTCGGATCTGTTGCGCCAAGTCCGCCTAACCAGCCTTCTTCAAATTTGCCAAAAGCATTCCTCTGACACCAAATCTCAAGTTCATTCGGTCTAATCGCCCAGATCATTCCCTCCACAGCAGCAATGATCAAGGCTACCTCCCAACCACCTAACCTGAGAACCCAGAGTCCTACGCGCTTCATGGCTTGAGAGGCAATCAGCACTTCCCCCTCCTTTGCCGCCGCCGCGATGAGTCCGGATCGGAGGCCGGAAAGCAAGAGACTTATCGAATTTCGCCCTATCAAACGCTGGATGACAGGAGCAGAGTAGGCAAGAGCGGTAAGGAACTGAGCACCTCCAACAGTGCCAGTCATCGCCGCCTTCAGGCCAAACGCGGCCATTCTTGCGTACTTCTCTTTCTCCAGCGCTCTGATTGCTTCGCCAAAATCGTAGTAACTACCAATGAGGCTGCCCGCGCCGCTCAACACCCCGCCGACCACCTTCACGTTGCTAACGCTGCGGCTTGCGCTGCCGAAGAGCTCCTTACTCACCGTCTCATAGACACTGGTATAAACCGCAACAAGCGCCATTCCTGATGCAAGAAGATTTGCATAGTCCTTCGCCTGTTTGTCAGCCTTGTTAGCGAGATTTGCGAAGTTGACTATTTCAAGGATGCCCGTCAAGGAGGTGAGTCGGACCGCGTTCCTGCTGCTTTCCGACGCTCTCTTCCAGCAATCGCGCATCAAGGCAGTACCCTGGTGCCGCTCGACATCCCGCAACGCGTACATGATGGGAGAGCCTGCGGTGCTGCGTTTCAATCGGTGGTGGGTTACTCGGTCAAGGAAGTAGCGCTTGGCCTCCACACCGGAACTGGCCTCCTTCGTGATCAGATCCGATGCTTCTTCCGCGCTCATCAGTGCGCGCGTGTAGAACACGAACCGGACAAGCGCGTTGCCTGCCTTGTCCTGGATCCCATTGAGAGGGAAGCTGTTCAACATAACGGCACCGGCAGTGGTGACGAAGCGGTCTACGCCGCTGTCGCGGAGCACCCTGTTGGCGGCAGTGGACGGTACGACCTGCTTCTGAACTGCCTCGAATTTCTTGTAGTAGCCAAGGAACGACTTCAGATAAGCGCTACCTTTGGCAAAGGCAGCCCAGCCCCCTCCGGCCATGGTCAGCAGCGTCTCCTTGACGGTGCTGGCATGAGACAAAACTTGTTCGAGTTCGGTGCGGGCGTCATCTTGATTCTGCGCCACGACGCGCCAGAGCAGGCAGTTTCGTTCCGTGGGCTTAAGGTTCGACGCCAATTCGGAAAGGAAGGCTCTTCCCTCCACGCTGATGGCGATCCCTTCAATGGCATCCGTTACAACTTCTTCAAACTGGACACCGCAAGTGGGCGACGCGCCATCATAGTCTTCAAGCGTGGCCAGAAAGAGTTCGCTGCCGAGCCACGCATGAAGTGACCTGGTCCGGGGCCGCAGGTGGTCAAATGCCCTCTCTACGAAGGCCTCCATGTTTTTCTTGAAGCTCTTGAAGAGAGGTTCATCGATAAGTGGCCAGTACTTCTCTTCCCACTGCTCTTTCGCCTGCTTCTGGTGCGCGGGAAGCAGAACCGTCGCTACATGCTCGGCGAGCTTCGACTTTTGCTCTTCTGTCGCACGAGAGCCGTTGATCATGCCCAACCGCGCGTACTCGCGATTGGTCGCTTCGTCTGATCCATCCATGATGGCGCGACTGGTTTTCTCGTAGTTGTCTGCGAGCACCACAGCATTCAGCTGCAACAGCGTGGATATCTGCTCGATATGATTCACTGCATTTATTTCGTACGCCCGCTCTTCCTTGTACCGTTCGATGCCACCGATAACGTCATGGCAGTATCCATTGAGTTCGTGCGCGATACCGATTGCGTCCCACAATCCGAGCAACATCGGGGTATAGGCTTTTCGATCGTTGCCCTTGCGCCCGTTGCTGCTCATGGCACACATGAGCTGGTAGCGCTCCTCCCAAGGATCCTTCTTTCCTGTGCCGGATCGTGCTCCCCGAAGGCTCCACGGGTAGCGAGTGGCATGCACTGACAGCACGCCTTCTTTGAACGTTCCATCCGCCGAGCTCAACGGCTGTGGCTTGCCAAAGTGTGGCAGTTCGTCGGGGTCACCCCCCGAGCTCCCCCGATCCTGATATTCCATGATGGACTGAAACACCGAGGCATCACCAATCGGAGCATGATCGCCAGCCTCCTCTGCCGTCTGGATCCATTTGGCCGGCTGGATGGGCTGCATGCGCTCTGCGCGTAGCGCCCCGTCCCGGGCATATCGCTCCAGGGTGGCCGGGGTCCAGGTGTGCTGCGAATATGCCAGCCAGACAGTGCCGCACGTCTCCGGCCGCTGGATGGTTATGAACTCCTTACGAAGGTGATTGTGACCGCTGCGAGTGCAGGTCGGCAGTCCGCCACCATCGATCGCACGCGCTGCAGCCGCAGATGCCTGAGGCCACAACGTACCGTTTTCTGCCACAGCATAGGCTTCCCAGTAATTGCCCCCGTATGGCCCACTCTGTTCGTAGTAGACATAGAGCATGCCTTTCCGTGCAGTGCGCAGCGCGTACTTGTAGCCTCCCTCGACAAGATCATTGCTACCGAGGCGCGCTGTAGAGAGTGGCGCCACATTGGCGGCGGAACAGGTGACAGGCACTACGGTGTAGCGAACAGGAAGTATGGCTAGACCGGTGCTACGGCAAGCTTCGCATGCATCCGTTTTCCGCGATGCATTGTCGGGGAGAACTGCGTTGATGGCGGGTAGATCATTGATCACCTCGCCTTTGTAGACGTCGCCGGGCACAGACTTGTATTGATCGTCGGGCGCGACGCCGCGCGATGGCGTCGCTTTGGGGTCACTTGTCATACGGCTTGGCCTACATTGTTTTTGTCTCCGGACATGCGGCTGATCTCTTCGCGCACTCTTTGCCAGGTCGCCGCGTCGATTCGACTTGCGACGTCCCTGTAGCTTTCGCCTACCTTCACTGCCGCCAGCATTTCCTTGCCGACGTGATGCAGCTGGAATTCTCGTCCGAGTTCGAGCGCGTGATGTGCGAAGAGATCCAGGTCCGGACCCTGCATCCCAGCATCACTTGCGGTTTGAACTAAATGCCGATGCTCCATGAAATGCTCTCTTCCTATTCTTCTGTCCTGACCGATAGCACGGATCCAGGCTTGATTGATCGAACCAATGCCTGCAACTCGCTGCCATGCGATCTGCGCGTTTGAGTGCGCGTGCGCATCGGGCGGACGTAGTACCGACAGTTCACTCCATCTATCGATGTATGCCCATTGGGCTATTTCACTGAAAAGCTGTGCCCGGTACTCGTCCGACAGCGCCTCCCAGAGGACATCCACCACCATAGGGTCGTAGTAGCGCAGCCAGCGTCTGTTGGAGTGGGAGCCAGCGCATGGCACGATGGCTTGTCTCTCAAGGTGATGACGCAGTTCCTCAGCCGTTTTCGACGTCCAGATCCAAGCGCAGTTTCGCTGAGTGCATCCCCTGACCAGGGCGTTGTACTGTCTATCGTTTACTGCCATCTCCACCGCGATCGCGGACAGCGTCGCGGGCAGTCCCTCACTCAGGGCAATCGGCAGTAAGTAGGGCCGCAGCGTCTCCGGGAGTAGGGGGATTCGAAGTGGGATGAGTTCGATTCCAGCGCTAGTAGTCAGAGCTCGAAAGCGCTGATCTTCGTCCGACTCCATCTCCGCCGGTTGCATCAGCAAATAGCAGAACCCAGGTGCACAATGAGCAAGGGTGTGGAGTTCCTCACAGAGACGCTCAGCCAACATCGACGCCCCCCTCATAGCGACGCTGAGCGAGCATAAGCTGGGATTCACAGCCCTTGAGTAGCCCTTGCTGCAGCGTGGTATCAGTCATGACGTCCATTGCCGTGGTCCACTCCCGCTGCGTGCCCTTGAACTCCACCTTCCCGGGCGCGCCCAGCTCGATGTTGTCGCCTTCGATCCGGATGTAGGCCCCGGCCGCCGTCGCAAGTAGGTGCTTGCTCGGCGCCGAGAGCTGCACATCGGCCTGGGTACTGGTGATCTTCACGTTGGTCTTGGCCGCCAGGATCGCTTGGTTCTTGTGCGCGCGTGCACTCACCTTGCCCTGCGCCGCATGTAGCGCGATGCCGCGTTCCTGGTTCGGGCTTTCGGGCTTCGGCTCGGCACCGGCGGTGTACAGCACCAGTCCACCGGCCACCGCCATCGTGATCGAGCCTTGGCTCAGCCAGTTCAGCGCCACGCCAGACGCCAGCGTCGTATGCGCACCACTCACCCAGACCTGGTCGGCCGGCGTCAAGCTCATCACACCGGCGACGCCGCTGCCCATCAGCACCGGCGTGTCCCAACCCGGGGCATCGCCGTCGCCGCCGCTGATGCTGCCGGCCGCGCTGCCGCTCTGGGTGGCGCGCAGGCTTTCCTGCAGTTGTTCCAGCGCGTCGTGGGCCTGGAGCGTGGTCGGTTCTTCGGGCAGTTGCGCCTGCTGGTTCACGGCCGATTCGTTGAGGCTTTGCAACAGCTCCGCGCTTTCCTGCAGCTGGGTCAAAGCCTGATTGGCGGCCAGCTGGGGTTCGCCCGGCTCGGTGCTGAGCAGCAACCCTTGCCCTGCGCGAAGCGACCCGAAGGCCTGCGTGGACAGCTCCGCACCGAAGCCGCGCTCGGTTTCGCGCACGTTGTCTTCGCCGCCCTTCAGGTGACCCAGGGTGAGCGTAGTGGCGTGTTGGGTGGTGGACAGCTGCGCGCGGCCCTGGCCGGGCGTGTCATCCAGGCGCATCTGCTGGTAGCCGCCCTGCCCGCCCTGGCTGTCGGCGAGGGCCTGGCTCTTGAAGCCGGTGTACACCGCGGCATGTTCATTGCCGTCGAACCACGCCGGCGCATTGCCGGTGGCGTTGGCCCCGCCGCTGGCGACCTGATTGTGGGCCGCATCGGTCTGGCCGCGGCCGTTGTAGACCGCGCCGACCACGACCGGTCGATCGATGTCGCCTTCGAGGAAGGCCACCAGTACTTCCTGGCCACGACGGGGCAGCACCACGCCGCCCCAGTTGTCGCCTGCCCACGGCGTCATCACCCGCACCCAGGTCCAGGCACCGCCGTTGGCCGGGGCGTTGTCGTCACCACCGGGATGGGCCAAGCCGGTGCTCGATGAGCCACCGCGCTGCCACGGGAACTGCACCTTGATGCGGTGGTCGCGGTCGGACTGCAGCGGCTCGCCGTCGCTGACCACGATGGCGCTGAGCGTGCCGGTGATCGACGGGCGCGGATGCAGGCGGGTGCCGTGGCCGTCCTCGGTCTGCGGGCGGTACACCACGTCGGCC
>Ga0160451_100135_pt1 | contig 66270 bp, 58 predicted proteins | sample HID1975M_E1MG_FD_108270 | JGI IMG/M metagenome (GOLD analysis project Ga0160451, IMG submission 108270) | Enriched soil microbial communities from UW Madison campus, WI, USA - HID1975M_E1 MG | ecosystem: Environmental > Terrestrial > Soil > Unclassified | place: USA: Madison, Wisconsin... | reverse complement strand
TCCGCCGCATCATCGCCGCGCGCGTGGCCCGGCGCCTGGAAGCGATGATGTCCGAGCAGGCCGATCAGGCGGTGGCCAGCGCGCGCCCGGTCGCGCGCGGCGATGCCGAAGTGCTGCGCCAGCGCATGGGCGAGGCGGTCAAGGCCATCAAGACCTCCAAGCTCGGGCTGATGAAGGGCAAGGCGGCGCTGTACGAACTGCCGTGGTACGTGATCATCGGCAATCCCGCCGCCGGCAAGAGCACCGCGATCCTCAATTCCGGCCTGCGCTTCCCGTTCGAGGACAATCGCAGCAACGTCATCCATGGCCTCGGCGGCACCCGCAACTGCGACTGGTACTTCACCACCGAAGGCATCGTGCTGGACACCGCCGGCCGCTACACGGTCAGCGTCGAGGATCGGCTGGAATGGCTGACCTTCCTGGACCTACTGAAGAAGAACCGGCCGCGCGCGCCGATCAACGGCGTCATCATCGCCGCGTCCATCGCCGAACTGGCCGGCAGCAAGCCGGAATTCGCCATCGACCTGGCCAAGAACCTGCGCCAGCGCGTGCAGGAACTGACCGAGCGGCTGGAAGTGTTCGCGCCGGTGTACGTGGTGTTCACCAAGGCCGACCTGATCGCCGGCTTCGACGATTTCTTCCGCGGCCTGGATCCGGGCGAACGCGAGAATGCCTGGGGCGCGACGCTGCCGTTCGAGCGCGACGGCGGCAGCGATACGTTGGCGGCGTTCGACCGCCATTTCGATCAGTTGTCCGAAGGGTTGAAGGAGATGGGGCTGTCGCAGCTGGCGATGCAGCGCGGCCGCGACGTGTCGCCGGGCCTGCTGACGCTGCCGCTGGAGTTCGCCGCCATCAAGCCGGCGCTGCGCACGTTCATCGCCACGCTGTTCGAGGAGAATCCGTACCAGTTCCGGCCGGTGTTCCGCGGTTTCTATTTCACCAGCGCGTTGCAGGAAGGCGTTTCGGTACAGCACGCCTCCGAGCGCATCGCGCGCCAGTTCGCGCTGCAGCCGCGCAACGCCGCCAGCGAACGCGCCCCTGCCAGCGGGCACAGCCACTTCCTGCTGGGCCTGTTCCGCAAGGTGATCTTCGCCGACCGCCAGCTGGTGCGGCAGTACGCCAGCCCGGTGCGCGACCGCCTGCGGCTGGGCGTATTCGCCGCATCGATCGCCGTGCTGGCGCTGATGCTCGGCGGCTGGACATGGTCCTACACCAGCAACCGGCAACTGGTGGCCAATGTCGTGGCGGATCTGGAGAAGGCGCGCCAGGTACAGCAGGATCGCATCGATCTGCCGTCGCGCATCGATGCGCTGATGATCCTGCAGGATCGGCTGGAACAGCTGGACCGCTATCGCCACAGCCATCCGATCGGCATGGGACTGGGCCTGTACCAGGGCCGGCAGATCGAAGACAGGCTGCGCGCCGAATATTTCCACGGCATGCGCCAGCTGATGCTGGATCCGGTCGCCGCGCGCATCGAAAGCTATCTGGGCGAGGTGCTCGCCCACCGCGCCGAACTGCGCGCGCCGGCGGCCATCGCACCCGCCGCCGAAACGGCATCGGCGGACAAGGACGAGACCGGCCGCTTGTACCAGGATCTGTCGCCGCGCGATGCCGGCGATGCCTACGGCGCGCTCAAGACCTACCTGATGCTGGCCGACCGCGCGCGGGTGGAAAGCAGCCACCTGGACGATCAGCTCACCCGCTTCTGGCGCGGCTGGCTGGAGGAGCATCGCGGCGGCATGTCGCGCGAGGCGATGTCGCGTTCGGCCGAGCGGCTGATGACCTACTACGTGCGCCAGTCCGGGCGCACCGACTGGCCGCAGATCGAACCGCGCTTCAGCCTGGTCGAGGACAGCCGGCAGGCGCTCAAGCAAGTGATGAAGGGCCAGCCGGCGCGTGACCGCGTATACGCGCAGATCAAGCAGCGCGCCTCCACGCGCTATCCGGCCACGACGGTGTCGGCGCTGATCGGGCCCGATGCCGGCGGCCTGATGGCCGGCAGCCACGCGGTCAACGGCGCGTTCTCGCGCGCGGCCTGGGAAGGCTACGTGCGCGACGCCATCGAGGAAGCGGCCAACGCCGAGCTCAGCAGCACCGACTGGGTGCTGCAGCAGACCGTGCAGAGCGATCTGACCCTGGCCGGCAGTCCCGAGCACGTGGCCAAGGAGCTGACCGCGCTCTACAAGGACGAATACGCGCGCGAGTGGCGCAGGTTCCTGCAGGGCGTGAGCATGGCCGGCTTTGGCGATTTCGAGCAGGCGGTGGCGCGGATGAACGCGCTCGGCGATGCCACCCATTCGCCGCTGCGCAAGCTGCTCGACGCGGTCAACCGCGAAACGGTGTGGGACAACCCGGCCGCCGCCAGCCAGGTCGGCCAGATGGCGCGCAACGGCCTGGTCGAGTGGTTCAACCGCGTGATCATGCGGCGCAATCCCACCGCGATCGCAGTGCGCATCAATCCGCACACCGGCAAGGAGGAACCGGTGCCGCTGGGGCCGATCGGCAAGGAGTTCGATGGACTGGCGCGCCTGCTCGCCGTGCGCGACGGGCAACCGCCGATGCTGGACGGTTATTTCCAAGCGCTGGGCAAGGTGCGCACGCGCCTCAACACCATCCGCACGCAGGGCGATCCGGGACCGGGCGCGCGCCGGCTGATGCAGGAAACGCTGGACGGCGGCGAGTCGGAACTGGCGCAGGCGCAGCGGCTGGTCGACGAGCAGATGCTCAACGGCCTGAGCGATGCGCAGCGGCAGGCGCTGCGGCCGCTGCTGATGCGTCCGCTGATCCAGAGCTACGCCGCGCTGGTGCGGCCGGCCGAAGGCGAGATCAACCGCACCTGGAGCGCGCAGGTCTACGAGCCGTTCCAGCGCGGACTGGCGCAGCGGTATCCGTTCGACGAACGCGCGCAGATCGAGGCGGCGCAGAGCGACATCGACCAGATCTTCGGACCGGCCGGCGCCATCGCGCGCTTCGGCAACGAGGCGCTGGGCAGCCTGGTCATCCGCCGCGGCAACACGCTGACGCCGCAGCGTTGGGCGGATCTGGGCATCAGCCTGCGTCCCGAGCTGATGAACCAGTACGCCGGCTGGGTGGGCGGCAGCGGCGCGGCCGCGGGCAGCGCGATGATCTTCGAGATCCTGCCGTCGGCGGCGAGCGGCCGCGAGTACACCATCACCATCGACGGCCAGCAACTGCGCTATCGCAACACGCCGCCGCAATGGACCACGTTCCAGTATCCCGGCGCGCAGGGAGCGCCGGGCGTGCGGATCGAATCGGTGAGCGGCGACGGCCGGTCGCAGGAAGTCTTCAACGCGGCCGGACGCAACGGCATGTCGCGCCTGTACAGCGTGGCGCAACGGCGCACGCTGGCGGAAAACCATTACCAGCTGACGCTGGGCGAGGCGGGCGCGGAGGTGGCCTTCGAACTGCGCATCGTCAGCATGCCGCAATCCGACAGCGGCCAGGGCAGTGGCTTGCGCGGGCTCAGGCTGCCGCAGGAAGTGGCGGGCAGCGCGCCGGCGGCATCCCCCGGCGTGGCCGCGGCCGAAGCTTCGGCCGGCGTGGCGCAGGGAGGCGATCGATGAATACCGGCATGCCGCTTTCGACGGTCAGCTATTTCGGCAAGCTGCCCTCGCGCGGGGATTTCGTCCGCAGCGCCGACAACCACCAGCTGATGGCGCGGCTGGATCGCTGGGCCGGCGGTGGGGTCGAACTGCTGGCGCAGAACGTGGCCTGGAAGACACTGTACGACCAGTCCCCGCCGATGCATTTCGCCTTCCTCGGATCGCGCAGCCGCGCCGCCATCGCCGGGCATTTCCTGCCCAGCCGCGATGCTACCGGCCGCCGGTTTCCGTTCCTGTCGGCGATCTGCCTGGATGCGCCGCAGCCGGTCGGCTTCATCCGCCGCAGCCCGCTGGCCCTGGCCAGGTTGTGGAGTTCGCTCGCGCGGCTGGGCCGCCAGGCGATGCAGGCGGCCGACGCCGGCGAGCCGCTGCGCGAACTGGCCGACAGCGACACCGCGGTCAACAGCGATCCCGCTACCTACGAGGCGTCCTTCGTCGACTTCCTCGAGATGCAGGACATCGGCGCGCTGCAGACGCTGCTGCGCCAGTCCGGCCATGCGCGAATGAACCTGCACTGGGTGCTGCCGGCGCTGGGCCTGCTGATGCAACCGCTGCTGACCAGTTCCGCGCACGCCATCGACAAGGCGCTGGCGCTGCCGCTGCCGCGCGATCCGCTGTACCAGCCACTGGTGGCCACATGGTGGATGGATCTGATCGGCCGCTTCGTCGAGCGCGCCGACTTCGAACTGGCGCTGCTGATCAAGGAAGGCCCGGGGCCGGAAGCGGACGACGCGCCGCGCCTGATCGTCGGTTTCCAGGGCGCCGATGGCGGCACGCTGCATGCCGCGCTCGATCCGCAGGTGGCCGATGAGCGGATCATCCGCATCGACGACGCGGCGTGGGTCGAGGATCAGCGCGCCGGCGACTACGCGCTCAACCGGCTGGCGAGCTACCTGGAGCGCGATGCGCTGTCGCTCCAGAGCGCCAGTCGCTGCTTTGGCGAAACCTTCCTGGGGACCTGACATGCTGCATCCACTTTCCTGCTTGAAGAAATCGGCGATCGCGGCGTTGCTGGCCGCATCGGGCATGGCCGCCACGCTGCAGGCGCAGCCGGCGCCCGGTCCGGCGCAGGCACCGGTGATCGCCAGCGGCGCCGTGCCCGACGAGGCCACCCGTGCGGCGGTGATCGCGCGGTTGCGCGAACTCTACGGCGAGCGCGTCGTCGATCGCATCCAGATCGAAAACGTCGTCGCCCCGCCGCAATGGCGCCAGCACGTGGTCGCCAGCCTGCATCCGGGCATCACCCAGGTGTCGGACGGCCAGATCGATATCAACGGCAATGCGATACGCCTGAGTGGCCAGGTCGGCAACGAAGCGCAGCGCCAGCAGATCGCCGGCGATATCGCCACCGCCATCCGCAATCCGGCCTACACCATCGCCAACGCGCTGCGCAGCGGCGGCGGACAGCAGCAGGTGCTCGATCGCGCGTTGGCCGATCGCATCATCGAGTTCCAGAGCGGCAGCGCGACGCTGACGCCGCAGGGGCAAGCCATCCTCGACGAGATGGCCGCGGCGATGCGGCAGATAGGCCGAACGCGCGTGCAGATCATCGGCCATACCGACGCAGTCGGCCGGCGCGAGAGCAATGTCGCGCTGAGCCTGGCGCGCGCCGGCGCCGTGCGCGCCTATCTGGAGAAGCAGGGCATCGCCGCCGGCAACCTGTCGGTGCAGGGACTGGGTCCGGATCAGCCGGTGGCCGACAACGCCAGCGCCGAAGGTCGCGCCCGCAACCGGCGCATCGAGTTCCGTGTGCTGCAGGCGCAGTAGCGCGTCGCGTCCGAATAATTTCGCATGGTTCGCTGTATGCGGCGTCCGCCCTGCAGACGCTAGCGTATTCGAACTGGATTTTGAGGATTACCGGCTCACCAGAAATTCCCAAGAGCTCGTCATCCCGGCGAAAGTCCGAAGCGCTTTTTAACAGCCGAACGGCTGGCCATCCATTTTGCTTTTATTGATTGAGAGAACGAATTCCCCTCGAAGCGCCGCGACAAGACACCGGCCGGCGGAAGGTTCATCGAACTCCCTAGCGCGTCCCGCCATCGCCGGCATCGAGCAGTTCTTCCAGCTGGCTCAGCGTGCTGTCGTCCTTGATCACCTGCCGCAGCCAGACATGCAGCGGCATTTCGCCCCAGCGCGCGGCCTTGTCGGCCAGATAGGCGACCGGACTGTGCGGCTCGGTGCGGCGGAAGAAGTCGGCCACGCGCCGCAACTGCGCGATGGCGTCCTTGCGGGTAGCGATCGCGCCAGCGGCAGCGGGCGCTGGATGCGTATCGGATATCGGATCATGCGGCGTATCGATCGCGGCCTCGCCGATCTGCATTCCGGTCTCGCCATCGACCAGCATTCCCGCTTCACGGGCGAAGCGCTGCGCGGTCGCCAACAGATGGCCCAGCAACTCGCGGGCGCCGGTGAAGGCCGGCCCGTCCTGTCCCAGCTTCGCATCGACCACCTGCTGGAGTTCGTGCAGCGCCGCGCCGCATTCGCCGACCTCGGCCAGCAGTTGCCGGTAGACGTCGTGCGGCGTGGCGCGCCGCGCCGCGTTGATGGCATCGATGTCCGATGCGGTGTCGCCTGCGCTGCCGCCGTCGCGCCGCGCGTGCGCCGCCTCGATGTCGGCCAGCGTGTAGCGCTGTTGCGCGGACCGCACCAACGGCTGCGCGCGCAGCCACGGCACCGACTGTTCCAGCAGCCAGCCGAGGTTGCCGATGCGCTGCTCGTAGTCGCCGTGTTCGGCTTGCGGATGCACCTCGTCCCAATAGCGCGCGCACAGCGCGGCGACCAGGCGATAGCCGGCGGTCAGGCCGGTGAAGCCGTGCTGCCGGGTCTGCGCTTCGGTCCACCAGCCGGCCAGCCGCAGATCCTTGCTGCGTTCGCGCAGCAGCGCGGCGCAGCGGCTGGCGACGACGGGCCAGTCGGCGGTCTTCAGATCGGTAATCCATTCGCCCTGTTCCAGCGACGGATCGTCGGCGCGGCGGGCTTCCTGGATCAGGTCGTATTCGACCGAGAAGGACAGATCGTCACCGCACGGGTGCGCGCCCGCGATGGGCGCCAGCAGGGCATCCAGTTCCAGCATGTCAATCCATTGATGCGGGTGTGCCGCGATTCTACCCGCTGGCGCCGCCGTCGCGACAAGCGGCCGTGCGCGGACGGCGCGGCTTCTGGTAGATTGGCGCGGTCGTGGCCGCACTGCAGGAGCAGTCTGGACAGGCCCGCATCACGTGCCATCGCTGTCGCCGTTGCGCGATAGCCTGGCGCGACGCCGTTCAAGGAGGAACAGGCCGTGGCAATGGAGAGCTTGCAGCAATGGTTGGCCGCATTGACCCGTTTCGCGGGCGGGGACCGGCTGTATACGCTGGAAACCGATGCGCTCGACGCCTCGCAATGGGCGGTCGAGCGCTGGCAGGGGAGCGAGTCGCTCGGCCCGGGCGATGGTCCGGGTTACGAGTGGCGGGTCGATCTGTTGTCGGTCGATGCGCATCTGCCGCTCGATCGCATGCTCGGCAAGCGCGCCACGCTGTGGACACTCCTGGCCGACGGTACGCGCCAGCCGCGCAGCGGATTGATCAGTCAGGCGCAATGCCTGGGCAGCGACGGCAGCCTGGCGCGTTACCGGCTATCGCTGGTGCCGTGGACATGGCTGCTGTTGCACGGGCGACATTCGTGCGTCCACCAGGATCGCAGCGTCGTGCAGATCGTCGATGCGGTCTTCGCTCGGTACGCGCCCTGGGCGCAGTGGCGCTGGAGTGGGGAAGTGGCCGCTTTTCTCGCGCAGGTACGGCCACGCAGCTATTGCGTGCAGTATCGCGAAACCGATATGGCGTACGTCTCGCGCCTGCTCGCCGAAGAAGGCCTAGGCTGGCGCTTCGAGGAAGACGGCGAAGGCCCGGCCGGACATCGCGTGGTGCTGTTCGCGCAGAGCGATGAAGGCCCACAGGACAGCAGTGCGGCACGCGAAGGCGCCATCCGCTTCCATCGCAGCGATGCCACCGAATACGCCGATACCGTGCAGGCCATGGGTAGCCATCGCCGTGTCGGCTCTAGCGAATTGACGCTGCTCAGCGACGATTACAAGCGCATGCAGACTCGCCATGCCAATGCGTTGCTGGACACGCAAGCAGATGCCGATCAGCGGCTGGAAGCCTACGATCCGGCCGGACCCTATGCGTTCGCCAGCCACGATGAAGCGCAACGCCATGCGCATCTGATCGCGCAGGTGCACGAGGCGCGCGTCGAAACCGGTGTGGGGCGCGGCACCGTGCGCAGTTTCCGCGCTGGGCAATGGTTCGCGCTGGATGGCGCCGACGACTTTTCGCTGCCTTGCCGCGAGTGGTTGCTGACGACGGTGCATCATGCCGGCGTCAACAACCTGCCGCCGGCCATCCGCGACGCGCTCACGGCGTTGCCCGGAGATGCGGAACAAGCCGCATCGTCCTTGGCGCCGGACGCGTGGCAGGCGGTGCTGTCGCGCGCGCAGGCGGTGGGCTATGCCAACGCCTTCACCGCATTGCCGCGCGCGCGACCCTGGCGGCCGGCGCTGCAGGACGATACCGGACTGCGGATCAATCCGCGCCCGACCGCGCCGGGCTACCAGACCGCGATGGTCGTCGGCGCCGATGACGCCAACGCAACGCATGCACGGGAACTGCATTGCGATCGCATGGGGCGCATCCGTGTGCGCTTCCACTTCCAACAAGGCGATGCCGCCAATGGCGCGTCCACCAGCTGCTGGCTGCGCGTATCGCAGCGCTATGCCGGCCCGGGCGTCGGCAGCCAGTTCCTGCCGCGCATCGGCCAGGAAGTGTTGGTCGCCTTCCTGGAGGGCGACATCGACCGGCCGCTGGTGGTCGGCACGCTCTACAACGGCCAGGGCGATGCCGGCGTGCCGCCCACACCCGGCGGCAGGGCCGCTGAAACGAGCGGCGATACCTACGCGCAGGCGCGCGACGACGCCGGCAGCGCACAGGGCAATCGCAGCGGCGGGCATGCGCCCGCCTGGCATGGCATGGGCGCCGGCACGGAGCGTCACCGCAATGCCGCCGCGCTGTCGGGTTTCAAATCCAGGGAATGGGGCGGGGAAGGACACAACCGGTTGGTGTTCGACGACAGCGATGGCCAATTGCGCCTGCAGTTGGCCAGCACGCAGGCGGCCACCCAGCTCAACCTAGGCCACCTCATCCACCAGGCCGACAACTACCGCGGCAGTTTCCGCGGCGAAGGTTTCGAGCTGCGCAGCGATGCCTGGGGCGCCGTGCGGGCGGAGCGAGGCCTGTGGGTGAGCGCCTACAGCCTTGCGCAGGAAGCACCCACGGGCGAGCAGGTGGCGGCGGTCGCATTGCTGCAACAGAGCGTGCAATTGGCGCAAACCTTCTCCCAGGCCGCCATTACCCACCTCACCGTACCGTTGGCGGCGCATGCGGGCATCCATCCAACGAACGCCTCGTCACTGGATCCCGCCAAGTCTCCCTTGCAGGCGCTGCTCGCCAGCGCGCGGGCCACGGTGGCGGCCACGTCGTGGGAAGAAGCGCATTCTCCATCTTCGGATACCAATGAGGCACCTGTAGGTGATGATCATCTGCCCCATACCGGCGCCGCGCTGATTGGATTGGCCGCGCCGGCCGGCATCGGCCTGGTCGCCGGCCAGCAACTGATCTGGAGCGCAGCCGAAACCCTCACCTTGAGCAGCGGCCAGGCCAGCAACCTCGCCATCGCCGGCGACCTGCGCCTGCATACCGGCCAGGCCATCGGCGTACTGGCGGCAGCCGTCGAAGGTCAGCAGGAAACGACTACCCTGAGCCTCGCCGCAGGCGAAGGCGAACTGGATCTTCAATCGCAGGGCGACCAATTGCGCCTGCAGTCCAGGGAGCAACTAAAGCTGGTCAGCGCCAATGCCCAACTGGAAATGGCCGCAGGCAAGACCATCCATCTGGCTACCGCTGGCGGCGCGAGCCTGACCATCGAAGGCGGCAACATCACTTTCGCTTGCCCGGGCGCGATCACCGTCCATGCCGGCAAGAAGTCGTTCCTAGGACCGACTCAGCTCTCGCGTGAGATGAACAGCTGGTCGGAGACAAAGTTCGACGAAGGCTTCGAACTGCGCGATCCGGCCGGCGATCTGATCCGTAACATGCCCTACAAACTGACGCGTGCGGATGGCGCGATCATTCGTGGCATCACGGACGCCGATGGAAGGATACCGGTCCAGAAAGGATTGGGCCTGGAACGTGTCGTGATCGAAATTTTGCAGCAATCCGATGGAGATATGGCCGGATGAATAGCGAGAACGATTCCGGCGGGCAACGTCGCGCTGGCGCCCTGTTCGGAAATTCCGGAAACCCGACGTTCGAATGGTCGTTGTCCAGCACTACGCTCAACGACATGGTCAGGCTCGTGGTCCAGGACAAGATCTTGCCCGTGATTTTCGTCCCGGGAATCATGGGATCGAACCTCATGAGCAACGATCAGAACCGGGGCCAGGTCTGGCGGCTGGACACGACGATGGGCCAACCGCTGGGACTGGCCAGGCGAATGAGCTTCAGCGGTCCGGCGACGCGGCAACGATTGATGCACCCTGCCCGGACCGAGGTCGATCCGCGAGGCTCGGTACCCGGCAAGGCAGTGGGATCTGTTTCGAGAAAGCAGCAATACAGCGACGAGCGCTTCTGGGGAGAAATTTCGGAGGGAAGTTACCACTCGTTTCTGCTGTGGCTGGAAGAACGCCTTAATGGCCAGGGCACGAATCCCGCCAACTGGCAGGACTTCTACTACACGGCGGTGAGTGCGACCCCGAGACCGGGACAGCGAAGGCCCGAGCCCGTCCTGCATCCGGGGATCGCGATGCGGATGCGATCGTTCGAACCAATCCAGTACGTCGATTCGGCAGGGCCCGGGCGCGCCGTCGCCGAATCGATCCTGTCCGACGACCTGCTCAAGAGAGCCAAGTTCAAGATGCCCGTCTATGCCTGCGGCTACAACTGGCTTGATTCGAATTCCGTAGCGGCTGACCGCTTGCGGTCGAGAATCGAAGCCGTCATCAGCGCCAACAATCGCAACGGATTCAAGTGCGATCAGGTCGTCCTGATCACCCATTCCATGGGCGGGCTGGTTGCCCGCCGATGTGCGCAGATGAGCGGCATGCGGGACAAGATCGCGGGGATCGTCCATGGCGTCATGCCTGCGATTGGTGCGGCAGTGGCCTACCGGCGGTGCAAGGTCGGGATGCGGGACGAGAGCTACATCGCCGGACTGGTCATCGGCAGCAACGGCCGCGAGGTCACGGCGGTTTTCGCCCAAGCGCCCGGCGCACTGCAATTGCTTCCCACGACGGCGTACCAAAGCGGCTGGTTGAAGATCAAGGACGCGAATGATCGTGACATCGAATCCTTGCCAGCCTCGGACCCCTACGCGGAGATCTATCTGCGACGCGACCGTTGGTGGGGACTGGTTAGGCCCGAATGGCTTCGCCCCCAGGGCGGCCGGCCGTTGTCATGGAACGAATTCGTGCTGAACATCAATACCGCCAAGGGTTTCCACCAGCAGATACGCGGGCAGTATCACAGCATCAGTTACGTCTACTACGGTGCGGATCCCAACGTCGCCAGCTTCGAGCGCGTGCAATGGCAAATGAAGCAGGGACTTGCGCCGGATAGGAACCCCAGGCCTACGGGCCAGCAGGTGCGCGACATGGGGTTCGAGGGCATCAGGGATTCCGGCTCCAATCCACTTTACGTGGGTGGCCAAACCGAATACATGCCGAATTACGGAGGCGGCATGTGGGGCGGCGGCGGGGGCAGCACCTACGAAACGAGCTACTGGGAGATCACCGCCGCCAGGCAGGACGGAGGCGGCGACGGCACCGTCCCCGCCAGTTCAGGACGGGCGCCGCTGGTCGCCACGAATTCCGTCGGGAGCATCCGGCAACAGTTCCGGATGCGCGGCTTCGAGCACGAGCCTTCCTACAAGAACGAGCAGGCACAGTTCGCGACGCTGTTCTCCATCCAGAAGATCGCCGCTTCTGCGAGATTGGCGACGTGAGCTCGACCCTTCTTCGATCTTTATTTTTCGTCTTCGTCAGCCTGCTCGCGGCTGGCTGCACCGGCAATAGAGGAGAGCCTGGCATGGCGGTGGAACTGGACATCGAAGCGCGGAGTGTCTGCGTCGGCAGGTACGTGCTGGACATCCCCGCCAGGTTCAAGCGACAGCAGAAAAGCATCGACAGTGGAGGCGATGCGACGTTCTACTTCGGCCATGACGAGGATTTCACGAAGGTCGACGCAACCGTAATCGACGTGAAAGGACCAGATGCGTTCAAGTCCTCGGTTCTCGCACGCGAAGCCGAGCTGAGGCAGAGACAGAATTTCTCGACGGACGGGTCGATGCTTGTCTCGCGCGAGAGCGTCAGCCCTGACGTGGAGCTTATCTCGTTCTATGCGAGCGCCGACTCGACGGATGCCATTCGCCTGGAAGTGCACGCGCTGCTGGAAAACACTCATGTCGTGCTTGGCGAAACGGCGTATTCCGCCGACGCGCGAACCGGTATCCAGTCAAGGTTGATCTCCGTGTTGTCGTCCTTGCGCAATTCCGACGATTCGGTAGGTGGGGGACGCGGTTTCTGTGTCGGCAATATAGTCTTTGACCTGGGCAACGACTACGAAGAAGCCGAAGTCTCCTACGTGGGCAGCCTGGACGGCATCCCGGTGAAGCTGCAACTCGACATCAATACCTTCGAACAGGCGCAGGACGAGCCCGCCCTCATCGAGCGTGGTGAGGCCAACTTGCAAGGCTTGGGTATACGTCCAGAAAGGCTGAAGGCGGGTTCCCGGACGCTGGCCGGTGATGCCGGTGACGAATGGTTGGGAGCGTTCGTCGACAAGGGGCAGCGGCTGCACAGCTTCTATGTAGAAACTCGCACGCGGAAACCTAGCCACGAAAGTCCAAAGGTCTTGTTGAGCCTATCGACCGGCGACGAAGAAGCCGCGTCTCACCAGGCAGGAATGGATGATGGCTTGGCGATCGCATTGTGGGATCGCATATTGGGATCGATCAGAAAACGGGCTGGTTGAGTCGGCGTTCCGCTGCGGGAAGACCAATTTCTTTAGAGAATTGATAAAGACAGGACTGCGGCCCTCCATGCGATTGTGCTCAAGCGCACGGCGTTCGCGATGAGCGATGCCCAGCAGGTCATTCTCAATACGCCGAAAGCCAACACTATATCCGCGCGGCGGACGAACTGCTGGAACAGGGGCAGTTCCTCGAGTCCGTTGAAGCTCTGATCATGTTGAACGATCCCGCCCAGCCGCTTCCGGCGGCGAACGCATCGGTCGTGCTCCAGCGCAGTTCCTACGTCATGGGCGGCCACTTCTCCACGCAAAGCCATTGCTGGATATGCCAGTGGCGCCTTTGGTCCATGACGATCGAGCGGATGCTTTGGTCAACGGCATGAGAGCCGTTCGGTAATCACGCGCGGCTTTGCCGAATGGGGCGATGGCCGCCATGCCGGGAGCGACTATATCCACGGCAGCATCCGCCTGAGGACGGGCATGGAGATTGCATCTCAAGGCGCCGGAAGACCAGCCTGCCTCGATGCTGAGCGATATCTGCCAAGCCCCTGAAGCAGGCTCGTGTAATCTATTGCTGTCGCAATACTGCGGCTGATCCAGCCGCATTGCGTCGGATGTCCGGGCAACGGCTGAGTCCGACCGATATTCATGAACAGCATCGATCACTCTTCAGACAATCCAGATGGTTCGGAGACGGCTGGCTACCAGGCCTCCGTACGCCTGTCCGTCGCGCCGATGATGGACTGGACCGATACGCATTGCCGGGCGTTCCATCGCCTGCTGGCGCCGCATGTGCGCCTGTATACGGAAATGGTGCATGCGCAGGCGGTGATCCATGGCGATCGGCAGCGGCTGCTGGGTTTCGACGACAGCGAACATCCAGTGGCGCTGCAGCTGGGCGGTAGCGATCCCGGTTTGCTGGCGCAGGCGACGCGGATCGGCCAGGAATGGGGATACGACGAGGTCAACCTCAACGTCGGCTGTCCGTCCGATCGCGTGCAGGCCGGGCGTTTCGGCGCCTGCCTGATGAGGGAACCGGCGCTGGTGGCCGATTGCGTGGCGGCGATGGGTGCGGCCAGCGCCGTGCCGGTGACGGTCAAGTGCCGGCTGGGCGTGGACGAGGAAGAGGATTACGGGCGTTTCGCCGCGTTCGTCGGTACCGTGGCCGCGGCCGGTTGCAGGGAGTTCGTCGTGCATGCGCGCAAGGCCTGGCTGCAGGGACTGTCGCCCAAGGAGAACCGTGAGATTCCGCCGTTGCGCTACGAATGGGCCTACCGCCTCAAGCAGGAACGCCCCACGCTGACCGTCGTGATCAACGGCGGCATCGCGGACGTGGCGCAGGTGCAACAGCATCTTCGCCATTGCGACGGCGTCATGCTCGGCCGCGCCGCTTATCACGATCCCTATCTGCTGCACCGGTTGGAAGGTGCGTTGTGGGATCTGTCGCAGTCCTCGCGGAAGGAATTGCTGCTGCGCTGGCGGCCCTATGTCGAATGCCAGCTTCAGCGCGGCGTGGCGCTCAAGCACATGACCCGGCACGTCTTGGGGCTGTTCCATGCGCAACCTGGCGGCAGGGCGTTCCGGCAGGTGCTCAGCGAGCAGGCGCACCGGTCCGGCGCAGGCTGGGAAGTGGTCGAGCGCGCCTTGTCGATGGTGCGCGGCGGCCTGCCCGAAGTGGCCTGATGATCACGCGCGACGCCGAGGCTTTTCTCGCGCTGGCGCGGCCATGCGCGGCGGATTTCGGACCCGCCACGGCCAGGGCGGCGTTCCTCGTTCCGCCGGACGGCTTCGCCCACGCCGCCGAGTCGGCGCAAGACAACCGCTACATGTCCGTGCCTGGCGATTTCGATCGCGAGGGCGCGTTGCGGCAGCATCGTCGCCTGCAGGCTGCCTTGTCGGAGGACATGCCGGTCGTCTGTTTTCCCGGCCACGCCGATACGCCCGATGGCGTGTTTCCCAACAATGTGTTCGCGACCGCCGCCGAGCGGTTGATCGTGGGACGCATGCGCCATCCGGTGCGGCAGCGCGAAGCGGCGCGCGCCGACATCCGCGCTTTCTTCGCGCAGGTGCTGGGTTATCGGACGGTGGACTTGTCCACGCAGGAACATGCCTGCGAACTGACCGGCGCGCTGGTCATCGACCGCGCGCGGGGACTGGGGTTCTGCGGGTTATCCGATCGTTGCGACGAGGCTGGCGCCGCGCTGATGCATGAGGCCTTCGGCCTGCGCGCCACCTGGATGTTCGACCTGGCCGAGGGCGAATACCACACCAACGTGCTGCTGGCGGTGCTCGCGGGAAAGGCCGCGCTGTTCTGCCCGGACGGATTCGCCGAGCCTGGCATCGCGACCCAGGTGCTCGACGCCTTGTATGCCCCGCACCTGATCCGACTCTCGGCAGATGAACAGGCCGCCTTCGCCGGCAATGCCATCGCGCTGTCGCACCACACCGCCTGGATGAGCCGTCGCGCCTCGGACGCGTTGTCGGCAGCCAACCGGCAGGCTCTGAAAGCGGCCGGCTTTACGGTGCGTGGCGTGGAACTGGACCTCATCGAGGCCGCCGGCGGCTCGCTAAGATGCTGTGTGGCCGAGATTTTCTGAGCCAGTGCAAAGCTGAACGAGTGGGTCCGCGCTGTGGATAAGTTAAGACCGGATTCATTGCTTCAAACCAACACTGCGCCTCCCGAAATGAAAAGCGGTTTGGGCTTTCGTTCAGTTTGAAAGGCCATTATCCGTTACGATTCCGTTATGTCCTGTCTCCGTCACACTGCTATCACGCTTGCGCTCACGGCGCTGCTCCTGGGCGGCGTGGTTCCGGCGTGGGCACAGGATCCGACGGGTGCGCCACCGCCGCCTTCGCAGCCGCAACCGGCGCCGGAGTCGCGCCAGAGCCGGCACAACTCGCTGTCCGATTCGGTGCGCCGCGTACGCAGCGAGATGGGTGGTCAGGTGCTGGGTGCCGAGCAGTTGCAGTTCGAGGGACGCGACATCAACCGGGTCAAGTATCTCGACGATCGCGGTCGCGTCCGCTACATGGAAGAGGCCGGCCAATCGCGTCGCCAGGGCCCGATGCGCCCGCCCCGCGATATTCCGCAGCGGCCTCCTGCACGCGGTGATAACCCCACCAACCCGTAGTCTTACGTCATTGTTCTGAAGCACCCGCCGCGCTTTTTTCGCGGCGATTCCAAGGAGAGTTCATGCGTATTCTGCTGGTCGAAGACGAAGCCCCCTTGCGCGAAACCCTGGCTGCGCGCCTGAAGCGCGAAGGGTTCGCGGTCGACGCCGCGCAGGATGGCGAGGAAGGCCTGTACATGGGCCGCGAAGTGCCGTTCGACGTGGGCATTATCGATCTGGGCCTGCCCAAGATGTCGGGCATGGAACTGATCAAGGCGCTGCGCGACGAAGGCAAGAAATTCCCGGTGCTGATCCTGACCGCGCGTTCCAGCTGGCAGGACAAGGTCGAAGGCCTCAAGCAGGGCGCCGACGACTATCTGGTCAAGCCGTTCCACGTCGAGGAACTGCTGGCGCGCGTCAACGCGCTGCTGCGCCGCGCCGCGGGCTGGAGCAAGCCGACGCTCGAATGCGGTCCGGTCGCGCTGGATCTGGCCGCGCAGACGGTCAGCGTGCACGGCAGCAACGTCGATCTGACCAGCTACGAGTACAAGGTGCTCGAGTACCTGATGATGCACGCCGGCGAACTGGTGTCCAAGGCCGACCTGACCGAGCACATCTACCAGCAGGATTTCGATCGCGATTCCAACGTGCTGGAAGTCTTCATCGGCCGCCTGCGCAAGAAGCTGGATCCGGAAGGCGAACTCAAGCCCATCGAAACGGTGCGCGGCCGCGGCTATCGCTTCGCGATTCCCCGCAACCACGAGGACTGATGGCCCGCGGCACGGACGCAACGCCGTCCAGGGCCGCCGGCAAGGTCCGGTTCGCGGGCTGGCGGCCGCGTTCGCTGCGGGCGCGGCAGATGCTGGGGGCCAGCCTGGGGCTGGTCGCCTTTCTCGCCTTGGCCGGCTACGCGCTGGATCGCGCCTTCGTCGCCACCGCCGAGGAAAACCTGCGCCAGCGCCTGAAGGCCTACGCGCTCAAGTACACCGAAGGCATCGAGTTCGCCCGTAACGGCACGCTGGTGCCGCCGTACGACGATCCGGATCCGCGTTTCGACATGCCCGACAGCGGGCTGTACGCGCAGGTGGTGATGCCCGACACCACGCCATGGGGATCCAACTCCACGCTCGGTCCCGAACTGCCGTCCTCGCCGATGCTCGGCCCGTTGCAGGAATCCTTCGGCGGGCCGCTGCCATACAGGCGCGCCGACTACGGCGACGGACTGACCTACCGCTACGGCCTGGGCATCGTCTACCCGCAGAGCGAACGCGGCGAGGAATATCCGTACACGGTCTATATCTTCGAAAGCGCGCAGGCGCTGAACTCGCAGATCGGCGTGTTCCGCCGCGCGTTGTGGGTATACCTGGGCAGCGCCGGCCTGCTGCTGATGTTGTTGCAGGTGCTGGTGCTGCGCTGGAGCCTGCGCCCGCTCGGACGCGTGGTCGACGAACTCAAGCGCGTGCAGCGCGGCGAGGCGCAGGGCATGAGCGAGCGCCACCCGATCGAGCTGGAGCCGCTGACCGACAGCATCAACGCCTTCATCGACAGCGAGCGCGAGAACCTGGAACGCCAGCGCAACACGCTGGCCGATCTGGCGCACAGCCTGAAGACGCCGCTGGCGGTGCTGCGCACGCAGCTGGACAGCGGCGGTGGCGAGCAGGCGCTGCGCGAGGAACTGGATGCGCAGCTCAAGCGCATGAACAGCCTGGTCACCTACCAGCTGACCCGCGCGGCCTCCAGCGGCCACAAGCTGTTCGCCGCGCCGGTGGCGATCGAGCCGCATGCCGAGGAGATCGTGCGCGGACTGGAGAAGGTCTACGCCGCCAAGGGCGTGCTGTGCGAATTCGAAATCGATCCGGCGGCGCGCTTCCATGGCGAGCCGGGCGATCTGCTGGAACTGCTCGGCAACCTGCTGGAGAACGCGTTCAAGTGGGCGCGCTCGCGCGTGCTGCTGACCGTCAGGCCGGGCCAGCAGCAGGCCAACCGCCGCGCCGGTCTGCTGTTGTCGGTGGAAGACGATGGCCCGGGCATCGCCGAGGCGGACGTGGCGCGGATCCTGCAGCGCGGCGTGCGCGGCGACGAGCGCGTGCAGGGCCACGGCATCGGCCTGGCGACAGTGCAGGACGTGGTGCGCGATTACCGCGGCGAGCTGAGCGTGGGCCGATCGCAGGAACTGGGCGGGGCGTGTTTCCAGGTGACATTGCCGCCGGGGCTGTGAATCGCTTCGGGACTTTGCATCAATGCGAATAGTCCCGTGAGACGAACTGCTCGGCGATACAAATACCGCAGCGAATAAGCAGCCGGGCAAGCATGGGTTCTATAAAAAAGCCGTGGCTCGCTGCAGGATCTAATCGGCAGAAATGCGGCGATAGTCATGTCCGCGCGATGATCCGGCTGAAATCTGCAAACAAGCGGACAACAACCCGCATTACATGCCCGCGATGCGTTAGCCAATCGCGGCTACAAATGTTAGGCGCGCTGCATCGGCGACGGGCCATAGAAGCGGCGCAGATGATCGGCCACCTCCGGCATCGACTGGCGCAGCAGTTCCGGCGCGGAGAAATGGTATTCGCTGACCACCGCGAAGAATTCCTCCGGCGCCTCGGCCGCATACGGATCGATGGCGGTTTCCTGCTGTGCGTCGACCTGCGCGCACAGCGCGTCGTAGCTGCGCTGGAAATCGTGCGCCCATTGCCGCTGCCAGGCGCGCGGCAGCGGTGGCGTGCCGTCCATCGCGCCGTCGAGCGTATCGATCTTGTGCGCCATCTCGTGCACCGCCACGCAGAAGCCGGCATCGGGTTCGGCCAGATCGGCCTGTACGTCGGCCCACGACAGGATCAGCGGCCCGGCGTCCCACGATTCGCCGGCGAGATCGTCGTCCCATTCGTGCAGTACGCCGGCGGCATCGACGTGGCTGCGGTGCACGCGGAACGCGTCGGGATAGACGATGAGCTGCGACCAGCCCTGCAGCCCATTGGCGCCGAACTCCAGCAGCGGCAGGCAGCACAGCGCGGCCAGTTGCAGGCGCTGGCGTTCGTCCAGCGTCAGCTCGCCGATCGGGGTAATGGTCTTCTGCGCGAGGAAGCGCGCGCTCAGCGCATGCAGGCGCGCAAGCGCGGCATCATCGAGGGCGGCGAACCAGGGTGTGCCGGCAACCACCGCCGACCAGTGGGCTGTTTCTATCGTGGCGTCGGATCGACGGCGTCGCAGCCAGCCCAGCACGGCTCAGCGGAACATGCCCGGCAGGAAGCTGTGCCATTTCGGCGTGCGCGGACGCGGCAACGGGGATGCGTCATCGTCGCCACCGCCGCGCGCGCCGCCGCCTTGCGGCATCGCGGCGACCGGTGCGTACTTGTTGCGCACGGCGCTGGCCTTGGCGCGCGTGGCGTCCGGTTGCAGGCCGGCTTCGACAGGCTTGTCGGCCAGTTCCTGGCATGCGGTGTCGTTGGAAGGCACGCCTACCCGTCCGTTCTGCGCCAGCGCGGTGGCGCCCAGACCCATCAGCAGCATCAGGAACATGACGCGCAACATCTTCGCAACTCCTGTCGGGGAAGGTGGCGGTACGGCGGGCGAGCCGGGGGAATATAGCGCGAAACCCGCAACCGGCGCGCGTGGCGCCGAGGCCCATCCGGGAAAAACGACCGAGTGCCCGGCCCGGGCCGGATCGGGGCTTCGCGCATAATGCGCGGCGATGCCAGCCGCCCACGCCCGTTCGCTGTGCCGAATCGCCGCTCCTTCGGGGCCGCGTGCCCGCGTCAAGCCGTCGGGAGCGCGCCGCTGATGGATGAGCGCGAGCTGGTCCTGCGGCTGTGCGAGGGACCGATATCCGGCGATGCGCTGGCCAAGGCGAGCGGACTGACCCGTGCGGCCATCTGGAAGCGCGTCCAGGCGCTGCGCGAGGCCGGCCTGCCGGTGCAGGCGCAGCCCGGCCGTGGCTATGCGCTGGACGGGACGCTGGACCTGCTCGATGCGCAGGCCATCGCCGGCGCGTTGCCGAGCGTCGCCCGCGACGAGCTGGCGGCGATCGAAGTGGCGTGGACGCTGGATTCGACCAACAGCGAACTGCAGCGGCGCCCGCCGCCCGAACGCGGCACGGCGGTGCTGCTGGCCGAGCGCCAGACCGGCGGCCGTGGCCGCCGGGGCCGCGAATGGTCGTCGCCGCTGGCCGCCAATCTCTACCTGTCGCTGCTGCGGCAGTTCACGGGCGGGCTGGCCCGCCTGGGCGGCCTGAGTCTGGTCGCCGGCGTCGCCACGGCCGAGGCGCTGCGCGCGCTGGGACTGTCGGGGGTCGGCCTCAAATGGCCCAACGACCTGGTCGTGGAGGGACGCAAGCTGGGGGGATTGCTGGTGGAAGGCGGCGGCGAGCATGCCGGCCCGGTACGCGCGGTGATCGGGCTCGGATTGAATGTGCGCATGCCCGCCCTGGCCGCCAGCGGTATCGACCAGCCCTGGACGGATCTGGCGCGCGAATGCGCCGCGCCGCCCGCCCGCAACGCGTTGGCGGCCGTGCTGCTGGAACACCTGCTCATGGCGCTGGCGCAGTTCGATCGCGATGGCCTGGCGCCGTTCCAGGAACGTTACGCCGCGCTGGATGCGCTGGCCGGGCGCGATGTGCGCATCCACACGCCGGCGCGCGTGCTGGAAGGCGTGGCCGAGGGCCTGGCCGACGACGGCGCATTGCGGGTCCGCGTGGACGGCATCGTGCAGGCGGTGCATGCCGGCGAAGTCAGCGTGAGGGCGCGATGAGCCGCTGGCTGTTCGATCTGGGCAACTCGCGGCTGAAGGCGGCCCGGCTGCACGACGATGGCCGGCTGGGCGAGGTGATCGCGCTGGGCCATGACGAATCCGGTTTCGCCGCCGCGCTGCACGGCTTGTTGCGGGGACAGGGGCGCGGCGATTCGGCCTGCCTGGCCAGCGTGGGATCGCCGGCGCTGACCGCGACGGTCATCGAGGCGCTGATCGCGCATTTCCGGCTGGTGTCGCTGGCGCGTACGTTGCCGCGCCTGGCCGGCGTCGAAATCGCCTATGCCGAGCCGGCGCGGCTGGGCGTGGATCGTTTCCTCGCGTTGCTCGGCGCGCATGCGCGCCGGCCGGCGCGGCAACTGGTGGTCGGCGTCGGTACCGCCTTGACGCTGGATCTGCTGGAAGCCGACGGCCGCCATCGCGGCGGACTGATCGCGCCGTCGCCGCGGCTGATGCGCCAGGCGCTGCACCGCGCCGCCGCGCAGCTGCCGGCCGAAGGCGGGCAGGTGCTCGCGTTCGCCGCCGATACCGACGACGCGTTGGCCTCGGGCTGCGACGGCGCGGCCATCGCGCTGATCGAACGCAGCCTGCGCCTGGCCTGCGCCGACGGCCAGGCGGCGCCGGCATTGCTGCTGCACGGGGGCGGCGCCGAGGCGCTGCTGGCGCAGCTGCCGCAGGCCGCGCATGCGCCGTCCTTGGTACTGGAAGGACTGGCGCGCTGGGCCAGCGCGGGCACGGCGCGATGAGCCCGCGGCGGCCTGCGGCTTCCGGCGCTTCCGCCGCTACGCCTAGAATCCCCGCATGCTGACCCGCGCCCTGATCGTCCTGCTCTTGGCCCTGAACCTGGGCGTGGCCCTGTGGTGGCTGCTCCGCGACGAACCGGCGCCGCCCGCCGCGCCCGCGCCGCCGGCCGGCGTGGCGCAGCTGCAACTGGTGGAGCCCGCGCCTTCGCCTGCGGCACCGCCGCCGGCTGCTTCGCCGCTGCCCGCCGCGGCGTCGGCATCTGCAGTTCCGGCCGCCATGCCGGCGAGTTGCGCGCGTTTCGGGCCGTACGACGATGCGCAGGCGCTCGCCGTGGCCGCGCAGCGGCTGAAGGAACGCGGCGTCGAGACGCGTCCGCATGAATTGCCCGGCGCCGGTGCATCGGCCTACAGCGTGCTCATCCCGGCGCAGGGCGACCGCGCCGCCGCTGACGCGATGGCGCAGCGCATCGGCCAGGCGGGGTTCGACGACTATCTGATCGTCGGCAGCGGCGCGGAGATCAACAGCATCGCGCTGGGCCGTTACCGCAGCCAGGCCACCGCGCTGCGGCGGCAACAGGCGTTGCAGGCAGCCGGCTTCCCGGCGCAGTTGCAACCGGTCGGCGCGGCGGGGCCTTCGCAGTGGTGGCTGGACGCGCGCCTGCCGCCGGGCAGCGATTTGCAGGTCCTGCGTCCGCTGGCCGCCAGCGCGCAGGCGCAGCCGCTGGATTGCGCGGCCATCGGTTGACGCGCTGCGGTAGAATGCCGCCCGCGGCACGCGCCGCCATCGCCGGCATAGCTCAGTTGGTAGAGCAACTGATTTGTAATCAGTAGGTCGCGGGTTCGATTCCTGCTGCCGGCACCAGACGGAAGGGCGGAGTCCTTCCTGTCAGTGGGCCATGCGCTCCGCATGCCTTGGAGCCGCGGCCCGATCAAGCATCAGGGATCGGCCCATGACGAGATTGAAATCATGTTCGTCATCGCTTGGCCGATGGATTCGTGCCGAAGGTGCATGCATTCCCTTGTGATTTTTTCCGTGCGCTAGAGCGTTTTCGTTCCAAGCCATCGCGCATTCGCCATTCGGCGCAGGCCAAGAGCCAGCGGCTTTCCGTCATCCGGGGTACAAGACACTGGGTCCCGGCCTACGCCGGGACGACGATGGATTATTTCGATGTAAACAGTTGACTCGAACAATGCATCGGCTGCTCATCTTCGGTTGAACGTTGTCCGAATTCCGACGACGGCGCTGCGATCGCGACAACGCACCGCAACGATGGATGACAGGCAATACCGGTTTACCGCGTTAGCACAATGTCATGCACGGAACCTCTCACGTTGCGTATACCGCGCAGAGCGAAGGATGGCGTTTCCGACTTGCGCAGGAAACGTTCCATGAAAGCTCTCACCTACCACGGTTCCAAGGACGTGCGCGTCGAGACGGTGCCCGATCCGGTCCTGCTCCAGCCCGACGACATCATCCTGCGCGTGACCGCCACGGCGATCTGCGGTTCGGATCTGCACCTGTACCGCGGCAAGATTCCCGAAGTGCACGACGGCGATATCCTCGGCCACGAATTCATGGGCATCGTCGAGGACGCCGGCCCGGAAGTCACCGCGGTGCGCAAGGGCGATCGCGTGGTCATCCCGTTCGTGATCGCCTGCGGCCAGTGCTTCCATTGCCGGCTCGACGAATACTCGGCATGCGAGACGACCAATACCGGCAAGGGCGCGGCGATGAACCAGAAGGGCATCCGGCCGCCGGCCGCGCTGTTCGGCTACAGCCATCTCTACGGCGGCATTCCCGGCGGACAGGCCGAGTACGTGCGCGTGCCGATGGCCAACGTCGGGCCGTTCGCGGTGCCCGACGCGTTGGCCGACGAGCAGGTGCTTTTCCTGTCCGACATCCTGCCGACCGGCTACCAGGCGGTCGTCGACGCCGGCATCGGCGAGGGCAGTACCGTCGCCATCTTCGGCGCCGGCCCGGTCGGGCTGATGGCGGCGGCGTGCTGCCGCATGCTCGGCGCGGCGCAGATCTTCATGGTCGATCACCACCCGTACCGGCTGGAATTCGCGCAGCGCACCTATGGCGTGATCCCGATCGACTTCGACGAGCAGGACGATCCGGCCGAAACCATCATCGCGCAGACCCACGGCCGCGGCGTCGATGCGTCGATCGATGCGGTAGGATTCGAAGCCAAGGGCAGCCGCGTGGAAACCGCGCTGACCACGCTCAAGCTGGAAGGCAGCAGCGGCGCTGCGCTGCGCCAGTGCATCGCGGCCACGCGCCGTTGCGGCACGGTCAGCGTGCCGGGCGTCTATGCCGGCTTCATCCATGGCTTCCTGTTCGGCGATGCGTTCGACAAGGGCCTGACCTTCAAAATGGGCCAGACGCACGTGCAGAAGCTGATGCCCGAACTGCTCGAACACATCGGTAATGGCCGCCTGGATCCGCAGGCGATCATCACCCACCGCCTGCCGCTGGCCGAGGCCGCGCAAGCCTACGCCACGTTCGACAAGAAGGAAGAGGATTGCCGCAAGGTCGTGCTGACGCCCTGAACGCGCGTACCGTCTGCGTCGAGCGGCAAAAGAATGGCCCCGGTAATCGGGGCCATTCCGTGTCCGCGTCGTGTCGCCGAGCGCCGCCGCGTTTTCGTCACAGCATCGTGTCGCGGGCCTGTCCGGCGCGCGATGCGCCGATCGCGGTCTCGACTTCTTGAGCTCTTCCGGCGGCGGCAGTACGGCCGGCATTCCCAGGCTCTGGATCCACGCCCCCCCGGCACCAGAGGCCGTGAGGACAACGCTTCGGCGTACATTCGGCCCATGCCTGGTTGCACCGCCGCAAAGGTTTCCGGCGCGACCGTCTAGACTCGTCGGTCCTTCGTTTTCGTGTGCGCACCGATGAGCCGAGTATTTCCTCCCGTTTCCCTGATTGGCGTGCCGACCGACATTGGCGCCGGACACCGCGGCGCGCGCATGGGTCCGGAGGCGCTGCGCATCGCCGGGCTGGCCGAGGCGCTGACCGCGCGGGGACTGCAGGTCGAGGACCTCGGCAACGTCGAGGGCCCGCGCAATCCGTGGACCGGACCAGTGCACGGCTATCGGCACCTGGACGAGGTAGTGGCCTGGAACCGCGCGCTGATGGACGCCACCGGCGTGGAACTGGCGCGCGGCCGGCTGCCGATTATGCTGGGCGGCGATCACTGCCTGGCCATCGGCTCCATCGCCGCGGTGGCGCGGCACTGCCGCCAGAACGGAAAGAAGCTGCGGGTGCTGTGGCTGGACGCGCATTCGGATTTCAACACCAGCCAGGTGACGCCGTCGGGCAACATCCACGGCATGCCGGTGGCCTGCCTGTGCGGCATCGGCCCGGACGCGCTGACCCGGCTGGGCGGCGATGAACCGGCGATCACGCCCGCGCAGCTGCGGCAGATCGGCATCCGTTCGGTCGACCCGGAGGAGAAGCGGCTGGTCAAGCAGCACCACCTGGACATCTACGACATGCGCTACATCGACGAAGTCGGCATGAAACGGGTGATGGCGCAGGCGCTGGACGGGCTGGATGCCGACAGCCACCTGCACGTCAGCTTCGACGTCGATTTCCTCGATCCCGGTATCGCGCCGGGCGTCGGCACCACCGTGCCGGGCGGACCCAACTACCGCGAGGCGCAGCTGGTGATGGAGATGATTGCCGACACCGGCCTGCTCGGATCGCTGGACATCGTCGAGCTCAACCCGGTCATCGACAACCGCAACCAGACCGCGGAACTGGCGGTGGATCTGGTCGAGAGCCTGTTCGGCAAGTCGACGCTGATGCGCGAATAGCGCGCTCGGCACCGGCCTGGAACTGAACGGATGGCGGCGGTTTCACCTGCCTTCGACATCACGCCCGGCTAATGTCGTACCCAGACCGACTGGCGTCACTGGGGTGTGGCGGATCACCAGGCATCGGTCCAACCGATCAGGAGTTTGGGCATGAAGCGTTTGACCGCAGGGGTTTTGATGTCGCTGTTCTCGCTGGCGATGATGTCCGGCTGCAACACCGTCGCCGGTGCCGGCAAGGACGTGCAGAAGGTCGGCGAGAAAGTCGAGGACAAGGCCAACGACTGCAAGGATGGCAAGTGCTGATGCCGGCGGCCGGCGCGTCCTGCCGCTGATTGTCGATGCTGCGATCACCCCTCATCGCAGTGATAACCGAAAAACCGTTCCACCCTTCATAACCTTAGGAGTCACGCCATGAAGCGTATCGTTTCCCTGATGATGCTGTCGCTGTTCTCGATTGCCATGCTGTCCGGCTGCAACACCGTTGCCGGTGCCGGCAAGGACGTGCAGAAGGCCGGCGAGAAGGTCGAAGACGCGGCCAAGAACTGAACCGGCCAAGTGGGTTCGTGTGTATCGGAAGGCCGGGGCAACCCGGCCTTCTTCTTTGGCGATAGAAAAGTCCGGGAAGTGAACGCCGGTTTGATGTGCTGGTAATGCCACGTTGACGCGCGGTTGATGTGCTGGGAACGCATGGGATGCGAAGGTGTGCGTGCGGCAATTCCGCCGCAATCACTGCGAGGAACTGTCATGAACAAGGACACCATTGCCGGCAACTGGAAGCAGCTCAAGGGCAAGATCCAGGCCAAGTGGGGCGATCTGACCGATGACGACTTCCAGGTGGCCGAGGGCAACGCCGAATACCTGACCGGCAAGCTGCAGGAACGCTACGGTTGGGATCGCGATCGCGCCGCCGATGAAGTGCGCGCCTTCGAGCGCAGCCTGGGCGACTGATCGCAAGCCAAGCCGATGCGTCCCCGTTGCACGGGACGCGAAAAAGACAACGGGCCAGAGGGCCCGTTGTCCGTATCTGGTGTTCGCGTGCGATCAGCGCCAGCGCGGCGGATCGGCGACGAAACCCTGCGGGAAGGCCTGTGGCGACGAAGGCCGGCGGTAATCGCGCTCGCGCGGCACGACGCCGCGGGATACCAGCCGATCCCAGCGGTCGTAGCGCAACTGATCGACCTGTACGGGCCGTTCGCTGCGCACGAACGATGTCTGCGACACCGGCGCGTACTCGCGCCCGCCATGGCCGGTACCGATGCTCTGCTCCTGCTGCACCGGTGCGGAAGCCACGCTGCTGGCGTTGCCGGCCGCCTGCGGCCGCGATTCGCTCCGCGTCGCATAAGGCGGGGAAACCGGCGACGCCGGTGCCGGTGCTTCGGCGATGCGTTGACGCGGGTATTGCGGGTATCGCATGCGCTCGGTATGCACGGCGATGCCGATCACCCCGACGTTCTGCGGCCTGTCGGTGCGGGAGGCGTAGCTGTCGTAATGATCGGTGAAATGGAACTGCGCCACGTCGCGCAGCGATTTGCGCCAGCCGGTGATTTCGGTCGTTTCCCAAGGACCGAGCACATAGCCGGCCTGCGACGGCGAGGCGGTCTGGCCGGTGACCGCGTTGACGCCATCGACCGACAGCACGACCAGCACGCGCTCTGCGCTGGTGTTAGTCAGTCGTACCGCGTAACGGTGGCCCGGCGTTCCCGCTACCCAGCGCTCGCCCTGGTGCGGATAAGTGGGCAGCCATTGGCCGGTATCGCGATCGATCAGATCCATCTGCACCCATGGGCGGGCGTGCGCTGGCGCGCAGGCCGACAGCAGCATCAACAGCAGTGGCAACAGGACGTAGCGGCGCATCTGGATTCTCCGGAAGGGGCTCGGATGGCTCAACGCACGGCCGCGCCGGGCGGGGTTGAAGCGCCAGCGGTTAAACTGCCGTGGTTCAGGCTCATCCATCGGCAGCAATGACTATCCGCGTCCTCACCGGCATCACCACCTCCGGCACTCCGCACCTGGGCAACTACGTCGGCGCGGTGCGCCCGGCCGTCGCCGCCAGCCGCGCCGAAGGCGTGGAGAGCTTCTATTTCCTGGCCGACCTGCACAGCCTGATCAAGGCGCAGGATCCGGCGCGCACCCAGCGCTCGACGCTGGAGATCGCCGCGACGTGGCTGGCCTGCGGGCTGGATCCGGACAAGGTGTGGTTCTACCGGCAGAGCGACATCCCCGAGATCACCGAGCTGACCTGGCTGCTGACCTGCGTGGCGGGCAAGGGCATCCTCAACCGCGCCCACGCCTACAAGGCGGCGGTGGACAAGAACCGCGCCGACGGCGAGGACGACGATGCCGGCGTTACCGCCGGACTGTTCATGTATCCGGTGCTGATGGCCGCCGACATCCTCATCTTCAACGCGCACCGCGTGCCGGTGGGGCGCGACCAGATCCAGCACATCGAGATGGCGCGCGACTTCGGCCAGCGCTTCAACCACATCTATGGACGCGACTGGTTCACGCTGCCCGAGGCGGTGGTCGACGAGCAGGTCGCCACGCTGCCCGGCCTGGACGGGCGCAAGATGAGCAAGAGCTACCACAACACCATCCCGCTGTTCGCCCCGCGCGCCGAGCTGAAGAAGCTCATCGCCTCGATCGTCACCGACTCCACCGCGCCGGGCGAGCCGAAGGAGGCGGAAGGCTCGCACGTGTTCCAGCTGTACCGCGCGTTCGCGTCGGTGCAGGAAACCGAACAGATGCGCGAGGCGTTCGCCGCCGGCATCGGCTGGGGCGAGGCCAAGCAGAAGCTGTTCGAGCGCATCGACGCCGACATCGCGCCGTTGCGCGACAGGTACGAAGCGCTGATGGCCCGGCCCGGCGACATCGAAGCGATCCTGCGCGATGGCGCGGCGCGGTTGCGTGCGCGCTATGCGACGCCGCTGCTGGCCGAGTTGCGCCATGCGGTGGGATTGCGCGATCTGTCCGCACAGCCATCGGGGCAAGGCGCCGAACGGCCGGCGGACAAGGTCGCGCTGCCGCAGTTCAAGCAGTACCGCGAGAAGGCCGACGGCCGCTTCTACTTCAAGCTGCTCGATGGCGAAGGCACGCTGCTGGTGCAGAGCGAGGGGTTCGATTCGCCGAAGGCCGCCGGCGAGTTGATCGCGGTGCTGAAGAAGGTCGATCGCGCCGATGCGATGGAGACGCCGGAAATCGTCCTACAGGTGCCGGCCGATCAGGTGCTCGCGGCGCTGGCGCGGCTGCGCGAAACGGAAGACTGAGCCGATGCCGTACCTGGCCGTCGTGTTGTTCCTGCCGTGGTTCGTGCTGCTGGGCACGCTGTACTGGTTGTTTCCGCGCCAGCCGCGCCACCGCCGTCGCCGCGTCTTCGATGGCGCCGTGCTGGCGGTGGCGCTGGCGCTCAGCGTGGCCGGCATGCGATGGGGCTACGCGCTCGGCGCGCTGGACCTGCATTCGGGCGCCATCTGGAAGCAGGTACTGGCCACGCTGGTCGCCTATGGCGCGTTCTTGCTGGTGATGACGGCGGCGGTGCCGCTGCGCGGATGGTGGCTGTCGCGCGATGCGCGGCGGCGATAGCGTCACACAGCGTTGCTTCACCACTGACGACGGCGGGCCGGGTGTAGCGCCGAGCTTGCCCAGCCAGGCGTGCACGGCAGCGGAAAGCAGCCGGGCAAGCTCGGCGCTACAACGGATGGGACGGCGTTTTCCTGCTGCGACCAAAGCCGCATCGAGGCCTTAACCCCGGCGGCGGTAGGATCGTGTCTCCTTCGCCAGCTCCCCTGCCCGCGATGAGCGAACACGGCATCCATACCCTCGACACGGCCTTCCAGCGCGATCATTTCGATGCCGCCTATCTGATTATCGAGGATGGTCGCGCCGCCTTCGTCGACTGCGGCACCTCGCACGCGGTACCGCGGATGCTGGCGGCGCTGGACGAGCAGGGACTGTCGCCGGCGGACGTCGACTGGCTGCTGGTCACCCACGTGCACCTGGATCATGCCGGCGGCGCCGGCGCGCTGATGCGCGAGCTGCCCAACGCGCGGCTGGTCGCGCACCCGCGCGGCGCGCCGCACATGATCGATCCGGCGCGGCTGATCGCCGGCGCCACCGCCGTGTACGGCGAGGAAGAGATGGCGCGCAGCTACGGCGAGATCGTGCCGGTGCCCGAGTCGCGCGTGGTGGTGGCCGACGATGGCCATGCGCTGTCGCTGGCCGGTCGCGAACTGCTGTGCCGGGATACGCCCGGCCACGCACGCCATCATTACTGCGTCTGGGACGCGTACAGCCGCAGCTGGTTCACCGGCGATACCTTCGGCCTGTCGTACCGGGAACTGGACAGCGCGCAGGGCGCGTTCGTCGTGCCGACCAGTTCGCCGGTGCAGTTCGAGCCGGAGGCGTTGAAGGCCTCAATCGCGCGGCTGTTGTCGTACTCGCCGCAGGCGATGTACCTGACCCACTACGGCCGGGTCGACGACGTGGCGAAGCTGGCGCGCGATCTGGTCGAGCAGATCGATGCGATGGTGGCGCTGGCGCGCAGCTGCGACGGCCTGCCCGATCGCCATCGTTGCCTGGTCGCCGCGCTGTCCGCGCTGTACATGGAGCGCGCGCAGGCGCATGGCTGCCCGCTCGACGAGGACGGCGTGCGGCGCGTGCTGGAGATGGACATCGAGCTCAACGCGCAGGGCCTGGCCTGCTGGCTGGATCGCGACAGCCGCTGAAAGCGTCTCGCGTGGCAAATCGCCTGCAGAGCGGAAGCGGCAGGCCGCCATCGCCGGCGCGCGATCCGCATCCGGTTAGACTCGCGGTTTCTTCAGGCGGAGCGCGCATCGTGAAACGGCAACTCCTGTGGCTGGCCTTCGCTGCGCTGGCCAGCTCGCCGGCCGGTGCGGCCGACATCCCCGGTGGCGGCATCGATGCCGCCGCGCTGTCGCGGCATGTGCAGGTACTGGCGTCCGATGCGTTCGAAGGCCGCGCGCCGGCCAGCGCCGGCGAGGACAAGACCGTGGCCTATCTCATCGAGGCGTTCCAAAAAGCCGGCGTGCGGCCCGGCGGCGAGGACGGCGGCTGGACGCAGGCGGTGCCGCTGGTGCGCGCGCAGGTCGAAGGACCGGTGACCGCCGAACTGCGCATCGCCGGCAAGCGCCAGCCGCTGGCCAATGGCGAGGACGTGGTGCTGCAGACGCTGCAGCCGGTCGCGCGCGTGGATGTCGAGCGCGCGCCGCTGGTGTTCGTCGGCTACGGCATCACTGCGCCCGAACGCGGCTGGGACGACTTCCGGGGCTTGGATCTGGCCGGCAAGGTGGCGGTGGTGCTGGTCAACGATCCGGATTTCGAAAGCGGGCAGGGCGACTTCGACGGCCGCGGCATGACCTACTACGGACGCTGGACCTACAAGTACGAGGAACTGGCGCGGCAGGGCGCGCTGGGCGTGCTGATCGTCCACGAGACCGCGCCGGCCGCCTACGGCTGGGCGACCGTGCGCGCGTCCGGGCTGTCGCCGGTGTTCGATATCGAGCGCGCCGATGCGCGCGCCTACCACACGCATCTGCGCGGCTGGATGCAGCGCGATCTGGCGGTGGCGCTGTTCAAGGATGCAGGCCTGGATTTCGAGGCGGAGAAGAAGAAGGCGCAGACGCGCGGGTTCCGCCCGGTGCCGCTGGGCGATGCGACGCTGTCGGCGAGCTTCGCGGTCAAGCGCGAGTCGGTGCTCAGCCGCAATGTCGTCGGCCGCATCGACGGCGCGCGGCGTCCGGACGAGACGATTATCTATTCGGCGCACTGGGATGCGTTCGGCATCGGCGAAGCGGATGCGCGCGGCGAACGCGTGCGCCATGGCGCCATCGACAATGCCACCGGCGTGGCCGCGGTGCTGGAACTGGCGCGTGTACATGCCGCCGGACCGCGCCCGGCGCGCACGCTGCTGTTCGTCGCGCTGACCGCCGAGGAGAAGGGACTGCTGGGCGCGCTGCACTACGCCGCCCATCCGCTGGCGCCGCTTGAGAAGACCGCCGCGGTGCTCAACATCGAGATGCTCAGCCCGGACGGGCCCACGCGCGACATCGCCACCTGGGGCAAGGGGCGGGTGTCGCTGGAACGGCAGCTGGCGCAAGCCGCGCAGGCGCGCGGGCGCACCTATTCGCCGGATCCGAACCTGGAAGCCGGCTTCTTCTATCGCGCCGATCATTTCGCCTTCGCCCGCGCCGGCGTGCCGGCGATTACCGTCGGCGCGGGACTGGACCGGCGCGACGGCGGCGAAGCCAGCGGCCGCGCGTTGCGCGAGCGCTACTTCGCCGACTGCTACCACCAGCCGTGCGATGCGTGGAATGCGCGGTGGGATACCGAGGGACAGGCGCAGGACGTGGCGTTGCTGTTCGATGTCGGCAATGCGCTGGCCAACGGCGATGCGTGGCCGCAGTGGGATGAGGATTCGGAGTTTCGCGCGGTGCGCGAACGCAGCGCGGAGGCGCGCTGACGCAGGGTCCTGTGTTCGGCGGCGTCGCGGTTCGGGGACGAATCGCTGCACCGCAGTCCGCAACCTCCAGGATGCGTTATGCCGCTCATGACGCATTCGCCGTGAGGATTCTTCCGCGTGCCACAAGTCGCCGGGTCCCGGCTTGCGCCGGGACGACGGCGTTGCGAGTGCAACATCACTGACAGGCCGCGCGGCGATCGACTTTAAATCTTACGGTCCGCCGACAGGCAAGCGACTTCCCGCTCGATTCGAGCGTCGCCGCAGCTGCCAGCAGCGACGGCTCTTCAATCCCAGACGTTCGGCGGCGCGCCGTTGTCGGGTTCCTTCATGCGCACGATGCAGAAACGGTGGCCGGTCGGCGCTTCCATCACCCACCAGCGCTTGACGAAGCCGATTTTCTTCGCGCCGAGCTTTTCCAGCCGCGCGGCCTCGGCATCCAGATCGTCGGCCTCGATGTCCAGGTGCACGCGCGAGGGATGGACGACCTTCTGCACTTCGACATTCAGGCCGGCCGGCGCGCCGTGCAGTTCGGCGTATTGCGCCTCGCCTTCCACGTAGGCGGCCTTGCGTTCCAGGCCTAGCGCCTGCGACCAGAACGCGGCGGCGTCATCGGCGTCGGCGTCCTGGCAATCGATGATGAATCCGGCAAGTCGGCTGCGGTGCGTCATGGAGGCCTCGGTGTCTTGCGGGTGGGAGAACCTGTCCTGCGTTTGCGTCGCGTCGCGCGTTCCGGATCGCATCGCGGCGATCCGAAGCGCGGCTCGGGCGGCCTATGCCGGCAACGCCAGATCGTCGATCAGCGTCTTGAGGAAGCGCGCGGCCTCGCCGCCGGTGCAGGCGCGGTGATCGAAGGTGATCGACAGCGGAATCACCTTGTGCGACTCGAAGCCGCCCATCACCGGCGTGACTTGGTGGCGCGCGCGTCCGGCGGCGACGATCGCCACGCAGGGCGGCACCACCACCGGCGTGGCGTAGCGGCCGGCGAACATGCCGAAGTTGGACAGCGAGATCGTGTAGCCAGTCAGTTCGGACGCCGGGATGCTGCGGTCCTCGACCTGCGCGCGCAGCCGGTTGATGCCTTCGCGAACGCCGCGCGCGTCGAGGATGTCGGCGTTGCGCAATGCCGGCACGAACAGGCCGTCGTCGGTGTCCACTGCGATGCCGATGTCCACCTGCGGGTGCAGCGTGCGGGTCAGCTTGTCGCCGTCGAACCAGGCGTTCAGCGCCGGCACCGCCTGGCAGGCGCGCACGATGGCACGGATCAGGCGCACGGTGACGTCGTTGCCCGGCGTCCAGGCGTGCACGTCGGCGTCGTCGCTGAGCGTGGTCGGTACGACCTTGGCGTGCGCGTCGGCCATGACCCGCGCCATGTTGCGGCGCACGCCCTTCAGCGGTTCCGGCTGGCCGCTGGCCGATACGCCCGGCGGCTGCGTGCGCATCGGCTTCCCGGAGGCGGACAGGGGGGTGCGTTGCTGCGCTTCCCTTACCCCGTTTGTGGCGGAAGTTGTTCGAAGGGCGGATGGGGGAACACCCTCACCCGTCGCGCTGCGCGCGCCGACCTCTCCCGCAGGCGGGAGAGGTGAGCCGATACGCGCGCTGCCATCGGCCGCCGCCTGCTTCACGTCGGCCATCGTCACCGCGCCGTCGGCGCCGCTGGCGCGTACGCGCGACAGGTCGACGCCGAGCTTCTTGGCCATCGCGCGCACCGCCGGCATCGCCTTGACGCCACCGACGGCGATGGCCTGCTCGGCATGCACCGCGTTGGACGATTGCATCGCGCCGACCACGGTGCCGGCGTCGTCGCGGTCGTTGTCGGCATCGTGGCCGCCCTGCGCTTCCGACGGCGCGGGTTTGGCCGACAACTGTCCGCCGTCGTCGCTGGCGACGACCTTGCCTGCGGCCGGCGCGGTCGAACTGGCGCCATGGCCGCTGGACGGTCCGTGGTGGTGGCCGGTGTCCTGGCCTTCGGCGCGTTGCGGCAGGCTGGGGTCGGGTTCGAACACCGCCAGCATGCTGCCGGTCACGACGATGTCGCCTTCGCCGCCGGCCAGTCTGACGACCTTGCCCGACACCGGCGACGGCACCTCGACCACCGCCTTGGCGGTTTCCATCGACACCAGCGGCTCGTCGAGCCGTATCACGTCGCCTTCCTTGACGAACCACTCGACGATGGTCGCGTCGGGCAGGCCTTCGCCCAGATCGGGAAGATTGAAGGTCTTGCTGTCGCTCATTCGGATGTCCTGATGGGATTCTGTCGTTCTGTAGAGCCGGGGTTCGCCGGCTGTTTTTTCGTTTTCCGGCCGGGCAAACCCGGCCCTATTTGATCTGGTGCTCGCCCAGTTCGAGGCAGCGCGTGGGCACCCAGCCGGTGCGGCCGATGGCGTTTTCCGCCCACCACCACTGCGCCAGTTCGTGATGCAGCGTCAGCACTTCGCCGGCGTCGGCCTCGAGCTCGCGCGTGTCGTAGTCGCCCTGCGCGGTCGCGCTGCCGTGCGGCTGGTCGAACAGGTCGACCGGCATCCAGCCGCCGTGTCCGCCCTCGAGCATCGTCCAGACGAACTGCGGCCACTCGGTGTCGCGATCGCCCAGCGTGACCGTATCGCCGGCGGCGACGCGGATGGCCGGACGCTGCGGCGCGCGGTGCGTCGCGATGACGCGCGCGCGCCGCATCAGCCGTTGGCCAGCGCGCGCCGGGCGGCGGCGACGATCTTGTCCACGCTCGGCAGGTATTTCATCTCCAGCCGGAACAGCGGGATGTGCGTGTCGTAGCCGGTGACGCGCTCGACCGGCGCGAGTAGGTCGTACATCGAATGCTCGGCCAGGCGCGCGGCGATCTCGGCGCCGAAGCCCGCCGTGCGCGGCGCCTCGTGCACGATCACGCAGCGGCCGGTCTTGGACACCGATTCGGCGATGGTGTCGAAGTCCAGCGGCTTGAGCGTGGCCACGTCGATGACCTCGGCGCTGATGCCTTCGGCGGCGAGCTTGTCGGCCGCCTCCAGCGTCTCCTTGACCTGCGCGCCCCACGTCACCAGCGTCACGTCGGTGCCGTCGCGCAGTACGAAGCACACGTCCAGCGGCAGCGCCTCGCCGTCGTCGGCGACCACTTCCTTGTACTGGCGGTAGATGCGCTTGGGTTCCATGTAGATGACCGGATCCGGATCGCGGATCGCGGCCAGCAGCAGGCCGTAGGCGCGCTGCGGCGAGGACGGCATCACCACGCGCAGGCCGGGCACGTTGGTGAAGATGGCTTCGTTGGCCTCGCTGTGGTGCTCGGGCGCGCGGATGCCGCCGCCCCACGGCACGCGCAGCACCATCGGGCAGTGCAGGCGGCCGCGCGTGCGGTAACGCAGGCGGGCGGCGTGGCAGATGATGTGGTCGACCATGGGATAGACGAAGCCGTCGAACTGCGCCTCGGCCACCGGCTTCATGCCCTGCGCGGCCAGGCCGACGGTCAGGCCGGCGATGGTGGTTTCGTCCAGCGGCGTATCGAGGATGCGCTCGGCGCCGAAGCGCTGCTGCAGGCCGGCGGTGGCGCGGAACACGCCGCCGTTGACGCCGACGTCCTCGCCGAGCACGACGACGGCATCGTCATGGGCGATTTCCCACGCCAGTGCCTGGGTGATGGCCTCGATCAGCGTGATCGCGACAGGGGTGGAACGCGCATCCGATGTCGCGACCGACGTCGCTCCCGCGGAGGATTTTTCCGGTCTCATCATCGTGCTCATCGGCGGCCCTCCGCGGCGATCGCGGCGGCGCGCTGGGCCAGCAGTTCGGGCGGGGGATCGGCGTAGAGATAGTCGAACATCGCCTCGACCGGCTGCACCGGCGTGTTGAGGTAGGCGTTGACCTCCTCGTCCACGCGCGCGCCGCATTCGGCCTTCCACGCGGCTTCCTCTTCCTCGCTCCACAGGCCCTGCGCGGTCAGCCACGTGCGCAGGCGGGTGACCGGATCGCGCTCCCATGCCGCCTTGACCTCGGCATCGTCGCGGTAGCGGCGCGCGTCGTCGGCGGTGGTGTGGTCGGACAGGCGGTAGGTGACGAATTCCAGCACGGTGCCGCCCTGGCCCTTGCGCGCGCGCTCGCCGGCGCGGCGCATCGCCTCCAGCACGGCGATCAGATCGTTGCCGTCCACCTGCAGGCAGTGCAGGCCGCCGGCCAGGCCCTTCTGCGCCAGCGTCTGCGCGCCGGTCTGCGCGCTGCGCGGCACCGAGATCGCCCAGCCGTTGTTGATCACGCACAGCACCAGCGGCAGCTCGTAGGCGCCGGCCGAGTTCAGCGCGGCGTAGAAGTCGGTCTTCGACGATCCGCCGTCGCCGCAGGTGCTCACCGCGATGCGCGGCTGCCCGCGCAGCTTGAACGACAGCGCCGCGCCGGCCGCGTGCAGGCACTGGGTGGAAATGGGCACGCACCAGGAGAAATCGTGGCGCGGGCCAGCGTAGTCGTTGCCGCGCTCGTCGCCGCCCCAGTACATCAGCACGTCGCGCGGCTGCACGCCGCGCATGAACTGCGCGCCGTACTCGCGGTAGCTCGGCGCGAACACGTCTTCCGGCCGCATCGACGCGCCGATGCCGATATGGGTGGCCTCGTGGCCCAGGCACGACGCATAGGTGCCCAGCTTGCCGGTGCGCTGCAGCGCGATGGCCTTGGTGTCGAAGGTGCGCACGAACAGCATCTGCCTGAACAGCTCGCGCAGGCGCGCGGTGTCGCGCCCGGCCTCGGGCAGGTCGTCGCGCACCAAGGTGCCGTCCGGACCCAGGTACTGGAGGTATTCGATTTCGAATCTTGCGGCGATGGTCATCTAGCGTCGCTCGGGGGAATTGGTTGCAAATGGTATGACCGCCCATGTTAAGGAACCGGAGGCCATCTCCCGTCCTGCGCTGCAACAACACAGGGGCGCATGGAATGCGCGGACGAGCGCAGGAACGAAGCGCAGCGCAGGTTTCGAGGCCACGCCTGGAGTCGGCCGACAGGGCGCCGGAACGGCGAGTCGGCGCCGCAACGAAAGAGGGCGCGGAACTTCCGCGCCCTCCGGGTCGATGCCGTGCCCGCCGTCAGCGGATGGATCGCGTCAGCGTCGCCGTGTTGTTGCCGGGTTGCGGGTCCGGCGTGGCGGAGGTCACCTGCGCGGTGAATTCCAGCGCCGTGCCGCGCTTGGGCTTGCCCGGCACCAGCAGCGCGAAGGCCAGCGTCTGCGTGCCGCGCGCCATCGCGCCCTGCCGGCTGCACACCGCCGACGAGCCGGCCGTGGTGTCCTGCACGCGGCTGCACGACCAGCCCGATGGCGCCGCGACGGCGGCGTGGCTGGCCTCGGCGTTGCTGGTGATCGTCACCTTGACGTCGGCGGCGCTGTCCGGGCCGGCGTTCTTCACCGGTACCAGCAGCGTGGCGATGGTGTTGCGGATCAGCGGCAGCGCGCTGCCGACCAGTTGCACCGACAGATCGGCCGACGTGGTGGGCAGCGCGGCGACATGCACCGCGATCGCGGCGGTGTTGTCGCTGTTAGCCGGATCGGTCACCGGAGAATTGGCCGACACGCCCAGGCCCAGCGCCGTACCGGCCTTGGATGCCGGGACGACCGCCTCGAACGCGAACGCCGCACTGCCGCCCGCCGCCAGCGCGGCCAGGGTGCAGGCGATGCGCGTGGTGCCGGCGGCCTGCACCGGCGCGGCGCAACTCCAGCCCGGCGCGATCGCCGTCGTCGCCGCGGTCAGCGCGGCATCGAACACGAACGCCACCGCGACCGGCGCCGCCGCCGACGGGCCGGCGTTGCGGACCGTGGCGCTGTAGCGCACGGTCTCGCCGACGCGCGCAGCGCTGCGATCGGCACTGGCCTGCACCGACAGGTCGGCGCGGGCGAACGCCGGCACGCGGATGCGCAGCCGCACCGGGTCGTGATCGGACGAGCGCACGGCCAGGCCGGCGTCGCCGAAGTTGTCGACGCCGAAGTCGGCGTTGATGCGCGCGTGATCGACGCTCAGCACCGCGTCCATCGCCAGCGCCTCGTTGACCAGTACGTGATCCAGCGTCTGCGCGCTGCCGTCGTACACGTACGAGTAGCGCTCGACCGGGTCGGCGATCAGCTGCGAGCCGTCGATCAGCGGCGTGGCCAGCGGGCTGTCCATCCAGGTCAGCACCTGCTCGGCCGGCGCGGGGTTGCCGCGGACGATGCCCATCACGTCGACATAGCCGTCGTTGAACTCGAACGCGTTGAAGTCGCCGACCAGCACGATCTTCTCGCCCGGATCGGCCTGCTGCATCTGCTGCATCAGTCCGGCCAGGTAGGCCGCCTGCGCGCCGCGCTTGACCCGCACGCGTTCGCCGCCGCTGGCCCAGCCGCTGCTGCCCGGCGCGGTGTCGTCGACGCCGTTGAGCGAGCGCAGGTGGTTGACGATCACGGTCAGCGGATAGCTGCCGGCGGCGTCCTGGTGCAAGCGCGCGCGCAGCCGCAGCGGCGGACGGTCGTTGAGCAGGCTGGTGCTGCCGTCGGGATTGGCCAGCGTCGTGTTCTTGCCGAACTGCGCCACGTCCAGTACTTCCACTCGTGGCACGCCGCCGGCGGTGGCGCGGGTGCTGACCAGGAAACCGACGTTGATGCCGCCGACGTCGTTGCCCGGCTGCAGGTACGGCACGTAGCCGGGCCGGCGCGCGCAGGTCGCGTCGATCCGCTCGGACAGCAGTTGCAGCACGCGCACGTTCTCTACCTCGACCACGCCGAGGATGTCCGGCGCCTTGAGGAAGTTGCAGATCGCCGCCGACGCCTTGGCCAGCCGCTTGTCCAGTCCCTGCGGGGTCAGCGTGACCGCGCCGTTGCCGTCATTGATCTCGTCGAACAGCCGCAGCAGGTTGAAGCTGCCGACGGTGATCTCGTCGTGGCCGGCGTCGTCGACCGCACGCGGCAGCCGTCCGCCGGCCACCGTCGGCGGCGTCGCCGCGTCGGGCAGCACCGCCCAGGTGCCGGTGTGGTAGTCGAGCACGCCGACGATGCCGCTCACGCTCGCGCCGGCATCGACCGACAGCGGCCAAGCGCCGACCTGGCCACGGCTGCGCACCATCAGCCGCTCGGGATTGGTGTCGAAGCGCGGCGGGGTCTTGCCTGCGGGGATCGGGGTGACGTCCAGCACGCCGATGCCCGGCTCGCGGAACGGCCGCGCCACGCCCGGCAGCACGACGTGGAACACGCCGTCGCTGGTGGCGGTGGCGTTGGCCTCGCTGATGCTGCCGCCGGACGCGGCGATGGCCACCGCCTGCGCCACGCTCACGCGCATGCCTTCCAGCCGCTCCAGCGTGCCGGGCAGCGCGTCGGGGCCGAGGTCGGCGACGGTCAGTTCGACCGCCGGCGGCAGCGCCACGCCGGTCTCCAGCGTTTCGACCAGCGGCGAAACCAGCTGGGTGATGCCGAGCTGGTGCGGGTTGGTCGCCGGGATGAACTCGGCGACCTTGCCGGTCACGCGCACGCGGTTGCCGACCGCGGCGGCAGCTGGCGGCGCGCTGCTGGTGAAGACGAAGATGCCTTCGGACGTGGCCGGGTCGCCGTCGTCGTTGGCCGCCTGCAGGAAGAAGCCGTTGTTGAAGCGCACCGCGGTGACGATGCCTTCGGTGATGACCAGCTTGTCCACGTGCGGCGACACCAGCCCGCTGCCCTGGATCTGCGGGATGGTCAGCGCCACGGCCGGATCCGGCGGCGGCGGCGGTTCGCTGCCGCTGTTGCGCGGGTTGGGCGCGCCGGTGGCGAAGTCGGCGTTGTTCTGGTCGGTGTCGATGCTGCCGTCGCCGTTGCGCAGCGCGGCGGTGGTGTTGGTCAGCGTGGCGGTCGGCGTGGCGCCCTCGAAGCAGTTGGCGGCGCTGCCGAAGCCGACGAAATCGGCGAGGCTGGCATCGGCCAGCGGGCAGGCGCCGGTCAGCGCGACGTTGGCGCGGGTCAGCGCGACCTTGCCGGCGGTGGCGGCCATGGCGAGGGTGCCGATGGCGTCGGGCGTGGGCAGGTCGATCGTGCCGCCGGCGCCCTGCGCCTGCTGGATCAGGTAATAGCCGCCCGGCGCGATGCTGCCGGCCAGCGGCGTGCGCGCCCACGTGCTGCCCGCCGAGGAGGCGTACTGCACGCTCCAGCCGTCCAGGCTGACGGCGCTGGCGCCGTTGTTGCGCAATTCGATGAAGTCGTGCCTGAGCGTGGCGCCGGCATTGCCGCCGCCGCCATAGACTTGGCTGATGACGACCTGCGCCTGCGCGGAAACCGCGCCCAGCAGGCCGAACAGCAACAATGCGATGGCCGCGATGCGGCCCCGGTACATCACCATGATCAGATTCTCCCTATCCGGTATGGACGCCGGCCCCGGTATCCCGGTCCCCTTGGCCGACGCAGCGTGGCGGCAGTGTGTCCGCCGCGCGTTGCAGCGGGGTGACATCAATACCCGTTCCGGCCGGCGTTTGCACGGGCGCGGCGGCAGGCCGCGGCCCGCCATCGGTTAACCTTGTCCGTTCACTGCAGGACGCAGCCCGCCGCGAGCCCACGATGTCCGTCGACAAGAACCAGCGCCCCCTGGAAGCCTCCATCCACACCGATCTGGAGGGACGGCTGACCTATGGCGGCTACCTGCGCCTGGACCGCCTGCTGTCGGCGCAACAGCCGGTGTCGGATCCGCCGCACCACGACGAGATGCTGTTCATCATCCAGCACCAGACCTCGGAGCTGTGGATGAAGCTGCTGATCCACGAGCTGCGCGCGGCCATCGGCTTCTTGCAGCGCGATCAGGTCTGGCAGTGCCGCAAGGTGCTGGCGCGCGGCAAGCAGGTGCTGCGCCAGCTGATCGAACAGTGGTCGGTGCTGGAGACGCTGACGCCGTCCGAGTACATGGGTTTCCGCGAACTGCTCGGGCCGTCGTCGGGCTTCCAGTCGCTGCAGTACCGCACCATCGAATTCCTGCTCGGCAACAAGAACGCGGCCATGCTGAAGGTGTTCGCCTACGATCCGGCCGGACAGGCCGATCTGGAAAGCGTGCTGCGCGCGCCCAGCCTGTACGAGGAATTCCTGCTGTACCTGGCGCGCTTCGGCCATGCGGTGCCGGCCGCGCAGCTGCAGCGCGACTGGAGCCGCCCGCACCAGGACGATGCGGCGCTGGTGGACGTGTTCGAGCGCATCTATGCCGACACCGACCGCTACTGGCGCGAGTATTCGCTGGCCGAGGACCTGGTCGATCTGGAAAGCCAGTTCCAGCTGTGGCGCTTCCGCCACATGCGCACGGTGCTGCGCATCATCGGCTTCAAGCCGGGCACCGGCGGTTCCAGCGGCGTGGGCTTCCTCAAGCAGGCGCTGGAGCTGACGTTCTTCCCGGAGCTGTTCGAAGTGCGCACGCGCATCGGCCTGCCGGCGGGCCAGGCGTACTGAGCGATGACGCCCGTCGTCGCCTTCCACGCGGCGACGATCGGCCTGGCGGGGCTGGCGCTGGGCGTGGCGGCGCGGAGGCTGCCCTGGTACAAGCTGCGCGGCGATGCCGAGGCGCAGCGCGTGCTCGGCATCGCCACGGCGGCGCTGATCCTGATGCGCGGCTTCAACACGCATGGGCTGGGCGGCGCGCATCTCAATTTCACCGGCGCGGTGATCGCCACGCTGATGTTCGGCCCGCGCTTCGCGCTGTGGGCGCTGGCGGCCGCGTCGCTGGCGGCGACCGCGTTCGGGCAGGCTTGGATCGGATTCGGCCCCGACTTCATCGCCACCGCGCTGCTGCCGGTGGCGTGCAGCGTGGCGGTCTCGCGCGCGGCCGAGCGCCGGCTGCCGCCGCATCTGTTGATCTACGTGCTGGTGCAGGCCTTCGCCGGCGGCATGCTGGCGATGATCGCCTGCAATCTGTTCAAGGCGGCGGTGGCCGCATGGCTGCGCATCGGCGACGCCGGCGCCTACCTCATCGCCACACCGCTGATGATGTTCGGCGAGGGTTTCCTGACGGGATGCGCGATGGCGCTGGTGGTGGTCTACCGTCCGCAGTGGTGCGCCAGTTTCGACGATGCGCGCTACCTGCCGCCGCGGCGCTGACGCGTCGCCGCCCAGCAGGCTGTTGCTAGGATAGGGGCCGGATCCCGACAGAGGCCGGCACATGCCCGTGACGCCCCCCGCCCATCCCACGCCCGCGCCGCCGCCGCAAGGGCTGCTGTCGCGCCTGCTCGACGGCGTCGAACGCGTCGGCAACCGCCTGCCGGACCCCGCGGCGATGTTCCTGCTGCTGATGCTGCTGGTATGGGCGCTGTCGTGGCTGCTGTCGGGGGTGGATTTCGATGCCATCGATCCGCGCAGCGGCGAGCCGATCCGCGTGGTCAACCTGCTGTCGGGACAGTCGCTGATCGGCTTCATGGCCGGCATGGTGCGCACCTTCGTCAACTTCGCCCCGCTCGGCATCGTGCTGGTGGCGATGCTGGGCCTGGGCGTGGCCGAGCACACCGGCTACATCAACGCCGCGTTGCGCCGGCTTTTGTCGATCACGCCGAAGCAACTGCTGACGCCGGCGCTGGTCGCCGTCGCCGTGCTGAGCCATGTCGCCGTCGATGCCGGCTACGTGCTGGTGATTCCGCTCGGCGGGGTGATCTTCTACGCGGCCGGCCGGCACCCGCTGGCCGGCATCGCGGCGGCGTTCTGCGGCGTGTCCGGCGGGTTTTCGGCCACGCTGCTGGTGCCGTCGTCGCTGGATCCGCTGCTGGCCGGCTTCACCCAGGAGGCCGGGCGCATCCTCGATCCGGCGCTGGTGATCAATCCGCTCAACAACTGGATCTTCACCACGGCCTCCAGCGCGCTGGTGATCGCGATCGGCTGGTTCGTCACCGATCGCATCGTCGAGCCGCGGCTGGCGCGCACCCAGGTGGACGGCGATCCGGCCGACCTGCCGGTCATGGATCCGCTGACTGCAGCCGAGGGCCGCGGCCTGCTGTGGGCGACGCTGGCGATGCTGGCCGCCGGCGCGCTGTTCGCGCTGAGCCTGATCCCGGAAACCTCGCCGTGGCGCGCGCCGCCCGACGCGGTGCCGCTGGGTGGTCATCCGCTGCTGGTCGCCGCCGCGCCGGTGATGCAGTCGATCGTGGCGCTGATCTTCATCCTGTTCCTGATCCCCGGCGTGGTCTACGGCTACGTCGCCGGCACGGTGAAGACGCACCGCGACGTGATCGCGGCGATGGCCAGGGCAATGAGCGGGATGGGCTACTACATCGTCATCGCGTTCTTCATCGCGCAGTTCCTGGCCGGCTTCAACGGATCGGGACTGGGCACGCTGCTGGCGATCGAAGGCGCCGAGCTGCTGCGCGCGCTGGGCCTGCCGATGTGGCTGACCATCATCGGCCTGATCCTGATGACCAGCATCGTCAACCTGTTCATCGGATCGGCCTCGGCCAAGTGGGCGCTGCTGGCGCCGATCATGGTGCCGCTGATGATGCAGCTGGGCGTGTCGCCGGATTTGACCCAGGCCGCCTACCGCGTCGGCGATTCGATGACCACGATCATCACCCCGCTGATGCCGTATTTCCCGCTGATCGTCGTGTTCTGCCAGCGCTACGTCAAAGCGGCCGGCATCGGCACGCTGGTGTCGCTGATGATTCCGTATTCGATCGCGCTGTCGGTGCTGTGGACGCTGTTCCTGCTGGCGATGTGGGCGCTGGGCGTGCCGCTGGGCATGGGCGCCAGCTATACCTATCCGGCGGTTCCGTAACCGGCGGACAGCGCCGCGCGCGGCTCAGGCTGAACAGGGGCGGCGCGTGCGCGCCGCCGTTTCCGCGCCCTCGCGCCTTTGACGCCAACCGCCCGCGTCGGTGATGCTGCGCCGTCCCGTGGCCCGGCCACCGGTCCATCCGCATTCGATCAACCCGCAAGTTCCCAGGGGAAAACCACCGCATGAGCGTCGAAACCATCGCGCCCAAACTCGAACCCATCCCGCCGCAGCCGCCGAGCGAGCCGCCGTCCTATCAGCAGCTGATGGGGCATCCCAAGCCGCTGTGGATGCTGTTCATGACCGAGTTCTGGGAGCGCTTCGCGTTCTACGGCATCCGCTGGGCGCTGGTGCTGTACATCGTGGCGCAGTTCCACGGCGGCAGCGCGACCGGCGAAAGTTCGGCCAACCAGACCTACGGCGCGTATCTGGCGCTGGTCTACGCCGGCGCCATCTTCGGCGGCTACGTCGCCGATCGCGTCATCGGCTACCAGCGCTCGATCCTGCTGGGCGCGGTGATCATGTCCGCCGGCCTGTTCATGATCTCGATGCCGAGCGAGCAGATCTTCCAGTTCGGCCTGGCGACCATCATCGTCGGCAACGGCCTGTTCAAGCCCAACATCTCGACGATGGTCGGCAAGCTGTACAGCGTGACCGACGGCCGCCGCGATTCCGGCTTCACCCTGTTCTACATGGGCATCAACCTGGGCGCGATGATCGCGCCGATCCTGACCGGCTGGCTGGCCGAGCAGGTGTTCGGCACGCCGAATCTGCCGTCCTACAAGGTGGTGTTCATCGCCTCCGGCATCGGCATGCTGATCAGCCTGGTGTGGTTCTGGTTCGGACGCGAGCAGCTCAAGGGCGTCGGCGCGCCGGCGCTGGGCACCGAAGGTTCCGGCCGCGTGCTGTTGACCGCGATCGGCGCGCTGGTGGCGATCCCGGTGTTCTATTTCCTGCTCGCGCTCGGCAGCGCCACGCTGCAGTGGCCGCTGACGCTGCTGTTCGTCGCGCTGGCGGTGCTGCTGCTGGTCGAAGGCATCCGCGAAGGGCCGCGCCAGCGCGACATGGTGATCGCGATGCTGATCATCTTCACCTTCAACATCATCTTCTGGTGCTTCTTCGAGCAGGCCGGCAGTTCGTTCAACTTCCTCGCGCAGAACATCGTCAACCGCGACTTCGGCGGCTGGGTGTTCCCGGTGGGCTGGTTCCAGTCGGTCAACTCGGTGGCGATCATCACGCTGGCGCCGGTGCTGGCGTGGCTGTGGGTCAAGATGGGCCGCGCCAATCCGTCGATTCCGCGCAAGTTCGGCCTCGGCCTGATCTTCAACGGCCTGGCGTTCCTGCTGCTGATGTTCGCGTTGTCCAGCCTGGTCGACGGCTTCGGCAAGATCCCGTTCTGGACGCTGTTCATGGTCTACGTCATCCAGTCGGTCGGCGAGCTGTGCCTGTCTCCGATCGGCCTGTCGATGGTGACCAAGCTGGCGCCGCTGCGGCTGGTCGGCTTCGGCATGGGCGGCTGGTTCCTGTCCACCGGCATCGGCAACAACCTGTCGGGCATCTTCGCCAGCCACGTCAGCGGCGAGAGCGGCATGAACGTCGAATCGGCGCTCAGCGGCTACACGTTCGGCTTCTGGGCGCTGGTCATCCCCGGCGTGCTGCTGTTCGTGATCGCGCCGCTGATCCAGAAGCTGATGCACGGCGTGAAGTGACGCACTGGCGCGTGCCCGCGGCGCGGGCACGCCCTGGCCAGTGCGTCATCCCCGCGCAGGCGGGGATCCAGTGTCTTTGCTTAGCCTTTGTCTTGGATTGGTTGACGCCTTACCGGTCGACGCAGAAGCAGAAAAAAAGAAACGGCGGCCATCGGCCGCCGTTTTCTTTTTGCGATAGCGTTAGATCTTCAAGCGTGTGACGCCCCGGAGGCTCAACCCGGCCACACCTTGGTGCCGTCCTCGGTCAGGCCTTCCAGGCCTTCGGTCAGCTTGTGCAGCAGGCGGTCGAGCTGGGCGCGCTCGTCGGCGTCCAGATGGGTGAGCAGGCGGCGCTCGCATTCCAGCGTCATCGGCGCGACCTCGTCGTAGACCGAGTAGCCGACTTCCGACAGCTTGAGCACCGAACGGCGGCGGTCGCTGCCGTGGGTGTCGCGCTCGATCAGGCCGCGGTCGAGCAGGCGCGCGACGGCGCGGCTGACGGCGACCTTGTCCATCGCGGTGCGCTCGGCGACCTCGCCGGCCGACAGGTCCTGGTAGCGACCGAGCACCGCCATCACCCGCCATTCGGTGATCGCCAGCCCGAAACGGCGCCCGTAGATGGCGGAGATGGTCTGGCTGACCCGGTTGGACAGCACGCTCAGCCGGTAGGGCAGGAACTGTTCCAGCTCCAGCACCGCGTGGCCGTGCGCGTCGTGGGAATCGAGGATGTCTTGGGTCATGGGCCTGGCAGGTAGGAGGGGAGTGCTGCAGTGCCGCTTGCTTATAGTTTCACCTGAAACTATAAAGGCGACTGGTTCCGGCAAGCCTAGCGAGGCCTCCCATGAGCGCACAACCCAATCTCGGTATGCAGGTCACCACGTTCGAGAACCCGATGGGCATCGACGGGTTCGAATTCGTCGAGTTCGCCGCGCCGGCCGAGCAGCGCGACAGGCTGCACGACTACTTCCGCAAGCTCGGCTTCACCGCCGTGCTGCGCCATCGCTCGCGCCCGATCACGGTGTACCGCCAGGGCGGGGTCAATTTCCTGGTCAACGACGATCCCGATTCGTTCGCGGCCGAGTTCGCCGAGGCGCACGGTCCGTGCGCGTGCGGCTTCGCCATCCGTTTCCGCAAGCCGGCCGACGAGGTCTACCGGACCGTGCTGTCCAACGGCGGACAGGCGATCGAGCCGAAGGCCGAGACGCGCGCGGTGCCGGCCCCGGTGGTGCAGGGCATCGGCGACTGCATGCTGTACCTGGTCGATCGCTACGGCCAGGCCGGCAGCATCTACGACGCCGATTTCGAGCCGATCCCGGGCGTCGATCAGCAGCCGGCCGGCTTCGGCCTGACCTTCATCGACCACCTGACCCACAACCTGTACTTCGGCAACATGGCCAAGTGGTCGGACTACTACGAGCGGCTGTTCAACTTCCGCGAGATCCGCTACTTCGACATCAAGGGCGCCAAGACCGGCCTGCTGTCCAAGGCGATGACCGCGCCGGACGGCATCGTGCGCATCCCGCTCAACGAATCGAACGATCCGAAGTCGCAGATCAACGAATACCTCGACGCCTACAACGGCGAAGGCATCCAGCACATCGCCTGCTTCACCGACGACATCTACGAGACGGTGGAGAAGATGCGCGCGGCCGGCGTCGAGTTCCTCGACACGCCCGACACCTACTTCGACGTCATCGACCAGCGCGTTCCCGACCATGGCGAGGACGTGGCGCGGCTGGCGCGCAACAAGATCCTGATCGACGCCGATCCGGAAACCAAGCAGCGCAAGCTGCTGCAGATCTTCACCCAGAACGCGATCGGCCCGATCTTCTTCGAGATCATCCAGCGCAAGGGCAACGAAGGTTTCGGCGAAGGCAACTTCCAGGCCCTGTTCGAGAGCATCGAGCGCGACCAGATGCGCCGCGGCGTGCTGTAATCGCCTTCAAGCCCCTCTCCCATCGGGAGAGGGGTTGGGGAGAGGGGGAGCCCATGGCAGGACGCCATCACCGGCCACCGATGGCCACGCTGGATCTGGAGCGGGCACGCAGGTTGCGTGCGACCTCGACAGATGCCGAACGCAAGCTCTGGAGCCTTCTTCGCGCCGGACGGCTCGGCGAATTGAAGTTCCGCCGGCAGCATCCGATTCCGCCCTACACCGTCGATTTCCTTTGCGTGGCGGCGAGGCTGGTGATCGAATTGGACGGTTCTCAACACGGAGAGGACATCGATCGGACGCGCACGCAATTCCTCGAATCGAAGGGATTTGTCGTATTGCGCTTCTGGAACAACCAGGTATTGACCGAAATCGAGGCGGTGGCGGAGGCGATTTTGAAGGTAGCCACATCATCGCCCCTCACCCCAACCCCTCTCCCGTCGGGAGAGGGGCTTTAAGAGCAGGCAGCCATGACCACCATCGAATCCAACGGCTACATGTCCGGTTTCGGCAACGAGTTCGCCAGCGAGGCGATCGCCGGCACGCTGCCGGTGGGGCGCAATTCGCCGCAGCGCGTGGCCCATGGCCTGTACGCCGAGCAGCTCAGCGGCACCGCGTTCACCGCGCCGCGCCACAGCAACCGGCGCAGCTGGCTCTACCGCATCCGCCCGGCGGCCATGCACGGCACGTTCGCGCGCTACGACGGCGCGGCAAGCTTTCACAACGATTTCGACAACGGGCCGGTCACGCCGGATCAGCTGCGCTGGAATCCGTTGCCGCTGCCCGGCGATGGCGAGGCGCGAGATTTCGTCGATGGCTTGTTCACGATGGCCGGCAACGGCTCGCCGGCCACGCAGTCGGGCGTGGGCATCCACCTGTACGCGGCCAACCGCGACATGCGGGGCCGCTGGTTCTACGACGCCGATGGCGAACTGCTGATCGTGCCGCAGCACGGACGCCTGCGCATTGAAACCGAACTGGGCGTGCTGGACGTGGAGCCGCAGGAAATCGCCGTCGTCCCGCGCGGCATCCGCTTTTGCGTGAAGCTGCCCGACGGCGCGGCGCGCGGCTACGTCTGCGAGAACTTCGGCGCGTTGCTCCGGTTGCCGGACCTGGGGCCGATCGGCAGCAACGGCCTGGCCAATCCGCGCGATTTCCTCACGCCGCAGGCGGCCTACGAGGAGGTCGAAGGCGACTTCGAACTGATCGCCAAGTTCCAGGGCCACCTGTGGCGCGCGGACATCGGCCATTCGCCGCTGGACGTGGTCGGCTGGCACGGCAACTACGCGCCGTACAAATACGACCTGCGCCGACACAACACGATCGGATCGATCAGCTACGACCATCCGGATCCGTCGATCTTCCTGGTGCTGCATTCGGCCAGCGACAGCGAGGGCGTGAGCAACCTGGACTTCGTGATCTTCCCGCCGCGCATCCTGGCGATGCAGGACACGTTCCGGCCGCCCTGGTTCCACCGCAACATCGCCAGCGAATTCATGGGGCTGATCCACGGCGCCTACGACGCCAAGGCCGACGGCTTCGCGCCGGGCGGCGCCTCGCTGCACAACTCGATGACCGGGCACGGGCCGGATGCGGCGACGTTCGAGAAGGCGTCCACCGCGGATCTGTCCAGGCCCGACATCGTCGCCGACACGATGGCCTTCATGTTCGAAACGCGCGCGGTGATCCGGCCGACGCGGCAGGCGGTCGAGGCGGCCCATCGCCAGCGCGACTACCAGGCCTGCTGGGCCGGATTGAAGAAGCATTTCCAGCCACGCTGATCGGCGCGCTGCGGTACGCGAGCCCTCGAAGCACGACCGCCTTTGCTGTTTTTTAACGGCGCGGCGCGCTAGTCTCGACCTCCTGTACGTTTTGGAGATGCTTGATGAGGGCGATGCTGTCTTCGGCCGCGCTGCTGGCCCTGGTGCTGACCGCTTGCAAGGAGCCGACGCCTCCTCCCGCGCCGGTCACCACGGCTTCGATGGCCGAACCGCCGGCGCCCGCGCCGGCCGCGCCGCAAGGTCTGCCTGCCGAACCGCCGGTCGTATTCAGCCAGGCCAGCTTCCTCGGTTACGGCGACATGCGCCTGGGCAGCACGCTGGAAGAAGCGCGCGCGGCGTGGGGCGGCGAGCTCAACGGCACGCCGTCGGCCGACGCGCAGGGCTGCTACTACCTGACGCCCAAATGGGTCAGCCGCACGGCCGATTTCGCCTTCATGTTCGAGGGCGGCAGGTTCGTCCGCTACGACGTCGGCACCGACAAGGAGAACGCGCCGGGGGGCGGCAAGGTCGGCATGACGGCCGAGGAACTGCAGGCGGTGTACGGCGGCGCGCTGGAATCCACGCCGCACAAGTACGTCGAAGGCGGGCAGTACCTGGGTATCGACGCCAGCGGCGTGGCGCCGAGCAAGCTGGTGTTCGAGGTCGATCCGGAAGGCAAGGTCGTCGCCTGGCGCGTGGGCCTGTTGCCGCAGGCCGATTACGTGGAAGGGTGTTCCTGACGCGGCTTCGGCGCTTCGGCGCCTGCGCGGCGGGAAATGAAGCGGCAGGCCGGGCGCGATAGCGAAGGCGCCGGCCGCTGCGGGTTGAGAGAAGCGGCGAAGGCAACGATCGAGTCTCTGCGTTCGCAATGGACGCGGAAGACGCTGCCGGTGCAGGGGATCCATCACTTCATGGCCGGCGATCCGATCCCGGCCGGGCAACAAGGGGGACGCAACGATGTTCGCAGCCTGGGGTTATTTCCTTTTGGGCCTGCTCCTGCTGGCGCTGGGCGGCGATTCGATCGTCAAGGGCGCCGCCGGCTTGGCGCAGCGCCTTGGCGCCTCGCCGTTCGTCGCCGGCCTGCTGCTGATCGCCTTCGGCACCTCGCTGCCGGAGCTGGCCGTCAACGCGCACGCGATCTGGACGGGCGCGCAGAATCTGGCGCTGGGCAACGCGGTCGGCAGCAACATCGTCAACCTGGGCCTGACCCTGGGCGTGGCGGCGGTGGCCGCGCCGCTGCTGATACGCATGCGGTTGCTGACGCCGCTGCTGGTGCTGCTGGCGCTGGCCACGCTGGCGGTGATCGTGTTCGGCCTCGACGGCGTCATCGGCCGTGGCGAGGGCATCGCGCTGCTGCTGGCGTTCGCGGCGATGCTGGCGTTCCTGCTGGCGCGCGCTTCGCGCGAGCATGCGGACGTGCAGCAGCGCGTGGCGGCCTATGCGCAGACCCACGCGGTGCTGTGGATGAACCTGCTGCGGTTTCTCGTCGCCGCGGCGCTGCTGTATTTCGGCGCCAAGTTCGTCGTGCAGGGCGCGCCGCAGATCGGCATGCAGTGGGGACTGTCGCCGCTGCTGACCGGCCTGCTGCCGGTCGCCGTCGGCACCGCGCTGCCGGAGGTGGCCGCGGCCATCGCGGCGGCGCGGCGCGGGCAGGGCGACATGGTCGCCGGCCACGTGATCGGATCCAGCCTGTTCAACCTGCTGGTCGTGATCGGTGGCATGGCGGCGTTCCGGCCGCTGCCGCTGCCCGAATCGTTCGTGCGGCTGGAACTGCCGGCGGCCATCGCCTTCGTGCTGGTGCTGTATCCGATGCTGCGCGGCGATCTGCGCATCAGCCGCAACGAAGGCGGCATTTTGCTGGCGGCCTTCGTCGGATGGATCGTGCTCGAACTGCTGTTGCTGCGATGACATGCGCGCCCGCCACCGGCGAACATGAAGACGCATACAGGAGGGCGTGAAGCGGTTTGTTAAACTCCCCGCACCTGCTCGCGAATCCATCTCCCTGTCCAGGTGCCGATGATCCCTTTTCTTGAAATCCTGCTGGCCTTGCCGTTCGCAATGGCCCTGCTGGTGGCCCTGCCGCGCGGCCTGTCGCGCGGCGCGACCGCATGGCTGTCGGCCGCGGCGCCGCTGCTGGGATTGCTGCTGCTGGCGTGGCTGACGCCGGCGGTGCTGGCGGGTCACGTGGTGCGCGGCGAGCACGCCTGGGTGCCGCAGTTGGGATTGATGTTCACGCTGCGGCTGGATGGCCTGTCGTGGATGTTCGCCGGCATGGTGCTGCTGATCGGCGCGCTGGTGATCATGTACGCGCACTACTACCTGGCGGCCAAGGACAGCGCGCGGCGTTTCTTCGCCTGCTTGCTGCTGTTCATGGGCGCGATGCTGGGCATGGTGCTGTCCGGCAACCTGCTGCTGCTGGTGGTGTTCTGGGAACTGACCAGCATCAGTTCGTTCCTGCTGATCGGTTTCTGGTCCCATCGCCGCGATGCGCGCGAGGGCGCCAAGATGGCGCTGATCATCACCGGCGCCGGCGGACTGGCACTGCTGGCCGGCGTGTTGCTGATCGGCCGCATCGTCGGCAGTTTCGATCTGGATCTGGTGCTGGCGGCCGGGCCGATCATCCGCGACAGTCCGTGGTATCCGGTGGCGCTGGTACTGGTGCTGCTGGGCGTTTTCACCAAGAGCGCGCAGTTCCCGTTTCATTTCTGGCTGCCGCATGCGATGGCCGCGCCGACGCCGGTATCGGCCTACCTGCATTCGGCGACCATGGTGAAGGCCGGCGTATTCCTGCTGGCGCGGTTGCATCCGGTGCTGGCCGGCACCGATCTGTTCTTCTACATCGTCAGCATCGTCGGCGCGCTGACGCTGCTGATCGGCGCATGGAACGCCATCTTCCAGCACGACCTGAAGGGCCTGCTGGCGTACTCGACCATCTCGCACCTGGGCCTGATCACGCTGCTGTTCGGCCTGTCCAAGCCGATGGCGGTGGTGGCCGGGCTGTTCCACATCCTCAACCACGCCACGTTCAAGGCCTCGCTGTTCATGGCCGCCGGCATCATCGATCACGAGACCGGCACGCGCGACATCCGCAAGCTCGGCAACCTGCGCCGCTACCTGCCGTTCACCAGCGCGCTGGCGATCATCGCGTCGCTGGCGATGGCCGGCATCCCGCTGCTCAACGGCTTCCTGTCCAAAGAGATGTTCTTCACCGAGGCGCTGGATATCGACCAGCGCGGACCGATCCGCATCGCGATGATCGGCGCGGCGTTCCTGGCCGGCGTGCTCGGCGTGGCGTACAGCACGCGCTTCGTCTACGAGACCTTCTTCGGCAAGGGGCCGCGCGGACTGGAAACGATGCCGCACGAGCCGCCGCGCTGGATGAAGATTCCGGTCGAGATCCTGGTGGTGCTGTGCCTGGCGGTCGGTATCTTCCCCGCGATCACGGTGGCGCCGGCGCTGGACGCGGCGGCGCGCTCGCTGCTGGGCGACAGCCTGCCCGCCTACAGCCTGGCGATCTGGCACGGTTTCAACCTGCCGCTGATGATGAGCCTGGGCGGCATGGTCGGCGGCGTGGGGCTGTATCTGGCGCTGCGCCGGCGGCTGGACATGGATGCCATCGAGCAGCACTCGCAGGGCCGCTGGCTGTTCCAGCGGCAGATGGAGGCGGTGTTCCGGCTGGCGCGCCGGGTCACCGATCTACTGATCAACCGCAGCGTGCAGCGCAGCCTGGTGTGGCTGGTGGTGGCGACGCTGGTGGTGATCGGCGCGTCGTTCCTGCCCGAGGCTAGGCTGCCCGCGCCGCGGCTGGTCAACCAGCCGCCGCTGGGCTGGCTGCTGTGGGCGATGCTGGTGGCGGCGGTGGCGATGACGCTGCGCCTGCACCGGCACCGCCTGCTGGCGGTGATCGTGGTCGGCGTGGCGGGACTGGTGGTGAGCCTGACGTTCGCGTTCCTGTCGGCGCCGGATCTGGCGCTGACCCAGCTGCTGGTGGAAATGGTCACGCTGGTGCTGCTGCTGCTGGCGATGAACTACCTGCCGCCGTCCTCGCCGCCGGAACGCGCGCGCCGCCGCAAGATCCGCGATGGCGTGGTGGCGCTGGCCGCCGGCCTGGGCGTGGGCGGCCTGGCCTACGCGATGCTGACCCGCCAGGTCGACAGCATCGCCGGCGAACTGCTGGCGCGCGCGTTGCCGGAAGCCTACGGCAGCAACGTGGTCAACGTGATCCTGGTGGACTTCCGCGGCTTCGACACGATGGGCGAGATCACCGTGTTCGGCATCGCCGCGCTGGTCGTGCACGCCTTGCTGCGGCGCGTGCGCATGGCGCCGGAGAAGCGCATGCCCGGCGGCCCCATCTCGCTGCCGGTACCGGCGGATCTGACCCAGATCCTGTTCCCGATGGCGCTGACCGTGTCGCTCTATCTGTTCCTGCGCGGGCACAACGCGCCGGGCGGCGGCTTCATCGCCGGGCTGGTGCTGGCGGTGCCGCTGCTGATGCAGTACGTCGTGCAGGGCGCGGCATCGGTCGAGTCGCGCTTCGGCTTCAACTACGTCGCCTGCATCGGCATCGGCCTGGGGGTGGCGCTGGCCACCGGCATCGCGCCGATGCTGTGGGGCCATCCGTTCCTGAGCAGCAGCCACGTCGAGCCGGTCCTGCCGTGGCTGGGCAAGATCCCGCTGACCAGCGCGATCGGGTTCGACATCGGCGTGTACCTGGTGGTGTTCGGCGGCGCGATGCTGATCCTGTCGATGATGGGCACCATCCTGCCGTCGCGGCGCCTGTCCTCGCACCGCGGCACCATTGATCCGACGCAGCGGTCCAAAGTCACCGGGGAGATCCACTGATGGAACTCGCATTGGCCAGCGCCATCGGCATCCTCACCGCCGCCGGCGTCTACCTGCTGCTGCGCGCGCGCACGTTCGACGTGATCCTCGGCATGACGCTGCTGTCGTACGCGACCAACCTGCTGATCTTCTGCAGCGGCCGGCTGGTCATGGGCAAGGCGCCGGTGCTGCGCGAGGGCGTGGCGCCGACACTGGCCAACTACGCCGATCCGGTGCCGCAGGCGCTGGTGCTGACCGCCATCGTCATCGCTTTCGCGATGACCGCGGTGACCATCGTGCTGGCGATCCGCAACCGCTCCGACAACCACAGCGATCACGTCGACGCCGGCAAGCCCGGGCTGCCCGGCGTGCCGGCGGCGCCGTTCGTGCGCCGCCGCACCCGCGGTGCGTCGCCGCTGCCGCACGGCAAGGAAGACGGCGTTCCGGAGCCGCGCCGATGATGGGTCCGCACCTGGCCATCCTGCCGATCCTGCTGCCGCTGGCGGCCGGCGCGCTGGTGCTGATGTCCGAGCGCCGCGGCCTGGTGGTGCAGCGCACGCTGGCGATGGCCTCGATGGTCGCGCTGCTGGCGATCGCCATCGCGCTGGTCGTGCGCGCCGGCAACGACGAAGTGCTGGTCTACCTGCTCGGCGACTGGCCGGCGCGGCTGGGCATCTCGCTGATGGCCGACCGGCTGTCGGCGCTGATGGTGCTGACCGCCATGATGCTGGCGCTGCCGTGCCTGCTCTACGCCTGCGCCGGCTGGGACCAGCGCGCGCCGCATTTCCATGCGCTGTTCCAGTTCCAGCTGGCCGGCATCAACGGCGCGTTCCTGACCGCCGACATATTCAACCTGTTCGTGTTCTTCGAGGTGATGCTGATCGCCTCCTACGGGCTGATGCTCAGCGGCGGACGCAACGTGCGCATGCGCGTGGGCCTGCACTACGTCGTCTTCAACGTCACCGCCTCGACGCTGTTCCTGATCGCGCTCGGCCTGCTGTACGGCATGCTGGGCACGCTCAACATGGCCGAGATGGCGCTGCGGGTGTCGCAGGCGCCGGCCGACAACCTGCCGATCATCCAGGCCGCCGGCGGCATGCTGCTGCTGGTGTTCTGCGCCAAGGCGGCGCTGCTGCCGCTGTATTTCTGGCTGCCGGAGGCCTACACGCGCGCGCCGGCGGCGATCGCCGCGCTGTTCGCGATCATGACCAAGGTGGGCCTGTACGCGGTGCTGCGGGTGGGCACGCTGATTTTCGGCAGCCTGGCCGGGCCGCTGGCGGGCTTCGCATGGCGCTGGCTGCTGCCGCTGGGGCTGGCGACGCTGGTGCTGGCCTCGCTGGGGGTGATGGCCGCGACCCGGCTGCGCGCGCTGGTGGCCTGGCTGGTGCTGGTGTCGGCGGCCACGCTGTTCATCGCGTTCTCGCTGGCGCAGCCGGACACCATCGCCGCCGGGCTGTACTACCTGGTGCACAGCACGTTCATCGCCGCGGCGCTGTTCCTGATCGCCGATCTGGTGCGGCGCAGCCGTGGCGATGCCGGCGATCGGCTCGGCGTCATCGCCGCCATCCGCAAGCGCGGCGTGGTCGGCGGCGTGTTCCTGGTCGCCGCCGTGTCGGTGGCCGGCCTGCCGCCGCTGTCGGGCTTCCTCGGCAAGGTCATGCTGCTCGACGCGGTGCCGGCGGCGCAGTCGTCGTGGATATGGACGGCGGTGCTGCTGTCCAGCCTCATCGTCATCGCCGCGCTGGCGCGCGCCGGCAGCGCGCTGTTCTGGCGCATCGACGACGACATGGTGGCGGTGCGGCGCCCGGTGCGCGTGGCCGAGACGACCTCGGTGCTGCTGCTGCTGGCCTATGGCGTGGCGATGACCGTGGCCGCCGCGCCGGTGCTGGGCTATGCGCGCAAGGCCGCCGACCAGCTGCTGGCGCCGCAGGCGGTCATCGAGCGCGTGCAGCAGACGCTGCCGCTGTACCGGGAGCCTGCGCGATGAGGCGTTTGTTCCCGTCCCCGGCGATAAGCGTGCTGACCTTCGTGTTCTGGCTGCTGCTGGTGGCCAGCGTGCAGCCCGCGCAGCTGGTCATGGCCGCGCTGCTGGCGGTATGCATGCCGCTGTTCGCCGCGCGGCTGGATCGCGAGTTCGCGCGCATCGGCACGCTGCGGCCGGTACCCCGGCTGATGGCCACGGTGGCGGTGGACATCGTGCGATCCAACATCCAGGTGGCGCGGCTGATCCTCGGCCCGGAATCGGCGATCGTGCCCGGCTTCATCTGGGTGCCGCTGGACATCCGCAACATCCACGGCATGGCCGTGCTGACCAGCGTGATCACGCTGACGCCCGGCACGGTGTCGGCCGAGCTGTCGCCGGATCGGCGCCACCTGCTGGTGCACTGCTTCAACCTGCGCGACGCCGACGCGGCCATCGCCGAGATCAAGCAGCGCTACGAAGCCCCGTTGATGGAGGTATTTCCATGATCCAGACCGCAATCGTGGCGTCGATGATGGTGGTCGGCCTGTCGATGCTGATGGCGCTGTGGCGCGTGCTGCGCGGGCCGACCGTGCCCGACCGCATCCTAGGGCTGGACACGCTCAACGTGGCCGCCATCGCCCAGCTGATGCTGTTCGGCATGTACCTGGACTCGCCGATCTATTTCGAGGCCGCGCTGATCATCGCCGCGTTCGGCTTCGTCAGCACGGTGGTGCTGAGCAAGTACGTGCTGCGCCGGGACATCGTCGAATGAACCCGTTGGTCGAAATCGTCCTGGTCGCGCTGCTGGCGGTGTCGAGCTTCTTCATCTTCGTCGGCTCGCTGGGGCTGGTGAAGATGGACGACTTCTTCAAGCGCCTGCATGGCCCGACCAAGGCCAGCACGCTCGGCGTCGGCTGCGTGCTGCTGGCGTCCATCGGCTACCACGCGCTGCAGGGCGACGGCCTGCAGCCGCGCGAACTGCTGGTCACCGCGTTCCTGTTCGTCACCGCGCCGATCAGCGCGCACATGATGTCCAAGGCGGCGCTGTCGCTGATGATGGAAACCCGCCCCAGGTTGCCCGTCGCGCAGCGATCGGACGCGGCTCCCGTGCAGCCCGACGAGGCGCCGTTGCCGCCGCCGCAGGATGGCGCCTGACGCGCATGCGCAGCGCCTTGGTCTTCGGCGGTAGCGGACAGATAGGCCAGGCCGTCATCGCGGGATTGCGGGCGGCCGGATGGCAGGTCGATGCGGTGTCGCGCCAGCCGCGCGCGCCGCAACCGGGACTGCGCTGGCTGTCCGGGGATTTCGAGCGCATCGAGAGCCTGCCCGTGCGCGCCGATGCGCTGATCAGCCTGGGCCCGCTGGATTGTTTCGGCCGCTGGTACCGGCAGCATCGCTTCGATGCGCCGCGCGTGATCGCCTTCGGCTCGACCAGCGTACTGGTCAAGCAATCGTCGGCCGACGCGTACGAGCGCGATCTGGCGGCCAGGCTGCAGGCCGGGGAGGCCGATGTGTTCGATACCGCCACCGCCTGCGGCGCCCACGCCACGCTGCTGCGGCCGACGTTGGTCTATGGCGCCGGCCGCGACCGGACGGTGAGCCGGATCGCGGTGCTGGCCGCGCGCACCGGTTTCTTCGTGCTGCCCGCCGGCGCCCGCGGGCTGCGCCAGCCGGTGCACGTGCAGGATCTGGCCGATGCGGCGCTGGCGGCGATCGATTGCGATGCGGCGTCAGGGCAGGCCTATGCGCTGCCCGGCGGCGAGACCTTGCCGTACCGGCAGATGATCGCGCGCTGCCTGCACGCGCTGCAGCCGCCGGCGCGGCTGCTGACGGTCCCGATGCCGTTGTTCCGCACGGCGGTGGCGCTGGCGAGGCGAATGGGCAGGATGCAGGGGCTCGGCGACGAGGCCATCGCCAGGATGGGCGAGGATCTGGTGTTCGATGCGGCACCGGCGCGGCGCGATTTCGGCTACGCGCCGCGCGACTTCCATCCGACCGCCGCGGAACTGGGCCGGTAGCGCCGCTCTCTTGCGGCCGCCCGGACAGGCAGGTTCAGTACTTCCAGCCGAACTTGCGGTACAGCTTGCTCAGCACCCACGCCGGGCCGATCAGCAGGTAGGTCAGATCGGTCAGGAAGCTGGGCTTGCGGCCCTCGTACTTGTGGCCGATGAACTGCGCGATCCACGCGACGACGAACACGGCCAGCGCCAGCCAGAACAGGTTGACCGTGCCCAGCAGCATCTCCAGCCAGCGCGTGACCCACGCCATCGCCACGAACATCGCCAGCATGCCCAGCCCGAGCGGGCGCGACATCTTGTAGTAGAAGGTCCACGCCGCGAACATCGCCAGCGCCGCCCAGATGCCGGTCTTCATCCAGGTGCCGAACACCGGGATGCACCACAGCAATGCGATGACGGTCCACAGGATCGCCGGTACGGCGACGACATGAATGCGCTGGTTGGTGTCGTTGCGGTGATCGCTGGAATAACTGGCGAACCAGCGGTCCACCGGACGTTGCGCGGTCGAGTTCATTCATCCCTCCCGAGGATGCGTACGGCAGGGTAGGGAGCATAGCGCAGGCCAGCCGGACCTGCCGGGATGGCCGTCAGGATGCGACGACAGCACGAAGATCTTGTGGGAGCGACGTCAGTCGCGACGAATATCCGGACAGTCCTGCCGCGACGGGCGTCGCTCCCGCAAACGACCCGGGAGAACCGAATCAATCGACGACGATGCCGGCCAGCTTCTGCAACGCTTCGGCGTATTTGGCGCGGGTGCGTTCGATGACCTCGGCCGGCAGGGTGGGGCCGGGCGCGGTCTTGCCCCAGTCCAGCGTCTCCAGGTAATCGCGCACGAACTGCTTGTCGTAGCTCGGCGGACTGGTGCCGACCTGGTACTCGTCGGCCGGCCAGTAGCGCGAGGAATCGGGCGTGAGCATCTCGTCCATGATGTACAGGCGGCCGTCGGCGTCGGTGCCGAACTCGAACTTGGTATCGGCCAGCAGGATGCCGCGCTCGGCCGCGTAGTCGGCGGCGAAGCGGTACAGCCGCAGCGTCGCATCGCGCACGCGCTCGGCCAGTTCGGCGCCGACGGTCTTGACCATCGCGTCGAAGTCGATGTTCTCGTCGTGATCGCCCACCGCCGCCTTGGTCGACGGCGTGAAGATCGGCTCGGCCAGTTTGTCGGCCTGGCGCAGGCCGTCGGGCAGTTCGATGCCGCTGACCTTGCCGGTGCGCTGGTAGTCCTTCCAGCCGCTGCCGATCAGGTAACCGCGCGCGATCGCCTCCACCGGCACCGGCTTGAGCTTGCGCGTGACCACCGCGCGCCGCGCGTACAGCGCCGCGTCCACGCCGTCCGGCAGCACCGACGCCACGTCGATGCCGGTCAGGTGGTTGGGCATCAGGTGCGCGGTCCTGGCGAACCAGAAGTTGGAAATCTGGCAGAGCATCTCGCCCTTGCCGGGAATCGGATCCGGCAGCACCACGTCGAACGCGGACAGGCGATCGGTGGCCACCATCAACAGGCAGTCGCCCGGCGCATCGGCGGGCAGGCGGTCGAGGGGGATGTCGAACACATCGCGCACCTTGCCGCGATGGCGCAACGGCAGGCCGGGCAGATCGGATTGAAGCAACGTCGTGGGCACAAACACTCCTTGGGGAGCTGAAAACCAGTACGGACGCCGGAAGGATCGAGGCCTTCCGCTGCATGCCCCGGCCGCCCGCGGGCGGGCCCGGCGCGACCGGGCCGCGTAGTGTACGACCGGCGGCGGCGCGTGTGCCGTAAAATGGCCGGCCTGTCCGAGGAATCCCCGTCGATGAAGCGCTGGTACGGAAAACTGCTGGGATTCGTCGCCGGCTGGCTGCTGATGCGCCACCCGCTGGGCGGGCTGATAGGCCTCATCATCGGCCACGCCTTCGACGAGGACTGGTTCAGGCTCAGCCGCGACAACCCGTACCGCGTGTTCGGACTGACCCGCGAGGCCAGCGATGCGGAAGTCGACCAGGCCTACCGCCGGCTGATCTCGCAGTACCACCCCGACAAGATGGCCGGGGTGGCCGACGAGTTGCGCCGCCAGGCCGAGAAGAAGGCCGGCGAGATCAACGCCGCCTACGACCGCATCAAGGCGCTGCGCAAGCGCTGACACCGGCCGGATCGTGCGCTGCCTTCGCAGGGCGCAATCCGGCCCGCGCGCCGATCAGAACCGGTAGCTGGCGGTCAACCGCACGCTGTCCAGATCGAAATCCCGGTCGCTCCGCCGGAAATCGGTGCCGGCTGGATTGACCAGCAGAAAGGGATTGGTCGCTGGCGCCGGACCCGCCGCGCGCACGCGGAAGTCGTCGTCCTCCAGGCGCGTGCGCAGGTATTCGAGGCCCACCGAGAAACGTTCCCCCAGCCTGCGCTCGTAGCCCAGACCGAACTGGTGGCCCGAGGCGCTGCGGTTGCCGTTGTCGGTAAACGTATTGACGCCATTGCTGGTCAGGTAGGTGTTCTCGATGCGCGCCCGCGCACCGCCGGCGGTGACGTATACGAGATTGCTGCCGTCGCCGAATGCATAGCCGGCACGGCCGCGCAGCGCCCACATGCCATCCACTTTTCGCAGCATCGTGTAGAAGGCCGGGGTGGTGCTGAATGACGACACGGCGTCGCGCGCATCGTTCATCGCGTACTCGCCGACCACGCCAAACACCCAATCGCCGACCTGCCAGTCGTAACCCGCGCGCACGCCCCAGTCGGCGCCACCGGAGTTTCCACGGCAACCCTCGCCCGGGGTCGCGCCGTTGGCGACGCCATTGCACGATCCGGGCGAGAACGCATCCGCGCCGGCAGCGGTGAACACCGTATTGCCGTAATCGCCATCCAGATCGGTATCGAACAGGAAGCGATCGCTGCCGTCGTCCGGGTCGGCAACCGCGCCGATGTGCCCGCCGACATACCCGCCGGTCCAGTCTTGCGAAGTTTGCGCGAACGCGGCCGGGATGGCGGCAGCGAGCGAAGCGAGGACGGCGAGGGCCGTAAGCGAGGGTTTCATGGGCTACTCCTTGAAGGATGGATGGCGCAAGCGCAGACGTTGCGATTCCTGGCGCGAGAGCACGGACGGATCGCTCTGAGGGCCGGGAGGGGCGGGACGCGAATGGAATGCCAATCAGGGCATTCCCAGCGGTGTACGTGCGCGACGACAGGCCGGTTGCACGCAAAGGAGAAGCCGTTGCGGCAGGTTCAGTGACGTCGAGGCCATGTGCACGAACGAGCGAACGGAGGCACCGCTTGGCATAGAATGCGCGCGGCGGCGCCGACGGTGGACGCCTTCCGTTCCGTATCGGGAATCGCCATGTCCAAATGCATCATCGCCCCGTCCATCCTGTCCGCCGATTTCGCCCGCCTGGGCCAGGAAGTGGACGACGTGCTGGCGGCCGGCGCCGACTGGGTGCATTTCGACGTGATGGACAACCACTATGTGCCCAACCTGACCATCGGCCCGATGGTCTGCCAGGCGCTGCGCAAGCATGGCGTCACCGCGCCGATCGACGTGCACCTGATGGTCGAGCCGGTCGATCGCATCGTGCCGGACTTCGCCCAGGCCGGCGCCAGCATCATCAGCTTCCATCCCGAAGCCAGCCGCCACGTCCACCGCACCGTGCAGCTGATCAAGTCGCATGGCTGCCAGGCCGGGCTGGTGCTCAACCCGGCCACGCCGGTCGACGTGCTGGACTGGGTGCTGGACGAACTGGATCTGGTGCTGCTGATGTCGGTCAACCCGGGCTTCGGCGGGCAGGCGTTCATCCCGTCGGCGCTGGACAAGCTGCGCGCGGTGCGCGCGCGCATCGACGCATCCGGGCGCGATATCCGGCTGGAGATCGATGGCGGCGTCAAGGCCGACAACATCGCCGAGGTCGCCGCCGCCGGTGCCGACGCCTTCGTCGCCGGCTCGGCGATCTTCAACGCCGCCGGTGCCGACCGCAAAGGCGCGTACGCCGAAGTCATCGCGCGGATGCGCGCGGCGGTGGCGCAGTCCGGACAGTAGAACGGCGGCTTGCGCCGCCGTCCGTCGAATATTGGAGGCTTATCCTGCCTCCGCCCGTCGTCCCTGCTATGGCCTTCGATACTGCGCGCGTTCGATGACGGCACGATGACAGCGGCGCAGCGCGCACGCCCTCACCCGGCCTGCACCGCGGTCCGATAAGCTCGCCGCTTTCCTCCCTCCGCATCGCCATGACGCACCCCCACTGGCGTCTGATACTCAACGGAAAATCGGCCAGCGACGACGCCGTGCGCGATGCGGTCGTCGCGTTGCGCGCGCGCGGCATCGCGCTGGACGTGCGGGTGACGTGGGAAACCGGCGATGCGCAACGCCAAGCCGCAGAAGGCATCGACGACGGCGTGGATACGCTGATCGCCGGCGGCGGCGATGGCACGGTCAGCGAAATAGCCGCCGCGCTCGCGCAGCGCGGCGAATCCGCGGCGCGGCTGCCGGGGCTGGCGATCCTGCCGCTGGGCACGGCCAACGATTTCGCCACCGCCGCAGGGCTGCCGGACGCGCCGCTGGCCGCACTGGAATTGCCGCTGTCCGCGCCCGCCGTGCCGGTGGATTTGCTGCGCATCGATACCGGCCACGGCACGCGCTGGTGCGCCAACCTGGCCAGCGGCGGATTCGGTACCGAGGTCACCGCGGAAACCGACGAAGGCCTGAAGAAAGTACTCGGCGGCCTGGCCTATCTCGTCACCGGCATCGCCAAGCTTGGCCGCATCGATCCCCTCCACGCGCGCTTCGGCGGTCCGGATTTCGCGTGGGAAGGCGACTTCATCGCGCTGGGCATCGGCAACGGCCGGCAGGCCGGCGGCGGACAGGTATTGTGTCCGCAGGCCCTTATCGACGATGGCCTGATGGATCTGACCATCGTGCCGGAACTGAGCGGGGAAATGGCCGGCACCTTCGGCAAGCTGGTGACCGCCGGCAAGCAGGCCGCGCTGGAGCGGGTGGCGGTATGCGTGCGCCTGCCCTGGCTGGAAATCGATGCCGGCACGCCGATGATCCTCAACCTGGATGGCGAGCCGGTCGAGTCGCGGCATTTCCGCATCGAGTGCGTGGCCGCGCGCGTGCTCATGCACCTGCCGCCGGAGTGTCCGCTGCTGTCGCGCAACGGCGCGCCGGTCTAGCCACCGGTATGGCTTTGGCCTGTCGCGCGGCGGCCTCTATCGGCCGCGGCGATGCGGTAAAGTAGCCGCCATGTTCTCCGAGACGAGCCAGCTTTCCCGTAGTTCCGCACGCCGTTGCTGGCGATGGTGGCCCGTTGCCGTCGTCCACCCAGCCCCCGCGTCACGGAAGGAAAGCCCGCTTGATTTCGCAAGAACAGTTCCAGCGCTACGCCGCTGAAGATCACGCCCCGCGTCCCTGCAACCGCATCCCCGTCGTCCGTGAAGTGCTGTCCGACCTGGACACGCCGCTTTCGGTCTACCTGAAGCTCGCCGACGCGCCGAACACCTACCTGCTCGAATCGGTCGAGGGCGGCGAGCGCTTCGGCCGCTATTCGATCATCGGGCTGCCGGCGCGGCGCGTGATCACCTTCCGCGGCCATGCGCTGGAAATCCGCGACGACGGCGCCGTGGTCGAGTCGCGCCAGGTCGACGATCCGTTCGCCGAGGTCGAGGCGCTGCGCGCCGCGTACACCGTGCCCAAGCTGGAAGGATTGCCGGGCTTCACCGGCGGCCTGGTCGGCTGGTTCGGCTTCGAATGCATCGGCTACATCGAACCGCGCCTGGCCGGCGACAACGGCACCACGCCTGAAATCCGGGATGAACTGGGCACGCCCGACATCCTGCTGATGCTGTCCGAGGAACTGGCCGTCTTCGACAACCTCAAGGGCCGCCTCTATCTGATCGTCCATGCCGATCCGCGCGAACCCGACGCGTGGCAGAACGCGCAGGCGCGGCTGGACGCGCTGACCGACAAGCTGCGCCGTCCCGGCGCCGGCTATCCCGCGCCGATCACCCGCGACGTGCTGGACGAGAGCCATTTCGTCTCCGGCTTCACCCGCGAAGGCTTCATCGCCGCGGTCGAGAAGTCGAAGGACTACATCCGCGCCGGCGACATCTTCCAGGTCGTGCTGAGCCAGCGCCTGAGCGTGCCGTTCAACGCGCGCCCGGTCGACGTCTATCGCGCGCTGCGCGCGCTCAATCCGTCGCCGTACATGTATTTCCTCGATGCCGGCGACATCCAGGTGGTCGGCTCGTCGCCCGAGATCCTGGTGCGACTGGAGCAGGGCGAAGTCACCGTACGGCCGATCGCCGGCACGCGTCCGCGCGGGCGCACGCACGAGGAGGACCTGGCGCTGGAAGCCGAACTGCTGGCCGACCCGAAGGAGCGCGCCGAGCACCTGATGCTGATCGATCTGGGCCGCAACGACGCCGGCCGCGTGTCCGAGGCCGGCAGCGTGCAGGTCGGCGAGCGGTTCGTGATCGAGCGCTACAGCCACGTCATGCACATCGTCAGCGAGGTCACCGGCAGGCTGCTGCCGGGCCTGAGCTATGCCGACGTGCTGCGCGCGACGTTCCCGGCCGGCACCGTCAGCGGCGCGCCGAAGATCCGCGCGCTGGAGGTCATCCGCGAACTGGAACCGATCAAGCGCAATGTCTATGCCGGCAGCATCGGCTATCTCGGCTGGCACGGCGATGCCGACACCGCCATCGCCATCCGCACCGCGGTGATCAAGGACGGCCGCCTGCACGTGCAGGCCGGCGCCGGCATCGTCTACGACTCCGATCCGCAGAAGGAATGGGACGAGACGATGAATAAGGGCCGCGCGCTGTTCCGCGCGGTGGCCGAAGCGGCCAAGGGATTGTGAGGTGACGCCATGCTATTGATGATCGACAACTACGACAGCTTCACCTACAACCTCGTGCAGTACCTGCAGGCGCTCGGCGCGGAGGTCGAGGTCGTGCGCAACGATGCGCTGACGGTGGACGACATACAGCGGCGCGCGCCCGAGCGCATCGTCATCTCGCCCGGCCCGTGCACGCCCAATGAGGCGGGCGTGTCGCTCGAGGTGATCGAGCGGCTCGGCCCGACCACGCCGATCCTGGGCGTATGCCTGGGCCACCAGAGCATCGGCCAGGCCTATGGCGGCAAGGTCATCCGCGCCGGCCGCATCATGCACGGCAAGACCTCGCGCATCCGCCACGAGGGCCGGGGCGTGTTCGCGCAGCTGCCGGATCGCTACGAGGCCACGCGCTACCACTCGCTGGTGGTCGAACGCGACTCGCTGCCGGACGCGCTGGAAATCACCGCGTGGACCGAGAACGAGGACGGCAGCTTCGAGGAGATCATGGGACTGCGGCACCGGGAATTCCCGGTCGAAGGCGTGCAGTTCCATCCCGAATCGATCCTGACCGAACACGGCCACGCGTTGCTGAAAAATTTTCTGGAACGGTGATTCGCAACTGGCGTCATCCCGGCGAAAGCCGGGATCCGTCTAGTCGCTATCGCGTCGTACTGCTGCCGGAAAATCAAATGGATCCCGGCTTTCGCCGGGATGACGAGCAAAGGCGATAAGATTTTCCCGATTCCCGATTCCCGATTCCCGATTCCCGATTCCGCCATGCCCATGACCCCCCAGGAAGCCCTCCAGCGCACCATCGAGCATCGCGAGATCTTCCATGACGAGATGGTCGATCTGATGCGTCAGATCATGCGCGGCGACGTGTCGCCGACGATGACCGCGGCCATCCTGACCGGCCTGCGGGTCAAGAAGGAAACGGTCGGCGAGATCGCCGGCGCGGCGACGGTGATGCGAGAGTTCTCGCGCCCGGTGGACGTGGCCGATCGCGCGCACCTGGTCGACATCGTCGGCACCGGCGGCGACGGCTCGCATACGTTCAACATCTCCACCTGCTCGATGTTCGTCGCCGCCGCGGCCGGCGCCAAGGTCGCCAAGCACGGCAACCGCAGCGTGTCGTCCAGTTCCGGCAGCGCCGACGTGCTGGAGGCGCTGGGCGCGGTCATCGATCTGCCGCCGCACCAGGTCGCGGCGTCGATCGCGCAGACCGGCATCGGCTTCATGTTCGCGCCGGTCCATCACCCGGCGATGAAGGTGGTCGCGCCGGTGCGCCGCGAGATGGGCGTGCGCACCATCTTCAACATCCTCGGTCCGCTGACCAACCCGGCCGGCGCGCCCAACATCCTGATGGGCGTGTTCCATCCCGATCTGGTCGGCATCCAGGCGCGCGTGCTGCAGGAACTCGGCGCCGAGCGCGCGCTGGTGGTGTGGGGCCGCGACGGCATGGACGAACTGTCGCTCGGCGCGGCCACGCTGGTCGGCGAACTGCGCGACGGCGTGGTGCGCGAGTACGAGGTGCATCCGGAGGATTTCGGCATCGCGATGGCCGCCAGCCGCAACCTGCGCGTCGGCGATGCCAGCGAATCGAAGGCTATGCTGCTTGGCGTGCTGGAGAACCGGCCCGGCCCGGCGCGCGAGATCGTCGCGTTCAACGCCGGCGCGGCGCTGTACGTGGCAGGCGTGGCGGACAGCATCGCCGACGGTATCGAACAGGCGCGGCTGGCCATCGCCGACGGTCGCGCCGCGGCGCGGCTGGGCGCGTTCGTATCGGCGACGCGCACGCTGGCGGCGGGCTGACCGCGGATTGGCGATGGAGTTATCGACATGAGCGATGCGGGTTTCGCCAGGCTGCCGAAGCCGCCGTACTACGCGGTGATCTTTTCCTCGCAGCGCAACGGCCAGGACGACGAAGGCTATGGCGCCGCCGCGGCGCGCATGCTTGAGCTGGCGCAGGCGCAGCCCGGCTATCTGGGCGTCGAATCCGCGCGCGGCGCCGACGGGTTCGGCATCACGGTGTCCTA
>Ga0160451_100133_pt1 | contig 67189 bp, 67 predicted proteins | sample HID1975M_E1MG_FD_108270 | JGI IMG/M metagenome (GOLD analysis project Ga0160451, IMG submission 108270) | Enriched soil microbial communities from UW Madison campus, WI, USA - HID1975M_E1 MG | ecosystem: Environmental > Terrestrial > Soil > Unclassified | place: USA: Madison, Wisconsin... | reverse complement strand
TGCGGTTCGCCTTTTCGGGCGGGAAATCAGCCGCTAGGGTTCCATCGTCTCCGTGCGCCGCGCGTCGAGACACCTGCCCAGTGACCGAGATCGCCCCATGAAGTCCCGCCATCGGCCGCCGTTGAACCTGACCGATCCCGAGCCGGAGACCCCGGAAACGGAAGCCGTGGAAGCCGTGGTCGAGCAGTCGGACCTCGAGATCGTGACCGAGGCGGACGCCGTGACCGCGCCGGAACCGGCGCCGGCGCCCGAGCTGCGCCCGGAACGCCCGATGTCGGAACGCCGCCGTCGGCGCCTGGAGGAAGAGCGTCGACAGGCCGAAGCGCGCGCCGCCGAGGCCGCCGCCCTGTCCGTGTCGCCCGAGCCCGTCGTGACTCCTGCCTTCGCAGAGAGCGTGGCCGCCCCACCCGCGATCCACGAACCCGCGCCGCCGCCCGCCAAGGCCGAGAAGCCTGCGGTCAAGGCCCAGAAGGCCGGCGGCAGCGCCTATGTCTATGCCGGCCTGGCGTCGGCCCTGTGGATCGGCGGCGTAGCCTCGTGGCTGGCCTATGAGATCGGGTCGGGCGCGGTCGAGCTGGAGCCGCTGCGTCTGGCTGTCTATGCGCTGATCGCCCTGGCCCCCGCCGGGCTGGCGATCATGCTGGCCCATGCCGTGCGTCAGGGCGCCGGCCTAGCCGCCGAGACCCGCCGCGCCCGTGAACTGTCCGACGCCCTGGTCGCCCCGACCGCCCTGGCCGCGCGCCAGACCGGCGAGGTGCTGCTGTCCCTGCGGGGGGACATCGACCAGGCCGCCGTGGCCGCAGAGCGCGCGCGCAACGACATGGCCCTGCTGCGGCAGGCCCTGTCGGAGGAGACCACCCGCCTGAACGAGGCCGCCGAGACGGCCGGGCGCACCGCCCGTCGGCTGGCCGAGACCCTGGGCCGCGAGCGCGACCAGATGCAGACCCTGGGGATCCAGCTGGACAGCCAGGCGACCGGCGTCATGGACGCGGTCGAGCGCCAGTCGCGCATGGTGGTCGACGCCTCCGACCTGGCCCAGACGCAGTTGCGCGAGGCCGAGGCCGCCCTGGCCGCGCGCGCAGCCGACCTGGCCGCCGCCGCCGGAGAGGCGCAGGACGCCGCACGGGGCGCCGCCGACGACCTGGCCCGCCAGACCCTGCGTCTGGAAAGCGCCGGCTCGGGCGTCGCCGAACAGATCCAGTCGGTCGAGGAAGGCCTGGGCCAGCAGCGAGCGGCCCTGGTCACCGCCGCCTATGCCCTGCGCACCGATCAGGAGGACTTCTCGGCCCAGCTGGAGAGTCAGCGCGCCCAGCTGACCGAGCATCTGTCGGCCACGCGCGGCGCCGCCGTCGAACTGACCCAGACCTCGGCCGGCGCGAATGAGGCGATCCGCGAGCTGGTCGAGGCCGCCGCCGACCAGTTCCGCGCCCTGATCGACATGTCCCAGCGCGAGGCCGACAGCTTCGACGGGGCGACCAAGCTGGCGCTGGACCGGTTCGAGGCCTTGGCCGCAGAGGCCCGCGACGCCCTGGTGGAGGAGACGCGCCGCGCCCTGGCCACGCTGGAGGCCACGGCAGGTGACGCCCGCGACGCGGCCGAGGCCGCCACCGATCAGGCCCGCATCCGCGCCGACCGCCTGAACGAATCCCTGTTCGACGCCGCCCAGAAGGCCGACCAGGCTGCCGAGGCGCGCATCGAGGGCGCCCGCCGCATCGTCGGCGAAACCGCCGGCCTGGTGGACGAGGCCGGCCAGCAGGCGCTGGAGCGGCTGGAGGCGATGGTCGAGCGGATGAACGTCGCCATGGCTCAGGTCGAGACCTCGCTGGTCGAGCTGGACGAGCGCGCCGCCGCCCTGCCCGATCAGGCTCGAGAGCGGGTCGAGGCCATGCGCAGCTCGGTCGAGAACGGGTTGGCCGCCCTGGCCGCCGCCTCGCGCAAGGCGGCCGAGGACACCGAGGCGCTGGACGCCACCTTCCAGGAACGGGTGCGCCGCAACTACGACATGCTGACCGAGGCGGTGCGCCTGATGGGCGTCGTGTCCGGCGATGCGCCTGCGCCGGGCCGCCGCCGCGAACTGAACCCCATGGTCGAGCCCGAGACGCCCGCCACACCCGCCCGCCCGGCACGCGCGTCGGAAGGGCGCGGCTTCGGCCTGCGCGGCCGGCTGAAGCTGGAGCCGACCGAGCCGAAGCGCGCCGCCGCGCCGCCGTCGCAGGACGGGCTCGATTGGGCCGACCTGGTCGATTCCGGCGGTGACGAGGCGCCGCTGGATCTGGACAGCCCGCTGCCCCCGCCGGCCGAGCCGGCTGAGCTGGCCGACCGCATTACCGGTGTGATCCGGCGCATGGGGGTCGACCCCAACGCCCTGCTGCCCCGTTCACGCGTCGAGGAGGCCGCCGAGGCCCTGGCCGCGCGCGAGCCGGACCGGGCGCGCCAGATCGTGCGCCGGGTGGCCCCGGCCGCCGTCCGCAGCGTGTCGCGCCGGGTGCTGGCCGACGCCGAGGTGAAGGCGGACGTCGAGCGCTATGTCCACGACTTCGGTCAGGGCCTGACCGCCATGGCGCGGGCGGGCGATGCGGACGGCATCCAGTCGCGACTGGCGTCGGATGCGGGTCGCGCCTTCATGCTGCTGGACGCCGTCGTGGGCGATCTGGGCTGACATGAACGGCGTTCAGGCTTGACGGCGGACGGCGGGACCGACAGGGTGCGCCACGTCGTCACACCACTGTCACAGTAGGACAGCGTCCATGCTCGTCAGTCAGACCGAAGCCGCGACGGACCGACGCCCCGCCATCGTCATCTGCGCCTATGACCGTGACGAACACGGCTGGGACCCGGTCGAGGACCTGTCGGGCAATCTGTGGAGCCCGCAGGGTGCGCGCACGGTCGCGGTCGAGGCGGCGGACCCAGAGGCGCTGGCCGCCACCCTGGCGGGCCAGGTGCGCGACCTGGGCGCGCGGGCGATCCTGCTGGTCGGGCGGACCCGCCGGGCCAAGGATTTCCGTGTCCAGATGCGGGCCGAGAACCGCAAGTCGGACGGCGCCCGACTGGATCACACCGGCCCCGGTGTCGCGCGCTCGACCGCGCCGGTCGCCGAGATGGTTCAGGCGCTGAAGGACGCGGGCCTGGCCGCCGCCGCATCATCGGAAGCAGAAGACGATGCGGGCAGCTATCTGCTGTACCGGGTGCTGACTGGCCTGCCCGATGGTCCGGACAGCCCGGCCATCGGCCTGTTGCGCGCCCCGGCCGGGGCCACCGACATCGCCGTGCAGAAGGGGGTCAAGGCCGCGGCCATGGCCATGACCCGGCACCTGGGCGCCCTGCCCCGCCCGCGCGCCAGCTGAAACCCTAGATCAGGCCGGCCAGCGGTGACGACGGGTCGGCGTACATCCGTTTCGGCATCCGACCGGCACGATACGCCTGACGCCCCGCGATCACCGCATGCTTCATGGCGCCGGCCATCAGGACCGGATCGCGGGCCTCGGCGATGGCCGTGTTCATCAGCACCCCGTCGCAGCCCAACTCCATCGCCACCGCGGCGTCAGAGGCCGTGCCGACGCCCGCGTCGACCAGCACCGGCACCTTCGACTGTTCGACGATCAGGCGGATATTGACCGGGTTCTGAATGCCCAGACCCGAGCCGATCGGGGCGCCCAGCGGCATGACGGCGACCGCGCCCGCGTCCTCAAGCTTGCGCGCATAGACGGGGTCGTCGGTGCAGTAGACCATGACCTCGAACCCCTCGGCAGTCAGCAGTTTCAGCGACCGGAGGGTCTCTTCCATGTCGGGGAACAGGGTGCGGGGGTCGGACAGAACCTCCAGCTTGACCAGGGTCCAGCCGCCCGCCTCGCGCGCCAGGCGCAGGGTCCGCACCGCGTCCTCGCCGGTGAAACAGCCGGCCGTATTGGGCAGATAGGTGTAGCGTTTCGGGTCGAGGAAGTCGGTCAGGACCGGCTGGGTCGGATCGGTCAGGTTCACCCGGCGCACGGCCACGGTGACGATCTCGGCGCCCGAAGCCTCGGCCGCGGCGGCGTTCTGGGCGTAGTCGCGGTATTTGCCCGTGCCCACGATCAGGCGCGAGTTGAAGGTGCGGCCCGCGACGGTCCAGGTGTCTTTATGAGAGGCGGTGTCGATCATGCCTTTTGACCTAGCGCCGCCGGGGTCGGGGGGAAAGGCGCGTTGCGGGATTTGATGGAGACTCAGCCGCCGCCGACGAACTGGACCAGTTCGATGCGGTCGCCCTCGGCCAGCGCGGTCGTGGCGTGCAGCGAGCGGGGCACGATCTCCAGATTGCGCTCGACCGCCACCTTGCGCGGGTCCAGCGACAGCTCCTGGACCAGGCCCAGGATGGTCGTCGCGGCGGTGTCTCGCCCCTCGCCGTTGACCTCAATACGCAAATCACTGGCTCCTTACGTCAGGCCGTCGCCTTATCACAGCGCGATGCGGGAGCCCAATGCGCGCAGTTGCCGTGACGTAAGGCTTTTCGTTCGTCCCGCTTTGCCGCGCGGGCGCCATGGGCTACAAGGCCGCTTGATTCCGCGCTTTCGGCGCGCTGCCTGTCGAGCGAATGCCCGTTCCCCCCGTCATCCATGTGCTGAACGGCCCCAACCTGAATCTGTTGGGAACGCGCGAGCCTGAAATCTATGGTCGGGACACCCTGGCCGATATTCAGGCCCTGTGCGAGGCGGCGGCCGAGGGCGCGCGCGTGGTCTTTCGCCAGACCAATCACGAGGGCGAACTGGTCGACTGGATACAGCAGGCCCGGACCGAGGCGTCGGCCCTGGTGATCAATCCGGCGGCCTTCACCCACACCTCGGTGGCGGTGCTGGACGCGCTCAAGACCTTGAGCATCCCGATCGTGGAATGCCACCTGTCCAATCCTGCGGCGCGCGAGGAATTTCGCCGTCACTCCTATGTTTCGCTGGCGGCGACCGGCGTCGTTTCGGGCCTTGGCCCGTTCAGCTATGAACTGGCCGTCAAGGCCGCCCTTCGGCTCGTGCGGGAACGCGCGTCAGCCTGAAGGCCGTTCGCAACATTTCGATAGAGACTGAAAACCCGATGGCCGACGACAAGAAACCCCTGAAGAACGACCCGGCGGGCGAGATCGACACCGTTCTGGTGCGCAGCCTGGCTGACATCCTGAACGACACCGACCTGACCGAGATCGAGGTCGAGCGCGGCGATCTGAAGATCAAGGTGAAGCGCGAAGTCACCGTCGCCGCCGCGCCGGTCCAGTACGCCCCGGCCCCGGTCGCGCACGCCGCGCCGGCCGCCGCTGCTGCTGCTCCGGCCGCCATGCCGTCGGACCCGGCCACCATCGTCGCCAAGTCGGGCGAAGAGGTTAAGTCGCCGATGGTCGGCACTGCGTATCTGCAGCCCTCGCCCGAGGCGCCGGCCTTCGTGAAGGCGGGCGACAAGGTCAAGAAGGGCCAGACCCTGCTGATCGTCGAGGCCATGAAGACCATGAACCCGATCCAGGCGCCGCGCGACGGCGTGGTGTCGGAAATCCTGGTCGGCGACGCCCAGCCGGTCGAGTTCGGCGAACCCCTCGTCCTGCTCGAGGCGTAAGGCCAGTCATGTTCACCAAGGTCCTGATCGCCAACCGCGGCGAGATCGCGCTGCGTATCCACCGGGCGTGCAAGGAGATGGGAATCTCCACCGTCGCCGTGCATTCCGAGGCCGATCGCGGCGCCATGTGGGTGCGGCTGGCGGACGAGAGCGTCTGCATCGGCCCGGCCCCGGCGGCCAAGTCCTATCTGAACATCCCCTCGATCATCGCGGCGGCCGAGATCACGGGCGCCCAGGCGATCCATCCCGGCTATGGCTTCCTGTCCGAGAACGCGCGCTTCGCCGAGATTGTGGAAGCCCACGGCATGACCTTCATCGGACCCAAGCCCAAGCACATCCGGGTGATGGGCGACAAGATCAGCGCCAAACAGACGGTCAAGGATGCGGGCATCCCGGTCGTCCCCGGCTCTGACGGCGAGGTCGAGACGGTCGAGGCGGCCATCGAGGCGTCCAAGACCATCGGCTTCCCCCTGATCGTCAAGGCCGCCGCCGGCGGCGGCGGGCGCGGCATGAAGGTCGCGCTGACGCCCGACGATCTGGTCGAGGCGGTGCAGACGGCCCAGACCGAGGCCAAGGCCGCCTTCGGCAACGGCGCCGTCTATATGGAACGCTATCTCCAGAAGCCGCGCCATATCGAAATCCAGGTGATCGCCGACAGCCACGGCAATGTCGTCCACCTGGGCGAGCGCGACTGCTCGCTGCAACGCCGCCACCAGAAGGTGCTGGAAGAAGCCCCCTCGCCCGCCCTGTCGGCGGAAGGGCGCAAGGCCATCGGCGAGACGGTCAACAAGGCCATCGCCGCCATCGGCTATCTGGGCGTCGGCACCATCGAATTCCTGTGGGAGGACGGCGAGTTCTTCTTCATCGAGATGAACACCCGTCTGCAGGTCGAGCACCCGGTCACGGAAATGATCACGGGCGTCGATCTGGTGCGCGAACAGGTGCGCATCGCCGCCGGCCTGCCTTTGTCCTTCACCCAGGACGACATCCATTTCGAGGGCCATGCCATCGAGGTGCGGATCAACGCCGAGAACGCCGAGACCTTCACCCCGTCGCCGGGCACGATCACCGACTTCCACGCACCGGGCGGTCTGGGCGTGCGTCTGGATAGCGCCATCTACGCCGGCTATTCGATCCCGCCCTATTACGACAGCCTGATCGGCAAGCTGATCGTGCACGGTCGCGATCGGGAGGAATGCCTGGCCCGCCTGAAGCGCAGCCTGGGCGAGATGGTCATCGGCGGCGTCGATACCACCATTCCGCTGTTCCAGAAGCTGCTGGCCGAGCCGGACATCCTGTCGGGCGACTATGACATCCACTGGCTGGAGAAGTGGGCGGCGGCGCAGAAGGCCAAGGCTTAAGGCCCCGCCTTGGACGAGCCCGGGTTCAGCGCCGACGGACCCTTCGGCGCCTTCGGGCCCGAGGAACTGCTGGCCTGCTATGCCCGGGGCGTCTTTCCGATGGCCGAGGCGCGGGACGATCCGCGCGTCTTCCTGGTCGAGCCGGACCAGCGCGGCGTCATACCGCTGGACCGGTTTCATATTCCGTCACGCCTGCGCCGGACCGTTCGAAACGAGCCGTATCAGGTACGCGTGGATACCGCCTTTGCCGCCGTACTGGACGTCTGCGCGGCCTCGGCGGCGGGGCGCGAGGACACCTGGATCAACGATCCGATCCGGCGACTGTATGTCGAACTACATGCCCGCGGCCATGCCCACAGCATCGAATGCTGGCAGAACGAGGCGCTGGTCGGCGGCCTGTATGGCGTGACCCTGGGCGGGGCGTTCTTTGGCGAGAGCATGTTCAGCCGGGCGCGGGACGCGTCGAAGATCGCGCTGGTCCATCTGGTGGCGCGGCTGCGGCTGGGCGGATGGCGGCTGCTGGACGCCCAGTTCCTGACGGAACATCTAAGTCAGTTCGGCGCGGTTGAGACGCCGCAAACCGCCTATCTGCGGATGCTGAAGCCAGCGCTGCGGATCGAACCCGACAAGATCGCCCTGACCGCGCCCCTGACCGGCGCGGAGGCCGTGACCTATGCCTTGCAGCCCACGACCCAGGCGTCATAGAGCGGGTGCTGAAGCCCGCTGACCGATGGGGCCGAGCCGAACATCCAGCCGCGGAAGATCTGGCGCGGCTGGGCGGCCTGAATGCCCGGTCGCGGTTGCAGCGTCACCTCGACATAGGCGACCGAGTCGTCGACCTGTTCGCCGGCGCCGCTGATTTCGCAGGCGCGGGCGGTGAAGATCAGGGCCTGATCGAAGCGAACGGGGCGGCCGCCGACCTCGACCTCGAACCGCATGCTTTCGGCCGTGATCTTGTCGATGGCCTGGATGACGGCGACACGGCGGCGCTGACGGCGTTCGGGCTTGGCGGGTTCCTCGGGCGCCTTGACCGTTTCGGTCTCGGCCACCTGTTCGGTTTCGGTCGACGCCTCGGGGATCAGGATGGGCGCCAGCGGGGCGTCTTCGGGCAGGGGCGTCACGACGATGGGGGCGACGGGCGCGGGCGTGCCGGCGGGCGGCGTCTCGGTCGCCGGCGCGGGCTGCGGGTTGCGCATCAGGTCGCCGACCGGATCGGCGGCCGGACGGGCGTCTTGGGGCGAATCCTGAAGGGCCGAGGCCACCCCCCCGCCACCGGTCGCCAGCAGGCTGATCGCCAGCGCGCAACCGACCAGATTGCGCGCGCGCGGCGTCATTCCGGGCTCCAGGCCTGATAGTCGCCGGTCGCGGCGGGACGCTGGCCCTCGTTCGCCAGCGAGCCGGACGGACGCCACGCCATGGGCGTGCCGCTGAGGTTCGGCAGATGATCCTTTTCCCAGGCGCGGCGGCGCAGGGGGGCGACGGTCGGCGGCTCGTCCACCGTATAGCGCAGCCAGCCGTGCCATTCGGCCGGCACCTTCGAAGCGTCGGCATAGCCGTTGTAGATCACCCAGCGGCGGCGGCGGCCGTCATAGCTGACGTTGTCGCGCGACAGGTAATAGCGGTTGCCGAAATCGTCCGTGCCGACATGTTCGCCACGCTTGGCGATGGTGAACAGGGTGCCGATGGTGGCGCCGTTCCACCAGGTGAAAATCTTGCTGAGCACGTCGTTCGAATCCATTCGCACAGGGCCTGCCGGACGCTTCCGGCGCGCGGCGCGATCATAGAAACCGCAGGCCGTTCCGTCCAGCGGCCACCGCGGATAAGGCGTCTCAATATCTTGGGGGTAACCATGTCCCGAACCGCAAGATTTATTGCACGGAAGCGCGCGGGGGCCCTAACGTCGAAGGGATCACCGACGGAGGCCGTCGCATGCGCTTCGACCCGCGCCTCGCCCAACGGGCGTCGCACCTGACCTTTGAGACCCGCAGCGTCGAGCGGCCGGACCACATCGCGTCGGTAGAGGCGCCGTCCGACTGGACCGATGCGCGGATCGAGGCGTGGATGGACTGGCTGGACGCGCCGGAAACGCCGCTGCGCCAGGCGATCGCCGACTGGGCCGACGACTTGGCTGCGCGCGGTCGGGCCAGGGGGGTGTTCAGACGCCCGGCGGACGCCGCCGTCTTCGCCGCCGAACTGACTGGATCGATCCTGCTGGGCCTGGCCGCGCCGTCGACGGCGGCCGCGGATGCGCGGGGCGTCCCGCTGAACCTGGCCGATCCCGAAGCGGCGGGCCTGATCCACGCGCGCACGGCGGCCGGGCGGACCCAGCGGTTGGCACAGGGCGCCGCGCGCGCGCTGGCCGAGGCGCTGAACGCCGTCGCCGACACCGTGACCCGGTGCGAGGGGCCGCGCGGCCACTGCGCCGACCCTGCCCGCAACCCCGCCCTGGCCCGCGCCGCCCTGGCCGCCCGGACCTGCGGCGCGTCGGACGCCGACATCCTGCGCGCCATCGAGGGCGAGCGGGGCGGCGTGGCCGAGCTGGGCGCGTCGCCGGGAACGGCCCGGCTGGAAGCCTGTGTCGACCGCGCGCTGATCGCGGCAGGCGCGCCCGAGGCCCTGCTGGCGGCCGAGGCGGCGCTGACCGACGGCCTGCTGCTGACATTCGACCCGCGCGACGCCGAACTGCTTAGCGAAGCTGCGGCGGCGCCGTCGGTGGGGCTGAACCTGGCGGCGCTGGCGTCCCTGTCGGGCGATGATTTCGAGGCTGACGCCGAGCACCTGGCCCGGCTGTGGGCCACGGCGCTGGAGCTGGCGACGGCGGATGACGCGGCCACGACGACACGTCCGCTGGTGCTGGCGCTGCACGGCCTGCCGGACGCGCTGCTGTCGCTGGGCGAGGCGTCGGCGGCGGCCGCGGGCGGCGTGGCGGGCCTGATCATTGCCGGGGCAGTGTCGGCGGCGGCCGCTCTGGCCACACCGCTAGGCCCTTGCGAGGACTGGACGAGCGGCGCGGACGAGCGACTGGAGGCGCTGGATGGCCGGATCGCCGCCCTGGCCGCCGCTGAGGATGTGCGTTCGCAGCAGGCCGCGCGGCGACTGGGAGAGCTGCGCGCGAACATAGCGAAGTCGGGTCTGCGCAACACGGCCGTCGCCCTGTGGCGCGAGGATGCGGAGACGGCGCTGCGGCTGGGCGTCTCGCCCTTCGCCGCCATCGATGTGTTCCAGACCGAGGATGGTGAGATTGGCGGTCGTCTGCGCCCGGCACTGTCCACGGCGATCCGGCGGGCGGGCGGCGATCCGGACAGCGCCGAGCGCTGGCTGTTCGGGCAGCGCACTCTGGCCGAGGCGCCCGGTTTCGACCAGGCGGCCCTGCGCGCCGTGGGTTTTACGGACGTGGAGCTGGAGGCGCTGGATCGCGCCTTCGCCGATGTCGAGGGGTTCGACGACGCCTTCCGCGAGCCGGTGCTGGACCCCGGCTTCCTGCGCGACGTGCTGGGCCTGACCGAGGTGGGCGAGGCCCTGCTGGCGCGGCTGGGCTTTGACGAGCAGGCGCGGGATGCGGCCGCGCGCCAGGTGTTCGGCCATCCCGACCTGTGCGACTGGCCGGACGCCCCGGCGGCGTTGGCCGACTGGCTGTCCGTCGACCCGGCGACGCTGGACGGACTGTGCCGGGCGGCGGCGGACATCGCGGCCGATGTTCCGGCGCCCACCGTGATGAGGCTGGACTGGCGCGCGACCGTGCTGGACGCCGCGCGCGGCCTGGGCCAGGCCGCGACGGACGCGCGACGCGTCGTGGTCATGAGCCGGGACGAGCCCCCGGCCCGGTTCACCCTGGACCTGCCCGACACGCCGCCCGCCGGCCTGTCGCCCGCCAGCGTGCTGCCCCGCGCCGCCGAAACACCTCCCTCGCCCGAGCGGATCATTGAGCGGGTGGTCGAGCGCGATCGCACCCGGCGCAAGCTGCCGGACCGCCGCAAGGGCTATATCCAGAAAGCCGCCGTGGGCGGGCACAAGGTCTATATCCACACCGGCGAATACGAAGACGGCGAGCTGGGCGAGATCTTCATCGACATGCACAAGGAAGGCGCCGCCTTCCGGTCGCTGATGAACAATTTCGCCATCGCCATCTCGATCGGCCTGCAATACGGCGTGCCGCTGGACGAGTTCGTGGACGCCTTCGTCTTTACCCGGTTCGAGCCGGCGGGGCGGGTCACGGGCAATGACTCCATCCGCTCCGCCACGTCGATCCTGGACTACATCTTCCGCGAGCTGGGCGTGTCCTATCTGGACCGTCACGAGCTGGCCAACGCCCAGCCCGAGAGCCTGAATCCGGATGGGCTGGGCGCAGAACCGGCGGACGGCGCGGCCGAGACGGTGCCCGCCGCCCGGTTCATCTCCAAGGGGTTCGCCCGCGGCGCGACGCCGGACAATCTGGTGGTGGTGCCGTTCGGCCGGAAACGGGACGAGGCGCCCGCGCCCGACAACGACGGCGAGGCGGTCGCCTGCCCCGCCTGCGGCGATTTCACCCTGCAACAGCGCGGCGGCGGCTGGACCTGCGACAGCTGCGGGGCGGCGCCCCAGATGCAGGGCGGCTGATCCCGCCCGGCGGCCCGGTTCTTGCTGTGGATCGATGTGAACGTCCGAAAGTCGTCCAGATGAAACCGATCCAGACCGCCCTCATCACCCTGGCGCTCAGCCTGAGCGCCCTGCCCGCCCTGGCCCAGAACGCCGGCCAGATCGCCCGCGTGCGCGGCGGCGCCAGCTGCGCCGGGTGCAACCTGTTCCAGGCGGAGCTGAGCGGACTGGAGCGGTCGGGCCTGAACCTGTCCGGTTCGCGCCTGCGACAGGCGGACCTGAGTTTGTCGGTGATGAACCGCACGCGCTTCGCCAACGCCGATCTGCGCGATGTCGAGGCTTATGGCGGCGTGTTTTCAGGCTCGAACTTCACCGGCGCGAATCTGACCAACGCCAGTTTCGTCGGCGCATATCTGGAAGGCGCGGCGTTTTCCGGCGCGACCCTGACCGGCGTGAACTTCTCTGGCGCGCAGTTGAGCCGGGCCACCGGCCTGACCCAGAGCCGGCTGAATCAGGCCTGCGGGGACGACGCCACCGTCCTGCCGGCCGGCCTGCGCATTCCCGCCTGCTGAAAGACCCCAATCTTACCGCGATTTAAGTAGGGTCCGTCCGCCATTACGCGCATGGATAGGGCGTGAAAAAGACCGCTCTGCATATGTGGACTTCGAGTCTGGCCGCCACGGCCGCCTTCGCCGCCAGCCTGGCGGCGGCAGCGCCCGCCCTCGCCTCGACGTCGGCAATAGAACAGGACCGGGACGTGGCGCGCTCGGTGTCATTGGGCGGATCGTGCAATCGCTGCGAGCTGGCGGGGCGCAATCTGACCGGCGCGACCTTCGCCGGCGCCTCGTTCGTCAACGCCAGCCTGGTGGGGGCCAACCTGCGCGGGGCCGAACTGATCGGCTCGAACTTCCAGGGCGCCAACTTCACCCGGGCGGACCTGATCGGCGTAACCATCGTCGGCGCCAATTTCACCGACAGCGTCTTCGTGGACGCCAGCCTGCGCAGTTCAGAGGCCCAGGGCGCCAATTTCACCCGCGCCGATCTGACACGCGCGGATTTCATCGGCGCCGAGATGCAGGGCGTGAACATGAACGGCGCGAATCTGACCCGCGCCAACTTCCGTTCCAGCGAGATTTTCGGGGCCACGCTGTCGAACGTCAGCGCCCGCAACGCCGACTTCATTGGCGCCGAGCTGGACGCCTCGAACCTGAGCAACGGCGATTTTTCCTATGCCGTCTTCCGCAGCGCCAGCCTGGACGGCGCGCGACTGACGGGGGGAACGTTCAACCGGGCCGACTTCACCGGCGCCTCGATGAACCGCACGGATATCCGGGGCGCGGACCTGTCAAGCGCACGAGGCCTGGATCAGGACCAGATCGACGAGGCCTGCGGCGACAGCACGACCCAGCTGCCCGCGTCGCTGACGGTCAAGACCTGCCGCGGCGCTCGCGTCGTGGTGCGGCCTCCCGCGCCCCCACGGACGCCGGTCGCGCCCAGAGCGCCGACACCCCCGGTCCGGCATTTCGCCGCCGTGAACTGACGGCGGCTCCCGATCAGATCTTGATCGGCAGGGCCGTGCGGATCGACAGTTCCTTGAGTTGCTTGTCGGCGGCCTCGGCCGGCGCGCTCATCAGCAGGTCCTGGCCCTGCTGGTTCAGCGGGAAGGCGATGACCTCACGGATGGCCGTCTGGTTGGCCAGCAGCATGACAATACGGTCGATGCCCGGCGCCAGACCGCCGTGCGGCGGCGCGCCATAGCGGAAGGCGTTCAACATGCCGCCGAACTGTTCCTCGACCACCGAGGCGTCGTAACCCGCGATCTCGAACGCCTTCAGCATGATCTCGGCCTTGTGGTTCCGGATCGCGCCCGAGCACAGCTCATAGCCGTTGCAGACGATGTCGTACTGATAGGCGCGGATGGTCAGGGGATCCTGCGTCTCCAGCGCCTCCAGACCGCCCTGCGGCATGGAGAAGGGGTTGTGGCTGAAGTCGACCTTCTTTTCTTCTTCCGACCATTCGAACATCGGGAAATCGACGATCCAGCAGAATTTGAACTGCTCCTCGTCGATCAGTTTCAGCTCCGTGCCGACGCGGGTGCGGGCCAGGCCGGCGAATTTGGCGAAGACGGCGGGGTCGCCGGCGGTGAAGAAGGCGGCGTCGCCCTTGCCAAGGCCCAGCGACGTCATCAGGGCCTCGGTCGGCTCCTGACCCAGGTTCTTGGCGATCGGGCCGCCCCACGCCTGCTGATCGTCCGACCAGAAGATATAGCCCAGGCCCGGCTGGCCCTCGCCTTGAGCCCACGAATTCATGCGGTCGCAGAAGGCGCGCGAGCCGCCGGTCGGCGCGGGGATGGCCCAGACGGCGTTCTTCTCATCGGCGCCGAGGATTTTGGCGAACAGACCGAAACCGCCGTCGCGGAAGGCGTCCGACACGTCCTGCATCCTGATCGGGTTGCGCAGGTCCGGCTTGTCCGAGCCGTACCATTTCATCGACTGGGCATAGGTCAGGCGCTCGAAGCCCTTGTGCTCGAAGCTGTCGCCGAAGTCGTTGGTGAAGGTGTGGGTCTGGTCGATGGGCGAAACCGGCTTGCCCTCGCCGAACTCGTTGAAGACGCCGTTCATCAGCGGTTCGATGGCGGCGAAGACGTCTTCCTGGGTGACGAAGCTCATTTCCACGTCGAGCTGATAGAATTCCAGCGAACGGTCGGCGCGCAGGTCCTCGTCGCGGAAGCAGGGCGCGATCTGGAAGTAGCGGTCGAAGCCCGACACCATCAGCAGCTGCTTGAACTGCTGTGGCGCCTGCGGCAGGGCGTAGAACTTGCCCGGGTGCATGCGGCTGGGGACCAGGAAGTCGCGCGCGCCTTCGGGTGACGAGGCCGTCAGGATCGGGGTCTGGTACTCAAGGAAACCCTGCTCGACCATGCGCTGGCGGATCGAGTGGATCACCTTGGAGCGCAGGACGATATTCTTGTGCAGAGTCTCGCGGCGCAGGTCCAGGAAGCGGTTCTTGAGGCGGATCTCCTCGGGATATTCCGGCTCGCCAAAGACCGGCAGCGGCAGTTCGGCGGCTTCGGACAGAACCTCGACGGCCTGGACGCGGACCTCGATCTCGCCGGTGGGCAGGTTGGCGTTGGTGGTTTCGGCCGAGCGGGCGACCACTTCGCCGTCGATGCGAATGACGCTCTCGGCGCGCAGGCGTTCGACCGCGTCAAAGCCCGGCGTTTCCGGGTGCAAGACCAGTTGCGTCAGGCCGTAGTGGTCGCGCAGGTCGATGAACAGCAGGCCGCCGTGGTCGCGCTTGCGGTGGACCCAGCCGGACAGGCGGACATTCGAGCCCGCGTCGGTCGAACGAAGGGCGCCGCAGGTGTGGGAGCGATAGGCGTGCATGTGGTGATTTCGTCTGCGAGATCGGCTGCGAAAACAGCGGGAATTGGAAGCGGCGGAAGGGCGCATCATCGCCCCCGAAAGTCAAGGCTGGCGCGCCATCCACAGGCCCGACGCCTTGTCCACCAGAGGCATGGCGCACAGGCGCGCGTGTTGCGTTTCCTCTGCTAAGGACGACGCCATGCCCGGCCCGACCGACCAGCTGAGACTGCCCCTGCAACGCGATCTGCCCTCGGCCGCGACGGCGCTGGTCGTGTCCGACAGCAATCGCGAGGCGATCGCGGCGCTGGCCGACTGGCCGCCGCAGCCGGGCGAACGCCTGGCCCTGTGCGGTCCCGTCGGCAGCGGCAAGAGCCGACTGGGCGAGATCTGGGCCGAGCGCGTCAGGGCCGTGCCCCTGTTCGGGGAAGAGGCCGCCCTGGCCGATCCGCTGGAGCTGGAGGGGCGGGCGATCCTGCTGGACGACGCCGATCGGGCCGATGACGAGACGCTGTTCCACCTGATCAACCTGACGCAGTCGGGGGGCGGCGCCCTGCTGATGATCGCGCGCGAGGCGCCGGCCGCCTGGGCCGTCGCCCTGCCCGACCTGCGCTCGCGCCTGGCGGCGACGCGCTGTGTGGCGATCGACGCGCCGGACGACGCTGTGCTGGCCGCCATGCTGCGCGCCGCCTTCGCCGAGCGCAGCATCGCGCCGGGCGACGATGTGGTCGATTATCTGGTCCGGCGGATCGAGCGCTCGGCCGAGGCCGCCCGCGACATGGCGGCGCGGCTGGACGCCCTGCACCGCCCCGTCACCCGCGTGCTGGCCCGCCAGGTGATCGAGGGCGCCTGACGTCAGTCGCTATCCACGCTTGCAGCCGTCACACGCCCGCGCGAGAACGGGACATGACCGAGATCGCGCCTATCGCTGACGACAAGACCGGCGAGGAAGTCCCCTCTTCCCGCGCGCCGCAGCTGGAGCTGTCCGAGGCGCTGATGGCCTCGCCGCAGCGGTTCATCAACCGCGAACTGTCGTGGCTGGCGTTCAACGGGCGCGTGCTGGAAGAGGCGGCGAACACGGCCCATCCACTGCTGGAGCGGCTGCGGTTCCTGTCGATCTCGGCCAATAACCTGGACGAGTTCTTCATGACCCGCGTCGCCGGCCTGAAGGGTCAGGTGCGCGAGCGTGTCCGCGTGGTCTCGCCCGACGGCCTGACGCCCGCCGAGGCGCTGGAACAGGTCAATGCGGCGGCCGGCGGCCTGATGGCCGAGCAGCAGCGCTGCTGGCGCACGCTGAAGAAGGCGATGGCCCCCGCCGGGATTGAGGTCGTGGACGCCGCCAACATCACCAAGACCGAGCGCGAGCGGCTGGAGCCGGAGTTCCTGAACCAGCTGTTCGCCGTGCTGACGCCCATGGCGATCGATCCGGCCCATCCCTTCCCCTTCCTGCCGAACCTCGGCTTCTCGCTAGCGCTGAAGCTGAAGCGGACGCGGGACAATCGCATCCTGTACGCCCTGGTCCCGGTGCCGACCCAGGTGCGGCGGTTCTGGGCGCTGGCGACGGACGGCCGATCGACGCCGGGGCGGACGCGCTACATCTCGCTGGAGCATCTGCTGCTGCTGTTCATCGACCACCTGTTCCCAGGGTGCGAGGTGCTGGAGAAGGGCGTGTTCCGCCTGATCCGCGACAGCGACATCGAGATCGAGGAAGAGGCCGAGGACCTGGTGATGGAGTTCGAGGAGGCGTTGAAGCAGCGCCGCCTGGGCTCGGTCGTGCGGATCAAGATCGAGGCGTCCATGCCCGAGGATCTACGCGCCTTCATCATCAGTGAGCTGCACGCCCAGCCGCAGGACGTGGTGCTGGTGGACGGCATGCTGGGTCTGGCGCAGCTGTCGGAGCTGATCCCCGCCGGCCACCCCGACATGAAGTTCAAGGGCTATGAGCCGCGCTATCCCGAGCGGGTGCGCGACAACGGCGGCGATATCTTCGCGGCCGTGCGCGAGAAGGACATGCTGATCCACCACCCGTTCGAGAGCTTCGACGTGGTGGTGCAGTTCCTGCGTCAGGCCGCACGCGACCCCAATGTCATCGCCATCAAGCAGACCCTGTATCGCACGTCCAAGGACAGCCCCATCGTCGCCGCCCTGATCGAGGCGGCCGAGAACGGCAAGAACGTCACCGCCCTGGTCGAGATCAAGGCGCGCTTCGACGAGGAGGCGAACCTGAAGTGGGCCCGCGCGATGGAGCGGGCGGGCGTGCACGTCGTCTTCGGCTTTGTTGAGTACAAGACCCACGCCAAGCTGAGCGTGGTGGTGCGGCGCGAGGCGGAGGCCCTGCGGACCTACTGCCACTTTGGCACCGGCAACTATCACCCGGTCACGGCGCGCATCTATACGGACCTGAGCCTGTTCACCTGCGACCCGGTGGTGGGGCGCGACGCGACGCGGGTGTTCAACTATATCACCGGCTATGCGACCCCGGACGAGCTGGAGGCGCTGGTCGTTTCGCCGCTGAACATGAAGAGCTCGCTGATCGAACTGATCGGCAAGGAGATGTCGGCGGCGGCCAAGGGCAAGCCGGCGGCCATCTGGGCCAAGATGAACTCGCTGGTCGATCCCGAGATCATCGACGCCCTGTATCGGGCCAGCCAGTGGGGCGTGCGGATCGAACTGGTGGTGCGCGGCATCTGCTGCCTGCGCCCCGGCGTGCCGGGCCTGTCGGAGAACATACGGGTCAAGTCGATCGTCGGCCGCTTCCTGGAGCACAGCCGGATCATCGCCTTCGCCAACGGCCATGACCTGCCCAGCAACAAGGCGCGGGTCTATATTTCCTCGGCCGACTGGATGCCGCGCAACCTGGATCGCCGGGTCGAGCTGATGACCCCGGTGCGCAACGCCACCGTGCACGATCAGGTGCTGGACCAGATCATGGTCGCCAATCTGAAGGACGACACCCAGAGCTGGGTGCTGGAGCCCGACGGCCGCTATCGCCGGGTCCAGCCGGCGGATGCGGAGCGGCCGTTTTCGGCCCACAGATACTTCATGACCAACCCCAGCCTGTCGGGTCGGGGCCGCAAGGTGAAGACCCTGCCCGGCGTGCTGAGCTATGCGGGGCCCAAGGCCCGGAAGCGTCGCTGATGCCCGCGGATTCCGAAGGGCCGCCGCGCCAGGTTGCGGTCATCGACATCGGCTCGAACTCGGTCCGGCTGGTCCTGTATCGGCTGGAGGGGCGCGCGGTCTGGACCGTCTTCAACGAAAAGGTGCTGGCCGGGCTGGGGCGTGGCCTGTCCGAAACCGGCCGCCTGTCCGCCGAGGGCGTGCCGGGGGCGCTGGTCGCCCTGCGCCGCTTCGCCGCCGTGATCGAGGGCGTCCGGCCGGACCTGACCATCGTCGCCGCGACGGCGGCGGTGCGCGAAGCCGCCGACGGCCCCGACTTCTGCGCCCGCGTGGCGGCCCAGACCGGGCTCAAGATCCGGGTTCTGAGCGGGGAAGAAGAGGCCCGCTACGCCGCCATGGGCGTGCTGGCCGGCGATCCGACCGCCCAGGGCGTGGCAGGCGACATGGGCGGCGCCAGCCTGGAGCTGATCCGCATCGGCGCCGGGGCTGTCGGCCAAGGCGTCACCCTGCCGCTGGGGCCGTTCACCCTGGCGGACCCAAAGGGATTTGACGCGGGTCGCCTGCGCGGCGTCATCGGGCGGCGGCTGAAGCCGGTCGCCGCAGACTATCAGACGCCGACGCTGAACGCCGTGGGCGGCGCCTGGCGGACGCTGGCGCAGGTGCACATGGCCCTGTCCGACCATCCCCTGCGGATCGTGCATCAGTATGCCATGAGCGCCGGCGATGCGCGCGATCTGGCGCGGCTGGTGGCGGTGCAGTCGCGCGCCTCGCTGGACCGCCTGCCGGGCGTGTCGAAGAAGCGCGCCGAGACCCTGCCCTACGCCGCCCTGGTGCTGGAGGGCCTGATCGAGACGCTGGGCCTTCAGTCCATCGTCTTCTCGGCCTGGGGGGTGCGCGAGGGCCTGCTGACCGAGGGGTTCGACGCCGAAACGGCGGCGGTCGACCCGCTGCTGGCCGGCTGTTCGGCGCTGGGCGGCCGTCAGGGCGTCGATCCGGCCCTGCCCCGCGCGCTCAGCGGCTGGCTGGCCGATCTGTCGGCCGCCATGCCCGAAGCCTTCGGAGCCGAACGCGACGCCCTGCTGACCGCCTCGGCCTGTCGCCTGGCGGATCTGGGCGCCCGTCTGCATCCCGACCACCGGATCGAACTCGTGTTCGACCAGGTCCTGCGCTCGCCCATCCCCGGCCAGACGCACGCCGAGCGGGTCTTCCTGGCGACCGCGCTGAACGCCCGATATGGCGGCGACGCGCGCACGCCGGAGCCGGCGACGGTCGGCCTGCTGCTGGGCGAGCAGGCGCGGACGCGGGCGCGGGCGCTGGGACTGGCGATCCGGCTGGCGTGCGACCTGTCGGGTCGTTCGCCCCAACTGCTGGCCAATGCGACGGCGACGGTCGACGGCGGCGCGCTACGCCTGACGGCGACCGAGGGTTATGCCGACCTGCTGCTGGGCGAACAGACCCGGCGACGGGCGCGCGCGGTGGCCGAGATCATGGGCCTGAAGCTGGAGATCTGACCATCCCTAGTGGACGGCCTCTTCGCGGCCCTGGACGAAGGCGGACTGGCCGCTGACCTCGCCATAGACCATGCACAGGTCCTCGAAGACGCGGTTCCAGGCGAACTGCTCGACCGTCTTCAGCCGGGCGGCTTGGCCGATGGCCTCAATGTCCCGCTGGAACAGGGCTTCGACCGCCTGGGCGTAGTCGTCGGGATCGGCGCTGGCCGCCAGCTGGCCGACCGTGTGATCGACCGTCTCGGCCACGCCGCCCGCGTTCACGCCCACGACCGGGCGTCCGCAGGCCATGGCCTCCAGCACGATCAGGCCGAACGGCTCCTTGTCGTTGGCGTGCACGAAGGCGTCGCAACTGGCGATGATCCGGGCGACGGCCTTGGGGTCTTTCTCGTACGGCAGGGCGATCACGCGATCCTCGGGCGGCATGCCCGTGCCGGCGCCCACCAGCACCAGATAATAGGGATCGCCCAGCTTCTGGACCGCCTCGATCAGGACATCGATGTTCTTTTCCTTGGCCGGGCGCCCGGCGAAGCACAGCAGGCGCGCGCTGGCCGGCAACCCCAGGCGTTTCAGCAGCCAGTCGCGGTCGCGGCGGTCGGGCCGGAAGGTGTCGATCTCGACCCCCAGAGGGCGGATGACGATATCGCCGACGCCCGCCTCTTCCAGCCGACGCGCGATGAAGCGGCTGGGGGAGACGACCCGGTCGAATTGCGAGAACAGCTGGGCCCAGCGCTTCTCCACCGGCTTCTTGGCCCATTCGCCGAAATGCAGCGCCGCCAGGCCGGCGGGATCGGAATGGCAGAAGCCGACGACCGGGCAACCGGCCCGCTGACCGGCCTCGAGCGCGCCCTGGCCGGGAGTATAGGGGTCGCCCGCCTCGATCACCGAGGGCTTCAGCGCCGCGACCCAGGCGCCCCAGCGCCGCACCGACGTGGGCCAGCGATAGCCGTCGCCGAACGGCAGGCGGGTCGCCTGCAGCTTGACGATCCCGTCCATGCCCGCCTCGTGCCGCGCGCCCGGGACGACCAGCGAATGCGCCAGCCCAGGGCGATTTTCGGCCAGCCAGGCCTTCTTGGACAGCAGATAGCGTTTCACGCCGCCCGACCGCGGGGCGAACAGCATGGTGGTGTCCACCAGACGCGGTCGCGGATCGCCGGCTGAGGATTTCAGCGCCCGGAGCGTATCCGACACCTCTTCGTCCAGCCCCGGGATCAGGCGCAGTTCGCTTTCCTGCACCTCGGTGTCGATCATCGTCATGGAATCGATCTCGCCAGAATGAGGCGATGCAACGCCCCTGCGCCGGCTTTGGATGCGAGTGACGCGTTTGGACTTGGCCATCTGGCGCCCGTAGCGCCGGAAAGCGTGAAGCTCAAGCGACAATCATCGCGTCATGACCCGGATCGAGACGCTTCGGCCTTGCATTCGCCTCAAATTCGCGAAACTTGGGGCACACTGCGTGGAGCCTCGTCTGGGCGCTCCGAACTTCCGTGCGCGTCCACTTGGGGTTTCTTCCGAATGCGTAAACTGCTCGCGACGGCTGCGGCCATGGCTCCCCTGGTTGCGGCCACCGGTGTTCAGGCCGAGGTCGTGATCTCCACCGCCCGCACGACGCCGATCCTGACCGCCAACGCCACCGGGACCGCGCCTGACAATATCCGCCTGGCCAACGGCGGCTCGATCGCCGTCGCCTCGGGCGCGGCCATCACCCTGAACTCGAATCATACCGTCGACCTGGACAGCGGCAGCCGGATCACCATGGCCAACGCCGCCGATGGGGCGACCGGCATCCTGGTCAACGGCGGCAATACCGGTTCGGTGACGGTCGGCGGGGCGATCAGCATCACGGATTCGCTCAACGACGACGATCACAAGGACACGGATGGCGATGGCGACTTGGATGGTCCTTTCGCGGATGGAACCAACCGCCATGGGGTGCGTGTGGCCGGCGCCTCGCCTTTTGTCGGCGACATCAACGTGGAAAGCTCTGGCTCCATCTCAGTCGAAGGTAATCAGAGCTACGGCATCCGCCTTGAGTCCGACCTGCAGGGCGATTTCCAAAATCTGGGCGCCATCGTCGTCACCGGAAATGAATCATATGGAATCCGCATTCAGGGCGATGTCTCTGGCGATGTAGAAATTCTAGGGTCTGTCGGTGCGCGTGGCGAGGGCAGCACAGGGGTTTCGCTCGAAGGCGATGTAGCTGGGGCAGTCAAACTACAGGGCGCGATCACCAGCACAGGCTATCGTTATACTACGGCTCCTAATCCCAAGCCGACCACTGGAACGGTCAATGAGGGAACGCTCTATCTAGAGGACCTAGACGCCGATGACCTGTTGCAGGGCGGCCCCGCAGTCGCCATCGCTAGCAACGTTGGCGGCGGTGTGCTGTTGGACAAGGGACCCAGCTATGCAAGCGGGGGGGTCGAGGGCGATGACGACGGCGACGGCGTCAAGAACGGCGACGAAGACGACGACGGCGACGGCGTCAAGAATCGTGACGACACCGATCGTGATGGCGATGGCATCCCCGACGCCAGCGAAGGCACATCTTCGATCACCACCTATGGCAGCGCTCCAGCCCTGCAAATCGGCTCCACCACCCAGGCGGTGAATCTGGGAGTCGTGGGGACAGGCGATTCCGCCTATGGCTTGATCAATCGCGGCTCCATCACGGCCAGCGGGGTCTATGCCGAGGTTGACGCCACGGCCGTGCAGATCGGCGGTCTGACGGGCGGGCAAGCCGTCACCATCGACGGCGGTGTGCGTAACGAGGGCTCTATCACGAGTTCGGCGCGCGACGCAGATGCGACCGGCGTGCGCTTCGGAGCGGGCGCATCCACCCCGACCTTCATCAACACTGGAACGATCACCGGCGGCGGTTACAGCGACGAGGCCGCCAACATCACCGGCGTGCTGATCGAAGTCGGCGCCAACCTGCCCAGCCTGGTCAACGATGGGGTGATCACCGGGACAGGCGGCGGCGGCGTCGCCACCGTGGGCGCCATTGTTGACCAAAGCGGCACCCTCACCTCGATCCGCAACACCCGCACCATTCAGACGGGCCTGGCCGCCAATGCGGATGGCGACGACATCACCGGCACGACGACCGCCATCGACGTCAGCGCGAACACCACCGGCGTCACCCTGATTCAGGAAGGCGTCGCGTCTGACCCGACGGAGTCCGATCCGGACACGGATGGCGACGGCGTGCCGAACTCGCGTGAGCCGGCGATTACCGGCGCGATCAAACTGGGCTCGGGCGCCGATGTGGTCGATATCCGCAACGGCACGGTCACCGGCGACATTTCGTTCGGGACTGGCGCCGACAGTCTGTCGATCACCGGCGGCGCGGCCGTGCGGGGCGCGATCACCAACGGCGACGGCCAACTGGACATCAACGTCGCCGATGGTGTGCTGGACGCCCGCCAGACCAGCCGCACCGACATCAGCAGCCTGAACGTGGGCGCGGACGGTAGCCTGATCGTGACGCTGGACCCCGCGACTGTGGGATCGACTGCCGGTTTCAACGTGTCGGGCGCGACGACGATCGCCGAGGGCGCCGGTCTGGGCGTACGCTTCACCTCACTGATCGACGATCCGGCGCGCTTCACCATCATCAACGCCGACCCCGGCTCCCTGACCTATGACAGGACCGACGGTTCGCTGTTGACCGACTCGCCCTACCTGTTCGTGGCCGAGGTGGGCGCCGACCTGACCGCGGGCGATGTCTATGTGGATGTTCGCCGTCGCCGCGCCGACGAAGCAGAACTGATCAAGGTCGAGGAACAGGCCTACGACGCCGTCTATCAGGCGCTGTATGACAACGAAGCCGTTCGCAACGCCTTCCTGGCCCAGACCGACCGCGAGGGCTTTGGCAATCTGTTCGAACAGATGCTGCCTGACCACTCGGGCGGCCCGCTTCTCTCGCTGGCCAGCGGCGTCGACGCCGTCACCCGCGCCCTGACCGGCCGCAACGCCTCGGCCGCGCCCGGCCAGACCAGCGCCTGGGTGCAGGAGATCAATTTCTACGCCGACAAGGACCGCACCGACACCTACGGCTTCCGCTCGGAAGGCTTCGGCGTCGCCGGCGGCGTGGAGCGCGGCACCAGCTTCGGCGCTCTGGGCATCACCGCCGCCTATACGTCTTCGGATCTCGAGGATCCCGAGGCCGAGGCCGAGGAGGTCCTGTCGGCCAATCTGCTGGAGCTGGGCCTCTACTGGCGCGCTCAGGGCCAGTACTGGACGACGTGGGCGCGGGCCGCGGGCGGCTACGCCTCGTTCGAGGCGACGCGTCAACTGGTCGCCGAAGGCATCAACCTGAAGAACGAATCCGACTGGCACGGCTGGACCGTGGCCGTGGCCGGCGGCGCCTCCTACCAGCGCGAGGTCGGCCGCTTCACCATCCGTCCAGAAGTCTACGCCGAATATTTCTCGCTCAGCGAGGACGCCCGTCGTGAAAAGGGCGGCGGTGACGGTTTCGATCTGATCATCGACGAACGCGAGGGTCACCTGTTCTCGGCCACCGCGGCCATGAACGTGGGCATGAACCTGGGCCGTAATGGGTGGATTCGTCCCGAGCTGCGCCTGGGCTGGCGCCAGAACATCTCGGTCGATCCGGGCGAGACCATCGCCCGCTTCGCCGGCAGCGCGGACAGCTTCCGCCTGACGCCCGATACTATCGAGGGCGGCGGCCCGATCGTCGGTTTCAACGTCAACATCGGCAACGCCCTGGGCATGCTGTCGATCAGCGGCGACGCCGAGTTCATCGAGGATTACGTCCGCTACTCCCTGCTGCTGCGGGCCAGCTTCCGCTTCTGAGCCTGTCGGGATCGCTGAACAGAAAGGCCGCCGGTTCGCCCGGCGGCCTTTTTCGTCTCGCCGAAAACTGGACGATGAGTCGCCGCCGAAGATGGAGCGCGACCGTAAGGTCCAGCTTCCGTTCCTGGAGATAGCGAAATGCGATCTGTTCTGCTGTTCACCGCCGTCCTTGCAACCGCGCCAGCCGCCCTGGCGCAAGACAACCAAGCGAGTGGGGCGGCTGACGTCGCCGGGATATTCGCGCCGTTCGAAGGCGACTGGTCCTGCGAAGGCCATCTGGTTCCGTCAGGGCGACCGCTCGCCTCTCAGCTGAACTTCCGCATCCTGTCGCCGAACCTGTTGACGAAGGCGCATACGGATCGCGCGCCCGGCCGGTATGTCGCCCAGGAAGTCTGGACCGCCACGCCGGACGGCGCCTTGAAATCGGCCGTCGGCAGCGCGTCCGGTATCCGCGTGTTTCATGGCCACCCGGACGAAGGCCAGGGTGTGACCTGGGACAAGGTCACATCCGGCGACGAGCGTCAGGAGCGGTTCATCTATGCCTTAACCAGCGCGCAGGTCATGACCATCGAATGGTGGCGCGCGCGGGACGGCGTTTTTGCGCTGGGCGACACGCTGCGTTGCGAGAAGATGGCCGCTGGCCCCAACGGCTGAGCCGCAGACTGCCGGGAAGATGGTGGGCGGCGAGGGGTTCGAACCCCCGACCCCCTCGGTGTAAACGAGGTGCTCTGACCAGCTGAGCTAGCCGCCCTTGCCGTCGAAACGGTCGCTTCTCTTGCCCGCCATCGGCGGTTCATTCAAGGCGTCTTCGCTCCGTCGCCTGGCAAAAAGAAAACGCGGCCCGGGGGTCCCGGGCCGCGTTTCGTGTTCAGAGCCTCATTTGGCCTAGTGGCTGACGACGTTGGTTCCGTCAGCGCCGGGCGCGGCGGCGGCGGGCAGCAGCGGCTCGGCCGCCTCGTCCCACTCCACCGGGGTCAGTGCGCCCGTCAGGGCCCAGCGCAGGGCTTCGTCGGCGGTCGAGATGGGCACGATCTCCAGCGCCGACTTCACATTGTCGGGCACGTCGGCCAGGTCCTTCTCGTTCTCCTGCGGGATCAGGACGGTCTTCACGCCCGAGCGCAGGGCCGCCAGCAGCTTTTCCTTCAGGCCGCCGATGGCGGTGACCCGGCCGCGCAGGGTGATCTCGCCGGTCATGGCGATATCCTTGCGGATCGGGATCCCGGTCAGGACCGAAACCATAGCCACCGTCATGGCCACGCCGGCCGAGGGGCCGTCCTTGGGCGTGGCGCCGTCCGGCACGTGGACGTGAATGTCGGTCTTTTCGAACACCGGCGGCTTGACGCCGAAGGCAAGCGACCGGGCGCGGACATAGGACGCCGCCGCCGAGATCGATTCCTTCATGACCTCCTTCAGGTTGCCGGTCACGGTCATGCGGCCGCGGCCCGGCATCTTGATCGCCTCGATGGTCAGGATGTCCCCGCCGAACTCGGTCCAGGCCAGGCCGGTGACGATGCCGACCTGATCCTCCTCGTCAGTTTCGCCATAGCGGAACTTCTTCACGCCCGCGTATTCGGCCAGCTTTTCAGCATCGACAGTGATCGAGGCGACCTTGGACTTGGCCATCTCGCGCACAGCCTTGCGGGCCAGGCCGCCCAGGGCGCGCTCCAGCGACCGCACGCCGGCCTCGCGGGTGTAATAGCGGATCAGGTCGCGGATCGTTTCGTCCGGGATGACCAGTTCGCCTTCCTTCAGGCCGTGATCCTGAAGTTGTTTCGGCAGAATGTGACGCTTGGCGATCTCGACCTTTTCGTCCTCGGTGTAGCCGGATACGCGGATGATCTCCATCCGGTCCATCAGGGGCTGAGGCATGTTCAGGCTGTTGGCCGTCGTGACGAACATCACCTGGGACAGGTCGTAGTCGACCTCCAGATAGTGGTCGCCGAAGGTTGAGTTCTGGGCCGGGTCCAGCACCTCCAGCAGAGCCGAGGACGGGTCGCCGCGCCAGTCGGCGCCCAGCTTGTCGATCTCGTCCAGCAGGACGAAGGCGTTTGTCGTCTTGGCCTTCTTCATCGACTGGATGATCTTGCCGGGCATGGAGCCGATGTAGGTCCGGCGGTGGCCACGAATCTCGGCCTCGTCGCGCACGCCGCCCAGCGACATGCGCACATATTCACGGCCGGTCGCCTTGGCGATCGACTTGGCCAGCGAGGTCTTGCCCACGCCCGGCGGGCCGACCAGGCACAGGATCGGGCCCTTCAGGCTGCCGGTGCGCGCCTGGACGGCCAGATATTCGATGATCCGTTCCTTGACCTTCTCGAGGCCGAAGTGATCCTCTTCCAGGATATCCTCGGCCTTTTGCAGGTCGATAGGCCTGGTCTTGGCCTTGCCCCACGGGATCGACAGCAGCCAGTCGAGGTAGTTGCGAACCACCGTCGATTCCGCCGACATCGGGCTCATGTTGCGCAGCTTCTTGACCTCGGCGTCCGCCTTGGCACGCGCCTCCTTGGACAGCTTGGTCTTCCGGATGCGCTTTTCCAGCTCCATGATCTCGTCACGGCTGTCGTCGGTCTCGCCCAGCTCGCGCTGGATGGCCTTCATCTGCTCGTTCAGATAATATTCGCGCTGGGTCTTCTCCATCTGGCGCTTCACGCGCGAGCGGATCTTCTTCTCGACCTGCAGGACGCTGATCTCGCCCTCCATCAGGCCATAGACCTTTTCCAGGCGCGCGGGCACGTCGATGGTCTCAAGCAGCGCCTGCTTGTCGACGATCTTGACCGACAGGTGAGCGGCGACCGAGTCCGCCAGCTTGGACGGCTCGGTGATCTGGGGGATGGCGCTCAGGGCCTCGGGCGGGACCTTCTTGTTGAGCTTCACGTAGTTTTCGAACTGCTCGACCACGGCGCGCACCAGCGCCTCGGCCTGCGAGGGATCGCCGGCGTCGTCGGCGATCTCGACCGCCTCGGCCTCATAGAACTCCTGGCGGTCGGTGAAGCGGGTCAGGCGCGCGCGGGACTTGCCTTCGACCAGCACCTTGACCGTGCCGTCGGGCAGTTTCAGCAGTTGCAGCACCGTGGCCAGCACGCCGATCGGATAGATGGCGTCCGGCGCGGGATCATCGTCGGTCGAGTTCTTCTGGGTGGCCAGCAGGATCTGCTTCTCGCCCTTCATGATCTCGTCCAGCGCCTTGACCGACTTTTCGCGACCGACGAACAGCGGCACGACCATGTGCGGGAAGACGACGATGTCCCGCAGCGGCAGGACGGGAAGGATTTTCGGGTCAGACATGATGCGTACTTTCCAGGGCCTTCGCTGATCTCCGGCCCACCGGGCAAAGGGCCTCGGCACATGCTCCGGCGTCTCGACTCGGTCCGCCAATTCCGGCGGCGTTCGGGAGAGTATGTGGGTCTGACGCCCGGACGTTCAAGCGTGGCCGCCGGATCGCCCACAGGCGCATGGTCAGGCCGTGACCGCCGCGCCACGGAAAAGGGCGGGCCCAACCGGACCCGCCCTTCGTATGCTGGATGTTTCGGAAGACGGCGATCAGCCGCCGTCGCCGTAGTGGGGACCCATGCAGCGGCCAAACTGTTCCGACCGTTCCATCCATGCCGGGCTGCCGCCCTCCAGCCCCTTGGTGGAATAGCGTTGCGAGCAGATGGGAAAACGCGCTTCCTCGGACATGCCGTGTACGCCTTCAGCTTCGGGCGCATCGTCACGCGATGACCGTCGGCGTGATTGAGCCGGCGCCGCAGGCGGATTCGCAGCAGCCGGCTGGGCGGCGGGCGCGGCGGGCTGATCGTTCTGCTCGGTTTGTCCGGTCTGTCCGGCGATTGCGCGGCCAACGACCTGTCCGGCCGCCGACGCCGCAGCCCGGCGCGCCAGGCCGCCCAGGAAATCCTGTGCCTGAACGGGCACGGCGGTCAGCGAAAGGCAGGCGACAAGGGCGATGCGGGCATACATGGGCGGGCTCCGGCATGAGGGTTCGAGATCCTCACATTCCGCTGGACGGCGCGGCGCACAACGACCGACGCGTCCATTCACGACGAACGGCCTCCCAATCCCCGAACTTTCGACCAAACAATCAAGAAGGCCCCGGCGTTGTCCGCCGGGGCCTTGGAATGATCATCGATGACGAAGCCGGTCAGGCGGCGCCGTCGGCCTTCTTGTTGTTCTTTTCCGAATAGATCAGCAGCGGCTGGGCGCGGCCCTCGATCACCTCGGCGTTGACCACGACCTCCTCGACACCCTCGAAGGTGGGCAGTTCGAACATGGTCTCCAGCAGGATGCCTTCCAGGATGGAACGCAGGCCGCGGGCGCCGGTCTTGCGGGTGATCGCCTTCTTGGCCACCGCCGACAGCGCGTCGTCGGTGAAGGTCAGGGCGACGTTCTCCATCTCGAACAGGCGCTTGTACTGCTTGACCAGGGCGTTCTTGGGCTCGGTCAGGATGGTCACCAGCGCCGCCTCATCCAGATCTTCCAGCGTCGCCAGAACCGGCAGACGGCCGATGAACTCAGGGATCAGGCCGAAACGCATCAGATCGTCCGGCTCGACACCCTTGAGGATGTCGCCGGTGCGGCGTTCGTCGATTTCCTTGACCTTGGCGCCGAAGCCGATCGAGGCCCCTGCCCCGCGCGCCGAGATGACCTTTTCCAGGCCGGCGAAGGCGCCGCCGACGATGAACAGGATGTTGGCGGTGTCGACCTGCAAAAATTCCTGTTGAGGATGCTTGCGGCCGCCCTGCGGGGGCACGGAGGCGACGGTGCCTTCCATGATTTTCAGCAGGGCCTGCTGCACGCCCTCGCCCGACACGTCGCGGGTGATGGACGGGTTGTCGGACTTGCGGCTGATCTTGTCGATTTCATCGATGTAGACGATGCCGCGCTGGGCGCGTTCGACGTTGTAGTCCGACGCCTGCAGCAGCTTCAGGATGATGTTCTCGACATCCTCGCCCACATAACCGGCTTCGGTCAGGGTGGTGGCGTCGGCCATGGTGAAGGGCACGTCGATAATGCGCGCCAGCGTCTGGGCCAGCAGCGTCTTGCCCGAGCCCGTCGGCCCGATCAGCATGATGTTCGACTTGGCCAGTTCGACGTCGTTGTTCTTCGTCGCGTGGTTCAGGCGCTTGTAGTGGTTATGGACGGCGACGCTCAGCACCTTCTTGGCGTGGCTCTGGCCGATCACATAGTCGTCCAGGACGTCGCGGATCTCCTTGGGCGTCGGAACGCCGTCCTTGGTCGTCTTGAAGGCGATCTTGTGTTCTTCGCGGATGATATCCATGCACAGTTCGACGCATTCATCGCAGATGAATACGGTCGGCCCGGCGATGAGCTTGCGCACCTCATGCTGGCTCTTGCCGCAGAAGGAGCAATACAGGGTGCTCTTGGCGTCTGTGCCGGCTGCTTTGGTCATCGACCCTTCTCACTCCCGCAATTCCGCCCCAGATGAGGTGGAACGCGCTTCCTCCGCGTTGATTCCATGACTTTGGACGCGAAGGTCTTCAAAAAATGACAATCACCCATCAAGGCGTTCGCCACAACCCCGAGTTTGGGGATCGCGGTCGGGTGAACGGTCTAAACTGGATGGGGATCACGGCGAATGTCTGACATGGGAAGAAAGGACGCGGTTCGCCAGTCCCTGACGGGCCTGGCGCCCGCCGGAGCGCCGGTCGTGGCGTTCGATTTCGACGGCACGTTGACGATTCGCGACAGTTTCACCGCCTTTCTGCGCTGGCGGGCGGGGGCCGGCGGCTGGGCGCTGGGGCTGGTGAAGATGGCGCCGGCGCTGGCGGCCTATGCCCGCGACCGCGACCGGGGCCGGATCAAGGCCGCCTCAGTGAAGGAATTCCTGGGCGGCGTGAACCGCGCGACGCTGGAGGCGGACGCCGAACGTTTCGCCGAACAGGCCTGGGGCCGTTTCATGCGCCCCGACGCCCTGGCCTGCTGGGAAGACTGGGGCCGCAAGGGCGCGCATCGCGTCATCGTCACCGCCAGCCCGGAAACCACGGTCGTCCCCTTCGCCCGTCGCCTGGGCGCCGAGGCGCTGCTGGGGACGCATCTGCTGTTCGATGGTCACGATCATGTCACCGGCGCCTTCGCCGGCCCCAACTGCCGGGGCGAGGAGAAGGTCCGCCGCCTGCGCGCGGCCTATGGCGATGACCTGCATCTGACGGCCGCCTATGGCGACACCTCGGGCGACACCGAGATGATCGCCATGGCCGAAGAGAAGGGCTTCCGCGTCTTCCACGGGCGGCCCTGAACTTCAACCACCCTGAGGGTCAGCGGCCCTCGGCGTCCACGTCGAAGACCACCGCCTTGCCGCGCGAGGCGGGGTCCCAGCCCGCCTCGATGGCCGCCGATACGGCGTTGCGGACGTGATCAAGGTTGACCAGCTGCCGTTCCACATCCGGCCGACCGTTCGGGCGCACGGGCGGTGGAAACTGGACGATGGCCTCGCGCTTGAAATCCACGTGACGCAGGGTGATCGCGACCCCTTCCCAGCGCCCGCCGCTGATCGGCCGGGGCTGGCGACGCAGGTCCCACTGATAGGTCTCGCCATCGACCTCGATGGTTCCGCTGGTGTCGCGCGTCTTCATGATGGCCTGATAGCACAAAGTCCGTCAGCGCAAAGAAAGAGGCGGAACCCGTCGCCGGATCCCGCCTCACCAATGCATTCGGACTGGCGCCGCCGATCAGACCGTCTTGACGCCGTCCTCGTCGGCCTGGGTCCGCTTGTCATAGACGTGGTCGACGATGCCCCAGGCCTTGGCTTCTTCCGCGGTCATGAAGTGGTCGCGGTCCAGGGTGCGCTCGACTTCCTCATAGGTCCGGCCGGTGTGGTGGACGTAGATTTCGTTCAGGCGGCGCTTGGTGGCGATGATGTCCTCGGCGTGACGCTCGATGTCCGAGGCGGTGCCACGGAAGCCGCCCGAGGGCTGGTGCACCATGACGCGGGCGTTCGGCAGGGCGATCCGCTGGCCCGCCTCGCCCGCCGTCAGGATCAGCGAGCCGGCCGAGGCGGCCATGCCCATGACCACGGTCGAGACCGGGCTCTTGATGTATTGCATGGTGTCATAGATCGCGAGCGCCGAGGTCACCTGACCGCCGGGGCTGTTGATGTACATGCTGATTTCCTTCTTCGGGTTCTCCGACTCCAGGAACAGCAGCTGGGCGCAGATCAGCGACGCCATGCCGTCCTCGAACGGCCCCGTCAGGAAGATGATCCGCTCGCGCAGCAGGCGCGAGAAGATGTCGAAGGCCCGCTCGCCCCGGCTGGATTGCTCCACCACCATGGGGACGAGGTTCATGTTCATATATTCGATCGGATCGCGCATTCAGGCCTTCTCGGATGCTGATGGCGCGCGACTCAGCGTTCGCGCGCCCTGACCCTACGATATCGCGTCAGCGGGGCCTTGGCGCAAGGCGGGGGCCAGAAAAGCGAAATCCCCGCTCCGGCGACCGGAACGGGGATTGGCTTGAACCCTGGGGATCGAAGACGGGGATCAGCCCTCGTCTTCTTCCTTCAGCAGCTCTTCCTTGGTGATCGGCGTGTCCTTGACCGTGGCGACGCCGACGATCAGGTCGACGACCTTTTCCTCATAGATCGGGGCGCGCAGCTGGGCGGCGGCGTTCGGGTTCTGGCGATAGAAGTCCAGCACCATACGCTCCTGACCCGGATAGTTGCGGGCCTCGGCCATGATGGCGTTCGACAGTTCCTGATCCGTCACGCCGACGTTGTTGGCGCGGCCGATCTCGGCCAGCACCAGACCCAGGCGCACGCGGCGCTCGGCGATCTTGCGGTACTCTTCCTTGAGCTTCTTCTCGGACTTCTTGGCGTCCTCTTCCGGCAGGCGACCGGCTTCCTTGTCGGCTGAGACCTGGCCCCAGATGCCTTCGAACTCGGCGTCCACCATCTTGGGCGGCAGGTCGAAGCTGTGAGCGCTGTCCAGTTGGTCCAGCAGGGCGCGCTTCAGCTTGAAGCGGGCGGCGCCGGCGTATTGCTGGTTCAGGTTACCCTTCAGGATTTCCTTGAGCTTGTCCAGCGACTCCAGACCCAGCTTCTTGGCCAGTTCGTCATCGATGGCGGCCTCGACCGGGGCCTTGATCGCCTTGACCTTGACGTCGAAGGTCGCGGCCTTACCGGCCAGGTGGGCGGCCTGATATTCGGCGGGGAAGGTCACTTCGACCAGCTTGTCCTCGCCGACCTTGGCGCCCTTCAGCTGCTCTTCGAAGCCCGGGATGAAGCGGTTGGAGCCGATCACCAGTTCGGCGTCCTCGGCCGAACCGCCTTCGAAGGCTTCACCGTCGATCTTGCCAACGAAATCGATGACCAGCTGGTCGCCCTCGGCGGCCTTCACGGTCTTGCCCTTCTTGTCCTCGAACGACTGAACCTGACCGGCCAGCTCCTTGAGCGCCTCGTCCAGATCGGCGTCCGACGCTTCATAGGTCGGGCGCGACAGCTTCAGCGTCTTGGGATCGACCGGGGTGAATTCCGGCATGATCTCCAGCGACATTTCGTAGGCCAAGTCTTCCGAGCCGGCGATGACCTTGTCCATGTCGGACGTCAGCTTCATCTCGGCCGGGGCGGCCGGACGGATCTTGGCGTCTTCCAAGGCCTTCTGGCTGGTTTCGTTCAGGGTCGCGTTGACGATCTCGCCCATCAGGTCGCGGCCGAACGTCTTCTTGACGTAGGAGGTCGGCACCTTGCCCGGACGGAAGCCCTTCAGCTTCATCTGGGGGGCGACTTCCTTGATCTTGGCGTCGAGCTTCACGTTCAGCTCGGCGACGGGGATGGTCACCGCGATCACGCGGCTGAGGCCTTCGTTCGACTTTTCGACGACTTGCATGGACGGAATTCTGACGCTCTGGGGCGAGCCGGAAGGCAGGCGCGCGCTGGATTGGATAAAGCAAGAAGGGCCGCCCCTTGCGGGAGCGGCGCCTCGGAGCCCGCCCTTATGTCGAGAAGGGCCCGAAAGGTCAACGCAGGCGACGGTTTCGCGACCGGCCCGCGCTCGCTATGTGATCGGCATGAGCCAGCCCGTCTCCCCCATCGGCGTCTTCGTCAGCCCCGTCACCCCGCTGCAGCAGAACTGCACCGTGGTCTGGTGCACGGCGACCAAGAAGGCCGCTGTCATCGATCCCGGCGATTCCGTGGACGCCATCCTGGCCGAGATCACGCGGCGCGGCCTGACGCTGGACGCCATCTGGATCACTCACGGCCACCTGGATCACGCGGGCGGCGCGGCCGAGATGAAGGAAAAGTCGGGCGTCGACATAGTCGGCCCACAGGTCGAAGACCAGTTCTGGATCGACCTGATTCCCGAACAGGGCCGCAAATACGGCCTGCCGAACGCCCGCACCTTCGCCACCGACCGCTGGCTGGACGACGGCGACACGGTGACGCTGGGCGAGACGACGTGGGAGGTGTTTCACTGTCCCGGCCATACGCCCGGCCATGTCGTCTTCTTCAACCGTGCAGCGCGCTTCGCCCAGGTCGGCGACGTGCTGTTCCAGGGATCGATCGGCCGCACCGATTTTCCGCGCAGCGATCATCAGGCGCTGCTGACGGCGATCACGACCAGGCTGTGGCCGCTGGGCGACGACGTGACCTTCGTGCCCGGCCATGGCCCGGCATCTACATTCGGGGCCGAGCGGCGGACGAATCCCTTCGTCTCGGACCAGGCGATGAGCCGCGCGCCCATCGCCCGCCCCGCCAGCGGGCCGTCGTGATTCCCTAGCGGGCGATCAGCAGGCCCAGCAGCACGCCGACGCCGACCGCATAAAGCGTCGCCTTGCGCGGCGATTCGCGGATGGAGTCGCGGGTGAGCTGCGTACGCTCCCGCGCCCAGGCGCGGGCTGCTTCGGCGTCCGATCGCAGCGACTGGCGGATCGACGGCGCATGCCCCTCGACCCGGCCCTGACGCAACAGGGCGTCCGCCTGACGGCCCAGATCGCGTGACGGCGAATCCAGCGAGTCGTCGATATCCAGGGAATCGGGCTCTGCGACGTAGGTCTCGGACATGGTGGTCTCCGGCTGTGGAATGGTGTCGGGACATGAACCATCGCCCTTGGACGCGGTTCCGCCCCCTGACGCGCGCCTGTCCGCATCGTGATCGAACGTCGCGGCGCCCCGCGCGTTGGCTGGGGGAAGGAGACGCCCCATGACCTATATCGAGCCCACGCCCTCCGGCGCCCCCGGTCCCGAGATCGAGCCGCCGCAAACGCCGGATCCGGATGTCGCGCCGGACCAGACGCCGCCCGAGATGCCGCCGCTGGAGCCGGGCGGTGGCGGCCCCGGCGATTCCCGACCGCACGACGGGATCTGATGGCCATGTCCCGCCCTCCCCGGACATTACGCGGAAATGTCACGCCGCCCGGAACCTCACAGGACTCAACGGGTTCACCTGAACAAGCGCCACCGACAGCGAGAAAGGACCCTCAGATGGCCGAAGGTCAGCCCACCAGAGCGTCGGGTGTCTCCAAGCGGGGCTTCGCCTCCATGGACCCCGAGCGCCAACGCGAGATCGCCCGCAAGGGCGGCGCCAGCGTGCCCAGCGAAAAGCGCAGCTTCTCGCAGGACCGCAGCCTGGCCGCCCAGGCCGGCCGCAAGGGCGGCGAGGCGTCCCACGGCTCTCGAAAGACCGAACCGGGCTCGCAGCCCCCGCCCGCGCGCTAGCGCGAACGCTTTCCTCCTCGGGTTTACTCGGGCGACGCGACCTCGGTCCCGTCGCCCGTTTTTTTGGCTGCGTGTTCTGCGTCAGGCCCGCAGCAGGGCCAGGGCGACGGACGGCGCGGGTCCGGCCTCGAACGCCCCCATGCGCCAGCCCGCCGCATCCGCCATGGCGCGCACCGACGCCTCGGTGAATTTGCGCGAGCTTTCGGTGTGCAGCGTCTCGCCGGCCGCAAACTGGAACGTCTGACCGGCCAGCGTCACCGTGGTCGGCCGTGTCGCCGCAAGATGCATCTCCATCCGCGACTGGTCGGCATTCCACACGGCGCGATGCTCGAAGGCGTCCAGGTCGAAATCGGCGCCCAGTTCGCGATTGGCCCGGACCAGCAGGTTCATGTTGAACGCCGCCGTCACGCCTTCGGCGTCGTCATAGGCGGCCACCAGGGTCGCCGCCGCCTTGATCAGGTCGACCCCCAGGATGAACAGCGCGCCCTCGCCCAGCAAGCGCCGGGCCGAGGCCAGGAATGCGATGGCCTCGTCCGGGGTCAGGTTGCCGATGGTCGAGCCCGGAAAGAAGCCGATGCGCCGCCCATGGCCGATGTCGTCCGGCAGGCGGTCCAGATGCAGGAAATCCCCGATCAGCGGCGTCACCTTCAGCCCCGGATAGGCCCGGCCGATCCGCACGGCTGCCTCGCGCAGGGCGTCGGGGCTGATGTCGATGGGCACATAGGCGGCCAGATCATGCGCGGCGTCCAGCAGGATGCGCGTCTTCTCGCTGGCGCCCGACCCGAACTCGATCAGGGTCGTGTCGGGCCCGAACGCCTGGGCGAAACTGGGGGCCAGACGCCGCAGCAGGGCCGCCTCCTGCCGGGTCGGATAATATTCCGGCAGGCGGGTGATATCCTCGAACAGGCGCGAACCCTCGGCGTCATAGAACCATTTGGGCGAGATGGATTTGGGCGTCGCGGACAGGCCCTGGACCAGGTCACGCCGGAATCGGGCGACCTCGGCCTGGTCGGTCACCGCTGTCGCGCCTTCGGACGAGATCAGCTCCATGCCAGTCTCACCCCCGCGAACGCCCACCGCTGATGCGGATAATAGAAGTTGCGATAGCTGAGGCGGCCGTGGCCTGCGGGCGTCGCGAAACCGCCGCCGCGCAGCACCATCTGGTTGGCCATGAATTTCCCGTTGTATTCCCCCGCGGCCCCCGTCAGAGGGCGGAAGCCCGGATAGGGCGCATAGGCGCTGGCGGTCCATTGCCACGCCTCGCCCGACAGATGGACAAAGGCGTCGGGGGTCGTGCGGGCGGCATGTTCCCATTCCGCCTCGGTCGGCAGGCGCGCGCCCGACCACCGGGCGAAGGCGTCGGCCTCATAGAAGCTGACGTGGCGCACGGGCGCTTCCGGGTCGACCGGCGCCCGCCCCGTCAGGCCGAACCGCGACCAGCCGTCGTCATCCGTCCGCCAGTACAGGGGGGCGCTCCACCCTTCGGCCTGCACCCGCGCCCAGCCGTCCGACAGCCACAGTTCGGGCCGACAATAGCCGCCGTCCTCGATGAAGCGGATCCAGTCGCGGTTGCGCACCAGATCGCGGGCCAGGCGGAACGGCTCCAGCCAGACCCGATGGGCGGGCCGCTCGTTGTCAAAGGCGAAGTCGTCACCGCCCGCGCCGATGGTCGCCAGCACGCTGTCGAAGGCCTGCACGCCCTCGGCGCCCGTCTCTGCCGGGGCGCAGCGCGGCTCGACCAGATAGGCGGCCGGCTCCAGCGGCGACCGCGCGAACAGCGCCAGAAGGTCCATCAGGAACAGTTCCTGATGCTGCTGGTCGTGATGCAGGCCCAGTTCGATCAGGCGGGTCGTCGGCTCATCAAGCCCGCCCGCCTCCAGCAGCCCGATCATGCGCGCGTCGATCTCGCGGCGATAGGCCAGGGATTCGTCCAGCGACGGCCGGGTCATCAGGCCCCGCGCCTCGCGCGCGACCCGCTCGCCCAGACTGTCATAGTAGGAGTTGAACAGGGTCTGCAGACGGTCGTCCACGGGCGCATAGTTCGGCTGCCGGCTCAGCACCATCGCCTCGAAGAACCAGCTGGTGTGGGCCAGATGCCATTTGCCAGGGCTGGCGTCCGGCATGGCCTGGGCCGCCAGATCTTCGGGCGACAGACCCTGCGCCAGGGCGGGCATAGCGGCGCGCACCCGTCGGTAACGCTGGATCAGGCGCGCGTCCGGCGCATCCGACCAGCCGGTTTCGGACAGGGACGGACGGGTTCCGACGAAAGAGTGCATGCAGGGAAAAGCTCCTTTCCCGGCAACGCTTTGCAGCCACCTGGGTTCCGGGAATTCGCTGCCGAAAGCGGCGGAACGGAGCCGGATAGCCCGCGTTTCCAAAGCGCACGGGCGTGGCGTCGCCCTCCATCCCTCTCAAGGCTTTCCGTCGATATGACAGACGCCGACGCGTTCTCGGCCAGTGACCAGTCCCCTGCGAAGGGCGCCCCGCGCATCGCGGTCGGGATTGTCGGTTCGTCACACTGGCGCGAAGCGGTGCTGCCTCAGATTCCGTCGCTGCGCGCCTTCGCCTGGTCCCTGTGCCGCAACAGTTCGGACGCCGACGACCTGGTCCAGGACACGCTGACCAAGGCCTGGACCCATCGCAATCGGTTCGAGCCGGGCAGCAACCTGCGCGCCTGGCTGTTCACCATCCTGCGGAACACCTGGTACAGCGCCGTGGTCAAACGACGACGCGAGGTGGCGGACGAGGACGGCCATCACGCCGCCGGCCTGACCACCGAGGCCAGCCAGGACTGGACCATGGCCCTGGGGTCGCTGCGCACCGCCCTGGACCAGCTGCCGCCCGAACACCGCGAGGCGATCGTTTTGGTGGGGGCCGCCGGCCTGTCCTACGAAGAGGCGGCCCAGATCGCCGGCTGCGCCGTCGGCACGATCAAGAGCCGGGTCAATCGGGCGCGGAACCGCCTGGCGCTGCTGCTGGACGTGGACCGCGATCAGGGCGTCTGATCGTCGGCCTCGCCCGACTCGTCCGTGACCAACCGCTCCACATGATCGATCAGCGACGACGGGATGGGCTCGGCCTCCTGGCGGTCCCAGGCGGCCTTCAGCAGGGCGTCGACACCCGCCGCGCCGTCAGCGATGGCGTCATCCGTTTTCGGTTTTTCAGAGCCCATTCGCGTCCCCCGACTCGCGCAGGCTACGTCAGGCTTTGCTGTTGTCTCAAGGCGTTTCACAGTTTCGAGGCTGGCGGAACATTCGGAAAGACGGCCGGTTTTTGTCACGCCCCACCAAGGAGACCGCCATGAACAACCCGTTCCGACCCCGTCCTCCAAACGACCACGATCGAAATCGCGCCTCGGATCAGAATGGAGAGGCGCATCGCGATGACTGGTTCCACATTCCCCGGACCGAAGCCCACCACACACCGGCCGCCAATCCTATCGTCGGCGATATCACCAACGGCGGCGAGGGCCGCAAGCACAAGGACAAAGACCTGATCTGAGGTCCGCGAGACGAAGACGGCCCCGGCGCGAACCGGGGCCGTACTGCTATCAAGCGCGGCGGCCGCCGTGCTTGCCGTATTCCAGGCGGGCGATAGTGCGGTTGTGAACCTCGTCCGGGCCATCGGCGATGCGCAGGGTGCGGACCGTGGCGTACATCTCGGCCAGCGGCGTGTCGCCGGACACGCCGGCGCCGCCGAACGCCTGGATGGCGTCGTCGATGATCTGCAGCGCCATGCGCGGGGCCGCGACCTTGATCTGGGCGATCTCGGACTTGGCGCCCTTGGCCCCGACCTCGTCCATCATCCAGGCGGCCTTGAGGACCAGCAGGCGGCACATCTCGATATTGGTGCGGGCGTCGGCGACGCGCTGCTCCCACACCGAATGCTCGGACAGGGTCTTGCGGAAGGCGGTGCGGCTCAGCAGCCGCTCGCACATCAGCTCCAGCGCCCGCTCGGCCGCGCCGATCACGCGCATGCAGTGGTGGATGCGGCCCGGCCCCAGGCGCCCCTGGGCGATCTCGAAGCCCCGCCCCTCGCCCGCGATCAGGTTCTCGACCGGGACGCGGACGTTCTCCAGCGCAACCTCGGCGTGACCGATCGGAACCTCGTCATAGCCGAACACCGACAGCATCCGCTCGACCCGCACGCCGGGCGTATCCAGCGGCACGATGATCTGGCTCTGCTGGGTGTGGACCGACGCCTCCGGATCCGTCTTGCCCATGACGATGGCCATCTTGACGTTCGGGTGGGCCATGTTGGTCGACCACCATTTGCGGCCGTTGATGACATAGTGGTCACCGTCGCGGCGGATGCTGGTCTCGATATTGGTCGCGTCGGACGAGGCCACGCCCGGCTCGGTCATCAGGAAGGCCGAGCGGATTTCACCCGCCATCAGCGGCTTCAGCCAGCGATCCTGCTGTGCGGCGTCGCCGTACATATGCAGGACTTCCATATTGCCGGTGTCCGGGGCGTTGCAGTTGAACACCTCGGCCGCCCACAGGGCGCGGCCCATCAGCTCGGCCAGCGGCGCATAGTCCAGATTGGTCAGGCCCGCGCCGTGGTCGCCCGGCAGGAACATGTTCCACAGGCCCGCCTCGCGCGCCTCGGCCTTCAGCGCCTCCATGGTCGGCGACTGGACCTTGGGGTTCGCCCGGACCTCGGCCCAATAATCGGCCGAACGCGGCAGCACCCGCTCGTCCATGAAGCGGCGCACGCGTTCGCGCCAGTGCTCGCCCCGCTCGCTGGGTCGGAAGTCCATCGCCTTGTCCCTTGAAAGCAAAACGGCGCGGCCCCGTCGGAGCCGCCCAAACACCTAAACAAAACGGCGCGGCTCCATCGGAGCCGCGCCGCAGAAATCACACTGTCGTAGTCGGGCGCATCAGCCCTTCAGCAGCGGGGCCAGCTTCTGGGCCAGCATCATGTCGCCGTCGATCTTCAGCTTGCCCTGCATGAAGGCCATCATCGGATCCAGGCGCCCCTCGGCCAGGGCGATGAAGTCGTCCCACGCCAGCTTGATCGTGGCGTCGGCCGGCTTGTCCTCGTTGGTCACGGCGTTCGGCACGGACGCGCCGTCGATATAGATCTTGCCCGTGTCGCCCAGATCCAGCTTGAGCGTCTTGCCCAGGCCCGAGTTGTCGCCCACGGCGGCGCGGATTTTATCGGTGACGGAAGCCAGATCGGCCATGTGCGTCTCTCCCAGACGAAGTTGATCCGCTGGCCTAACCCGCCCGCCGAGCGGCGCCAAGATCACGCAAGGGAAAGTGCTGCGGCTTATCCGCCGCGATCAGATGCGGAAGGCGGCTTCCAGCCGGCCCATCTGGCTGAGCACCGGATTGATCTGGGTCTCGACCGGCGCGTCCAGATACATGCGGCGATCCAGATACAGCACCCGGTCATGCAGCTTTTCGGCGCGGACCAGATATTCGACCAGGGCGATCGGCAGGTCCGGATGGCTGGGCGTCGCCTCCGGATTACGGGCCTTCAGGCGATAGCGCGGCTCGCACGCGGCCTCGGGCTCCATGTCGCCTTCGCGCACGGCCCGCTGGACCAGCAGCCATGACGCGATCTGCATCAGACGCGTCGTCAGCTTCATGCTCTCGGCCGCATAGGCCAGGGCCGTGGCGCGCGACAGCAGCTTGGACTCACGACGGCCGTCACCATCCAGATAGGCGGCGGTCTCCTCGACCAGCTCCATGCCTTCGCCGAAGGTGCGGTCGAACAGTTCGGAGCGCGCGAAATCGCGCACGACCATGGGGCGCGACCGGCCGGGCGCGGTCGGGTCGAGCAGATCGTCGCTGGCCATCATCATATCGGGCGTCATCATGAAAAGGCGCGCGGCTCCAGGTCGCTGGCGGCGCGAAATGGCGCCGTCGCCATCTCCGGTGCAACCGTCATGCCACGGATCATGCCACAGCTCATGATCGGAAACTGAACAGGGCGTCCGCCGCGTCCTTGCGCGAGCGCTTCGACTCTATGGCGGCGCGGGCGCGGGCGATCTCGGCGTCCAACTGCTGGATACGGTCCTCCAGATCCTCGACCGAGAAGACATCCAGGTCCTCGCGCGCGGCGGCGATCAGCGAGGCGCCGCGCGCCAGCCGGGGTTCGGATTCATCAAACGTCATCAGCCCCTCCTTGGCCACGGCCCGGCGGAACCTTATCAGAAGCCCCGAACGCTGGCGATGGCAAGCGACGGAGACGGACGAATGCGCGTTATCGAAATCGACGGCGGCGTCGGCCCCGCCCAGGCGCTGAAACCGGCTCAGCGGCCCGATCCGGCGCCCGGTCCGGGACAGGTCGTGATCCGCGTGGCCGCCGCCGGGGTGAACCGTCCCGATCTGGTGCAGCGCGAGGGGAAATACCCGCCCCCGCCGGGCGCGCCGGACATCCTGGGGCTGGAGGTGGCGGGCCGCATCGCCGCCGTGGGCGACGGCGTCACGTGCTGGGCCGTGGGGGACCGCGTCTGCGCCCTGCTGGGCGGCGGGGGCTATGCCGAGCTGGCCGTGGTCGATGCGCGCCACGTGCTGCCCTTGCCGGACGGTCTGAGCGATATCGAGGCGGCGGCGCTGCCCGAGACGATCTTCACCGTCTTCGCCAATGTGTTCGAGGCGGGCGGGCTGAAGGCGGGCGAGACCCTGCTGATTCACGGCGCCACCAGCGGCATCGGCGTCACGGCGATCCAGATGGCCAGGGCGGCCGGCGCCCGCGTCATCGCCACCTCCCGCGGCGCGGCCAAGGCCCAGGCGGCGCTGGCCCTTGGCGCCGACGTCAGCCTGGACGCCACCGCCGACGACCTGGCCGAGGCCATCAAGGCGGCCGGGGGCGCCGATGTGGTGCTGGACATGGTGGGCGCCGCCTATGCCGATCTGAACCAGCGGGCGCTGAAGGCGGGCGGGCGGTGGGTCGTCATCGCCACCCTGACGGGCGCGCGGGCCGAAATCGACCTGGCGCGGCTGATGCTGAAACGGATCGTCCTGACCGGTTCGACCCTGCGGTCACGCCCGGCGGACGAAAAGTCGCGGCTGGCGGCGGCGGTCGAGGCGACCGTCTGGCCCTGGATCGCGTCCGGGGCCGTGCGTCCGCGCGTCGAGGCGACCTTTCCGCTGGAACAGGCCGCTCTCGCCCACCTCCGGCTGGAGGCGGGCGATCACGTCGGCAAGATCGTCCTGACGGTCGATCAGTAGCGGCCGCCGCCGCCGCGCGCGGGGCGCAGCGATGAAATGCGGTCGTTCAGACCAAACTGGGTCAGGCTGGTGACGTCGTTGTTGAACACCTGGCAGCGGCCCCGATAATAGGAGTGTTCGCAGACCTCCCAGGCGCCGCGCAGACGCATCGAGCTGATGACGTCGTTGAGGCCCGCTTGTTTCAGGTCCTCGACCTCGCCGTTGAACGACCGCGAGTCGCCGCGATAGTTGGAGTCGCGATAGACGGTGATGGACTGGCGCCCGTTACCCCAGCCGCCGCCATTGTTCCAGCCGCCGCCGGGCGGACGGCCGCCGCCCCAGCCGCCGCCTTGACCGGGCCGGCCCTGCTCGATGTCGCCGCGATGACGGCCGCAGACCAGTCGCCCGTCGTCATTGCCGATGTCGGCGTCCGCACAGCGGTTCAATTCGATGGACGTGCCGCGCATCTGGCCGCGCAGGTCACGACAGTCGGCGTAAAGCCGGCCCTGGTTGACGTATGAGCCGCTGCACGACTGGGCGTAGCTGCCGCGCGGGGCGACGCGGGTCTGAACCTGGGCCGAGCTGTCGCTCGGGACGCTCCAGGCCATGCCGCCCAGGGCGACGGCGGCGGCGGCCGTGGTGATGGCGAGGGTCTTCATGGCAGTTCCTCCTGTAGTCCGCGCTGAACGCGCCTTGGACGCCAATGTTCACCCAACCAGATGAACCTTCGCTGTATGACATGGTTGGGAGCCGTTTTCTTTTGATCCGAAACGGCCTATATCCGTTTCATCAGCGCCCGGCCGAAAGGTCGGGCGCCGTCGTATCCAACGCCCGGAATTCCGGGCCGAACCCCACCGGGACGAACGCCCCATGACCGACATTCTGATGCCCAAGGCCACCGCGGTCTGGCTCGTCGACAACACCTCCCTTACCTTCGAGCAGATCGCGGACTTCTGTGGCCTGCACCCACTGGAAGTGCGCGGCATCGCCGACGGCGACGTGGCCCGCGACATCCGCGGCGTCGACCCCGTCACCGGCGGCCAACTGACCCGCGAAGAGCTGGACAAGGCCCAGGACGACGAAAACTATCGCATGAAGGCGGTCGTCAGCCGCCACGCCGATCTGCTGAAGCCGCAGAAGACCGGCCCGAAATACACGCCCGTCTCGCGCCGTCAGGACCGCCCGGACGCCATCGCCTGGTTCGTGCGCAATCACCCCGAGGTGACCGACGCCCAGATCGCCAAGCTGCTGGGCACCACCAAGTCGACGATCGAGAGCGTCCGTAACCGCACGCACTGGAACGCGCAGAACATCAATCCCGTCGACCCGGTGACCCTGGGTCTGGTCGGCCAGATCCAGCTGGACGAAATCGTCCGCAAGGCCGCCGACAAGAAGGCCAAGGACGACGCAAAGAACGGCGGCGCCACCCTTCAGGCCGCAGAACCGGAACCCGAAGTCCTGCTGCCCGCCGAAGAGCCCGAGGACGACGGCCGCTATGTCGCCGAACCCACGGCGGAATCGGTGTTCGGCTCGCGCGACTGATCGCGCCGGCTATCTGAACGCAAAAGAACGGCCCCGGACGCTGGTCCGGGGCCGTTCCTGTTTCCAGATTGTGGGATCAGCCTTAGCCCGCCCGGGCCTCCAGAGTGCTGATCTCTTCCTTCAGACGAAGCTTGCGCTGCTTGAGCTCCCTAAGCTCCAGCGAGTCCGCGGAGGGTCTGTTCAGCTCCCGCTGGATCGTCTCATCCAGCGAGCGGTGACGGTTTCCCAGTTCGCGAATACGAGCCTCGATGGTCATGGCTTGCGCCTCCATGTCTAAGGGACCACACAGTGAGCGCCCGGATCGGCAAGACGTTGAATCACATTCCGGTGACGTCCTATCGTCCGGGACGAGCAGAGCCTGGATCCGAATATGGCCGATGATGTGAACGTAGCCGTGGAAAGCCCGCCGCGTCGGCTTGTGGTCGGCGTTTCGGGCGCCTCGGGCGTCATTCACGGGGTGCGCGTTCTTGACGCGCTGCGCGATCTGGGGATCGAAAGTCACCTGGTCGTGACCCGCGCCGCCCTGCTGACCCTGTCGCAAGAAACGGACCTCAGCCCTGACGACCTGACCGATCGCGCCGACGTGACGCACCGGTTGACCGACGTGGGCGCCAGCATCGCGTCGGGCTCTTTCCGAACCCTGGGCATGATCGTCGCGCCCTGTTCGGTCCGCACCATGGGCGAGATCGCGACAGGCGTGACCTCCACCCTGCTGACCCGCGCCGCCGACGTGGCGCTGAAGGAACGCCGGCGGCTGGTGCTGATGGTGCGCGAGACGCCGCTGCATCTGGGCCACCTGCGCACCATGACGGCCCTGACCGAAATGGGCGCGGTCATCGCCCCGCCCCTGCCCGCCTTCTACGCCCGCCCCGCCTCGATCGAGGACATGGTGGACCAGTCGGTCGGCCGCGCCCTGGACCTGTTCGGCCTGGACTGGTCGCCCGTGCGCCGCTGGGAAGGGCTGAAGGGCAGAGCCGCCGAATGAGCCTGTGGGATTGGGCCGTCGCCGCCTATGGCGCGGACGGCGTGGCCGAGGCCTGCCTTGGTCTGCAGGACCTGCACGAACAGAACGTGCCCCTGCTGCTGTGGGGCGGCTGGAACGCCATGACCGGCCGCCGTCCCGACGCCGACGATATCGAGGCCGCCTGCGACGTCGCCCGCGCCTGGCAGGATGCCGCCATCGCCCCGCTGCGCGCCGTGCGCCGCACGCTGAAGGCCGTCATTCCCGATCTGGACGAGGCTGACCGCCTGGCTGTGCGCGGTCAGGTCAAGGCGGTGGAGCTGGAGGCCGAGCGTCGCCTGCTGCTGGCGCTGGAGGGGCTGTCCCCTGCTCCGGCCGGCGCGCCGCGACCGGCCATCGACGGCCTGGTCGAGGTCGCGCGGGCGTGGGGCGCCGTCACCCCGCGCCCGGCCCTGATCCGGCTGGCGGAACGCCTTCCGGCGTGACGATCCGTCCGCTATAAATCCTGCTGTCCGGGGCCTGACGATGAACGACGACGAACCGCTCAGCGAAGAAGAACGCATCCTGCATGCGCGTCTGCAGCTGCTGATTCAGGAACATGCCGACCTTCAGGCCTCGATCGAGGCCCTGAACCAGATGCCCATTCCGGACCAGCTGCTGATCGCCCGCCTCAAGCGCAAGAAGCTGACCCTGCGCGACGAGATCGTGAAGATCGAGGCCCGCATCCTGCCCGACATCATCGCCTAGGAACGGACGCAAGCGGACTACCGCCCCTTCTTGCGCACCCACATGGCGGCGTCGGCCTCGGCCAGCCAGACTTCGGGATCGGCCTGGCCCGTCCAGGCGCGAACGCCGAACGAACCGCCCAGGGTCGCCGTGCGGCCTTCCCACTCGAACGGTCGGGCGGCCAGCGCCTCGGCCAGACGGCGGGCCTTCTCCTGCCCCTCTTCCGGCCCGGCGTTCAGCAGCAGCAGGGCGAACTCGTCGCCGCCCATTCGGCCGACGGCGTCCGATTCGCGAACATTCTCGATCAGCAGTTTCGCCACCTGAACCAGCGCCGCGTCGCCCGCGGGGTGTCCCAGGGCGTCGTTGACCGCCTTGAACCCGTCCAGATCGACATACAGCAACACCGCCGAGGCGCCGTAGCGGGCGCAATAGGCCATGGTCCGGTGCATCACGGCGACAAAGCCGCGCCGGTTCAGCGTCGGCGTCAGCACGTCATGGTCGGCCAGCGCCTCGGCCCGTTCAGCCCTGTCGGTCAGGCCGATGATCTGGGCGCGCAAGCGCTCGACCTCGGCGCGCAGGCGCTCGATCTGGTCGGTCTGATCGCTCAGCAACACGGTCGGCACGGGCGCGAACGGCTCCAGAAAACGGCGACTCACCTGGCCGTCGAATAACAGGATGCTAGAGCCTGATCGGGTGAGATGGAATCGCTTCGCGATTTCATCGATGCCGTGAATCAGGCTCCAGATATCAAGTGAGAGCATGATTCACGCTTCAGCCGGAACCGCTGCGCGGGTCCGTCTAAAACGATCATGCTCTGGCGCGGCCGGTTGCGGGCGCAACGCGTGTGCTGTAACCGGCCGCTTTCCGCGTGGAGGCCACCGCATGGCGACCCCGACCGAAACCGCTCCTGTCGCCATCATCATGGGCAGTCGCTCCGACTGGCCGACGATGAAACTGGCGGCCGAACGGCTGGACCAGCTGGGCGTCGCCTGGGAGGCCAAGGTCGTCAGCGCGCACCGCACGCCCCAGCGCCTCTATGACTTCGCCACCCGCGCCAAGGCCAACGGACACAAGGTCATCATCGCCGGCGCCGGCGGCGCGGCCCACCTGCCCGGCATGGCCGCGTCGATGACCGACCTGCCGGTGCTGGGCGTGCCGGTGCAGTCCAAGGCGCTGAAGGGGCTGGATAGCCTGCTCTCCATCGTCCAGATGCCCGGCGGCATTCCCGTCGCCACCCTGGCCATCGGCGAGGCGGGCGCGACGAACGCCGGAATTCTCGCGGCCCAGATCCTGGCGCTGTCGGACCCCGCACTGGCGGACCGGCTCAGCGCCTTCCGCACGGCCCAGACCGAAGCGGTCGCCGAAAGCGTCGAGGACTGATGCCGACCTTGCCCCCGTTGTTCCCTCTGCCGCCCGGATCGACCCTCGGCGTCCTGGGCGGGGGACAGCTGGGCCGGATGCTCAGCCAGGCCGCGTCGCGCCTGGGCTTCGACGTCGTGATCCTGGACCCCGAGCCCGACTGCCCCGCCGCGCGGGTGTCGCGCGCCCAGATCACCGCCGCCTACGACGATCCCGACGCCCTGCAGGCGCTGGGCGCCCTGTGCGACGTGGTCACCTTTGAATTCGAGAACGTCCCCGCCCAGTCGGTGGAGCAACTGGCGGGGGCCGGCGCCCTGGTCGCGCCAGGCCCCACCGCCCTGGCCATCGCCCAGGATCGGGTGGACGAAAAGACGTTCCTGAACGCCGTCGGCGCGACCACGGTCGACTTCGCCCCGGTGTCGACCCTGACCGACCTGGCCGACGCCATCGACCGCTTAAGCCTGCCCACCCTGCTGAAGACCCGGCGCGAAGGCTATGACGGCAAGGGTCAGGTCTGGATTCGCGACGCCGCCGACGCCGAGGCCGCCTTTGACGCCATCGGCCGACGCCCGGCCATTCTGGAGGCCGCCGCCGTGTTCGAGCGCGAACTGTCGGTGATCGCCGCGCGCGGCCACGATGGCGCCGTGGCCGTCTATCCGCTGGGCCAGAACGTCCACGCCAACGGTGTGCTGAAGACCACTCAGGCCCCCGCCGCCGTCGATCCGGCCACCCAGAACCGGGCGCGCGACATCGCCGCCGCCGTGCTGGACGGGCTGGACTATGTCGGCGTTATGGGGATCGAACTGTTCGACATGGGGGGTGGCGACCTGCTGGTGAACGAGATCGCGCCGCGCGTGCACAACACCGGCCACTGGACCCAGGACGGCTGCGTCTGCGACCAGTTCGAACAGCACATCCGCGCCATCGCCGGCTGGCCTCTGGGCCCCACCGACGCCCACGCCCGCATCGAAATGACCAATCTGCTAGGCGACGAAGTCGACCAGTGGCGCGACCTGGCCGCGGCCCCGGACGCCCGCCTGCACCTCTACGGCAAGGCCGAGGCCCGCCCCGGCCGCAAGATGGCGCACGTAAATCGCATCCTCTAACCCTCTCCCGATGGGAGAGGGCTTGAGCCTCCAAGAGCGAAGCGATTGGTCAGGCGAAAGGGTGAGGGTCGGCGGTCAGCCGTGAAGACACTGCGCATGCAATCTCACCGCTTCAATCAGGCACTCCGCGGGACGACTGGCGCAACACACGCGCCCGGTCGGTTCGCGAGGATGTCATTGAAGGACTGTCCGAGCCGCAAGCCCTAACGGCAAGCGGGCAACCCTCACCCTTTCGCGCAAGTGCGACGGCTACGCCGCCGCGCGCTCAAGCCCTCTCCCATCGGGAGAGGGAACTACGCTTCCTTCGCCCCATAGCGCATCTTCGCCAGCGCCTCGGTAACCTTGCGGACCGGGGCGTCGAAATCCTTGCCCGCCTTCCACTTTTCGAACGCCATGACGTTTTCGATGCGGCGGGCGACGAAGGCGTCGGCGGCGTCCTTGCCGTCGAACCAGCGCAGGGTCAGGGCGGGGATCAGGATGCCGCCCAGAATGGCGCGCTTGGAATAGTGGTTCTGATCCGTGGCCGTGTCGCCGGCCCAGCGCCACAGGTGGTCCGCGGTCTCCCACGCAAGCTTGAAGCCCAGGTCGACGTTGGTCGGCAGCGACAGGAAGCCGGCGCAGCGTTTCGACGCCTCGATGTCCTGGGCGCCCGCCTCCATCCGGGCCGAGACGGCGGCGGCGATTCGCTGGCGGATCTTCAGGGTCTCAGGCGGCGTGGCCTCCAGCGCCCTCAACGCGCGCGCATCGTGGCGCCGCGACAACAGCACGGCCAGGTCGCGCGGACCGTTGGGCAGCAGCAGTTCCTCGTCGCCCAGCGACAGTCCCTCGGCCTCGCAGGCGGCGCGGACCAGGCGGCTGTTCCAGCCCAGCGCGGGCGCGCGGGCGATGGCGGCGTCCAGCACCGCCTGCTCCTTGCGGTCGGCCCAGTTTCCCTGATCGGCGGTATCGGTCATGAGGACACGATAGGCCCGTCCGGCGGGCATTTCGAGCGTTGATGATCAAACGTGACGATCTGGACAGCGCCCGGCCGGTCGTGTATCAGCGCGCCTTCATCCGAGAGCCCTGCTTTCGGAAGACGATTTTATTTGTTCGCCCGTCTCCCTCACAGGACGCGGCGGGCGGCCAAAGGAGAGTTTCACCTGGTTCAGATTTTCGTTCGCGACAACAACGTCGATCAGGCGCTGAAGGCCCTGAAGAAGAAGATGCAGCGCGAAGGCAGCTTCCGTGAAATGAAGCGCCACGTTCACTACGAAAAGCCGTCGGAAAAGCGCGCGCGTCAAAAGGCCGAGGCTGTCCGCCGCGCTCGCAAGCTGGCCCGCAAGCGCGCCCAGCGCGAAGGCCTGCTGCCGGCTCCGAAGCCCCGCACGCCGCGGTAAGATTTCGACTTCGGTCGATGAAAAGGCCGCCCCGGGCAACCGGGGCGGCCTTTTTTAGTTCTCACAACCTCTCCCTCCCCGTCCCGGGGAGGGTGGTCGCAGCGAAGCGGAGACCGGGTGGGGAGGGCAAGGCGACGCAGACGCCGCGCCTGATCAGCCCTGCCGCCCCCACCCGACTTCGGCCTGACGGCCTCAGCCACCCTCCCCCAAGTGGGAGGGAGAGGTGTCGCGACTAGCGTCCCCGCACCGCCCCGACAAAGCTCTTCCAGCTCAGTTTCACGTCCGACAGGGCGCCGGCGCGGAAGGCGCGGCCGGCGATCCAGACCATCAGGGCGGCGGTCATGAACATGCCCAGCAGCGTCAGCACGATCTCGATCATCGGCGGATCGCTGGGCGCGCGGGCGCTCATCAGGAAGGGGGTGAAGAAGGGAATCCACGACAGCACCTTCACCAGCGGCGCGTCGGGCGTCTGCAGCGCCATCTGCATGACCAGGATCGGCACGACCAGGATCATCATGATCGGCCCCATCAGGGTCTGGGCGTCGCGCGGCGTCTCGCAGAAGGCGCCGATGGCCGCGAACAGCACCGCGTACATCAGATAACCGCCGACCATATAGAGCAGGAAATAGCCCAGCAGCCCGCCCTCCATCAGCACCGACGCCACGTCGCGGGCGATGTTGGGCACCCCGGCCGTCAGGCCGACTGCGCCGATCCCGACCCACACCAGCAGCACCGTCAGGGTCAGCATCGCCACCCCCAGCACCTTGCCGGTCAGTATCTCGGTCGCCGAGGCCGAGGACAGCAGCACCTCAAGAATGCGGTTCGCCTTCTCCTCCATCACGCTGTTCAGCAGGATCGAGGCCCCGGTGATGATCAGCGACCATAGCAGGAAGCCCGCCGCCAGGCCGATCACGCCCGGCAGGCGGTCACGGAACGACACCTCGCCCCCCGTCGCGGCGCGGGGCGAGAAGACGGCCACCTCGGGCCGGAACGCCTCGGTCCCCGCGACCACCGTCGGGTCGATGCCGGCGGCGGCGAAGGCCTGGCGGCGATGGGCGTCCTTCAAGGCGTCGCGAATGGCGCTTTCGACCGTCGTATCGGACGTGCGGGCGGTCCAGACGCGGGCGGCGGGGCCCTGCTCCGTCTGGCTCAGGAAGACGACGGCGTTCAGGCGCTGTCCGTCAGGCGCATCGTCGCTCAGGGCCTGACGCACGGCGGCGTCGCGCGCCTGGCCCGGCGCGGCGGCGGTGATGTCGGCGGGCGCATCGACCAGACGCATCGGCCGCTTGGGACGGCTGAACCCGGCCCCGGCGCGCGGCGCCTCGGCCTGCAGGGCGGCCAGGCCGGCGTCGAACCCCTGGCTCTCAGCGACCTTGCGCACGCGGTCGCCGGCCTCGGTCCCCGCCTCGGGGATGGCGGCCATACGCAGGGCGGCGATGTCGCGTCGGCCCTGCTCGTCCTCCAGCGCCTGTCGCACGGATGCGGCCAGACCGGTCGCGGGCGCGTCCTCGACAATGGCCACCGCTCGCACCGGTTCGGCGCCGCGGATCAGGACGGGGATGCCCCCGCCCAGCACCGCGAAGATCGGAAAGGCCAGCAGCGACAGCCAGAAGCCGACGGTGCGGGCATAGGCCATGAACTCACGGCGCGCGATCAGCAGGGTGCGTTTCATCGTGCGCCCTCCCCGGCGGCGGTCTGGGTCGGACTCTGGGTCTGGTCGATGTCCGGATGATCGCCGGTCAGGCCGATGAAGGCGTCGTGCAAGGTCGGCTCGCGCAGTTCGAAGCGCCGCACGTCCAGCCCGCCCAGAAAGGCCGCCTTCAGCGCCTCCTGCCCCGATGCGCCGGGCGCCAGCCCGGCCTTCAGCGTGCGGACGCCCTGGGCCTCGGTCGCCACCGTGACGCCGGTCACGCCGGGCAAGGCGCCGACCGCGGCGGGCGTGATGGCGCCTTCCAGCTCAAGGAAGCGCGGCGAGGTGGCGCGCGCCTCGACCACCGTGCCCTCGAACGCCTTGCGGCCCCGCGCCAGCAGCACGACCTTGTCGCACAGCCGTTCCGCATGCTGCATCACATGGGTCGAGAACAGGACCGTGGCGCCGTCGGCGGCCAACCCTCGGATCATCTGCTCCAGCCCCTGCTGGTTCATGGGGTCCAGGCCGGAAAACGGCTCGTCCAAGATGACGAATTCAGGCCGATGCACGACCGAGGCGATCAGTTGGACCTTCTGGGCCATGCCCTTGGACAGGTCCTTCATCTTCTTTTTCTGCGCGGCGCCCAGGCCCTGGGACTCCAGCATATCCCTGGCGCGGCGGCGGCCTTCGCCGGCGGGCAGACCCTTGAGCGAGCCGAAGAAGGCGATCGCCTCGACCGGCGTCATCTTCTTGTAGAGGCCGCGCTCCTCCGGCAGGAAGCCGATCCGGTCGCGCACCTTGCGCCCATCGTCGGCGCCCAGGATCTCGATCCGACCCGATGTGGCGGGCTGCAGGCCCAGGATCATGCGCAGGGTCGAGGTCTTGCCCGCCCCGTTGGGTCCCAGGAAGCCGCAAATCGAACCCCGCCCGACCTGAAAGCTCAGATCCCGGACGGCCTCGAAATCCCCGTAGCGCTTGCTGATGTGGTCCAGCGTCAGGGCGGCGGGCATGGCTTCTCCTCGGATGACGCTGTCAGCCTAGCAAGCGTCCGCCGATTGTCGCCAGTCGAAAGAGGTTAACCCCTGAAATCAGGCCGGAAAACTGACCCCAATCCTCAAGCCTGCGCGGGCTCGGCCACGATTTCGAAGGTCTGGCCCATGACGCGGGTCGGGTCGACCTGCTGGCCGTCACGGCGCACTTCGAAATGCAGGTGCGGGCCGGTCGAACGTCCGGTCGAGCCGACCAGACCGATGCGGCTGCCGGCATAGACGTTGTCGCCCGACGCCAGGTCCACGCGGCTCAGGTGGCCGTACAGCGTCGTCATGCCGTTGGGGTGCCGCACCTCGACGAAATTGCCGTAGCCGTCCTTGTCATAGCCGCGGCGGATCACCTCGCCCTCGGCGGCGGCGAAGACGCTGGTGCCCTGAGGCGCGGCGATGTCCACGCCCTTGTGGTGGCGGGCCTGACGCTCGAACGACAGCTTGCGCAGGCCGAAGCGGGAATTCACCTCGTAGCCCCGCACCGGGCGCTCGAACAGGATTTCACGCATCACCGGCCCGGCGGGCTCGGCCACGGCGGTGACGGGAGGCGCCTCGGGAAGGGAGACTTCGATCATGCCCCGATCGGCGGGAATGCTGGGCGCGGCGGCCATGGCCAGAACGGCGGTGGCGGCCAGGGCGGCCATCTGGCCAAAATGGATCACATGCGGCCTTACGGCCGGCGGAAGCAGACGCATACTGGTTTTACACTCCGGTCTCGCTCAACCGAGCGGGCGGGAGGCCGTCATGGCCACGCAGGGCGCGGGAGGCGAACAGTAGCGGTCGCCGACAGCCGGTTGACTGCTTTCTGCATCTGCGAAGGGTCAGGAATGGGGCGGCGACGGGCGACAAGGCGTCGCACCCGTGGAACCCGCTGATTTTCCTTTTAGACTCAAAAGGGCCGCGCGACGGATCACGCGGCCCTTCCGACAGATTCCGGGCTGCGCCTAGAGGGGCAGTGACAGCTTGATGGCGCCCATGTGGCTGTCGGCGTTGTCGCCAAAACGACCGCGGTAGCCGAAGCTGACGTTCACCGGCCCGACCGTGCCTTCGACGCCCGCCGAGGCCAGGAACTGGCCCCCGAACGCGTCTTCGATCTGACGGTCCAGCACGTGCGAAGGGCTGCCGGAAATGCCGACGCGGACGGGGTCGCCGCCGTCGTCCAGATTGTCGCGATAGCCGCCCTCGGCATAGAAGCCGAACGGCCCCATCGCGCCCTCGGCCCGCAGAGCGATCTCGGCCGTCACCCCGTCCAGGGTGCGGTCGCCATAGGCGTACTGGGCCGCGACGCCCTGTTCGACGTAGCCGTCGACGTCGCTGCTGGTCCAGGTCACGGCCGCGCGCGGCGAAATCGCCAGCCCGCCCATGTCCATCCACAGGCCGCCCTGCAACCGCGCGCCCTTGCTGAAGCCCCTGGTCGAGCCGGTGTGGGTGACCGGGCCCAGGGCTGTCACGCGCTCGGTGTCGTATTTGTCGTCGGCCACGCCCGCCGCCGCATTGACGAACACATCGCCCGAGCGCCAGCCGCCATAGATGTCCAGCCCGAAGGTGTTCAGGTCGAAGCTGTGCGCCCCGCCCTCGACCTCGGCCCGGCGGTATGTCCCGGCCATGCCGAACCGCCAGTCGGTCGACGGGCCGCTTTCCAGGGCGATGCGGACGCCGTAGCCGTCGCTGTCGCTTTCGGCCACCGAACCGCGCGCATCGGTGCTGGTCCGGTCGATCAGGGCGCCGACCGAGATCGCGGTGCCGGCCGACCAGCCGGCGCGGCCCGACAAGGCCTCGCTGGCGGCGTCCAGCCCGTCCTGGCGGTGACGCGCCGCCGTTTCGGCCTGCAGCGCCGTGCCGGCCCCCAGGTCGCCATAGTACAGATAGTCATTGGCCAGCCGCGCGATCACGGCGTGGCCCGCCGCGGTCGGGTGGACCCCGTCAAAGTAGAAATAGTCGTTCGGATTTGGGCAAACCGTCAGCGCCAGCTCGTTGAAGCACGGCTGGGTGACATTGCTGATGCCGAATGCGCCGGGGTTGCCGGCGATGGTGTCGCCGACCTTGAACAGGTCCATCAGGATGATGTTGGTCCCCGGCCGCGCGGCGGCGGTCGCGAACACGCCGGTCGACAGGGCGCCGTTGAACTGGCCCACCGCGAAATCGGCCAGGGGCGCGGCGGCGGTGCCGCGGAAGGCCGGCGTCAGGCTCAGCTTCGGCAGGTTGGTGACCAGGATCGTGCCCGCGCCGCCCGTTGCGATCGCGCCGACGATGGCGTTCACATCGGCGGCTGCGCCCAGGGCGATGGGGGTCATATAGCCGGTCGGATTGGCCAGGGCGGGGCTGCCGGCCGGCAGGTCGCCGAACGCCTCCAGCCCCTGGAAGATGTTGTTGGCCCCGCCCAGGACGCTGACCAGGTCATTGGCGCCGAAGGTTCCTCCGCCCATCTGATACATGCCCAACTGCGTGCGCATTCCCGGCGGCGCCGTCGAGGCGTCGGTGCGCGCGCCACCGAAGGCCAGGTTGACGCTGCCCGTGACCGGCGCGCCCGCCGTGATCCGCCCGGCGTTAAAGCCCAACAGTTCGGTGAAGACCGGCCCGTTCGAGAACCGTCCCTGCCAATAGATGGGCGCCGGCGGACGGGCGCCGGACGTGATGGCGTACAGGTTGCCGTTGTCGCTCAGGCTGTCGCCGAAGACGACCAGGCGGTTGTAGGTCTGGGCGCTGGCGGCGCCCGTGACGGCGCAGGCGGCCAAGGTCAGGGCCGCGATCGCCGCGGATCGCAGAAGACGTGACATCGATGAATCCTCCCTCGGCCATCAGCTGTGGCCGTTGGCCGCAGTCTGCGCGCGCTGATTACCGACGCGCAAGATGCCGTTAGGGAAACTTGATCCGCCTACTGAAGCATTCGGAAGCGCAGCGTGCCCGCCACGTCACGCAGGGCCTTCAGCGCCTCGGGGTCATAGCCCCGGTCCACGTCGGTGATGACATAGCCGGTGCGCTCGTCCGTCTTCAGGTGCTGGCCCAGGATGTTCAGCCCCGCCGCCGACAGCGCCTGGTTCAGGTCGGCCAGCACGCCGGGCTGGTTGCGGTGGATGTGCAGGATGCGGTGCGCGCCCGTCACCTCGGCCAGTTGCACGTTCGGCAGGTTGACGCAGAAGGTCGTGTCGCCCCGGTTCAGATAGCCCAGCAGCCGCTCGGCCGCGAACTCGGCGATGGCTTCCTGCGCCTCTTCGGTCGAGCCGCCGATATGCGGGGTCAGGATGACGTTCTTCAGGCCCGCCAGCGGACTGTCGAACGGGTCGGCGTTGGTGCGCGGCTCCTCGGGGAAGACATCCACCGCCGCGCCGCCGATCCGGCCCGAGCCCAGCGCCTGGGCCAGCGCCCCGACATCGACCACATGGCCGCGCGACAGGTTCAGCAGCAGCGCCCCCGGCTTCATCCGTGACAGCTCGGCCGCGCCGATGATGGCCGTATTCTCCTTGCGCCCGTCGACATGCAGGCTGACCACGTCCGCCTCGGCCAGCAAGGCGTCCAGGCTCTTCATCCGCCGGGCGTTGCCTAGGGCCAGCCGTTCCGACAGGTCGTGGAAGATGACCCGCATCCCCAGCGCCTCGGCCAGCACCGACAGCTGGCTGCCGATGGCGCCGTAACCGACGATGCCCAGCGTCTTGCCTCGCAACTCGCGCGCGCCGGTGGCCGACTTGTTCCATTCGCCCCGATGCATGGCGACCGACTTGTCCACCACGTCCCGCATCAGCACGATGGTCAAGCCGATGGCCAGTTCGGTCACCGAACGGGTGTTGGAATAGGGCGCGTTGAACACCGCCACGCCCCGGTCGGCGCAGGCGTCGAGATCGATCTGGTTGGTGCCGATGCAGAAGGCGGCGACGGCCATCAGCCGGTCTGCGTGCGCCAGCACCCGCGCGCTGACCGTGGTCTTGGACCGGATGCCCAGCACATGGACGCCCTTGATCGCCCGGATCAGGTCGTCCTCGTCCAGCGCGCCCTTCTGGGTCTCGACGGAATAGCCCGCTTCTTCCAGCCGTTCGACGGCGGCCGGGTGGATGTTCTCCAACAGCAGCATGCGGATGCGGCTGCGCGGATACGAGAACCGCCCCGCCTCGCCCTCGGCATGCAGGACCTCGTCGACGGTGGCCGCCTCGGCGTCGGCGATGGCGACCACCCGGTCGCGCCGCACGACCTCGGTAAAGGCGTAGAAGCGATCGGCGGCTCCGGCCAGCTTGACCTCCGCATCGTTCCAGCCGTCCCCGACCATGACCACAGGTCCGGTCAGGCCCAGCGCCTTGATCACCACAGGCTTGCCGTTTTCGCGCGACAGCGGATTGGCGTCGTCGACGCCCACCACACGCCCGTCGACGTCATAGCGCAGGTCGTTGGCCAGGACGTGGTCGGCCGCGATCCCCAGACGCTCGGCCAGCGGCTGGATGATCTCGCGGAAGCCGCCGGACAGTATGTAGACGCGATCGGCGTTATCGCTGAAGAAGCGGGCGTTGCGGCGCACCGAACCGGTCGCCAGCGAGGTCACCCTGGCCGCCAGCGCCTCGACATGCGCTTGGGTCAGCGGCAGCAGGTCCAGGCGGCGGCGCAGCGCCTCGCCAAAGTCCAGCTCGCCGTTCATCGCCTGGTCGGTCAGGCGCGCGATCTCGGCCCGCACCTCTGCTGCGCCCGCATCGCCATCCAGCGCAAGGTCGGCCAGCGCCTCCAGCGTCTCGAAAGTGACCAGGGTCGAATCGAAGTCGAAAACGAAAAAGGCGGGCGCGCTCATGCGCCCACCTAATCCCACCTTCGCAGATGCAGCAACGGCGCGCGTCGCCTAGAAGCGGGAAATCCCGCGTGTGCGGCCCTCGGCGCGGCGATTTTCAATCGCGGCGGCCCCCACGGCGGCGGCGATGGTCAGCAGCGCCAGAACCGCCCCGCCCTCTTTCGCGTGGTCGCGCGCATAGCCGCCGGCGTGTCGGGCATAGCCCCTGGCCTTTTCGGCGCGGCGGTCGAACTGCACATCGCGCCTGGCCTTGCTGAACCAGCGGCCCGCCTTGTCACGGCCTTCCGCGCCGACATGACCGGCGCGTTCGCCGATATCCTCGACCCCGTCGCGGACGCCGCGCGCAATATCTTCAAAGCGGTGACGCAGCGCCTCGGCGTCGACCCAGCCGCGCGGATTCATCCGCTCGCGGAAATGCTCGAAACGCGTCGGACCGCTGCGCTGATTGAGCAGGAGCGTCGCCAGGCCCACCCCCGCCAGCACGGCGACGGCCCCTGCGACGATCCCGGGATGTTTGCGGGCCTCGGCCAGAACGCTGAACTGTCGAACCATCGGATAATGAACCTCTTCATCGAGGCCGTCCTCGGTCGGGTCATAGAGCCCGTCGTCGAACGGCTGATAGGCGGAACCCCTGTCCCGCATCAGTGAAGGAGCGAACCGGGCGAAAAGTGGTTCCGCCAAGCCTGGCAGGGCCGAATAGAAGCTGGCGATCAGCCGCCCGCCCCCGCCCACGGTGATTTCGCGGATTGGATGGCTGGCGCAATACAGGATGGTGTCCGCCACCACATGGGCGGCATAGACCGGCTGCGGGTTGGCGACGGCGTAACCCGTCAGGTTCCGTGCATGCTTGGGATAGGGCGTGTCCACGGCCGAGGGTTTGACCAGCGACAGGGCGACGGGGCTCTGTTCGCGGATCAGCTCCATCCGCAGAGCGTTGGTGAAGCCCTTCATCGCATGCTTCGACGCCGAATAGACGCCCTGGACCGGCAGCGGCAGGTCCGACATGATCGAGCCGACGTTGACGATCGCCCCGCCGCCCGGGCGACCGCGCAGATGCTCCACCGCCACCAGCGACCCGTTCACCGCGCCCCAGTAGTTGGTCTCGAACAGGCGGCGCTGATCCTCCAGAGTCGTCTCGCGGATGGGGCCATAGATCGACACCCCGGCGTTGTTGACCCAGGTGTCGAAGCCGCCGAACAGTCGCTGGCATTTGTCGGCCGCCTCTTTCATCGCCTCGAAATCCGCCACGTCGGCCACCGCCCAGGCGCAGCGTGCGCCCTCGGCCTGAAGCTCTTCGCACAGCGACTTCAGGTCCTGCTCGCCCCGCGCGATCAGGAACACCCGCGCCCCGGCCCGCGCCGCGCGCCGCGCTGTCGCCAGGCCGACGCCGGACGTGGCCCCGGTGATGACGATAGCCTGCTGGTTCAGGGGCTTGAGCGTGGGTTTTACAGTCATTCTCTGGCCTGGATCACGGGTGGGTCAGACGGAACGGCGGCGACCGCGCCCCGTTCCGGCGCCATCATGGCCGGATCGTGCGCGCCTGACCATGCCCGTCGCGACGCGCCCCCTTACGCAGCGCCGATCGGGCGCCTATCTTGCGCGGCTTCCGTCCGTACCGAGGATTTCCGCCGTGACCGATCACGCGCCCGCCGCTCCCACGCCTGTCGACGACCTGGCCGCCGCCTTCCAGATCGAGGGCTGGCCCGTGCGCGGTCGTCTGGTGCGCCTGGGCGAGACCATCGACACCATCCTGTCGGCCCACGACTATCCCGAGCCGGTCGCCGCCCTGCTGGGCGAGGCCTGCGCCCTGGCGGCGCTGGTGGGATCCAGCCTGAAGTTCGACGGCCGGCTGATCGTCCAGGCCCAGGGCGATGGGCCGGTGCGCTATGTCGTGGCCGATTATGACACCGCCGGGACCATGCGCGGCTTCTGCCGCTTCGACGCGGACGAGGTCGCGGCCGTGTCGCAGGGCTTCGCCCGCCCCGGCGCGCAGACGCTGCTGGGCAAGGGCGTCTTCATCATGACGCTGGACCGCGGCGCCGATTTCGAGCGCACCCAGGGCATCACCCCGATCGAGGGTGAAAGCCTGTCGCTGTGCGCGGAACACTATTTCGAACAGTCCGAACAGGTGCCGACCAAGGTCCGCCTGGCCGTCGGCGAGGTGACGACCGAGGCTGGCCGTTCCTGGCGCGCGGGCGGGGCCATGATCCAGGTCATCGCCGGCGACACCGCGCGCGGCTCGACCGAAGAGGTCTGGGACCGCAGCCGCGCCCTGTTCGCCACCCTGGCCGACGACGAACTGATCGACCCGACCATCGAGCCGCAGACCCTGCTGTATCGCCTGTTCCACGAGGACGGCGTACGGCTTGAAGGCGCGCGGGCGCTGAAGGCGGTCTGCCGCTGCTCCCAGGACCGGATCGCCACCATGCTGCTGTCCTTCCCCGAGGAAGACCGCGCCGAAATGATCGAGGCCGACGGCAAGATCCACGTGACGTGCGAGTACTGCTCGACCAAGTACGAGATCGAACCCGAGAGCGTCCGGAGCCTGTAGCCCCGGCGCCCGGCCGTCAGATCAGCATGAAGATCACATTGCCGAAATTGTGCACCAGGATCGGCAGCAGCAGGCTGCCGGTCTTTTCCCTCAGCCACACCAGCAGCAGCGCGGGCAGGCCCGTGGCGGCCATGGTGACGGCGTCAAACGCGAACGCCCCGTCCGAATAGCTGAGCGCGTGCATCAGGCCAAAGGCGACAGACGTGATGACGGCCGCCCACCCCATCGGCGCGCCAAGCACGCGGATCGGCCGCCCGAACGCCTCGTTCAGCATCAGCAGCAGGACGCCGCGATAGAACAGCTCCTCGTCCAGGCCCGGCATGGTCAGCTGAAACGCCAGACTGTCGGCGTCGAACCCCTGGCCCGGGAAATACAGGGCCAGCCCCACGAATAGGGCGACCAGCACGCCACACAGCGCCAGTGCGCCGGGCAGGCCCTGCCGGTCCTGCTTCAGGGTCAGCCCTGACCGCTTCCACCCCAACAGGGTTGCGACGACAAGCGAGAGCGCCAGGGCCAGCGCCTTGCCTTCCCAGTTCCAACTGGACGAACCGAAATCCAGCGGGATCAGGCCGTAACCCCGCGACAGCAGGGCGTCATAGAGACCCATCAGGGCCAGGGCGCCGAACAGCCAGCCCCAGGATATCCGGCCTCGGCTCAACGCCACCGCCCCCAGGCCCACGGCCGCTACGGCCGCCACCCACCCCATTGTCCACCACACAGTATCCGGCATTCCCGCCTCCCTACGAAAGTCGAGAGGCTAGAGGCCGCCAGGCGGACCAATGGATGCAGATTGCAGATACGTAAGTCGACCTGTCGGTCCTACCCGCCCAAATCCAGCGAATAGCCGGCCGAGCGGACGGTGCGGATCGGGTTGACGGTGCCCTCGACGTTCAGCGCCTTGCGCAGGCGGCCGACGTGGACATCGACCGTGCGCGCCTCGACATAGACGTCCGAGCCCCAGACGGCGTCCAGCAGTTGCTCGCGGCTGAACACCCGGCCGGGGTGCTGCATCAGATGGTCCAGCAGGCGGAACTCGGTCGGGCCCAGGTGGATCTCCAGGCCCGCGCGGCGCACGCGGTGGGCGACGCGGTCGATGACGATGTCGCCGTGGTTGATGCGGTCATCGGCCAGGCCCGGCCGGATGCGGCGCAGCACCGCCCGGATGCGGGCGATCAGCTCGGTCATCGAAAACGGCTTGGTCATATAGTCGTCGGCGCCGGTGTCCAGGCCGCGTACGCGGTCGGTCTCCTCGCCCCGTGCGGTCAGCATGATGATCGGCAGGTTGCGCGTCTCGGGACGGCCGCGCACCCGGCGACAGACCTCGATGCCCGACACCTTGGGCAGCATCCAGTCCAGCACGATCAGGTCGGGCAGGCGCTCGTCGATCTGGACCAGCCCCTCCTCGCCGTCGGCGGCCACCACCACGTGGTAACCCTCCTTCTCGAGGTTGTACTGGAGGAGCGTGGCCAGCGCGTCCTCGTCTTCCATCACCAGAACATAGGGCTGCACGTCGGGCTCTCCGGTCGTCAGTCGTTGGTCGTGTCAGGCGTCGCCACGGACGGCGGCGCAAGCGGGGTGGCGAGATCCTCGGGCGTGGTCGGCGTCCAGCGGGGGCGGTCGCCGATGATCTCTTCGCCGGTGATCTCGTAGTGGATGGTCTCGGCGATATTGGTCGCGTGGTCGCCGATCCGCTCCAGGTTCTTGGCCATGAACAGCAGATGGGTGCAGGCCCCGATCGTGCGCGCGTCACCCATCATGTAGGTCAGCAGTTCGCGGAACAGGGCGTTGTAATGCTCGTCCACCTCGTCGTCGGTGTTCCAGACGGCCAGGGCGCGATCCACCTCGGACGCGGTATAGGCGTCCAGCACCTCGCGCAGGCGGGTCGAGACCAGCCGACCCATCCGCTCGATCGAACGGGTCAGGGGCTGCATCGGCTCGCCCTCGGCCAGGATCAGGGCCCGCTTACCGATGCTCTTGGCCAGGTCGCCGGTCCGCTCCAGATCGACCGCCAGCTTCATGGCGGCCAGGGCGCGGCGCAGGTCGCTGGCCATCGGCTGGCGCAGGGCGATCAGACGGATGGCCTTGCGCTCGATGTCGCGGTGCAGGGCGTCCAGCCGCGCGTCGCGCTCGACCACCGCCCGCGCCAGGGCCACGTCGCGGCGGGCGACCGATTCCACGGCGTCGGCGACCTGGGCCTCGGCCAGGCCGCCCATGCGGGCGACCTCGGCCGTCAGCTGGTTCAGCTCGTCCCCGTAGGCCTTGACCGTATGCTGGTTCATGGCGTCGTCCTCAGCCGAAGCGGCCGGTGATGTAATCGAGCGTGCGCCGCTCGCGCGGATTCGTGAACATCTCTTCGGTCGCGCCGGTCTCGACCAGATTGCCCATGTGGAAAAAGGCGGTCTGCTGGCTGACCCGCGCCGCCTGCGCCATCGAGTGGGTGACGATGACGATGCAGTAGCGCTCGCGCAGTTCGTCGATCAGCTCCTCGATCTTGGCCGTGGCGATGGGGTCCAGCGCCGAGCAGGGCTCGTCCATCAGGATCACCTCGGGCTCGACCGCGATGGCGCGGGCGATGACCAGGCGCTGCTGCTGACCGCCCGACAGGCCGGTGCCGGGCGAGTGCAGGCGATCAGCCACCTCGTCCCACAGGCCGGCGCGCTTCAGCGACACCTGGACCACGTCGTCCAGTTCGCTCTTGGACGTGGTCAGGCCATGGATCCGCGGGCCATAGGCGACGTTCTCGTAGATGCTCTTGGGGAACGGGTTCGGGCGCTGGAACACCATGCCGACCTGGGCGCGCAACAGCACGGGGTCGACCGAGCGGGCGTTGATATCCTCGCCGTCCATCTCGATCCGGCCGGTGACACGGCAGCCGGGGATGGTGTCGTTCATGCGGTTGAAGGTCCGCAGGAAGGTCGACTTGCCACAGCCCGACGGACCGATCAGCGCCGTCACCGACTTGTCCGGCACATCCAGCGAAACGTCGTACAGCGCCTGTTTGTCGCCATAGAAGACCGACACGTCGCGCGCCTGAACCTTGACCGCCTGAGCAGAGGCCTGGGCGCCCTCGCCCGCTCCGCTCGACTGGCCATCGGGGGCCTGAAAGATTTTGGACTTCATGGTCTTACCAGCGACGTTCAAAGCGTCGTCTCAGGACGACAGCGGCGGCATTCATGACGATCATGAAGGCCAGCAGGATCAGGATGGCGGCGGCGGTCCGTTCGTGGAAGGCGCGCTCGGACGCGTTCTCCCAGATGTAGATCAGCGACGGCAGGGCGCCGGTCGGCTCGGTCAGGGCGTGGGGCACGCCGGGCACGAAGCTGATCATGCCGATCAGCAGCAGCGGCGCGGTCTCGCCCAAAGCGTGGGCCATGGCGATGATGGCGCCGGTCATGATGCCCGGCATCGACAGCGGCAGGACGTGGTGGAACACCGTCTGGGTGCGGCTGGCGCCCATGGCCAGGGCGGCCTCGCGGATCGACGGCGGCGTCGCCTTCAGCGCCGAACGGGTGGCGATGATGATGGTCGGCAGCGCCATCAGCGCCAGCACCAGACCCCCGACCAGCGGGCTGGCGCGCGGCAGGTGCATCCAGTTGATGAACAGCGCCAGGCCCAGCAGGCCGTAGACGATGGACGGCACCGCAGCCAGGTTGTTGATGTTGACCTCAATCAGGTTGGTCAGCCGGTTCTTGGGCGAGAATTCCTCCAGATAGACCGCCGCGCCGACGCCCACCGGAATGGCGATCAGCGCCGTCACCAGCAGCATCAGCACCGACCCGACCACGGCGCCCAGCACGCCCGCCAGCTCCGGCTCGGTGGAGTCGCCTTTCAGGAACAGAGCGCTGTTGAAGTGGGCGCGCACCGCGTCGCGGGCCTTCAACTGGTCCAGCCAGGCGATCTGCTGGTCGCTGAGGCGGCGCTGGTCGGCCGGCGTCTCGCGCGAGATTTCGCCCTTGTAGAACAGGTCCGCCTCGTCCGACATCGGCGCGGCGACCGGCACGGTCTGGCCGATCAGGCCTGGTCGGCTCTGAACCAGGTCGGCCACGCGGTATTTCAGCTCGGACGAGAACAGGGCCCGCATGGCGGTGGCGTTCCTGCCTTCGGGGTCGTTTTCGGCGCCCAGGCGGACCAGCGACTGTTCCGCCACCATCTGCTCGATGTTCGAGCCTTGCGGATAGGCGCGGTCGATGCGCGCCGGGTCCAGATAGACGGGCGTGGTCACCGTATGGCTGTAGAAGGCCGTGTGCCCCTGCTCGACCAGCCGGCCGAGCAGCAGCACCAGGAAGGCCAGGGCCAGGGCGATAGCCAGGCCGCCATAGAATTTGAACCGCCGCTCGCGCGCATAGCGACGCTTCAGCCCCGCCTTCAGGCGCTGGGTGCGCGGACCGGCCGGAATGATGTCGGGGGTCGCGTCAGTCATATTGCTGCCGATAGGCCTGGACGATGCGCTGGGCGACGATGTTCAGGCCCAGGGTGACCACGAACAGGGTCAGGCCCAGGCCGAACGCGGCCAGTGTCTTGGGGCTGTTGAACTCCTGGTCGCCGGTCAGCAGGGTGACGATCTGCACCGTCACCGTGGTCACCGTGTCCAGGGGATTGAGCGTCAGCTTGGCCGTCAGACCCGCCGCCATGGTCACGATCATGGTCTCGCCGATGGCCCGCGACATGGCCAGCAACAGGGCGCCCGCGATGCCCGGCAGGGCGGCCGGCAGCAGCACCCGCTTGACCGTCTCGGACTTGGTCGCGCCCATGGCGTAGGAGCCGTCGCGCAGCGACTGCGGCACCGCGTTCAGGATGTCGTCAGACAGCGAACTGACGAAGGGGATCAGCATGATGCCCATGACCGCACCGGCGACCAGCGCCATCTGGTTCTGGACCAGCGCCAGATACTGGCCCAGTCCGTCCAGCGGACCGCCGATCAGCATCAGGCCGACCTCGTTGAAGAAGACGCGGAACGCCGGCCCCACCGTCAGGGCGGCGAAAAAGCCGTAGACCACGGTCGGAACCCCGGCCAGCACCTCCAGCAGAGGCTTGAACACCGCCCGGCTGCGCGGCCCGGCGTATTCCGACAGATAGATGGCCGAGAACAGGCCGATCGGCGCGGCCACCATCATGGCGATGATCATGATCAGGAAGGTGCCGGCGAACAGCGGCAGGGCGCCGAACGCCCCGGACGAGCCGACCTGGTCGGCGCGAATGGCGATCTGCGGGCTCCATTTGGTCCCGAACAGGAACTCCGTGATCGGCACCGAGGCGAAGAAGCGGCTGGAATCATACAGCAGCGAGGCGATGATCCCGATGGTGGTCAGCACCGCCACCGCCGAACAGGCGAACAGCAGGCCCACGACCCAGCCCTCGACCCGGTTGCGGGCGCGCATCTGGGGTCGGATCTGCGTCAGGGCGAACAGCGCGCCCAGAATCCCCGCCAGCGCCAGGGCGGCGATGCCGGCGACGTTCAGTGTGGTGCGGATCTGCGCCGCGCGACGCCCCTCGGCCGGCAGGGTCTCGGCGATGGCCTGGGGCCAGATCTGCTGAGCCGACCGCCCCTGCCCCACCAGCCGCGCGTCATTCAGGAAGGCGTCGCGGCGGAACCCGTCCAGTTGGCTGACCGCCTCGGGCGCGCCGGCGACCAGCAGCTGATGCTCGATCTGCCGTGAAAAGACACCGGCCCCCGCCAGGATGATCAGCGCCGGCACGGCCACCCAGATCATCGCATAGACGCCGTAATAGCCCGGCCGCGAATGCGCGCGCGCGCCCTCGACCGCGCGACGACGCACCATGCCACGCCCGGCGAAATAGGCGGCGATCGCCAGCGCGATCAGCAGAAGGGCGGAAAACCAGATCATCAGGGTCCGGACGGCAGGCGCGGGAATCACAACGCACCGGTGGGCCGATCCGTCGGGGCGGAAACTGCCCGCGATTGGTCAGCGGAATACGACGGCGGCGTGACAGTTCTGTTACGTCGTCAGGCCTCGGACGACGGCGCGGGGGCCTCGTGCGCCATCGGGAAATAGGCCGTGAACGCCGCGCCCTGCCCCGGCGCGCTCTCCACCGCCATGCCGCCGCGGTGGCGATTGACGATGTGTTTGACGATGGCCAGGCCCAGGCCCGTGCCCAGTCGCTCGCCGCTCTTCTGGCCCTCGACACGATAGAAGCGCTCGGTCAGGCGCGGCAGATATTCGCGCGCCATGCCCGGCCCATGATCGCGCACCGTCACCTGGGCGTAGCGCGCGCCCGCCTGATGATCCGGCGTCAGCAGCGACAGGCGCGTACTGCCCGCAATGATCGGATCGGGCGGCGCGTCGATCGAGACATCCCGGCGGACCACCACCTCGACCACGCCGCCCTCGGGCGAATATTTCACCGCATTGTCGACCAGGTTCTGGACCACCTGAACGATCTGATCGCGGTCGCCGATCACCGGCGTACGCATGGCCCCGCCCTCGATCCGGACCCCCACCTTGCGCTCGGCGGTCAGCACGCTGACGGCGTCTGCGACGTCCGAGATCGCCCGCGACAAATCGACCTTGCCCGACGGCGGGATGTGTTCGTTCAGCTCGATCCGGCTGAGCGACAGCAGGTCCGCGACCAGCCGGCTCATCCGGTCGGCCTGGGCCGCCATGATGTCCAGGAAACGATCCCGCGCCACGCTGTCCTCACGCGCATGGCCTTTCAGCGTCTCGATGAACCCCGACAGCGAGGCCAGCGGCGTGCGCAGTTCGTGGCTGGCGTTGGCCAGGAAATCGACGCGCATCAGCTCCATCCGGCGCACGTCCGTCTCGTCTCGCAGCACCAGCAGGGCCAGCGCCTCCTCGCCCTCGGCGGGCAGGGGCCGGGCCAGCGCGCGCCAGTGGCGGTCGTGCGCCCCGACCGCGGCATAGTCGGTCGTGCGATCGACCCCACCGAACAGCGCCTCGTCCACGATCTCCAGCACCCCCGGATCGCGCACCACCGACACCAGCCGCGCGCCCTGGCGCGGAATGCGGAACAGGTCGCGGGCGGCGCCGTTGGCCAGCACCACCATGCGGCCCGCGACATCGTCCGGCTCGCGCCCCGCGACGATCAGCACCGGATCGCGCAGCGCCTCGAAGGCGTCGCTCAGCAGCCCCCCCGCGCCCTCGACCGCCTCGACCGCAGGCTCCAGCGGGGCGGACGGCGGGGGCGCCAGGCGGGGGCGGCTGGCCATCCAGGTCGAGAAACCGACCACCAGCGCGCCCAGGATCAGCCATCCGGCCAGCTCGCGATGAAACACCGCCAGGACCAGCAGTACGCAGATCGCCACGCCGCCGCTGGCGCCCGCCGTCCACAGGCGTGAACTCAGGGACGGCGCGACCGGCGATGGCGAATGCTCATAGGGCATGCTGGGGGGTTCCATCGCGCGACGGGAATCAGCCGTGCGCTCGATCCTCCTTCAAGAAGAGGTTCGCGTCACCCTGATGACAAGGGCCGATCAATCTGCGGCTACGCCTACGCTTTATTCACTTCAATCGGGGATAGTCGGACTCGGAAGGGGACCCGATGGTCGCGGACGCGCTTGGCGAATTCATAGGCCTGTTCGACTGGCGGTACGTCCTGCTGGCCACGGCGGTCTGTTTTGGCGGCTTCTCCACCGGTGTGGAGACGCTGAACCACGCCATGCGCGTGGGGCATCGCGGCCAGCTGAAGGCGGCGATCCTGACCTCGCTGGCTGTCGGACTCAGCGCCTGGGCCGGCCATTTCGTCCTGATGCTGGGCCTGGATACCGGCTATCTGCTCAACTATGCGCCCGGTCGGACGCTGATCTCGTTCACCGGCGCCCTGTCCGGGACGTTCCTGGGCGTCTGCATCTTCCTGTTGGGTCGGAACGAGTGGTGGCGGCTGCTGGGCGTCATGGTGGTCGCGCTGACCGTCGCGCGGATCAACTTCCTGGCCGTCGCGGCGATACGCTCGCCGATCGAGGTGAACTGGAACCTGTGGCTGGGCTTCATCGCCACCCTGGCGCCGGTCGCGGCCTTT